>Ga0137378_10002764_pt1 | contig 15087 bp, 12 predicted proteins | sample SagtaG_21_FD_104813 | JGI IMG/M metagenome (GOLD analysis project Ga0137378, IMG submission 104813) | Vadose zone soil microbial communities from Sagehorn Ranch, Mendocino, California, USA - Sage2_L_60_16 metaG | ecosystem: Environmental > Terrestrial > Soil > Vadose zone | place: USA... | reverse complement strand
TACAAAGAACAACAGTAGAAAGGCGACTCAGGTAGCGATCAGTTCACCAAGTGGCAACAACCACTGCGGACCGAAGGTCTGCCGACACCGCAGACCATGGCCGGGTCCGTGCATAATTTAGGTGGCACACATGCCCCATGGTCAAGATGGCGAGGCAGCTTGCTCGGATCAATCACATTCAGCGAAACGTTCTGCGCATTGTACAGATCGATAGATTCGTCAAACACCATCATGTTGCCAGCACCGCCGGAGCAAGTCGTGTTGGTGGGATCAAAAATCTCGCGGTCGTAGCTTACATCGTAGAACAGTCCGCTGGTTACGGGTGAGCCGCCGGTGACTAACGCAATCAGGCCGGGGAAGGAATCGGAGTTGGCGGGAGTCTGCGCGTTGGAAAACGTGACACCATGCCGCGACAGTTCAGCCAAAGCGGAATTCGGGTGGGCGGCCACATAGTTGGCCACGTCGAGGGCGTGCAGCCCGTCAACGCTGATCAATAGAACGTGTTTAATATTGCTGTTCGAATCGGCTCGGGCAATTCCCGCGCAAAACAGACTCGCGGCCACAAGCAAGGGAAGTAGGCGGCGTGCGATCACTGGGTTAGTTCCTCCTTGAGCAAACGAGAGTAATGGCAGGACGCTGAAAATACGGTTAACGATGTGTGAATGAATGATGAAAAAAGGTGGCGCGACGTCGTTGCCATGCAGCAGGATCGGATTGCGATCAGAAGGAAATGACGGCGTGACGGGGTTCTAAGAAAGATCTCCGGTGCGAAGGTTGTGGATTGCGTGTGCCGATAATTCTTCCCTCAGTTGATAACCACTTGCACCTGCCGCCATCATTCTTGCTGCAAGATTAATGATCCGCGCAGCGGCATCTGGTGCGCTGACGCCGCGGGCATGAATGTTTGAGATCAAGTTTCGATTGGCGTCGGTTTGATTGTTCTGTGGCTTGTAAACCATGTACGCCGACAAGCTTTCTGCCGTAGCCAGTCCCGGCCGTTCCCCAATCAGCAGGACGGCGACGCGTGGCGCGAGTAGCTCGCCAATCTCATTCAATATTCCAACCCTGCAATGACGAATCACAAACGGCTGTCCGGTTCTCCACCCGCGCTGTTGAGCGTGTTCGTACAAAAGTTGTAATAAAGGCGAGACTTGTTTGGAAACAGCCGTAACGGAAAGGCCGTCACCGATTGCAATTTGCAAATCATTGGCGAATGGAATGCGCGTTGCCAGCTCCCCACGCGAGCCTTCACGGAAGCACCGACCAAGGTCGGGACGCAGCAGGTATTCATCCTTGCTCGTCGCTCGCGTCGAGACCTCGAACAGCTTCCATTTTTGGATGAACGCCGCGCCAAAGTCTCGTTCCATATCCAGTTCAGCACGGACCGCGTCGTGTGCGGCGGCATGAGCCCTGCGTAACTCGATTTGAGTCTGGGTCCGGTACGCCGCCCCCGCGCGGCCAGCGAGGAGGCGCGCCGGCGTTCGCGCGCGGACCCGCCGCACAATCTCCGGCCAATTCATCTCCGGCGACTCTGCTGGAGCGGTCAGATCATCCGGTTCGTCGGCCATTTACACGTTCTCCAGAGACGCTTCCAGGCCCTGGATAAGCTGACGGTGCGCCGATGAGTTGATCCGTGCAGGTTCGGCGTCGCGATATAGACCCATTTGTTCGAGCCAAGCCAGAAACTCGGGCGCAGGCCGCAAATGAAAAAGCCTTCGGGCCGCCAGGGCATCGTGGTAGCTGGTGGATTGATAGTTGAGCATCACATCATCGGAGCAGGGCACTCCCATGAAGTAGTTGCATCCTGCGGCGGTTAGCAGGAACAAGAGATTGTCGGCCGAGTTCTGATCGGCTGCGGCGTGGTTGGTGTAACAGACGTCGCAGCCCATGGGCAGACCGAGCAACTTGCCCATGAAATGGTCCTCCAGGCCGGCGCGGATGATTTGCCTTTCGTCGTACAAATATTCCGGGCCGATAAATCCAACCACGCTGTTTACCAAGAAGGGCTCGAACGCGCGAGCAACGCCGTAGGCCCGCGCCTCTAGCGTTAACTGGTCCACGCCATGGTGTGCATCTGCGGAAAGCGCGCTGCCCTGGCCAGTTTCAAAGTACATCGCGTTGTTCCCCTTCCACTGCACGTCGCGTTGGCTATGGTGTTCCAGGACCTGCTCACGACCTTCCTTTAGCATGGCTAAACGGATCCCGAAGCTGCGATTTGCCGCCTCGGTTCCGGCCACCGATTGAAAGAGAAGATCAACCGGGGCACCCTGTTTCATGGCCGTCAGTTGCGTGCTGATATGGGCAAGACAACAGCTCTGTGTTGGCACCTTGTACCTATCCACGAGGTGAGCGAGCGCATTCAGAATTGCGGTGACGGTCTCCACAGAGTCCGTGGCTGGGTTCACGCCAATGACAGCATCTCCGCAGCCATAGAGCAGTCCCTCGAACGCGGCGAGTAGAATTCCGCCAACGTCGTCGCTGGGATGGTTCGGCTGCGTGCGAATTCCCAGCACGCCTCGTCCCCCCATCGTGTTGCGGCAAAACGTGACGTTACGGATTTTCGCCGCGGCCAGAATCAGGTCCTTGTTGCTCATGATCTTGGCGGCGGCAGCCGCGATTTCAGGAACAATGGCCCACTGGATCTGCTTTAACTCGGCTTCGCCAGTTGCATCGTCGAGCAAATGTTCGCGAAACTCTCCGACGGTCAGACTTTGGACAGAGCGAAACGCCTCTTGATCGAAGTTCTCCAAGATCAACCGGCTGACATCGTCATCATCAGGATCGATCAGCGGCTGCCGGACAATTTCCGCCAAGGTCAGGTCTGCCAGATTCTCTTTGGCAGCCACTCGCTCCTGCTCCGATCGCGCTGCAACTCCCGCCAACTGGTCGCCAGACTTCTCCTCGTTGGCCTTGGCAAACAGTTCCCGGAGATCGGAAAATGCAAATCGCTCAGGCATATCGCTCAGGCATATCAATGAGTAGCAATGAAATGGTATTGAATCTGTCCCGAAGTTGCCATTCAGTCTAACCGCGACGCAAAATGGCCAACAAATACCCTGCGTCCCCGCACAAGGCAGCAACATCAAATCAGCCGTATCCCAAAGCACAGACAACCATCAGCCCTAACCCCGACACACAACATCATAAGGAGAATCTCAATGCCATACATTTCAGTCGGTAAGGAAAACTCGGGCAACATTGAGCTCTACTATGAGGACCATGGATCCGGTAGTCCCGTTGTCCTCATCCACGGATATCCACTCAGCGGTGCTTCCTGGGAGAAGCAGGTTCCCGTTCTGTTGGAATCAGGCCACCGTGTCATCACCTACGATCGCAGAGGGTTCGGCAAGTCCAGCCAGCCGACAATTGGCTACAACTACGACACCTTCGCCGAAGATCTGCACCATCTCGTTACACAGCTTACTCTGAGGGACTTCAGCCTCGTCGGTTTCTCGATGGGTGGCGGCGAAGTCGCTCGCTATCTTGGGAAATACGGATAAGGGTGTGAGCAAGGCGGTGATCATCTCCGGAGTTCCGCCGTTCCTTCTGAAGACCGCGGACAACCAGGAGGGCGTGGACGGGATCGTCTTCGAGGGGATACAGAAAGCCGTCTCCGCAGACCGTTACGCCTTCTTCACAGAGTTTTTCAAGAATTTCTACAATACGGACCTGTTGCTGGGCAAACGCGTCAGCGAGCAGACCGTCCAGGCAAGTTGGAACCGTGCAGCGGGCGCCTCTGCGACCGCCAGTCTCGCGTGCGTTCCAACATGGCATGAGGACTTCCGCAACGACCTCAGCCGCATCGATGTGCCCACGCTGGTCATCCACGGCGATGCGGACCGGATTCTGCCCATCACTGCTTCCGGTCTCCGTACTGCAAAGCTGATCAAGGGAGCCAGGTCGTTTGTGGTCAAAGACGGGCCGCACTGCGTAACATGGACGCACGCAGACGAAGTCAACTCTGAATTGGTGAACTTCCTTGGCAAAGGCATTGGACAGCGTTCGGTTTCAGCACCCCCGACCGAAGCTGTTGCGTGACCATTCGTTGAATGTTCTTCAAAACGAGGGTGCCGTCACAAGCCGGCACCCGACTCTAACTCAGGGAACCGGGTGCTTGTCACACGACCGCTAATCCTTCATCTGTTTCTTCGGCATGTGGCGAAGGCTGCGGCCTTCTATCAGCCGGAACAATTCCTCTGCCAGGTTGGTGGCGTGGTCCCCAGCGCGTTCTAATGCTTGCGCCATGAGGAGCACATCCGCGCTGTGCCGTGCTTTCTTCGCGTCATCACGCTGCAGATGTCGGCGAACTAATGATTTGTAAGCATGGTCGATTTCCCGGTCCGCACGCAAGACGTAGCTCGCCGGCTCCAGCTCGCGTTGCGTGAAGCTCTCGCGGATACTCTGCAGCATCTTTTCCAAAATGCCGGTCATTTCAATAAGCTGTCCAGTGTCAGCTTTCGGCAGCCGGATTTGTAAACTCTGGACCCGCTGCCCCACGCCCAAGAGCAGGTCGCCAATCCGTTCGAGCTCAGTGCTGAACCTCAGAACAGCGAGCAGCTCTCGCGCTTCCGGCTCGGTGACCTGCGTAATCGCAGCAGGAAGCTGTTCATCAATCTGCCTCTCAATGCGATCAAGTTCCTTTTCGCAGTCCCTCACAGTCAGTAAGGCCATGTGAGAGGAATTGGTCAGGAAGTCCTTAATGTTGAACGCCGCGTCGGTAGCGACCAGACACGCACGCAGTGCTAGGTCTGTCAGTCCATGCGTCTCGCGCGAAGCCGAATCATCGGGTTTCTTGCGTGGCATTTCTCTCGTTGCCTCGGATACTGTTCTCTTTTTATTCCATTGAGAAGAGTGATTAACGGAGTATGAACAGCTAAAAGAAATTCTTTCAGGCCGCCGCTGGACTTGTGGACTGCATTTAAGCCACGTCGCACCGACTGTTATCACGCGTAGCTGGAAATGTTAAGCCGCCTGAGATTGCGCAGCTGTCCCGGACGGCAGAATCAGAACGGCTTTATGGCAAGCAAGTTCGAGCAGATGCCTTGCCGCCGCCAAATTTTCGGCCTCAGCAGTGTATGCGGCATAGCCCTCGGCCCGGATCGTCAGCACAGGATCTGCTTGTTCAACTTCAACCCGCCGGATTTCGCGGTTGTGTTGCTGGTCGCAGGCGCACGCCAGCCGCAAAAGACCCGCGAGAAAACGTACCAGATGCTGTTTCGATTGAGGCAGCGCCGCAAACCTCTTTTGAGTTTCATTTGGCAACGCGCCGCGATGATAGCGCGCAACTAGCGCTGTGATCCGGACTTCGTCGGCAGTCCAGCCCAATGGTGCATTCAGTTTCCTGATCAGACGTGCCGACACCTTATGGTGCCCTATCTTTGTTCTTGAGCGGCCGACGTCATGCATCAATGCCGCCGCCCGCAGGACATGACGATACGTGTCCCGCCGGGGACCGCGCAGAATTCCATCCTCCGATAGGCCGTCATACAGTTGCAGCGCCAGGTCAGCAACATGCTTGGCATGCGTGACACTAGGATCAAGGAAAGAAGCCCAAATCCGCAGCCGCTCGAGCGAGAGCGACCGGAGTTCCTGTGGCTGCGGCAACCGGGCCCGCCAAATCCGCCACAGGGAGTTGCTCCCGACCATTTTTTCTCGATACGCTTCCAGGCGCTGCACGCGTTCCTGCTCTATTCGAGATCGCCACTGCGCTTTCGACTCGACATCTGGAAACGCCTTTATCTTGATGGCCGTCTGCCACAGCACATCAAGATCGTGTACCTCGCCCAGGATATCCTGCAGTTCCTTGAGATCTTTGCCCCATGCCTCATGCAGGCTTGGTAGGAAATTCTCTATCGTGTACCGCAGGCGCTTTACCCCGATGCGCAACTCATGAAAGCTGGTCTTGGTGCGGTTGCGCAGCGCCTGGCGATGCAGATCACGAGATTCCTGCCAACGTTCCAAGGCGAGGTGGGCGAACACCGGGCTATCGACTGGAAGGCGAGCCGCACGGGTGGGCAACTCTGTCGCCCAGGTCCTCCATTGCTTGCAATCGAAATGCAGAAGTGTCTCGGCGGCAGTCTTCTTTAGCGCCTGTTCACGCTCCATCACGAAATTACTGAGAATCTTGCCGGCAGCGTCGCCCTGGGGTGCGAGCGCCTCAATCCATTGCCTCATCACTTGCGCGTCACGCAGCTCTCCCAGGCTGCTGAAGATCTCTTTTGCCGATCTTTTCATCTTTTTCCACGAGGGATGGCGGTCGAAAACCATGATGCCATCTGCCATCGACCGGCAGCGACGCAGCGCGGTACGCAGATCATGGACCGGATCGGAACCGAAGTCTTTCGATACCTTCTCAAACTGCTCGATGACTTCTTGCATCCAGTAGGAGATGCCTACACGTTTCTGAACCACTGCTGTCTGAGTCATCATATTTAATCTAGCGACAGGATTCCGAGGTAAATATCCAGCGTAAGTTTGACCTTAGGTCTTAGAACTCTAAGTATCCTCCTCCAGAAACTCGACGAGAGCTGGCCTCGGTTCCGTTGGCCGGCAGCAAGCGCTCAAAGCCCCGCAGATCCTCCCATGCCGCCTGATTGAGCGCTGGATCTGCGCTGACTAGGTCACGGATCATCTGCCACGCGGCAAGATTGAGAGCGCCATCCGGCGGAGGCCCCATTGCCAGTGACACGGAGCACTGAGGACAAAAGCAGATCCGCTGTGCCGTCGATTTCTGGCGCGGCCGTATTCCGACTGTCTGCGCAAACATGTACACAGCCACGGATTTTTGTCCTGGCTCAAGTTCCCGATTGCAGCGGAGACAGTACAAATCTTCCAAGCCGTTCCTCTCAGCCAATTGCGCCAAAAGTAAAAGATACTCTGTGCATACCTGACCCAAGCAAGTATGTAGAAAGATTCGGCGAACTGGATCCGACTTCGGAGAACCAAGCTGTGCTCTAGCCATAGGCGGATGCATCATGCACTCTGCTTCTATGACTGCCGGAGACTCTGGGTTTTCCACTCGCCGATCACGAACTCGAGCGTATCCCTGGCCAGCCAGATCCGTTGAATCCAGAAAGCACAGATGTGAACAGGTTGCCGCAGTCTGCTATCGGACTCGCAGCACTGGTATTGAATTCCTGTTAGTCAGGACCCGCAACGGTCGTTGGACTTTTCCGAAAGGTGGGGTTGAGTCAGAATTGACACTCGCTCAAACCGCTGCGCTCGAGGCCTTCGAAGAGGCAGGAGTTCATGGCCGGATAGAAGAAGCTTCCTTCGCCCGATATTGCCGCTACAAGCGCAACAATATAAAGGCGCCTGCAAACAGCAAAGTCCTCGTACACGCTTATCTCTGCGAAGTCCTGCGACTCGGCCCACCACAGGAGCCCAATCGAAACCGGACGTGGTTCTTTCCAGACAAGGCGAAGGCATGTTTGAGAGAGGACCGCTCGCCAGAGAACGGCGCGGAACTCGCACGCGTGGTCGACCGCGCGGTGGCGCGCATCCAGCGACTGCACAACGGAAATACCGGAGAAGCCGACGCTCTGCGGCGAGTTCAGTTTGAAGCTTCCGAAGGAATCGGTGTCAACCGCTCGACGAACGAAGCCTCCTTGTTCACATACATCCGGCGTGGGCGAAGTGGCGCGCGGGATTCTGCAGCACTCAAGTTTGCCGTCAGTGCTTATCTCCGTGAGGCCCTGCGCCTCAAGCCGGCGCAAAATAACTGCACCGACGGCGGTCCCCGTACAGTGGAAGGAACCAGGGCCGCCCTGGTGCCCAATAATCACGTCATCGAAATTGACCGGCGGTGGAAAACGATAACGGAAACAAAGGCTTCCTCACGCGCCGGAAAGAAATCGCAACGGCTTCCCAAGTAGCCGCCGCGGTTTGCACACATCTCATCCGATCGCCCATAAGCACACGCCCGATTCAATTCAGATCCGAAAGAATCGCCGCCGTGTAACCCGAGGACGTATTCATTCCCACCACAGTACGAATTTGCCCAGACGATAAGCTCAATACGCCAGTATCGATGTATGGATATTTCTGCCCGGGCAAAGTGAATTCGACCTGATAGGTGCCTGCCGCCACAGAAATATACGATGACAAAGACCCGAAGGCGAGAGAGCTGACCGTTGGGCTAACAGTATTCATGTCCGTCCCGGCAGAGACCACGTATACGTCCACCGAGCCCAGATACGGAGCGCCGCTGACGATTCGGACCTTCGCGTTGCCGGAGTTGGGAGCGCTGTTGTCGTCGGTTGTGATAACGGACCAGACGTTTGAGGAAAAGTTCAGTGAGAACACGGTCGAGTCGGTTCCCGAAGTGAAGCTGGACGTCTGATCAATGATGGCGGTGGACGTTCCAGAAGGTTCGACCTGAATGTGTCGACTGCCGGACTTGACGGATGCGTACCCCGAAGCCGTCCCGAAATTCACGCTGGTAACCTTAGTGCCCTCCACCAGAGGACGCTTATTCCTTACTGCTGGACGGTTTGTTTCAGACTGGGCTTGATCCCGACCGCCGAAAGGCTTGCGCTGTCCCATCCACCCCCGAGCGCTTTGACCAGATAAACCGACGTGACCAGTCGCTGTCCCAGGAGCTGAGCTGCCAAACGCTCATTTGAGAGCGCCTGCTCCTGGGCCGTAATCACATCGAGATAAGTGACAAGGCCGCCAGTGTATCGCGCGTTGGCGAGATTCAGCGACCGCTCGGCATCAGCCACTGCCCGCTGTTGTGATTCGAATGCTGATGCCAGAGCATTCAGTCCGGAAAGCGCATCTTCTACTTGCTGGAACGCAACCAGCGCCGCCTCGCGATAGTTCGCAACCGATTCGCGATATGTTGACTGCGCATACTCAAGCTGAGCGCGATTGCGTCCGCCTGCAACCACCGGCTCCAGGACGGAAGCTCCAATCGACCAGAAAAAACTCGGCGCATCCAGCAGCGACGCGATTGCCTTGCTGTCCACGCCTCCGGAGCCGCCGAGCGAAATTCCTGGATAGAGCGCAGCCCTGGCAACGCCAATTCGCGCGTTAGCCGCCGCGGTGTCACGTTCCGCGATGGCAACATCCGGACGCCGCTGCAGCAGCTCGGAAGGCAATGCCAGCGGAACTGACGGAGCGTGAGCGGTTAATTCGCGGTCTGGCGCGACAAATTCGCTTGGCGCCAATCCCTGCAGCATCGCCAAAGCATGCTGATACTGGGCCCGCTGCTGTTGCAGCAACGAAAGCTGCGTCTTCGAGGAATCAAGCACCACCTGCTGCTGAGCAACGTCCAGGCCTGACGACGCGCCACCCTGATGCCGTCTTTCAACCAAGTCCAGGCCAGCTCGCTGAAAGCCGATTGCTTTCTGCACGACGGCAATTTCGGAATCCAACTCGCGCAACTGAAAATAGTCGGCCGCAAGTTCAGACGTGACCAGCAGCCGCACGTTCTCAAGATCGGCCGCCGAAGCCTGTAAGTTTGCATTCGCTGCCTCGACCGAGTGACGCACCCGCCCGAACAGGTCTACTTCGTAGTTCAGTGTAAAAGGAATAGTGAATTCATTCTGGCTGACGGGCGCCGGCGAAATGGTCGCCCCATTTGTCGGTCGGTTCCCCGACAACCGGGAACGCGTTGCGCGAACACCGGCATCCAGTTCGGGGTAGAGGCCCGAGGCGGTCACTCGCGCCGTAGCCCGTGCCTCGTCTAGCCTGGCGATTGCCGCTTTCAGCGTCTGATTGTTGGCCAGGGCGCGTTCTTCGTACTGATTGAGTTCAGGGTCGCCAAAGAGCGTCCACCACGCGCCCTTGGCAAGGGAATCGAGCGGCTGCGCCTCGTGAAAAGGAGAAGGGGTCTGCCAATTCTGCGGAGTGTTTACGTCGGGCTTCCGGTATTCTGGTCCGCCGGCAAACGCGAGAGTGGGACCCAGCAGCAGGAAGGCAAGATACCTCAGCTTCACTGCTTGCCGCCTCCCCGCGAAACATGTACCTGCTCGCCATCTTCGAGAGAATCGCTGGGGCTGAGCACAACCGAGTCTCCCGGGCTAAGGCCGCTCAGAATTTCGACCGTCGTTCCAAAATCCCTGCCGAGCGCGACTGTCTTCAACTGCACTTTTCCGTCCTGGCCGACTATCGCTGCCCGCGGTCCTTCTGTACGGAACAGCAAAGCGTTCGTTGGGATCGTCAACTGCTGCACCTGTTGCTTCAGCGCGAAGTGCACCTGTGCGTAGGAGCCCGGCAGCAGGTGTCCTTTCGGATTGGGCACGTCAATTTCTGTGCGCAGAGTTCGCGTCGCCGGATCAATCGAGTCCGCCGTGCGCACCACGCTTCCTGTGAAATGTTGCCCAACCAGCTCCGGAATTTGGATATCGGCGCTCACTCCGGGACGAATCGATGGCGAATCATTCTCCGGCACGTCCACATAGATTCGAATCGGGTCAATTTGCGCCACGACGAATAATTCCTGGGACGCTCCTCCATTGCCGGCATTGACCAGCGCGCCAACGTCCACATTGCGGCGGGTAACCACTCCGGAAAATGGCGCATAAAGGTGCTTGAAAGATTCCAGCTGTTCCAGCCGTCGCACGTTAGCTGTCGCTGCGTTCAGACCGGCCTCGCCCTGCGCGTACGAACTGGATCGCTCTTCGGTTTCCTGCTCGGAAACCGCGTCCATCTTCTGCAAGCTTTCCCACCGCTTCGCTGAACTTTGGGCTAGTTTCAGCTGGGCCTCGGCCTGATCGCGCGCTGCCCGCGCCTGCATCAACTCTTGATCGACTTCAGGAGTGTCGATGTCAGCCAGCTGGTCTCCTTTTTTCGCACGGCTGCCGATGTCCTTGTACCAACGTCCCAGATATCCATTTGTGCGGGCGTAGATCGGCGACTCGATATAGGCCTGCAAGGTCGAAGGCAGCACAAGTTCTTGCTGCGGCGGTTCGGGGGTTGGACGAACCACCTCTACGGACGGAATTGCAATGGCTTCGGTTTCCTTCGCCAAAGCGCGCCGTTCGGACAGCCTGCTAACGATTCCCGTAGCTGCCACGATGACGAAAACCAGCGCAAGGATCGCCGCAAGCAGGTAGCCCTTCTTGCGCGTTTGCGCATGTCGCTCGCGCTGCTCAACCTCCAAAAGTTGCTGCTCCATTTGCGTCTCCACCATTTAAGACGTTTGCTCCAGTCGTAAAGATGCGCGCTTTAGTCTCCGCCCATGAAATAAGCTGAACACCACCGGCACGAAAAACAGGGTAGCCACGGTCGCAAACAACAGTCCACCGATGACCGCCCGTCCCAGGGGGGCATTCTGCTCTCCACCTTCGCCAAATCCCAGCGCCAAAGGCACCATGCCAATGATCATCGCCAGAGCTGTCATAATCACTGGCCGGATACGCGTGTAGCCCGCTTCCACTGCGGCTTTGATGGGGTCCATTCCCTCGTCCAACCGTTCGCGAGCGAATGAGATCAACAGAATGCTGTTCGCGGTGGCCACGCCGATGCTCATGACCGCTCCCGTCAGCGCCGGCACACTAAGCGTAGTGTGCGTGATAAACAACATCCAGAGAATTCCAGCCAAAGCGCCCGGCAGCGCCGTAATGATAATGAACGGGTCGAGCCACGATTGAAAGTTCACCACGATCAGCAAGTAAACCAGGACAACTGATATCGCCAGGCCCAGTTCGAGGCCAGTGAAAGACGACTCCATAGTTTCCACCTGCCCTCGAACTTCCAAATCTGTACCGCGAGACAAGTGACCTCGATACGGCTCTACGATCTTCCCAATATCAGCTGCGACTCCGCCGAGATCACGGCCATCTACGCTGGCGTAAACGTCCACCACTGGGGTCACGTTGTAATGATTCACAACCGCCGGAGTCATCACCGGCTTCACATTCGCCAAGTTGGCCAACACCTGGGTTGCCGAACTTCCGTTGCTCACCGGCGTATTCATCAGGGCCTGCATCGAATCAACTCGGTATTGCGGGCTCATCACGTTGACGTTGTAGGTGACGCCGTTCTTCGGATTCAGCCAGAACGACGGCGTGGTCTGGAAGCTTGAACTGAGTGAGACAAGCAGGTTTTGCGCAACATCTCGCTCCGAAATCCCGACCTGCTGCGCCCGTACCCGGTCCACGTCTAGATGCAGTGTCGGCATGCTCATCATTTGTTGCACATGCACATCCACCGCGCCCGGCACGTGGCGCAAGCGGTTGGCAATCTGTTGCGCGACCAAGTAATTCTGCTGATAATCGGCCCCAACGAGCTGAATGTCCACGGGAGCCGGCAAACCGAAGTTAAGAATCTGGCTCACAATGTCTGCCGGTTGGAAAAAGAACTCCACGCCAGGAAACTCGCGCGGCAGCGTCTCCCGCAGATGATGAATGTATTCTTCCGTCGGGCGATGGCCTTTGCTCAATGAAACCAGGACTTCGGCGTCCGATGTTCCAATCGTCCCGCTATTGCTGTAGCTCACATTGATTCCGCTGTAAGGCAGCCCCAGATTGTCGAGAATGGTAGTGATCTCTTTGGGCGCAAGCTCACGGTGGATCTCCTGCTCCACCTGGTCCACCAGTCGCGCTGTTTCTTCAATTCGCAACCCAGCTCTTCCGCGCACATGCAGCCGAAACTGACCAGCGTCAACACTCGGAAAGAAATCTCGTCCCAGGAAGAAAAACAGCGCTCCAGAAGCGATGCAGAACCCGAGAAAAATCGAGACGAACGCGGCGCGATGATGCATCACCGATTCCATGATGTTGCGATAGGAATCGCGCATCCGCTCGAATCCGCGTTCGAACCGCTCCTGGAATCTTCCCCAAAACCTAGTTTTCGGTTTTTCGGCGTCGCGCTCATGGTTCCGGTAGAGATACATCACCATAGTCGGAATCAACGTTCTCGAAAGCAGATACGACGCCAGCATGGCGAACACCACCGCCTCCGCCAACGGGACGAACAGATAGCGGGCGACGCCGGTCAGAAAGAACATGGGTACGAAAACAATGCAAATCGAGAGCGTAGAAACAAACGCAGGCACCGCAATCTGCTGCGCGCCATCAAGAATGGCGTGCTTGAGTTCTTTGTCCAGATGCAGGTTTCGCTGAATATTCTCGATCTCAACGGTCGCGTCGTCGACCAGAATTCCGACTGCCAACGCTAGTCCGCCCAGCGTCATGATGTTGAAGGTTTCACCCAGTGCGCTCAGCACAATGACAGAAGTCAGGATCGACAGCGGAATAGAGGTGGCAATAATTAACGTGCTCCGCCAATTCCCCAGGAACAGAAGGATCATCGCCGCCGTGAGACACGCCGCGGTCAAAGCCTCTTTCAATACGCCTTGAATCGCGGCCCGCACAAATAGCGACTGATCGAACAGTTGCTTAATTTGGATCCCCTCGGGCAAAGTCTTCGCAACCTGCGGCAGCATCGCCTGCACATCCTTGACCACGCTGGTCGTCGAGGCATTCCCATTTTTCAGGATGCTGAGCAAAGTTCCGCGCACGCCATCCTGACGAACGACGTTGGTCTGCGGCGTGAATCCATCGCGCACATGCGCCACGTCCCGCATGTAAATCGTCGCTCCATTAATCGTCTTGACCGGGATGTCGTTTAACTCCGCGATCGTTGCCGGACTCGCGTTCAACTCGACCTGGTATTCCAGAGGCCCAATCTTGGCCGTCCCAGAAGGCAAGATCAGGTTCTGCGCAGTAATGGCGTTGACCACATCCACCGGAGTCAGGTGCTTCGCCTGCAGCGCCGGAGTATCAATGTCAACCGAGACCACGCGCGTTTTGCCGCCGTAGGGGAAGGGAATCGCCGCCCCCGGAACGGTAATCAATTGCGTACGCAAAAAATTCAAAGTCAGATCGTTGAGTTGCTGCTCGGACAAGCTGCGGCTGCTCAGTCCAATCTGAAGAATCGGGACTGTCGATGCCGAATACTGGATAATCAGCGGCGGCGTAGAGCCCGGCGGCAAGAACCGAATTCCGGTCTGCGAAATCGCCGTCACTTGGGCTAGCGCCGTTTGAATGTTGGCATTCGGCCGAAAGAAAATCTTCACCACCGAAACGCCGTTTAGCGATTGCGAATCAATGTGGTCGATGTCATTGACCAGCGTTGTCAGCCCGCGCTCGGTGACGGTCGTGATGCGGTTCGCCATGTCCTGCGGCGACAATCCGGTGTAGTTCCACACAATGCTGATTACGGGAATATCAATGTTGGGGAAGATATCGGTCGGCGTGCGGTAAACGACAATTGGGCTGAGGATCAGGATCAGCAGGGCCATTACAACGAAGGTGTAAGGCCGGCGCAGCGCTAATGCGACAATCCACATAGGAGCAGGATTCTAAATAGATGACCAAAATACGGCTGGGACTCAATTTTCGCCTACAGTATTCACCTGATGAACAGGCCATGAGAGAAGTTTCTTGCAGCTCATAAGCGCAAATGCTAGTTTTTTGTGAAGTGATTGACTCGCGAGAAAAGCCGCAAGAAACTGCCCCTGAACCTTCGAAGGCGCTCGACGCGTCCTGCTTCTGTCCCAATTGCTCGACGCAACTGGTGGATCATCGCTGTAAGTTGAAGTGTCCTCAATGCGGCTACTACCTCAGCTGCTCGGACTTTTACTAGAACTCATCTTCATAAATGGCTGGACGAGTGCAATGGCGATCGCCAACACGTTGCGCGGGTACCCCACGCAAAAGGCATATCACAGCCCTCACCGGACAGCCCTATATCACTCGTTTCGCATCGCTTACTAAGTTGTGATTTTTCCGGAAGTCGGTATTTGCCGTGAAAGCAATTGTGGGGCAATTTACGTGTACCGGCAACATCTAAGGTGCCGCCACAATTGCTCTGTCTGGCTTGCCCGCCGTGGGATCCACGGCTACGCGGCTGCTGTCAATTGACCCCTGAGCCTCTGCAAACGTTCGGCTTGAGCCACGAGTGCCGATTTCGCCGGATCATTAGCCTCCAGGCTCGCCGCAATCAAAGCCAGCACTAGTCTCTTATCCCAAGGGATGAAAAATAAATTGTCGATCTTTAAGCGGCCACCCCAAGTTCAATAAAGAGGCCGCGCATGCCGGCACGGAGGTTTTCGTAATGCTGATCTATGGGCGTCGG
>Ga0137378_10002762_pt1 | contig 15089 bp, 16 predicted proteins | sample SagtaG_21_FD_104813 | JGI IMG/M metagenome (GOLD analysis project Ga0137378, IMG submission 104813) | Vadose zone soil microbial communities from Sagehorn Ranch, Mendocino, California, USA - Sage2_L_60_16 metaG | ecosystem: Environmental > Terrestrial > Soil > Vadose zone | place: USA... | reverse complement strand
ATGGTGCGTATGGTCGCGATGGCCGTGGGATTGGCGGTGATGTCCGTCGCGGCAACCACTGTCCCGTTCTGGTCGTACGCGGTGAATACCGCCGGCGCCTTGTATGCAGCATAGAGAACGTCGTTCGCCACGGGGGCGCCCGTCCCGAAGGTGGTGGTTCCAGCCAGGGGAAGTCCTCCAGCCGCCACTCCGCCGCTGTTGATTACGTTGTCCAGGGCCACCACGTAGTTGGTAGCTTGCGCCGTGGGTGCGGTCGCGTCTGCCTTCAGCACCTGGCTTCGGCGCAGATTACAGGGACAACTGCTGGCCGCTGTCACTGCGGCGCCTGCGGCGTCCATTAATGTGTAACGAATGCTTTCCACCCGGCCATCATTGTCAGTGTCACTTTCAAACCAGAGATCCGAAGGGGAAATCTTCACAATGCCAACCGCGTTCCGCTTGTCATTGACGGCGGGCACGTTGAGCACGTTAGGTCCATACATGTTGTGCCCGGGAAAGCCTGCCTGGTGCAGTTCGCGCTGTAGAGAGTCGAGAAGCGTGCGCGCTTCCTGAGTGGCATCCACCTTCGTCTCTTCAGTCTTGTAAACTCGCTGCAAGCGGCCGATGTAGCTGAACACGATCCCCAACACGGCAACCAGCACGCCTACGGTCACCAAAGTTTCGATCAGGGTAAATCCGGTCTCGTGCTGCCTGCGAAGTTGAGAGCTCAGGTTAATTCGCATCACAGGCCCCCGATCGCGCGCAGGGTGATGGGTGGCGCAAACAAGAGAGCTTGATTTTGATTGCCCGCCGAGGCTGCTGCCAAAGGCCGAGCAGAAACAGTGATCAGGCGAGTATTTGCGGTAATAGTCTGGATATTCCAGCGAACTTCATAGGTCGTCTGCTGGCCGCCGGCTCCGCAGGCCACATATTGCATCTTGTAGTTCGCCGGCACCGCCGCGTATGCCTGGGTGAAATCGATGGCGCCGGTGTTGGCGTTAATAGTGGCCCCAGCGCCTGGACTGGCTGCTCCGGCGGTGGCAACCGGCCAAACAGTAGCTCCGGCGGAATTGCAGTCCGTTGCGGTCAAGTTAGCGGCGAGGTTCGCGGGCTGTGCTGCAATCTTTTCCAGCACAGTCTGGGTCAGCATCGTCCCACTCGTGTCACCTTTGGAACGGCTGTTGTTCATGATTGCAGTGCTGAACAGTACCGCCAGTCCCGCCATGCCAATCGCCAGCACCGTAATGGCAATCACCAGTTCGACTAGCGAGATTCCGCGCTCCGCTGACCGCCCGAATCTGCCATGTTCGCGCTGTGCGTAATTCGAAGTTGTTGTTGTCATGCTCATCACCGGGGATCTCCCTGTCACCAACTTCAGTAGCTCCAAGTAGCGTTGCTATAGCTCCAAGCCCTGAATCGTCCGGATGGCCCGATCGAAACCGCCGACCAGCTTGTGCCCGCACCCAACGGCGCTTGCAGGTAAAAAACGAAACCGACCTGATTGGGCGCCGCACCTGCACTATCCCAACTGCTGCAAAATCCACCTACAAAAACGCAAGGTGTTCCGCGCGCACTGAAGTTGACCTGAGCGGTTGTAGGTTGCGGAGTGAATCCGAGGGATGCATTGGGTATGGCAGGAATACCTGCGCCCGTCACCAGCGTCACGTTTCTCTGCAACTGAATCATCGGCTCCCCAGCATCCAGAGCCAGATTTCCATTCAGGTCCAGATAAACTTGCGTGTAGGTAAACCCTCCCTGCACAAGCTGCGCGGTTTGCAACGTGTAGGTCCGGTTGTCCTTCACCGCCCGAGTGCGCGCGCGCTGCAGCAGTCCGTCCAAGTCCACAGCCGAAGATCGTAGGCGATACTGGTTCATCGCGGTAGAAAGCAACGGAATGGTCATGGTGGCGATTATCATTCCGATAGCCACAACAATCAGGAGCTCCGGTAGAGTGAAGCCGCTCTGACGTCGCAAGTTGGCGCTTGGTCTCGACAAAGTGGTTGGTCCTTCCTCCCGCGTCGGGCAAAAATGGCTGACTCGGCTTCCTACAAGCATGGTGCCCAGTGCAAATCACCGCAAGTAACGAACGTACCCCATCTAGTCACTCCCAAAAGGACACTCATGGGCATGTCCCATCTCGGGAAAGTATTGCTCCTCAGGAGCATGCGAAGCGCAAGGAGAGTTCTGGGGTGCGGCCGGCATCTGGCCTCGGAGTCGGCTTTCAGGTTCAGAGTAAGGGCGATGGACGCTTTGGAACAGCTTACGGACGTTCCGGTGACTGGTGACTGAAGTATGCGGCGAAAAAGCGAACCGAGCCGAGCCCCGTCGCAACTTGAACCCCGCGGCTAAGGGTTCACAAGTCCGAGCCCATGCTGACCTTCGTCTGGACGAACAAATCCTTCCGACACGAAATCGCCGGCACACTGGCGCTGCGGTCACGTCGGGCTGTAGCATAGATATCTCAAGGAGACCCTATGGCCACCGATATCTTGACCGGGCCGACCCTACTCGGGACCGCGACCCGCACCAGAACTTATAAGAACTTCATAGACGGCGAATGGGTGGAAGCTTCCACTGGCGACACTTTTGAAGACCGCAATCCTGCCGACACTCGCGACGTAGTCGGCATCTTCCAGAAATCGGGGAAGGCCGATGTCGATGCTGCCGTGGATGCCGCCAAGCGTGCCTTCGCCAAATGGCGCCTAGTCCCCGCTCCTCGCCGCGCCGAGATCGTCTATCGCGCTGCCGAGATGCTGATGGAGCGCAAAGAAGAATACTCGCGCGACATGACGCGCGAGATGGGCAAGATTCTTAAAGAGACTCGCGGCGACGTGCAGGAAGCCATCGACACCGCCTACTACATGGCCGGCGAAGGCCGCCGCATGTTCGGTCCCACTACCCCCTCGGAACTCCCTAATAAGTTCGCGATGGCGGTTCGCCAACCTCTCGGCGTCTGCGGAATGATTACACCGTGGAATTTTCCTATGGCGATTCCTTCATGGAAACTGTTGCCCGCGATCGTGTGCGGCAACACTTGTGTGATTAAACCTGCACAGGACACTCCGCTTTCCACGTTCAACCTGGCTCGCACCCTCAGTGACGCTGGAGTCCCGCGCGGGGTGATCAACGTGGTTTCAGGTTTCGGCTCCGACGTGGGCGGCCCGCTGCTGGAGCATCCCGACGTGCGCGCCATTTCTCTGACCGGTTCCACCGCAGTGGGGCGAATCGTAGGGACCACTGCGGCCAAGAGCTTCAAACATTGCTCGCTCGAACTGGGCGGCAAGAATCCCATGATCGTGCTCGATGACGCCAACCTCGACCTGGCCATCGAAGGCGGCTTGTGGGGAGGCTTCGGGACCACCGGCCAGCGCTGTACCGCTACCAGCCGCATCGTTGTGCAGAAGGGAATCTATGGCGAGTTCGTAGAACGATATGTCGATCGCGCCAAGGCCTTGCGCGTGGGTAATGGTCTGGACGAGACAACCGACATGGGTCCTGCCATCAATGAGGCCCAGCTTAAGACTGACCTCAGCTACGTCGAAATCGGCAAGTCCGAGGGCGCGAAATTAAAGTGCGGGGGCAACCGCCTTGAGGGTGGCGAATACCAATATGGCTGGTTCATGGAGCCCACCGTGTTTATTGATGTCGATCCTAAAATGCGTATCGCTCAGGAAGAGATCTTCGGGCCGGTAGTCTCGATCATCGCCTGCGAAGATCTCGAAGATGCCATCCACATCGCTAACAACATCGAATACGGACTATCCTCCTCTCTCTACACCAAAGATGTGAACAAAGCGTTCTCCGCCATTCGCGACCTCGAGGCCGGCATCACCTACATCAACGCGCCCACCATCGGCGCCGAAGTGCATCTCCCGTTCGGCGGCGTGAAAGCCACCGGCAACGGCCACCGGGAAGGCGGTATCGGAGCCATCGACTTCTACAGTGAATGGAAGAGCGTTTACGTGGATTATTCAGATCGGCTGCAGAGAGCGCAGATCGATCGACCGGAGTGAAAGCAAGTACGAAGTACGAGTTACGAATTACGAAGTACACCAGAGTGTGGAAGTAGCATTTAGATTTTTACTCCTGCATTCTGAGTTCTGCATTTCCATGCCCATCACGCAAGCCCGCGAGATTGCCGCTGCGTCCCGGTTGGAGAACGTGCGCTATGCCATCCGCGATCTTGCTGTTCTGGCGGATGAACTGACCAGGCAAGGCCACCGCATTCTGCCACTGAATATCGGCGATCCCATGAACTTCGATTTCCAGACGCCTTCTCACCTCATCGAGACCGTCCACAAGGCGATGAAAGACGGCAAGAACGGATACGCCCCGTCACAAGGCATCCCACAAGCCCTGGAGGCTATTCGCTCTGAGGGCGCGTGCAAGGGGATCGCCAGCGTGCAGGACGCTTTCGTTACCACCGGGGTGAGCGAGACGGTCGACATTTGCCTCTCCGCGCTGCTGAATCCCGGAGACGATATCCTTACTCCGAGTCCGGATTATCCGCTCTATTCCGCGGTGCTGGCCAAACTGGGCATCGGATTAAATACCTATTGGTTGAACGAAGATGACTGCTGGCAGCCCGATCTGATGGACATCCATCAGAAAATCACACCGCGCACCCGTGGCCTTGTGCTGATCAATCCCAACAATCCCACCGGGGCTGTGTGCTCGCGCGGCATGCTGGAACAGATCGCGGAACTGGCGCGCCGGCACAACCTGGTGATTTTCGCTGACGAGATTTACGACAAATTAATTCTGGACGACGAGAAGCATGTCTCGATGGCGGCCGTTGCCCCGGATGTACCGGTAGTCACGTTTGGCGGACTGTCAAAAAATTACCTTGCTCCCGGCTGGCGCGTGGGGTGGGGCATTGTAAGTGGCGATGCCGCGGCCGTGAAACCTTATATTGAAGGCATCCACCGCTTGTTACGTTCGCGTCTGTGCGCCAACCATCCTGAGCAATACGCGATTAAAGCCGCGCTCGAAGGCCCGCAGGGTCATCTGGTCGAAGTACGAAAAAAACTTTGCTCTCGCCGGGATCTGACTGTGAAGTGGTGCAACTCAACGCCGCGAGTGAGTTGCGTTTCGCCGCGTGGCGCGTTCTACGCTTTCCCGCGACTGGATATCCCCGAAGGCGATGACGTCTTCGTCAAAGAACTCCTGGTGCAGAAACATGTGCTGGTAGTGCATGGCTCCGGCTTCGGCCAGAAGCCCGGAACGAAGCATATCCGGATCGTTTTCCTGCCAGATGAGAAGATCCTCGGCAAGGCGTACCAGTCGATCGCGGACTTTATCCAGAAACGATATTCTTGAACGATATTCTTGAAAGATCGGTCTCGTGAAGTGACCCTCACGGGACGGGCGCGACTTCAGTCGTGATCCGTGCGTAGCTTTTACAACCAGGAACCACGATGTAAATTCGGCCCCGGAGAATCGTAAATCGTAAAGTAACCCGGGGGGAGGACGTTGCAATGCGTGTTCTTGGCTCTCGCTTCTACCAGCTCTCCAAATCCCGACGCACCCACTGGATTCGACAACAAGAGCAACGGCATGGCGGACGACACCACCGTTCTCCATTTTCTCTTTCCTGAAACGGATTTTTGTTTTTCCCTATACGTACATTCAGGTCGGTTTTCGGCAATTTACTTCACGGCGCCACAATCTGTCCCGAGCCACTTGGAGGTGAAAGCTCCACTTGTGTTCATCGTGTGACCGCCCCCGGTCATGGTCGTGTTCCCTGAGCCTTTGACGTTCTCTGGGTCGAGTGCCTCTATATTGATCGTTCCATTGACCATTGTGTCCGCTTTTTCGCACGTGAACCTAACCTCCGCCTTGTTGCTGGTCGAAGTGACAATGGTCCGAGTGCAATCTTTCTGCTCATCACTAAATGGTGCTTTCTCCAGCTTCTCCTTGGTCATGCAGCTCTTGGAAGTATTGGTTTTGGTTTTCTCCGCGGAATTCGCTTTCATTCTTGCTTCCATCTTGGCCCGCTGCTCAGGCGTGAGTCTGGCCAGAAATTCAGCGGGAATGGGCATCTCGCCGCTCGTGATCCTGGTCGTGGTCGTTTCCCAGAGGCCGGTCTTGACATTCAGAGGTTGAAGCTTGTCCGCAGCCCAAACCGCTACCGACGACAGCATCACTAATCCCGCCAAAATTGTCCGCATTTTGAATTCTCCCTCAAAGGAATTTTGATTGATGTTGACGCAATGGCTACGTTACAGCCCAAGAGTGTGCAGCGATGCCTGTTCTGTACAATCCTTCCCATGCCCGCCTACCCATACGCCATCCTTGCCGCCGGATGGTTCTTCTGGTTGACGCCATTTCTGTTGATCAAGCGTAATCCAGCACCCGGAGCAAAACTCGATCGGCGTGCCCGCTGGGGCGTTCTGCTTGAAGCTCTCGCTTACTCGATGCTATGGTGGGGAAATTTCTGGACGCGACCGCCGCAGGGCTGGCGGATCGTACTTTCCATTTTCTTTTTCCTGATCGGCGGACTTTTGTCCTGGACCAGCGCACGCGCCCTGGGCCGCCAATGGCGCATCGACGCTGGCCTGAATCCCGATCATCAACTGGTGCGGTCAGGCGCCTACCGACTAGTCCGGCACCCCATCTACACATCTATGTTCTGCATGCTTCTGGGCACCGGTTTCATGATCACGCCGTTTCCCATGTTCCTGCTTTCAATCTTGCTGTTTATCATCGGCACGGAAATTCGCATTCGGATCGAAGACGCGCTGCTGACGTCGCGCTTCGGCGATGAGTTCCGCGACTATCAGCGCGCCGTGTCCGCCTACATCCCTTTCATAAAGTAAGGTCGGTCTCCCGCCTGGCTTACATGCCTGCTACGGCAGGCCCAACGCCATCTGCAGCGCGCGGTTCAACTCCGATAATTTCGCTGGCGACAGCGATCCGACATGTTGTGTGAGATCGGACTTGAGCAGACTCACCAGGTTGTCGCACATGATCCAGCTCGAATGTTTCAGTCCCTCGTCTGCTCCGACCGCGACCTGCGTGGACAATCCCTCGCCGCTGGTAAATACCGGCGCACAAATCACCGTAGAAAACCTGGAGTCGATAAGTACCTGCCGGCTTACCACCACGAAGCTGCGGTAACGCTTCGGATCGGCTCCGGGTCGGTACACGCGATAGAGCTCGCCTCGTCGCATGTCGCGTTATTCTTCTTCCGAGGCTTGATAATCCAGAATCTCAGCGGCCTCCGCATTGAGCCGCTCCGACGCCTGATTGATCCGTTCCAGGTCACGCGCCTCAATTTCCGCCCGCGCTCTTGATCTCAAGAATCGGCGCAACACGGCTTCGATAAAGGCTGAGCGTGACTGCCGCGATCCCGCTAGACGGTCAATCCCGGCAAGCACCTCCCGCGATAGTGTGATGGATGTCTTATCTTTCATACTACTTTTATACTACTATTGGCAGAATCAGTGGCTGGTGACTAGTGACGAGTGGCCAGCGCTCAGTTCCAAGCAGATAGGTAGTCGGATAAGGTATTGACTAGCCACTGAGGTTCCCCTCCGCATAAACTGCTGTGTTTGCCGTGATCGACATCCATTGCCACATTCTCGCCGAAGTGGACGACGGACCTAAGTCCTGGGACGTGGCGCAGGAAATGTGCCGTATCGCGGCCGCCGACGGCATCGAGCACATCGTGGCAACCCCTCACGCCAATGAACGCTATCACTACGATCGTCACTATCTGGCCGGCCTCGTCCATTACTTACGGCAGCAGGTGGGCAGCGCTCCGAAATTAAGTCTGGGGTGCGATTTTCATTTTTCTTACGACAACTTACAGGACGCGCTGGATGCGCCTGGACGCTACACCATCGAGGGGAGCAATTATTTGTTGGTGGAGTTGAGTAACTACAGCGTTCCGGTACAGCTCGATGAATGCTTCACACGCCTGCGTGAGGTTGGCGTCACTGCGGTGATCACTCATCCGGAACGCAATCCGATTTTGCAGCGGACGCCGGAGCGCATTCTGCAATGGGTGGAGTTGGGCTGCGCGGTGCAGGTAACCGCGTCGGCGCTGACCGGCGCCTGGGGAGAGGGAGTGCGAAGCACCGCCAAATGGCTGCTCGAGCGCGACGCCGTCCATGTGTTGGCCAGCGATGCTCATGACAGCGTCTATCGCACCCCCGTACTTTCCGCAGGACGCACCGTCGTGGCGGAGCTCTGCGGCCAGGATATTGCGCGCGCACTGGTCGAAGACAACCCGCTAGCTATCATCAGCGGAAAGCCGCTGCCATATTTTCCGGAGCCGAAGAGAAAAATCAGTGGTTAGTAGGAATTAGACGTTTGGCTTTTTACTTCTGAATACTGCCTTCTGACTTCTTCTTGCTATTGGTTCGGATCTTTGGATTCCGCATGCGTACCGGCTGAGATGCTATGTTGCGGTGTGGTGGTCATGGCGCTTTCAGGATTGAGCAGGTGTTCGTGGTCTGGACCCAGGCCCAATTTGATCAAGGCACGAGCGTCGGGGACTGCCTTCGTCTGCCATCCATTCTCGGCCTGGTAGCGCACCATGGCTTTTTGTGAAGTCTGGTCCCAGATGCCGGAAGCGTTGCCCTGCATGTAGTGCTCGCGGATCAGAGCTTCCTGGATTTCACGAGCGCGTTTTGGATCGATTTTCTGCTGCCCGCGCCGCCAACTGGTCTTACGCGCTCTTTTGCCTTTGCGCGTAGCCTTATGAGTCGTGGTGGCGGACATGCCGGCAGACGTGGACGTCTTCTTACCGGTGTCCGCCTGAGCTACCGCGCACATCAGCAGCAGCGCGCAGGTCGCGCTCAACAGCATCGCCGGGATTGATCCACTAGTCTTCAAAGTGGCTTCCAAAATTGTGGCCAAGACAAAAGCCCAATGGGCCGGCACTTATCATCCCTGATTTCAGGGTAAAAGTGCCAGTGCTCATTGGGCCAACTGCCCGTTACGGAAGTGTACCGGCCAAAAAGATGGTGCCGTCCTGACGGCCGGCGCCACGCTGCCTGACCAGGAAAACCACATCCTGTCCGCTTTTCAGAGTGGACGAGATCTTGGTGAAGTCATCCTCGCTATTGACCGGCTGCTTATTGATCTCGAGGATTACGTCGCCGCGGCTCAAGCCTACGTCATCGGCGAACGAACCAGGCTTGACGTCCTGCACGATAATGCCTTTGCCCGCGGGAATGTCCAACCGATCGGCAATATCCGAGGTCACGGCGCGAACGCTGAGTCCGAGCTTGCTTTCCTTCGGACTGGAACTATCGCTGCTGTCTTCCTCTTCGCCGAGGCGTGAGGCAAATAACTTGGCACGATCCGCAACGGTCACCGTGATGTCTTGTTTCTTGCCGTTGCGAATTACTCCAAAAGTAACCTTAGCGCCGGGTTTGCGGCTGGCGATGTCGCCTACCAGGTCGTCACCGTTTTTCACCGGCCTACCGTCTACGGAATTGATGTTGTCTCCAACCTTTAATCCCGCTTGTTCAGCCGGGCTGCCCGCAACCACGTTTGAAATGGTTACGCCGGAGTTCACGCCATACACGCGCGCGATAGCAGGATTTTCCTGAGCGTTGAATTCGATGCCGATGGAGCCGCGCGAAACCCGATGCTCCGGCCCGATAAGCTGGTTATAGACGCTCGCTACCGTGTTCGAGGGCAACGCGAATCCCACACCGGCATAGGCATTGGTGTCGGTAAGAATCGCGGTGTTGATGCCGATAACCTCACCCGCCATATTGACGAGTGGGCCGCCGGAGTTTCCAGGATTGATGGCGGCGTCGGTCTGAATAAATGACTGGAATTGCCGGCCAGGCACGATGTTGCGGCCTTTGGCGGAAACAATGCCAGCCGTGACTGTTGCCTGAAGTCCGAACGGACTGCCTACCGCGAGCACCCAATCGCCTACCTGCATGCCATCCGAATTGCCTAGCTTGGCAGTGGGTAACGACCGATTCACATCGATCTTGATCACCGCGAGATCGGTTTCAGTATCCGTGCCAATGACTTTGGCGTCATGGAGCACGCCTGGCGGATCATCGTCCAGCTTGACTCGAATGCGGTCAGCCTTCTCAACCACGTGGCGGTTGGTAACGATGTAGCCCTTGGAGTCAACCACAACTCCGGAACCCAGCGAGCGCTCACGAATCGCACCGCCACCCGCACCACCACCACCGGGGCCGCCGAAAAACCGGTCAAAGAAATCGTCGAAAGGATTCTGGTCGTCCGGACCGTTAGGCGTCCCACCGGGAGCTCCACGGCGATGACGCTGCGGAGTCTTGATAGTCGATTCAGTGTTGATGTTCACCACGCTGGGCTCAAGTTGTTTGGAAATATTCGAGAACTGATTGGAGAGCTGCTGCGGGGCTGGCACGGTCAAGGGAGTGGCGTCCGACGCCTTTTTTGACTCCTGACCCTTGACACCGTACGAGATGACGGTTCCCATCAGGATACCGATGGTCAAAGTGACCAGAATAGTGAGGGTGTACGCGAGGCGATTGGCCTTCAAACGTCCCCAAAAAGCGCTTGCGCGCGGGTCCATATTAACTTCCTCCAAATGTGTGCTAAAGATTATACCTTGTCGCCACTTGCAGGTATTCGGCTGCGCAGGGCGGGAGGGCCTTCTAATAGGTTAGACGCAAAACTTCGCAAAAACGTTGCGAGTCTCACCTCTGGCCCACTTCCATACCCGAATCGGGCTGAGTTTCGATATCGGAAGGAACACCCGCATGGTCCGGGCTGACCGCCATGGATTCGCTACTTCCCTTCTGCTCGGAGATCAAAACACCGGCCAAGATACAAAATGCACCTAAGCCGGCCCGCGTCCCCATCCTTTCACCTAGAAATAGAAACGACGTCAGCCAGGCGAAAACCGGTTCCAGCGAGAAGATCAATGCCGTATGGGTGGCGGGAGTGAACTGCTGAGCCCAGGCTTGCACGGCAAAAGCCAGCGCCAGGCTCAGCGAGCCCGTGATAACGATGCCCCATATTACTGCCGGCGACCATACAACATAGACTTTCTCTGCCAAGGGAACGGTGCAGATCATCAGAAGTGCGGTTGCCGCAATCTGGAGGATGGCGATTTGCCGCCACGGGTGCGCCTGAGACGCGTGGCCCACGAAAATAATATGAAAGCCAAAAACTACGGCCGAGGCCAGTGTAAGCAGGTCTCCTCGGCTCATGCTGGCGAGATTCAGACCGACGCCCGCGGAAGCGGGAATCGTAAGCAGGTATAACCCAACAAACGCCAACGTCACACCCAGCAACACCCAGCGATGAATCCGCCGCCTCCAAAACAAAGCGAGAAACACCGGCACCAGTACCACCGAGACTCCCGTGAGGAAAGCAGATTTCGAAGGCGTGGTGTACTTGAGTCCTACCGTTTGCAATTCATTGCCAAGAAATAAAAACGCGCCCACCAGGAACCCCGAACGCAGCGACCTAGCGGTGAAGCGTGTGAGTTCGCCATGAAAGACGACTGCCAATACTACCGCCGCCAGGCTCATGCGGATAGCGTTGAACAGTAAAGGAGAAACATCCGCCAGCGCATTCTTGATTAGAACGAACGCGGTCCCCCAGATCATTGTGACTACTACCAAGAGGATGTGCGCCTTCAGCGAGCGGGACACGGAGGTAGAGTAACAAACAGAGCAGGATAGGAATAATGCTCCAGGAACCGGCTAGCTCTTCGCTCGCAGTTCCTCGGGGTCCGGCGTTGCTATTTTGGCAGCTGGTATACACCGACAACGTCGTAGCTAGCGGTTCCATCCGCTGCTGCTGCGCCCTTGAACGTTCCTCGGCCCTTGATGCCCTTCAACTTTCCCGTCCCGCCGGTGAAGCTGAAAAGTGCCGTCTGCGCTCAGCATGTTGCCATCTTTCATGGTTGCCGTACTTTGGATGCGAACATACATCTTGTCGCCATTGTCCATGGTCCCGACGACGTAACCGAGCCCGGCGGAGCGTCCGCCTTTGACATCATCGAAGTTGGTGCCGTCGTCTTCTTTGGTTTGGGTGCCGGCGATTTTCATCGGCTTGGTCCATGTACACTTGCCTTTGGAGATCGTTAGGGAATGATTGAGCTCGTCCCCCACCGCCAACGCATGTACTTCATCGGGCTTGCCGCACTGCACCGTGCCCGAAATTTTGGTCTGTGCTGGAGCCAAGGTCGTAAGACTCAGAACCGCGATTGATACTGGGACAGCAATGGAACGCCTATACACCTCCTTCAAGGATTTAGGTTATCCATTTGGTCCGGCGGCATTGTACTCTTCTCGCCGGTGCGAATAGATACAGCCGCGATCGTCATGCGCCGCATCTAGTCTCAGGATGCAGACTAAGAAAGGAGATCCCGTATGCCGGACAATCTGAGGATCTCAACCGATGAGTTGAAAAAGAGAATGGAAGCGGGCGAAGATTTTGTCGTCATCGACACTCGCAACCCGCAAGCTTGGGCACAGTCGGACGTAAAGCTGCCGGAAGCGATTCGCGTCCCGGCGGACAAACTCGAAGAGCACCTCGCAGAAATCCCCAAAAATAAATCTGCGGTTGCGTACTGCACTTGACCGAACGAAGGTTCTAGCGCCAGTTTGGCGCAGAAACTTCGGCAGCGCGGATATGCCAATGCGTGGGCGCTTCAGGGCGGACTTGATGCCTGGAAGAATGCAGGTTTGCCGCTTGAGTCGAAGCAAAAATCCGCCTGACTTTCAGGCCTTTGGGTGGCGCGGCGCTTCAGCACCGCGATACAAGCCGCTAATTCATTTCGTAGACTGTCTTGCCCCCCACCACCGTGCGCAGCACCCTGGTTCCGAGAACTTTCAGCGGGGGCACAGACGTCACATCGCGATCAAGCACAACGAAATCGGCGAGCATCCCGGGCGCCAGCGTTCCCTTCTCTTTCTCCGAAAACTCAGCGAAGGCTGACCCCGTGGTGTAGGCGGCAATCGCCTGCTCCATGCTTATTTTCTGTTCGGGAAAGTATTCACGTTTGTCGTCTTCGCTTCTGCGAGTGACGGCGGCATACAAGCCTCGAAACGGCGTGACCGGCTCGACCGGATAATCCGTGCCAAAGGCCAGCGGCACACCCCTTTTTAGAACTTCCGCCCAGGCATAGGAATGAGCCGCGCGTTTTGGTCCCAAACGATCCAGCGCCCAATTCATGTCCGTCAGCAAGTGATTGGGCTGCATGGACGCGATCACTTTCAACTCTTTGAATTTTGCGATCTGCAATGGAGTTGTGACCTGCGCGTGCTCGATGCGGAGCCGGTAGTCGTCGCCGCCATTGGCGGCCTTGACTTTCTTTTCCCGTGCTTCTTTTTGTGCTTCATCGAAAGCCTCCAGCGCCATTTGGACTCCCTTGTCGCCGATAGCATGGAAACCGACTTGAAATCCGGCGCCCACACGCTCCTTCGCCATCTGGGTCAGTTGGGCTTGCTCGTACTGAGGGAGGCCGGAATTGGTGGGATCGTCGGCATACGGTTCCAGAAGGGCGGCGGTTTTCGAACCGAGCGAGCCATCCATGAAACCTTTCAGCATGCCGGTGCGCAGCACATTGTCCGATTGAGGACGCGCCGAACGATGCGCCTGTAAAGTGTCCAGAGAATCATTGAAGGCAAGCCATTCGGTGATGCGCGAGGTCAGCTTGCCATCACGCTGGATTTCCTCATAAATCTGGAAATCTTCCCAACTGGAATTGTCCTGAGCCGACGTGACGCCCCATTGCGCCAAGTCGCGCAGCGCGGCCTCGATAGCCTGCCGCCGCTTGTCGTGAGAAGGCTTCGGAATTACGCCAGTGACCGCTTCACGCGCGGTTTCACGCAGAATGCCGGTAGGCTGGCCGGAAGAGTCTCGATCAATTTTTCCGCCCGCTGGATCCTTGCTGGCGAGAGTAACGCTAGCCAATTGCAAGGCACGGGTATTGGCCACCGCGATGTGGCCGTCCACACGTTGCAGAAAAACAGGATGGTTTTGGCTGACTTCATCAATATCCCACCGGCTGGGCAATTCCTTTACCGGCCAGAGTGTGTGATCCCAACCGCTGCCCACAATCCATTCGCCGGGCTCTGCGGTTTCCACGCGAGCGCGAATACGATCGCGAAATTCGGTCAGAGACTTCGCTCCAACCAGATTTACGGTGAGGCGCTGGAAACCGGCGTTGGCCAAGTGCAGATGCGCATCGTTGAATCCGGGCATCACGAAATGGTTGTCCAGATTAATGATTTGAGTTTCGGGTCCCTTCAACTTCAGAATCTCGCTTTCTTTCCCCACGTCTTGAATACGATCGCTGCGGATGGCCATCGCCTCCACGCGCTGAATCGCGTGAAAGGAAGATGCGACGGCGACCCCGGTATAAATGTTGCCGTGGAGCAAAATGGTATCCGCTCTCGGCGGCGTTGGTTGATCTTGTGCCAGGGACATTGAAATCGTGCACAACAGAAACAGAATTGTTTTCATGTTCATGCACTCACCCCCGCGAGAGCAAGCAGGGTCAGCAGGATGCGCTTCAGCCCCAACTCTCGCCCGTTACAGTCAAACCACTCTTGCAGAGTGTGCGCTCCGCCGCCCGTCCCTCCGCCTCCGATGGCAATGGCTTCCCGTCCAAGGGAGAGGGGGATATTGGCGTCGGTCGAAGCGCGCTGAACCTGCGCCACATTCGCTAGATGCGCATCGACGGCGCGAATGACCTGCAAGATGCGTGCATTGGGAATGAGTTCTCCCGCTGGACGATTCCCAATTACAACAATCTCGGAACTGACCCCAGAAGTACGGCGTTGTGACACCGCGCGGGTTTCCGGAGTCTTCGACTCTTGCTCCACCGCATCGTCGAGCGCCACACGCATAGCAACTTCCAGACGTTCCATCTCCGCCATCGAGGTGGAACGAAGATCTACACGCATGCTGGCGGATTCAGGGATGGAGTTCACAGAAGTGCCGCCGCGAATCACGCCTATATTGAAGGTCGTTTTGGGTGACGCCGGCACCGGAGTTTGCGCGAAGGTCTGAATAGCACGCGCCAGAACGAGAATTGGATTAGGCGCGCCAAAATCGCTCCAGGAGTGTCCGCCGGGGCCGCGGACAATCACTTCAAAGCGGCGGCTGCCCAGGGCCTCGGCCACAACCGT
>Ga0137378_10002761_pt1 | contig 15093 bp, 16 predicted proteins | sample SagtaG_21_FD_104813 | JGI IMG/M metagenome (GOLD analysis project Ga0137378, IMG submission 104813) | Vadose zone soil microbial communities from Sagehorn Ranch, Mendocino, California, USA - Sage2_L_60_16 metaG | ecosystem: Environmental > Terrestrial > Soil > Vadose zone | place: USA... | reverse complement strand
TTGGCGCGCTCGATCTTGTCCCAGAACATCGCGTAGTTCTGCGAGAACTCGAAGTCCTTGAGGCCCATCTTCTTCATGGCGCCGACGCGCAGCAGGTTGAGCCCCGCGAACAGCCAGCACCGCCCGCTGCGCTCCTGATTAGTGACCTTCCAGTCGTCCAGGAGGGTGGACAGGCAGTGATCGGTGCTGTTGACGATTTCCCGGCTGATGGCGACGTCATCGACGGTGACCCGGGTGACCGCGTTCTGCGCCAGCCGGTAGGCCGGATTCTCGGCAAATTCCTTGCGGAGCAGTTCCAGGTCCCCGGCGGCCAGCAGCTTGTCCATCCTCGGTACCTCCTGTTGCTCGGACGGCGTCAGGCCATCCGCGCTTCAGACTGCCGGGACCCCGACATGAGTGAGATGAGGCGGGAACGGCCGCATGGCCATGATAACGGCAAATCGTCCAGTCAGTCAGGCCGGGCCCCGGCCGCCATGACCGTCGGGCAACGCTGGGTACGCCAAGGTCAGGACGCCGGCCGCCGGGCCAGGTGATAGGTAACGTGCGGCCGCAGCGGATGGCCGGCCGGCACCTTCGGATGATCGAAACTGGCTACCCAGGTCAGTCCCAGCCGCCGCATGACGGCCCGCGACGGCTCGTTGAGCACGGCGGTCATGGACCAGATCTCGCTCAGGCCGACGCCGTCGAAGGCCACCGTGAGTGCCGCCCTGGCCGCTTCGGTTGCGTAGCCGCGGTGCCAGGCGCGCTTGGCGAGCCGCCAGCCAACCTCGACGCCGCCAGCTCCGGGAACGTCATCCGGCATCGGGTTTAGCCCGGTGAAGCCGATGAACTCGCCGGTCTCGGTGATCGCCAGGGCCCAGAGCCCGTAACCCAGCTCATCGAACCGGGTCTCGATGCGATCGGCAAGCGCGTCGCTGGCGGCACGGTCGAGCGGGCTCGGAAAGTACCGCATCACTTCCGGGTCGGCATTCAGGGCGGCGAACGGCTCTCGATCAGAGTCGAGCCAGCGCCGCATCAGCAGCCTGTCCGTGCGGATGGAATCGAATCTTGCCGGCCCGGTCATCTCGGTCCTCCCAGCAGCGCGGAAAGTGGCCGGTCCAGAATGGAGCCGCTCGCTAATTCCGTCAAATGGGTTATATCGTCGCACGGATTCGATACTGTACGAGTCAGGCTCAGTAACAGCCGAGCCTGCTTCACTGGCCCGGCACACGAAACGACCTGCGGTCCCGGGCGTCTGTCGCCAGGGACCGCAGGTCGTGGCCGTCAGGCCCGGCGGCTAGAAGCGCGGGGTCGCGGTCGTGATGTCGTAGCTCGAACCCCAGTACCACTGGGTGGCGTCCGAGCCGGGCACGACGTGCGCGTGGCCGGTCGGGTCCGCGATCCACCACCGGACGTGCGAGCGCATTTTCGCTGGCAGGGCGGCGATGGCGGTCTTCGTAGCCGGCCACTCTGACCGCATGGTGTAGATGCGGGCCAGCGCGCGCGGGTTGGCGGCCAGTCGCTGCTTGGCCCAGGTCGCGGCCATGGACGGCGTGGCGTCACCAGGCTCGACGTCCAGGACCGAGGCGGCGTGGTCCGATCCGGTGGTGTCGATCCACATCACGTGCCTCCCGGAGACCTGGGCCTGGGAGGCAGCGTAGTTGCCGGTGGCGTAGACGGCGTTCACGTTGTGGCGGGGGAGCGCCGACGGCGTCACCGAGTCGTAGATGAGGTACGGCTTGCGGGCCGCGTGCCGGGGAGCGGCGTGCCGGGCCGGCGCGTGGTGCGAAGGCTTGGACGCTGGCTTGGCGGCGTGCTGCGGCTTGGCGGCCGGCGCGGGCTTGGCCGCGTGCTGGGGCTTGGCCGCGTGCTGGGGCTTGGCCGGGGCCGGCGAGTGCCGGGCGGGTGAGTGCTGGTCCGAGGCCGGCCTGGCCGCGGCGCCGGCATCGGCATGGTGCCTCACGCTGGCAGCCGCGGCGCGGTTGACCGCACTGGCCGCGCCAGCGGGCGCGGGTCCAGCCGAGACGCTGGCGGCCACGCCTGCTGCGACCACCGCGGCCGCGGCGGCGGCGCCGAGCGTCAGTCGCGAGGACTGGCGAGCACGGGCGCTAGCCCGGGCATAGGTGCGGCGGATTGCGGACAGGGTTGAGTCGATACGGGGGTGCAAGGTGAACCTCGGGGGGGTCGGGCGCGGGGGCGCTCGTCGGTCACCCAGGGGATCTGCCAGCCGAAAGGGGGTGCGTGGCTACAGCAGGTGCACGGATGTGACGCGGGTCAGGGCGACGTATTTGCTGGGGGGCAACCATCTCGCGCCTGGGTGCTTTCGATTACGCAATGTGAACGCCTGTAAGCGTGCAGTCACTTCCTGATTTCCCGAATCAGGCGTATGACGTCCATCACATGACTTTCGTCACACTGGCGCGATCCATGTTCAGGCGCCTAGCCCTGGCTGTCTCAGGATCAGCACGACCGAGAGGATCAGCATGATGGAGCCGAACGTAACCAGCGCGTAGCGCACCGCATGCAGCTTGAACGTGCTGCCGATACCGACCAGGAACAACACGGCAGCCAGGAACACCGTGATCCGGACATAGTTGTCGCCGACTAGGCCGTCGGCGCTGCCGGTGGAGAACTTCTCGTCGGCCTCCTTGTCGAGCGCCGCGGCCCGGGTCTGCGGGGCCAGCCTGTACTGCGGCATGTAGGTCGGGCCCGGCGCCGCATGCGGATTGTGCAGCGGGTCGGTCGTGAGCCAGGCCTGGAAGGCGACCCGGAACGCCGGCGGAAGCGCCGCTCGGCGATGGCCTCTACCTTCGGTTTGTTCAGCGTGAAGGCGATGAACCAGGCGTTGAACGTCGAGGCATCGAAGTTGCGCAGCGAGGTAGCCCTCAGGTCTTCCCTGGTCGCCAGGTTGCGCAGCGTCGATGACCGGGCAATGTCGATACGCGATTTCGTGCCCCAGGTGGCCGCGGAGTAGCCCGCCCAGGCCGCCGTGACCGTGACGAGCGCGAGCAGCACCGCCTCGCAGATCTGCACGATCCTGGCGTGGCGGCTGCCGGCCTGGCCGCGCTCGCCGCCTTGCTCGCCGCCGCCGTCGGCTCCCTCGCTGTTTTCCTGGCCGTGCTCGTGCAACTTCTTGCCGGCCTCGATCGGGTCAAGCCCCTCGGCCATCAGCCCCCAACCCCCAGCCCATGCCCTCGGTCGGGCCTCAGCGTCAGCCGCCCTCGCCTCAGCCGGCCTCAGTCCCTGCTGATCCCAGCGAGCATATCGGAGCCGCAACTGAGCGTAACGAGGTGATCACGTAGAATTCCCGTCAGCAGTCGCGATCGGGGGGTCGGTGAGCTGATGAGCAGGATGTCTCCGGGTGTTCTCGCACCGCCGCATGAGTTGCTCACGCCGGATGAGTGGCGCCGGCGCGGGCGCGGCCAGCGCAGGCTGGCGCCCCGGTCGAGCCATGCGCAGTGGGATCCGCCCGCCGACCGGCCGGACCCGATCGCCATTCTCGAGGAGCAGGCCAGGACCCGGGTGCCTGACCTGGTGCCGATCAGGTACGGGCGGATGGCCGCCTCTCCGTTCGCCTACTTCCGTGGCGCGGCCGCGCCGATGGCCTGGGATCTGGCGCACACGCCCACGAGCGGCATCCGGGTACAGGCGTGCGGCGACGCGCACCTGCTGAACTTCGGCATGTTCGCGGCGCCGGACCGGCGCCTGGTCTTCGACGTCAACGACTTCGACGAGACCCTGCCCGCTCCGTTCGAGTGGGACGTCAAGCGCCTCGCGGCGAGCTTCGCCGTCGCCGCGCGCGAGAAGGAGTTCTCCGAACGCGAAGCCCGCATGTCCGCCCGGGCCGCCGTCCGCAGTTACCGAACCGAGATGGCGAACTATGCCGCGATGCGCTTTCTCAAGGTCTGGTACTCCAGGATCGACGTCGACGAGGTGACCAGGCTGTTCGACGCGCTCCAGCCGAAGACGGCGGTGCGCCGGCGACGGCGCGATATCGCCGATGCCCACCGCCGGACGAGCCTGAAGGCATTCCTGAAGATGTGTGATCAGGTCGAGGGGCATTACCGGATCCGGCCGGCCCATCCGGTGATCGTCCGCTTCCCGATCGAGCGCCATCCGGAGATCCTCGAGGAACTGCGCCACGCCATCGCGCTGTACCAGGAGACGATGCCGGCCGACCGCTGCGAGGTGCTGAGCCGCTACTACTTCGGGGACTTCGCGCGCAAGGTGGTCGGCGTCGGCTCGGTCGGCACCGAGGCGTTCATCCTGCTGCTGCTCGGTGACCGCGCGGACGAGCCACTGTTCCTCCAGCTGAAAGAGGCACAGGAGTCTGTCCTGGCCCCGTTCGCCGGCAAGAGCGAGTTCAAGCACCAGGGTGAGCGGGTAGTGCGCGGCCAGCAGCTGACCCAGGCGGCCAGCGATCCGTTCCTCGGCTGGACGACCGGCGCCGGATCGATCGGGTCGGGACCGAAAGGCCGGCGGCGCGCGTCCTCGAAGGACTACTACGTACGGCAGCTGCGTGACATGAAAGGCAGCATGAGCGTCTCCCTGATGGATGCTCATCAGCTCAACTACTACGGCAGGCTGTGCGGCTGGGCGCTGGCCCGCGCGCACGCCAGGACCGGGCGCGCCAGCATGATCTCCGGCTACCTCGGCGGCCGCGAGGACTTCGACAACGCGGTGGCGGACTTCGCCGTCGCCTACGCCGAGCAGAACGAGCGAGACCACCGCCGGCTGCTGGCCGCCGTGTCCGCGGCGGAGGTCGAGGCGACCGTCGATCAGTAGGTCAGGTGGCGTGCATGCGGTCGGCCGCGACGAGCGGGCAGGCCGGATCGTCGCCCAGCGGATCGCCGGTGGCAGCGTAGGCGCGGGCCCGCGATCCCCCGCACAGGTCGGCGTAGTCGCACCCGCCGCAGCGACCAGGGAAGCGCGCCGCGCGGATGGCCCGCAGGAGCGGGTCGTTGCGGTAGATGTCGCTCAGTGACCGGATGCGGATGTTGCCGAGACCAAGCGGCAGGAACCCAGCCGGGTAGACCTCGCCGTCATGGGCGACGAACAGGATGCCCTTGCCGTCCCTGGTTGGCGACGTCTGCGCGCTCGGCCGGCGGACCGGCGGGCCGAGCACGCTGGCCAGGCGCCGGCCGAGGCTCTGGTAGAGCGCGCTGCCCGGCCGCGGGCCGCCGGCCCGGCGCTGCGTCACGACGCGGCGGAAGAACGGCGCCTCGACGGTCCGCACCACGAAACCGTACCCGGACGCGTCGTAAAGAAAGTGGCAGACTTCCTCGTGCTCGGCGGCGGAGATCGCGCCGGTCGCCACCCCGCGGCCGACCTGGACCAGGAAGAAGACCTCCCAGATGTGGCTGCCGGTCTGCGTGACCAGCCCTGCGATGTCGGCCAGTTCGGCCACGTTGGCTTGCATCACCGTGGTATTGACCTGGACAGTAACCCCGGCGGCCGTTAGCGCGCGAAGCAGGGAGATCGTCGCGCCGAAGTGACCGGAAATACCGCGGATACCGTCATGGGTGGCGGCGCTGGCGCCGTCCAGGCTGATCGACACGGCTTTCACGCCGCTGCCGGCGATCTCATCGACCATGTCGCTGGCCAGTGGGGTGACCGAGGGAGACAAGGCCACGGGCACGCCCAGTGAAATGGCGTAGCCGACGAGGTCGAACAAGTCGGGTCGCATCAGGCAGTCGCCGCCGGTCAGGACGAGGATCGGGTATGGCCGTCCGAAGCCGGCCACCTGCTCGATCAGGCGGCGCCCGTCGGCGTGGCTCAGCTCGCCGGGCCGCGCCTGCGTGGTGGCGCTGGCCCGGCAGTGGCGGCAGGCCAGCAGGCAGGCCCGGGTGGTCTCCCAGAACGCCAGCATTGGCCGCTGGTCGAAATTGACCGCCGGCCGGGTCGGGTGCGGCCTGGCCGGCCTGGTCGGCGTAGTCATCGTGATGACCTCCGGGCGAGGGACCGGGCGGCGAGAGCCGGCGCCGGTAAGGGAAGCCTGGCCCGCCGTCGGAACCTGCCCCAGGGTCCAAGGTCACCCGCCGGGATTGCCCAAGGACCTGTCCGCATGCGAGCGGCTAGCCGCTGACCCAGGCCAGGATGTGCTCGTTGACCTCGGATGGTCTTTCCAGGTGCAGGAAGTGGCCGGCATTCTCGACCACGACCATGCGCGAGCCGGGGGCGAGGTGCGGCTCGGCGCCGCGGGCCAGCTCCGCCCTGATGCAGCCGTCGTCGGCGCCGTGCAGGTACAAGGTGGGCTGCGGTGCCTGACGGCCGACGGCCTCCTGCTCGCCGGCGTACCTGGCGGCATCCTGGCCGACAGCGCGGTAATAATCCAGCGCGGCCGCCAGGTTGGCGGGCTCGCGCAGCGAGTCCTTGACCGCCGCGAGATACTCGCCGGGCTGATAGCCGGGCGACCAGTCACGCCAGAGCTTGTCGAGGAACGACAGGTCGTCCTGAGCCACGACCGCGTCAGCAAAGCCCAGCGGATCCCGCAGCATGAACAGGTAGAAGAAGCGCTTGAGCTGCTCGTAGTCGCTGAAAAGCGCGACGTCAAGGGCCCCGGGCGGCACCGCGAGCGTCACGACCCGGCGCCACCTGCCCGGGTCGAAGGCAGCCGCCGCGTAGGCTGCCTCGGCTCCCCAGTCATGCCCGATCAGCACCGCGTCCGCGTCGCCGCGCAAGACCTCGTGCAGGGCGATCGCGTCGGCGGCCAGTGCCCCGACCTGGTAGGCGCCGTCGGACGGGATGCCCGTGGGCGCGTATCCGCGCATGAAAGGAGCCACCGCGTGGAACCCCGCGTCGGCCAGGGCAGGCAGCAGCTGATCCCAGGTACGAGCTGAATCAGGAAAGCCGTGCAGGCAGAGCGCCAGCGGGCCAGATCCGGCCTCCAGCAGTCCGAATTCCAGGTCATTTGCCCGCACGGCGCGAGCACGCAGCGACGGCGAACCGCCCATGGCGGACTGCCTCCTGAGGATCGCCTGCACGCCGCGCCTCAGGGCGGCGCCGACCGCGCCGCCTGCCCAGGCGCGCACGATCTCGCGCCGGGCTGGCCGCGTCGCCAGCGCCTGGCTGCCAGTGCCAGTCGCTAGAGCTTTGTCATCTTGGTGTAGGGCGCGACAATCCACACCTGGGTGGGGCCGAAGTCAACAAGCACGGCGGCTTCCTCGACACTGGTGACCCGGCCGAGGCCGTACCGGTCGTGAGTGACCAGGTCAAGGATCGCGAACTCCTTGGCGGGCGCGGTGGCGACCGGCGTGTTGAAAGGGCTGTTAGGCAGGTAGCGCCGGGTGGCGGCGCGGGCTGGTTTCATCACTACCAGTATGCGGCCTCAGGGGGTGCCTTGGCGCACCGGATTGCCCAGCCGGCTCCTTTTGCTCCTCGCGACGGCGCTGCGCGGCCGCCAGGAGCGCGCCTAGGCCGTCCTCGATGCCGCGGCCGAATCGCCATGCCTTCGCGCAGCGGGAGCCGGGCCATGTCCAGGACTGCGCGCGCGGCGAGCTTAAGACGACGCGGTCGTCAGGACCGCGGCGGCGACGGATGGCGTGGCTCGTAGATCCGCAGCGCCGAGCCATCAGGCAGCCGGATCGCGGCCAGCAGGCCCCAGCCCCGGTCGGAGACTTCCTGGGCCACCTCGACGCCCTTGGCCGTCAGTTCGGCGAGCGTGGCCTGGATGTCATCGCACATGAGGTACAGCTCGTGGTAAGTGTCCCCGTCGCAGGGATGCACAGCTAGCTCGGCCGGCGGCAGCGCGTAGATGGGCCAGCCGCCGCCCGCGTCGACGGCGGAGAGCCCGAGCACGTCGCTGAGGAACGCCCGGACGCCGTCAGCCTTCGCGGAGAACACGATCGCGTGCACGCCGTTGATCACGCCACGATCCTAGCCCGCCAGGCGGGCGGGTACCATGACGGTCGTGCCCGCGGGGCCGCGCCGGATAGCCATAACAGTGCCTAACTCCTGGCTATCTGGTGAGATAGGTGTGCTGATGTTGCGTGATCGCGGCGTTCCCGAGGTCCGGGACTCGTCGGCACGATCCAGGTGAATGACGCGTTGAGCCCATAGATGCCGCCATGCCCTTCAGCACGAGTCCGCACGTGGAGGTGAGGCCGAAGGTGACGAGGGTGTCCACCGACCCGGCCGAGCCGCCCGGATCGGCTGGGCTGGCTGACCGGGCCGGGACGCGCGATCCGCTGGAAAGGCCTGGTCCTCCTGGCCCGATCGAGCGGGTCATGAGCACGGTGATCCGCAGGCTGTCCTGGAGCAGGCTCTCGGACCCCAAGATCGCCATCGCCGTGTCCGGTGTCGGCTTGCTGCTTGGCATGCTCGTCGGCGCGATGGCGCCGAACACCGAGACACTGCCGTATCCCATCGTGCTGCCGCTGTCCCACCTGCTGCCGTCGCTGCAGAACAACGTTGTCCTGGCGTCGGTGATGCTCTACACGGGGGACGTGCTCGCGTGCCTGGGGCTCGCCGGGATGCTCTGGGCGCACAGCCAGGGGTGGCGGCCCGATCCGCGGCGCCTGCTGCTGGCCAGCGCCGGGGTCGTCGCGGTGATGGTCAGCCTGACTCCGGTCGGCTCGTCCGACACCGCCAGCTACGCCGCCTACGGCCGGATAGCGGCCCTGCGCGGTAACCCGTACCTCACCAACCCGCAGCGGTTCCTGGGACTCTCGTCGCCGTACACCAAGGCGGTCGGGGTGTTCTGGAAGAAGACGCCGTCCGTCTACGGCCCGGTCGGCACCGTGATCCAGAAGTTCGCGGCGACGATCGGCGGCGCGAACGCGTCCACCACGATCTGGATCCTGATGATCCTCAACGGGATCGTGTTCATCGGCGTCGGCCTGCTGTTGCTGAAGACGTCGGACGATCCGATTCGGGCCACGCTGTTCTGGACCGCGAATCCGGTCCTAATCCAGCAGCTGGTCAGCGGCGGTCATCTGGACACGTTCGTGGCGGCGGCGGCCATCTGCTCGATCCAGGTCGCGCGCCGGGTCTCGGGCATGTGGGGCGACGTACTGATCGGCGTGCTCATCGGCCTGGCCTGCGGGGTGAAGATCAACGCCGTCCTGATCGGGATCGGGCTGGCGTGGCCGCTGCTGCGCCGGCACGAGTGGCTGCGCACGGCCAGAATCGCGCTGGTGGCGCTGGCCACGGTCGCGATCGAGTACAGCTTCTACGGGCTGAGCGCGCTGAAACCGCTCTTCGCAGCGTCGAAGCTGGTCACGTTGCCGTCACCGTGGTGGTTCGTGCATGAGATCGGAGATGTGGTCCTTTCCAAGGGCGCCACAGCCACGCTGATCGGCATCTTGTGGCCGATCGCGATGATCGTGGTCGCCGGGCTCATCTACCGGCGGATCTCGTCCGACCAGCCGCGCGAGGTCGTCGCGCCGTTCGCGCTGACGTTCGCCTGGATCGTCGTCGCGCCGTGGGTATTCGCCTGGTATACCGCGATCGCCTGGGTCGCGCTGACCCAGGTCCCGCGGAACCGGATGACACGGTGGCTGACCATCGTCACGGTCCTGCTCGCGCTCTGGCATTCCAGCGGCGGCCAGATCGCGCCGGGCCAGTAATCATGATCGGGAAGAGCCAGGCGGAACCCGCCGCGGCGGATCGCGAGGCCAGCCGGGCCGAGGCATCCCCCGCTGGTCAGCCGGCCCGCTGGCGGGCGGCAGTCGCGGTGCTACGCGAGCACTGGCTCGCCGCCGCCTTGCTGGCCGTCGGCCTGATCCTCAGGGTGGCGGCCCAGTTCGCCTACCGCCCGGCGCTGTTCTACATCGACACCGCGCGATATGTCTCCAACAATCCGCCGGGCATGGACCCGCTTGGCTACGCAGGGGTGCTCCGGGCGATCTCGCCGGCCGGCGGCGTGGCCACGGTCGCGGCCGTCCAGCATCTGCTCGGGCTGGCCATGGCGGTGGTCATCTACGTGCTCCTGCTGCGCCGGGGAGCGGCCCGCTGGCTCGCCGCGCTGGCCATCGCGCCGGTCCTGCTCGACGCCTACCAGCTGCAGATCGAGCAGACAATCATGCCCGATACCGTGTTCGAGGCGCTGATCGTGGCCGGCCTGGCCGTCGCGGCTTGGCGCCCGGCGATCTCCTGGCGGCGCGCCGCGGCCGCCGGGCTCGTGCTGGGCGCCTCGGCGACCGTCGCGCAGGTGGGCGAGGCGCTGCTGCTGCCCGCGGTGATCTTCCTGCTGGCCGCGGGCGGCGGCTGGCGGCCGGCCATCGGCCGGGCCGCTGCCCTGTGCGCGGCGTTCGCGCTGCCGATCCTGGCCTACTCGGCGGGCTCGGACCTGATCACCGGGTCCTTCTTCCTGTCGCACACCGGCGTCACGTCCTTCTACGGGCGGGCCGCGGCGGCCGCCGACTGCGCCGCCATCCGCCTGCCGGCTGCCGAGCGCGCCATGTGCCCGACGAAAAGCCAGCAGGCACGCGGACCTGACTGGCTGGAGTACAACGACGGCTCGCCGATCCGGCCGTACTACAACAGCCACACCCAGACCCGGGCCCAGACCGACAGCGAGATCTCCGATTTCAACCACGCGGTGCTGGCTCAGCAGCCCGGGCGGCTGGCCGGCGCCTACGGGCGGGACGCGGCGAAGCTGTTCGCGCTGACCCGGGTGGGCAGCCGCGGCGACACGCCGATCTCGCGCTGGCAGTTCCAGCGGGCCTTCCCTTATTACCCGCCGTGGTCATCGCGGCAGGTGGTCGCGAGCGAGATCGGCCAGCTCGGCGGCGGCGCCACGCCCGCCGCCTGGCGGCCCGCGACCGCGTTCCTGCGCGCCTACCAGCTCAACCGCGGCTATACGCCTGGCCCGCTGTTCGCGTTCGCCGCGCTGGCCGGCCTGGCCGGCTCCGCGCTGGCGGCACGCCGGCGAGCGGGCCCGAGCATCCGGCAGGCCGCGCTTGGCTGCCTGCTGTTCTTCGCGTCGGGAGTCTTCGTCGTCGGCGTCTCGGATCTGTTCGAGTTCTCCTGGCGGTACCAGCTTCCCGCGCTGGTCACCATCGTCCCGGCGGGCGCCCTCGGGATCAGCGTCATCATCGGGTCGATCAGGGCCCGGCACAGTTCCGGCTGAAGGAGAAGTGATGGGCAAAAAGCAGCGGATCAGCTATGTGCCGCTCGAGACGATGGATGCGCAGATGCGGGCGGAGATGGAGCGCTGCCAGCGCGAGGGCACGCCACGGCCGGAGAGTTCCGCCGTGCGTGCTCATGTCCCCGCGTGCTTCTGGGCGTTCGCGCGGTCCTGGCAGGCGATCTTCCGCGACGGCGTCAGCGATCACGGCATCAAGGAGCTGTGCCGCGTCTACGTGTCCCGCACCGTGAAGTGCGAATACTGCGGTAACCAGCGGTCCGAGCAGGCCAGGGCGCAAGGTCTGAGCGAGGCCCAGTACGACGACTTGCTCAACTTCGAGAAGTCCGAGCGGCTCAGCGAGCGCGAGAAGGCAGCGCTGGCATACGCCGAGGCGATTACCTGGCGGCTCGACACCGACGACGCCTTCTGGGAGCGGCTGAACGGTCACTTCTCTGAGCCGGAGCTGGTCGAGCTGGGCTGCTTCATCGCCCTCACGATGGGCCAGCAGAGCTGGCTGCGGCTGCTGAACATCGAGCACCACGAGGTCCTGCCGGGTACGGCCGCCTCGATGGCGCCCGGGTTCACCACCCCTGAGCAGCTCGCCGCGTCGAAGGCCTCGGACGATTACTGGGCGCGCTGAGTACCGGCGCGCTGAGTGACCGGGCGCGCCGAGTGACCGGGCGCGCCGAGTTACCGGGCGCGCCGAGGTGTGCAGCCGATTCGCGCGCGTGTCGATCGCGGCGCATCCCGTTCGTCGTATCTGATCTGTGCCATGATGCCGCCGTCGACCACGACGGCCGGTAAACACCTGCAGCAGTGCGGTAAAGGAGGAGTTGGCGTGAAGTCTGAGGATGTGTGGAAGAACGTTCATTCGCAGCGGGAAGCGATGGCGGACACCTGGGCGGGCTTGTCGGCCGACCAGTGGGCCACTGCCTCCTGGTGCGACGGCTGGACCGTTCAGGACGCCGCCGGGCACGTCCTGGCATCTGCCGAGCAGACGCTGCCGAACTTCTTCAAGGAACTGGCCGGCGCCGGCTTCAAGTTCAATGTCTTCGCCGACCGTGGCGCCAGGCGGCTGGCCTCGCACGGCCCGGACGAGCTGATCCGCCGCCTGCGGGCGAGGACCTCGACCACCAACCACCCGCCAGGTCCCGTGGTGACCTGGCTGGGCGAGATCATCACGCACGGAGAGGACATCCGTCGGCCGCTCGGCCTCAATCACCGGGCGCCGGAAGCTGCGCTGGTAGCAGTGGCCGACTTCTACAAGAACTCGAACCTGCTGATCGGCTCGAAGCAGCGGATCGCGGGCTTGCGGCTGCGGGCCACCGACGCCGAGTGGACACATGGCGACGGGCCTGAGGTCGCCGGCTCGCTGGGCTCGCTGATCCTGGCCATGACGGGACGCAAGGAGGTCCACGCCGACCTGACGGGAGAGGGCGTGGCGATCCTCGCCAGCCGGGGCTGAGCTCGCGGCAGCCGTCAGCCGGTGGTCAGCCCGAAAAGGACCCGGCACGGCTCAAAGCCGCTGATCCTGACCTGGTGGCCGCCGCGCGCGAGCCAGTCCGCGCGCGTCAGCCTCAGGTGCACCATGACGTCGGCGCCTGGCCCGCGCGCGTGCAGCGACTCGCCGTTCGGCTGGTAACCCAGCGCCCGCGAGACGCCCAGCGAGGCGTGGTTGTCGTGCCAGGCCTCAGTGATGGCCGCCTGTGCCTGCATGGGGCCGAAGGCCAGCGCCAGCACAGCGGCCCGCATCTGCTTGCCGATGCCCCGGCCGCGCGCCGACTCGACCAGGAACGAGGAGGTGTCGATCGTGCGCAGCGTCGGGAAATCATTTCCCTCGAGCTCCTGGACACCCAGCACGTGCTCGCCAGCGGATACCACGAAGTTCAGCCGCCAGGCTTCGGGCCGCCACGTTCCGTAGTACTGCCAGTAAGCCTGGTGCGAGACGATTCCCCGGCGGAGACGGTCGTCGCCGATCGGGAAGGTCGTAGCCGCGGGGTCCTGCTCGACGTCGTCTGGCAACAGGTCAGCGATCGAGGCCTGGTCGGCCTCGGTCATCGGACGAAGCGTCAGGTCGGGCGTCGTCAGGCGCAGATCGAACAGCGGCCAGTACGGGTGCGTCATCGCTGGAACACTGGCCCGCGTTCAGTCCTGGCCCGGTACGGCCATCTCGCCCAGCAGCGACCAGTCGTCCTGCGGAACGGTCACGTTGACGATCAGGGGAGTGGCGGCCAGATGCGGCGGCAGCGACTGCCGCGCGTTCCTGAAATGCTCAGACTGAACGTGCGCGGCACCGGCGTCGTCGTCGCGGAACGCCTCGACCAGCACGTACTCGGCCGGATCATCGACGCTCCTTGACCATTCGAACCACATGCAGCCGGGCTCGCCGCGCGTCGCCGCGGTGAATGGGCCCGCGATCTCGGGCCACTGGTCGGCGTACTCGGGCCGAACTCGAAACTTGGCGGTGATGAAGATCATGGCTCTTCCTCGGGCGGCTAGCGAAGGCTGGTCAGGAACTCGATGAGCCCGGCGAAGTAGGTCTGCTGGTCGTCGTACATGGCTAGGTGGCTCCCGTTCGGGCAGTGCAGGTACTGGCCCGCAGGGAGCCGCTCGGACATCTTCCGCATGTGAGCGGGGTCCATGGTGTCGTACTCGGACCCGATGACCAGGGTCGGCACCGTGATCGAGGAGAGCTCGGCGCTCCGGTCCCAGTGCGCGAGCTTGGCGTCGGCGCTGATGCCGAGCTCACTCGGACCCTGCATGGACACATAGATGGCCGGGTTGATGTGCGCGAAGGACCGGGTGACCGGATCCGGCCAGTCCGCGATCGGCATGCGGAGCACGTGGTAGACGTAGTGCTGCTCGTTGAGCAGGTTCATGTACCTGGGGCTGTCGATATCGCCGCTCGCCTCCAGCGACTTGATCTCGGCCAGGGCGCCCTGGTCCATCTGCGGCATCAGCACCTGCTCGGCATACGCGTTGTAAGCCGGGACGCTGGACATCATGTTGGAAATGACCAGGCCACGCAGGTGCTCCTGATAGCGGAGCGCGTACTCGATGGCCAGGATCCCGCCCCATGACTGCCCGTACAAGACGAAGCTGTCCCGATCCAGGCCCAGCGCCAGCCGGACCTGCTCGACCTCGTCGACGAAGCGGTCCGCTTCCCACAGCGAAGGATCGTCGGGCTGATCACTGAAGCCCGAGCCGAGCTGGTCGTAGTAGTAGTACTCCACGCCGGCACCCGGCAGGTAGCTGTCGCAGGCCTCGAAGTACTCGTGGGTAGCGCCGGGTCCGCCGTGGAGCAGCAGGAGGCGCAGCCGCGGATTGTTGCCGACGCGCTTCACCCACACCCGGTACTCGCCTGCCGGGGTTCGCACCGGGATCAGCCGTGCGCCGCCGCTCAGCAGGTCATCCCGGCCGGAGTAGTCCAGATAGCTGTTGATCGGCGGCATGGCACAGACCCCTGTTCTCCGGGGCGCCCGCCCGCGGTGAGCAACAGACTAAGGCCGGCTGACCCGGGGGCGCGCGGCGCGTCACCAGTCGCCACCGGTGGCCACCCCGAGCCCGACCCGCTCCCCACGTCGGCCGACGAGTTCGACCCGCCCCGCCAGCAGTGGCCACCCCACTCAACCCAACCCCGAGCCTGAACCGCTCCCCCCTCGGCCGACCCGCCGCCCGCTACCTCGGGCGACACGCCTGGGCCTATGAACGCGGCCAGTCCGGGTTTCGGCCGGATTGCCCGGTCCGCCGGGCCTACTTGCACCTCGGGCCGGACTTATCATTACTTCGCATCAATTTGCCGCCCGTTTCTGCACTGACTGCGTGGTTCGGGCGACGCAAACTAGTGATATGTCAAGTTGATCTTTAGTGAGCGGCCTAAAGACGAGGTCCGGTCGGTCGGCCGGAGAGGTTCGGAGCGTGGCCAGAGGGTTCGGAATCTGGCCGCATGGGGCCGGGAGCCTGACCGGGGGGCTGGGAGCCTGACCGGGGCTGGGAGCCTGACCGGGGGGCCGGGAGCCTGACCGGGGGGCCGGGAGCCTGACCGG
>Ga0137378_10002748_pt1 | contig 15119 bp, 15 predicted proteins | sample SagtaG_21_FD_104813 | JGI IMG/M metagenome (GOLD analysis project Ga0137378, IMG submission 104813) | Vadose zone soil microbial communities from Sagehorn Ranch, Mendocino, California, USA - Sage2_L_60_16 metaG | ecosystem: Environmental > Terrestrial > Soil > Vadose zone | place: USA... | reverse complement strand
TCGCCCAGCTCGCGCTCTGGCGCGCCCAGTCATTGGCACCTGAATTGTCCCCAGTCTCGCCGGCGCAGGATTTGTTGCCCGAGAAGCCGTCGCGTCCGGGCCGGTAGTATTCGCCGAAATCCCCGCCGAGGAAGCGGCGGAAGCAGAAACCGAGGTCGGAGAGCCGCACCGCCCGGTCGGGATTGCCCTCGCCGGCGGCAACCGAATCGCCCATGCCGGCAATCAGCACGTCGCGCACCACGATGTCGGCGACCACCCGCTGCGCGGTGCCGTCCGGCAGCAGGATGTCGACGCTCGCAACCGTGGGTTTGCCGTAGGGCACGCGCAGCTTCATTTCCTCGTCGCAGGGAACCGTGGCTTGCCGCGGCTCAGCTTCGCCCTCGTCGAAGCTCCAGACGCAGTTGAGGTTCGGCGCCACCGGCCCGGCGAGCACGGCGCCGACGCGGTGATCGCGCGGCGAGAGATAGACCTCGCGGGCGCCGTCGCGCTCGCACACATCCATCAGCTTGCCGGCGCGGTCGATGCAGAGGCGCTCGACGATGTCGCGTGCCCAGCCGCGGCCGTCGCTCTCGCGCGCGAGGCGCCCCTCCGCGGCGAGGATGCCGTCGTTGCGATAGGCCGCGACGTGGCGCTGGAAATCCGCTTCGTTGCGGAACAGACGGAAGCGGCTCTTGACTTCCCACTCGATCCGCAGCCCGCCCACGCTCTGCGCGAGCGCCGCCTCGGCGCACCAGGCCGAAAGCAACAACGCGGCAAGGGCCAGAAGGCAGAATGGGCGCATGGGTCGCAGCCAACGGTGAACGCCGCCCATCCATAGCACGGCGGTTGCGGCGGAAATGTGAGGCCGGTCGAACCCGACTACCGCTTGTCGCCAGGGGGCCAGGACGGGCAAAGGCGCGTTTCGCGCCTTTGCCTGCGATCGATGTCGGATGCGGTGTCGAACCTGCCACCCCCGCGCGATCCGCGCCCCTACGCTATACTGAGGATCGCCTCCTCATAGCTGCCCGAGCCCATGCCGGTGTCGGCGAAAATGCCGTGGGCGGCGATCCACTTGAAGGTCTCCTGGTAGACCTCCTTGGTGTAGCGCTCGAACACCAGCCGCTCGCCGGGGCCCCAGCGGCGCGTGTCCATCATGGCGTGATAACGGACCGGGAATTCGTTCTTGTAATAGTGGGTGTAGAGCTCCGGTCGCAGATCGATGTCGCGTTGAGCGCGCCGGAGCGCGCGGAAGAACTTGCGCAGGTCCTCGGGCTCCGGATCGCCGGTGATCATGGTTGCGATCATGAAGGTCGTGTCGATGATCTTGCGGAAGCCGAGCTGCTCGGCGAAGTAATAGGGACCGCTGAACAGTGCGGAGGCCAGGGCCTTGCCCTCGATGAGAAGCTCCATCCGCTTGAACAGCATGCCGTCGGCGAACGACAGGTTGATATTGTCGGCCGGCATATATTGCTCGAGCGCCTGGATGGTCGAGTAGTGACTGCCCGACTGGTATCCGACCGAGATCGACACGCCAGCGAGATCCTCGGGCTTCTGGATCGGCGAATCAGGCGGTACGAACACGCCCGAGGGCGCCACCGAATAGACATCGGCATAGAGCCGGCCCTTGCCCTTCGCGGCCGCAACCCCGACGGTCCAGTGACAGGCGCAGCTCACATTGGCCTCGCGGCCGCGCTCGAAGGATTGGAACGCGCCCACCCTGTCGCCCCGGTAGTGGTGGGCGCCGTCGGTCGACCGGATCAGCTCCTGGAAAATGTAGTCGAGGCCTTCTTCTTTGAAGTAGCCCTTCTCCTCGGCGACCCATTCTTGCAGCCGGAAGTGCGGCTCGATGATGAATTTTTCCTTGCCCATGGGCATCTCCTCGGGCGTTAAACGCGGCTCCTGCCCGCGACTCAATCCGCCCCTTCGCCGCCAAAGTCAACTTGGGGCGATCATGAAGGATCGCGGTGCCTGCAGCTCATAGATGAACAAGTACTCGATCAGAATCCACCGCTTGGCCACCAGGCGGGCGTGAAATCCCGCTCGCCCAATGAGAGCGCCGAGGTAGTCGAGATCGGAAAGGGAGGAGAGGACGAGATAGATGCGGCCGCCGGGCGCGAGCCGGTCGCGGGCCTCATCGAACAACGAAGCCACATGTCGGTAATCGAGCCCGGCGTGCCAGGCGCGGTCGGCGAGATCACGCGGTTCGCCGGGAAAATAGGGCGGGTTGGACAGGATGACGTCAAACAGCGGCCGCGGCGCGAGCGCCGACAAGAGGTTCGAACACAGTGCTGTGACCCGGTCGCCAAGACCGTTCGTCTGCGCATTGTCGGCGGCCGTGCGGGCTGCATGGGGGTTGATGTCGAGCGCGATCACGTTCGCCGCCCCGGCTCTGGCCGCGGCGAGCGCGAGGATGCCCGTGCCGGTTCCGACGTCGAGCGTCCGCCGGCCGGACAAATCGAGACCGCCGATGAAGGCCGCGAGGAACTCGCTGGTAAGAAAGTAGCGCGGATGGAAGACGGTCGGCCGCACGATCAGGCGAAAGCCCGCCGCGTGTGACACCCGTGTGCTCTCGCGCTTGAGAATGAGGTGATAGGACAGGAGATGGATGGTCTTGCGGAGAAGCCGCCGAGACCAATGCAGGGCGCCCGGACGGACAAAGCCGCCCCCGTCCTCAAATGTTTCGACCACTTGCTCCGTGTCCCCAGCTCGCACGCCGTACGGACTATTTTACCGCCCCGCCGATGAATCCTGCAACGAACCTGGGCCTGAGGCGCTCGGGGCCCACGCTCGGGGTCGCGAAGGCATTGACCGAGCGCAGCGGCGATTGTGGCGATTGCGGGCCAATCCGTGGGCCGGGCAGCAGGTGGAGCCAAAGAAGAAAGCCCCGGGTCCACGACCCGGGGCTTTCCATTCCAACCCCCCGAATAATCATCGGTGAACCAAGCCTATGCGCCCTGCCGCCAGGGTCAATTTCTAAAACGCAGTAATCCCCCAGATTCCAGCCGGCTGTGGCTTTCATGCCACTGAGGCAGGAAAGGGCGGTGGGCGCGCCAAGCGCGCCCACCCATCCGCAATCAAGCGATTCGAGCAAGCGAATCACGGGGAGAGGCCGCCAATCCTTCACGTTGGCGCATGCGCCAGGGAACGAGCAGCACCACGAACGGGGCTGGCCAGACCATGCGTGCGCCATAGCGGTTATGCGGGTTTGCGAGCGCCCCGCAGACGACGGAATTGGCGAGAATGGCGAGCGCGGTGGTGGCGGCGAGCCATCCGAGATCGGCGAAGCGGCGGCGCGCGACGCCGAGCGCGATCACGCCGAGAAGAAGCAGCATCGAGGCCCAGGCGATTGGCAGGTGCACGCGGTTGATGGCCTCGAAGTCGAGCTCGCCCTTCTGCTGGCGCGCCGCGCGCATGGCCGCCAGCGCGGAGGGCAGGAAATTCTCGATCATGCCGTAGGTGTGCCAAATGGTGGTGAGGACTCCGGCGCCGGTGCGCACGCGCTCGAGCTGCAGCGCGGTCGCGCCGACCGCGGCCTTGATCTGCAGCCACGGATAGTCGACGAGGCTCTCGATCACGATGGTGCGCATCTCGTCGTTCATCCCCTGAAAGCGGCCGAGCCGGTCGAACATGCTCTGGCCCCAGAAGAAGGTATCGGCGTCGTCGGGCAAGTCCTGGCGATAGGTGCAGAGCCTGAGCCGCGGATCGGGGCAGTGGTCGTCGAGATAGCGCGCGACGATGCCCGCCTGCAGCATGCGGCCGAAGGCGGTGGCGAACCCACCCGGCGTCCAGGCGATCCGCCCCGCGACTGCGTAGTTGGCGGCGACCAGCATCACCGCACCGAGCGCGAGCGCGGCGGCGCCCTGGGCAAGTCCTCCGAATGGCACCAGGCGGCGGTCGAACAGCGCGGCGACGAGCCCGGCAAAGAGAAGCGCGAGCAGAACGAACAGGGTGGCGCTGTGAGTTGCGGCGGCAAAGGCGATGAAGATGAACAGCGCTATGCGTTCCCAGCGCGTGAGCGCATCGGCGCGCCGCGCCAGGAGGTAGAGCGCGAACACCGAGAGACCCGCGAAAATGTCGGTGAGCAGCACATCGACAACCCAGGGCAGGGTGGTCAGGACCGCCATCACGGCCACGGTCACGATGAGCACGCGCGCCTTCTCGCCCAGCCCGTGCACCCGCAGCACGAGCGATAGAATCCACACTGTCAACGCCGCATTCACCACCACCACCGGCCAGAAGTCGGGGCGCGCGAGAAGGTCGAGAAAGAGGCCGTAGACGGTGGATCGGCTCTCCTCCAGCGTGCCCTCGTACCAGCGCGCGATATAGCCGCCAGTGTCGTATTGCAGCAGCGGAAAGCCGTTCCACAGCGCGGGTACGAGCAATATGAGCGTCGCCGCGAGCGCGGTGCCGGTGCGGAGCGCGAGTTTCATAATGACGGGTGGCGGCCCCCGGCTGGCTGTGGTCGGCCCCCGATTCTGTTTCATCACGTCCATCGGCCGGGGGGAAGCGCGTTTTCTCGCTCTGGCGCAGACCGCTGGTCGCACGTTCCTTCGAGATGGCCGCTTCGCGTCCTCCCCAGGAGCAGGTCGGCCGTGCTATGCTCAAACGATAGATCGAGCTGCAGCCGTCAATGTTCGTTACCTTCTTCCACGAGCTCAGACAAGCGGGCGTGCCGGTGACGCTGCGCGAATATCTCACGCTGATGGAGGCGATGGAACAGGACCTCGCCTCGCGGCGAGTGGAGGATTTCTACTACCTCTCGCGCGCCGCGCTTATCAAGGACGAGCGCAATCTCGACAAGTTCGACCGCGTCTTCGCCCACGTGTTCAAGGGACTCGCGCTGATGCCGGACGCGCTCATCGTCGAAATTCCAACCGAGTGGCTCAAGAAACTCGCGGAAAAATATCTCACCGACGACGAGAAGAAGATGATCGAGGCGCTCGGCGGTCTCGACAAGCTCCTCGAAACGCTGCGCCAGAGGCTGGCCGAGCAGAAAGGCCGCCACCAGGGCGGCAGGAAGTGGATCGGCACCGCCGGGACCTCGCCCTTCGGCGCCTATGGCTACAATCCCGAGGGCGTGCGCATCGGCCAGGACGAGAGCCGCTACAAGAGCGCGGTGAAGGTCTGGGACAGGCGCGAGTTCAAGGACATCGACGGGGAGGTCGAGCTCGGCACCCGCAACATCAAGCTCGCATTGCGAAGGTTGCGCAAGTTCGCGCGCACCGGCGCCCCCGAGGAGCTCGACCTCGATGGCACCATCAAGGGCACCGCGCACAAGGGCTATCTCGACATCCTCATGCGCCCCGAGCGGCACAATGCAGTCAAGGTCCTGGTCTTCTTCGACATCGGCGGCTCGATGGACTGGCACGTCAAGGCGACCGAGGAGCTGTTCTCCGCCGCGCGCGCCGAGTTCAAGCACATGGAGCACTTCTACTTCCACAACTGCCTCTACGAGAAGGTGTGGCGAGAGAACCGCCGCCGCTGGAACGACACCACGCCGACCTGGGACCTGCTGCACACCTATCCGCATGACTACAAGGTGATCTTCGTCGGCGACGCAGCGATGAGCCCCTACGAGATCACGTCGCCGGGCGGCTCGGTCGAGCACTTCAACGCGGAGCCCGGCACAGCCTGGATCGAGCGCGTGACCCGCACCTATCCCGCCTGCGTCTGGCTCAACCCGGTGCCCGAGGGCGAGTGGGAGACAACCCAGTCGATCCGCATGCTGCGCCAGCTCATGGGCGGGCGGATGTACCCGCTGACGCTCGATGGGCTCGATCGGGCGATGCGGGAGCTGGGGAGGTGAACATGCTCTGTCGTCGCCTGCCACGGCGTGGGACAATAGGCTGCCCACGATCGGTTGCTTTCGCAAGGAGAGGAAGACATGGCCGAAACCAGTTCGCAGAAACTGATCTGGCCGGGGCTGGCCGCACTCTATGAAAAGCTCGCGCCCTGCGGTTACGGGTTGATGCGCTTCGCCGCCGGGGCTGTGGTCGTTTATCATGGCTACGCCAAGCTGTTCCTTGGCTTTGCCGGGCCGGTCGCGCAGAACGTCCTCGCACCGCTCGGCTTGCCGGCGCCGCTGGCCTGGGCCTATTGGCTCGGCGTTCTCGAATTGGTCGGTGGCGCTTTCCTCGCAATCGGTTTGCTGACCCGTCCGATCGCGCTGATGCTCGCGGCGGAACTCGCGATCGTGACCTATTGGCACTCCGGCAACGGCTATTTCTTCACCGCGCCGCGCGGCGGGTGGGAATTCCCGGCGCTGCTAACTCTGCTCTATGTCGGCATCCTGTTCCGCGGCGGCGGCCGCTGCTCGGTCGATCGCCTGATCGGGAGGGAATTCTGATCGGCTCGATGCACGAATCGAGCGCCGTCGCGCCTGTGTGCCGGGCGGCCTTCGCCGTCGCCCGCGGACCGGATGAAGCCGGCGGAGGCTGGTGCAGCGGGGCCGCATTCATCTGTTGTTCAGATCACGGGCCATGATATGACCAGCATCGGCCGCTAGGCCGCAGGGGATCAGACCAGAGGAGAACCTCGCATGAAGAAGCTTGCTTTGCTTGCCACGCTCAGCGGTGCTGCGGCCTTCGGCCTTGCAATCGCCAGCGCGGGCGCCGTCCCGCTCGGCGGCGCGAAGGGCTTGGCCACGGCGGACACCGGCCTGGTCGAGCCTGTCCATGGCTGCCATCGCGAGGTGGTTCCGGACCGCTTTGGGCCCCATTACCATGTCGGGCCTCGCTGCCGCCGCATCGACGTGGGTGAATCGCGTCCTCTCTACCCTGACCGCTACTATGACCCCTACCCACGACGCCGCTGCTACGGGGTGGGACCGCTCCGGGTTTGCGAGTAACCAGCGCACGAAGCCGGGCGGGCCGCTCGTCGACCGCCCGGCTTCCGATCAGAGATCAGAAGTCAGAATTTCCGACCTCTGACTTCTGATTTCTGACCACTGACCTGACTACCGCTTGACTGCAAAATAGGCGCCGAAGAACGACGTCAGCGCCGCGGCGCCGAGCGCTGTCAGCGTCACCGCGGTCTGGGCGCCGGGACCGGGTGGGGTCGCTGTCGTCGCCAGATGGCCGATCTCGGCGAGCGCGCAGAGCACGAGCGCGCTCATCAACCAGCGCGGCAAACGGAAGTCGTGCCAGGGCAGCGGCAGCCGGCTCAACGCGGCGGCGACCATTGCGCCCACTAGAATGGACGATATCACCAGCAGCCACCAGGCGCCGGCCGAGCGCAATTGCAGCGCCTGGGGAGATAGAAGATTGCGCCACATGCCCGCCAGCTCGATGCCCCGAGTGCCGAGCAGGATTTGCACCGCCATCGCAGCCAGAACGCCGCAGGTTACCGCGGTGGTGTAGATCAGCGGCCGCGGCACTTCGGTGCGAGGCAATTCCCGGATTTCGGTCTGCATGGCGCGGCTGGGCAGGGCAGGTAGGACGGGGAAGTTGTGTTTTATGGCTGTGAGCTGTCAGGTGGCAAGAGGAGGGGCGATTTTTCCCGGTCCTTCATTTCGGCCGACGACGCAATTCGACCTCCCCGGAGGCGGGGAGGTCGATCACGCATTGGGGATGATTGAGCTTTGGTGTCAGCCGCGGCGCTCGGCCTCCCAGGTGCCCGAGCAGTCGCCGCCGGTCCAGGAGCCCGCACCGATGGCGCCGGACAGGCGGCCATAGCCTGATGCGCTCTTACTGCCGTAGCTCACGTTGACGGTGACGGCGCCGTTGCCGCCGACCTTGCCGGAAATGTTGATCGGGGTGTCGCCGGCGTTCAGGAGCGTGCCGCGGGCGATGCGGATCGGATAGCGGTAGGCGCGGTCGCAGGTGCCCTTTTGGGTGACAATGACCACGCTCCAAAGGCCGTCGAAATTGGGGGCCGAGGTCGCGGGTGCGGCCGCGCCAAACCCGGTCGCGAGCGCCAGAACGAACGTGCCGGCAGCGATATTACGGAGGGTTTTCAGCTGGTTAGACATGAGCCTTATCCTGTTTTCTGCCGGCCGATGCCGGATCCTCGAGGCCAGATTATTGGGTTGGATTTCGCCTGCCCGTCCGTTGGTAGCCTTATGGTCGAAATAGGTTCAAAGACTGTTGACGTTTTTTGTCGGGGTGAGGTTCCGATGAGCCTCCGGGGCCCGATGCGAGAGCTACGGAGCGGACCTGACACCGGATGCGATTGTGATTGTATTCCCAGAGCCACTCCGCCAGACGCGCGATCGGCAGGCCGAGAATTGAATTGCAATCGAGGCCGTTCTCGCCGTCGATAGCTGACACTCGACAAGGGAGGGAGGCAGCCGATGCCGGCCGAACGGTTCGATTTTGCCAGTACGCAAGGACAGAGGCTTGCCGCGCTCCTCGACAATCCGGCCGGACAGCCGCGCGCCTATGCGCTGTTCGCCCATTGCTTCACCTGCGGCAAGGATGTTCACGCCGCGCGGCGCATCGCCGAGGGATTGACCGCGCTCGGCATCGGCGTGCTGCGCTTCGATTTCACCGGCCTCGGCGGGAGCGAAGGAGAGTTCGCCAATACCACCTTCTCCTCGAATGTCGCCGACCTCATCGCCGCCGCCGACCAGTTGCGACGGACGAAGCGCGCGCCGGCGATCCTGATCGGCCACAGCCTCGGCGGCGCCGCGGTGCTCGCGGCGGCTTCAGCGGTGCCGGAAGCGCGCGCAGTGGTGACGATCGCGGCGCCGAGCGATCCTGCCCACGTCACCGGACTGTTCAAGGACCGACTCGAGGAGATCGGCGAGCGCGGCGAGGTCGAGGTCGCGCTCGCCGGGCGGCCGTTTCGCATCCGCCGCGCCTTCCTCGACGATGTCGCGGAACAGAACCTGAAAGAGCGCATCGCCGACCTGCGCAAGGCGCTGCTCGTGTTCCATTCCCCGACCGACGAGACCGTCGGAATCGACAATGCGAGCGAGATTTTCCTCGCCGCCAAACACCCCAAGAGCTTCGTGTCGCTGGCCGGCGCCGACCATCTTTTGAGTCGCCGGAGCGACGCCGCCTATGTGGCCAACGTCATCGCCGCCTGGGCGGAACGCTACCTCGACATGCCGCAGGCGCGGCCGCAATCCGCTGCTGAGGCCGGCACCGTGGTGGTGAGCGAGACCCGTCAAGGACGCTTCCAGCAGGAGATCACGGTCGGCGCGCATCGGTTGCTGGCCGACGAGCCGGTTGGTGCGGGCGGCCTCGACAGCGGCCTCGGACCCTACGACCTCCTGCTCGCGGCGCTGGGCGCCTGCACGGCGATGACGCTGCGGCTCTACGCCGAGCGCAAGGCGTTGCCGCTTGACCACGTGACGGTGCGGCTCACCCACGCCAAAATTCATGCCGCCGATTGCGAATCCTGCGAGACCAAGGAGGGCATGCTCGACCGGATCGAGCGCGCGATCACCTTCAGCGGCGCCCTCGATGAGGGGCAACGCGCGCGGCTGCTCGAGATCGCCGACAAGTGCCCGGTGCACCGCACGCTGACCTCGGAGATCGAAATCAAGACCAGCGAGCGGCGTGAGGGACCGTGATCCCGCCGCCATCAGCGGCGTGTCGTCGCTGTCCTGCTTTTACCTGCGAATTGTTCGGAACCTGGGGCTGGTCCCATCGTTGGCCCCGCGTGACGGGCGTCCCTGCATGGTCGATGAAGGCCGGCGCGATCGTCCCGCTGCCGAAAAACCCAACAAAGGCCAGAAAGGATCAGCCATGGGCATCTTCTCCAAAGACATCAAGACGCTGGACGACCTGTTCGTGCACACGCTGCGCGACATCTATTACGCCGAGAAGCAGATTCTCAAGGCGCTGCCGGAGATGATCGAGAAGGCCACCGATCCACAGCTCAAGCAGGCGTTCCAGGCGCATTTCGGCGAAACCAAGAACCATGTGACGCGCGTCGAGCAGGTGTTCAAGATGCATGGCGTCGAGGCCAAGGGCGTCGATTGCCCGGCGATCGACGGCATCATCGAGGAGGCCGAGGATGTCGCCGGCGAAGCCGAGGCCAAGGAGGTGCTCAACGCCGCGCTGGCGGCAGCTGCGCAAGCGGTCGAGCACTACGAGATCGCCCGCTACGGCACTTTGATCGCCTGGGCGAAGCAACTCGGCCGCAGCGACAGCGCGAGGGTGCTGCAGATGAATCTGGACGAGGAGAAAGCGGCGGACAGGAAGCTCACCGAACTGGCGGAGGCAAAGCTCAACCTCAAAGCCGCAAGCTGAGCCGCGCCGCGCAGACGCGGATCTTCATTTCGGCTCGACGTTCGGATTGCCGCCGGGCGAGCCCGGGGGCGGAATGACCTTGAGCTCGCCGCCCCCTGGTGGCGTCTTTCGCATTTCGGGATCGACATTCGCAGGCGGGCAGATGACGCCCTTGGACTCGGCGAGGCGGTCGCTGAGATCGGGCGTGCTCGGGCCGCCGACGGTCGGCGGCGCGCCCTTCACGTCGGGCGGACAGGCAACGCTCGGCGGTTGCGGGGATCTGCCGTCGGGCGACTGCGCCGCTGCAAGGCCGCTCACGGCAACGCCCGCGATCAGTCCGATGACGAGAGGCACTTGGCGCAAGAGTTCCTCCTCGCAGAAAACCCTCGCCCGCAATATCCCAGAATTTTAACTCGCGCCGCGCGCAAATGTTCCGGGCTGGCGTCCGTATTGCGGGGATTTAGGGAGGCGGACCCGGGTGGGTCCATTTCGCGGGATCAGCGCGGTGCGTCGGTGCGCCGCTCCGCCGCGCCGGCGAGGATGTTCTCGAACGCCGCCCCCTTCTTGGCTTGCTCGGCGCCAAAATCGAACAGGGCCTGCATGTAGATATGGTCGAACAACCCTCGGTTGAGCTCCTGGAAGGTCTCCGGAACGTAGGCGACGCTCAGCTTGAGCCCAAGCCGCTGCGCGCCAGCGGTGACCAGCAGGAGCTCGGCGCGCAGCGCCGTCGTCAGCGCGACGCCGATCGTGCGCGCGAGGATCGAGTTGACCTTGCGCTCGGGCATGCCGAACTCGGGCGTGAGCTTCGAATTCACCACCACGTAGACCTGGTCGGTCGGCAGCCGCGCATTGCCGGCGCCGAGCATCGACTCGGGCATGATGAAGAACGGCGCCGTGATCGTGCCGTCGAGGTGCATCTCCTGGAATTTCTTGCCGTTGGCCTCGACCTCGATCGGCACCGGCTGGAAGAAACCGGGAATGCTCGAGGAGGCGAGCAGGATGTCGCGGAAGAGCTTGAGCGCCTTGTCGTCGCCGCGCTCGGCGATCGCGCCCATGTTCCACACCACGCGCCGGCCGGCATCGAGATTCGTGGTTGCGACCAGGAGGCGGCGGCCCTTGCGGTGCTCGGCGGCGATGGCGGCGAGCATCTCCCGGGTCATGCGCTGCTCGATCAGCCGCTTGAGCGGCCAGCTGTCGAGCAGGCTCTCGGCGGTGGCGTGGTCTTCGAAGACATCGGCGGCGGTAATGGAGGTGAAATTCTTGCGCAACTCCTCGTCATAACCCGAGCCGAGGAAGGCGTAGGGCCCGATCAGGGCGCCGATGCTGGCCCCGGTCACGACCGCAAATTCGGGCCGGTTGCCCGCCTGCGACCAGCCGGTAAGGAGCCCGGCGCCGAAGGCGCCGTCGGCGCCGCCGCCGGAGAGCGACAGCCATGGCCCGCTCGCTGTCGGCAGAACGCGCTGGAAGTCGGTGTCGGTGTCGCCCCACACCCGGGCGTCCGCAATGCCCGCGACGGTCGCCACCGCTTCGTCCTCGAGCGTGAAGGGCGTCCGGGCCGGCTGCTCCTTCTCGCCCTGCTTGGGCAGGGGTATCTTGGGCGTGGCCTGCTTGGGCGTGGCTTGCTTGCGCGTAGCTTGTTTCGGCGCGGCTGTCTTGGGTTGGGCGTTCCTGGATTGCGCATAAGCGGAGCCCGCGTCGAACGGCAGCGGCGCGAGCGACGGCCAAGCCATCGCGCCAATGACCGTGATGCTTGCGGCCAAGCTCAAGACTGCGCGGATGGGATGCACGGCGTTCTCCAATGATTTCGAGGCGACAATCTCATACCCGAATAGATGCTGTCAGCCCAAGAATCCAGCTTCGATCGCGGCGGCCGCGTGCGATACGCAATCATGAGCAATCTCGCCCGACGGGTGCTTGCAACCATCGGACGAAACTACGCCGCAATTGGGGCTGCGGATGCGCGGCTCAGCGCCGCTCGGCCGTCCAATAGCCGGAACAGGCGTCGCTAGTGGACCGACCGCTCCAGCTGCCGCTTCCCGAGTTGCGGGAGAGGCGCCCAGAGCCGCTCGCGTAGCCGTTGCTTGATGAAACAGTGACTCGCACGCTGCCGTTCGAGGCAACTTGGCCGGATAAGTTGGCCGCGCCGCCGTCGTAGGTAACGATTCCGTTGACGATCTGCACCCCATAACGGTAGGCGCGGTCGCAACTTCCCCGCTCCGTGACGATCAGCACACTCCACGCGCCGTCATAGGGCGTCCGAGCGGTCGCCGTCGTGACGGTGGTCGCTGCGCAGGCGGCGCAGACAAAAGCTAGAACACTGGCACGGACGAGATGGCTGACCATTGGGGCCTCGTTGTTCACTCCTGACGCCTTCACCCACCCCGCGCCGACCGGTTGTTATCGCTGCGCCTTTTGTCCATCATGGGGGCGCCGAGCGGCACGACTGCTCAAAGCAACGCGAGCCTTGATACACCAACCGGACAAACTCGGCACAGGAGAAGGGAAGGAAGCGACGGCTGCCGGGATGTCAGCCTGAGATGGGCGGAGACCCCGCCCAGTTCAAGATCGGCGCATTGTGCGCGATAAAGGCGGGCCCTGTCGAATGAGATCGCAAGGGCGATCAACAGGTTTCGCTGCATGGCCCATGTGGCGCGGGAGGATCCTCAGACCGAAAAGTGCAGCCATTTCCGGGGAGAAACGCCATGAAGACCGCCTCGATCCTGCTTGTCTTTGCGACCGCGTTCATGGTCGCGCTCGGGGCGGATCGCACGCTCGCGCAGGCGCCCGGGCCGGGCCTCGAACGGCTTTACGTGCTCTATTGCGGCGACATCGCGCTCAACGACATGGGACGATTTTCGCCGGGCTATTCGGGCCCGGGCGAATTGTCGGTCACGTGCTATTTGATCAAGCACGCTCAGGGATGGCTGATGTGGGATACCGGTCTTCCCGACGCGGTCGCCGCCATGCCCGACGGCCAGAAGAGCAACGCCGGGGTGTGGTACCACAAGAAGACGCTTGCCTCCCAGCTCGCGGAGATCGGGATGAAACCTTCCGATATCCGCTACCTCGCGCTCTCGCACTCGCATGGCGATCACGTCGGCAATGTCGATCTGTTTGCGCGCTCGACGCTGCTGGTGCAGAAGGCCGAGTATGACTGGCCCGATCCGTCCGGCGCTCCCCGCTTCAAGAAGGACCAGCCGGCGAAGACGGTCGAGGGCGACTATGACGTCTTCGGTGACGGGAGCGTCATGCTGATCTCGACGCCCGGCCACTCGCCCGGGCATCAGTGCCTGCTGGTCAAGCTGCCGAAGACCGGGGCGGTGCTCTTGAGCGGCGATTCGGTTCACACCAAGGCCAACTGGGACAACCGGCGCGCCCCGGTGCAGAACTTCAACCACGCCCAGTCGCTCGCGACCCTTGACCGCATGGCCGCGGTGCTCAAGCAGAGCAACGCGCAGCTCTGGATCACGCATGAAAAGGGCGAGGTCGCGCAGCGCAAATACGCGCCGGGCTACTACGAATAGGGATCGACATGAATCGCCGCAATTCGTTTGGCATCATCCTCGCAGGCGTGATCGCCGCGATCGCGGCCTGCGGCGCGGAGGCGCAGGCGCCCGCCGCCTATCCGACCCGCGGGGTGAAGATCATCGTGCCGTTCCCGGCCGGCGGCACGGCCGATGCAATGCCGCGCCTGGTCGGCGACTGGCTGTCGCGCAAGTGGGGACATCCGGTCGTGATCGAGAACCGCACCGGCGCTGGCGGCAATATCGGGGCCGAGGCCGCCTTCAAGGCCGAGCCCGACGGCTACACGCTCCTCTCGGCCCCGCCGCCGCCACTCGTCATCAATCAGAACCTCTATCCCAAGCTCGGCTTCGATCCCCCCGCGTTCGAGCCGATCATCGTCATGAGCCGGGTGCCGAATTCGCTGGTCGTGAACCCGAAAATCGCGGCCAAGACCGTGCCCGAGTTCATCGATTATGCGCGCGCCAATCCGGGCAAGCTCACGGCCGCGACCCAGGGCAACGGCACCACCTCGCATCTCACCGCCGAGCTGTTCGCGCTGATGGCGAAGGTGAAATTCCAGAACGTGCCCTATCGCGGCTCGGCGCCGGCGCTCACCGACCTCGTGGCCGGCAATGTCGACATCATGTTCGACAATCTCGGCGTCTCGCTGGCCCTGGTGAAGGGCGGGCAGTTGCGGCTCCTTGGGGTGGCGACGCCGTTGCGCATGGCCTCGCTCGCCGACGTGCCCACGATCGCCGAGGCGTTGCCCGGCTTCGAATCGGCGGCCTGGTACGCGGTCGTGGCGCCGCCCAGGACGCCGCCGGCGATCGTGAACAAGATCAATGCCGACATCAACGAGGCGCTGCGCCGGCCCGAGATGCTGCCGCATCTCGCCGAATGGTCGGCCGAGGCAATCGGCGGAACCCCGCAGGCGACGGCGGCCTATATGCATGACGAGGTCGAGCGCTGGAACAAGGTGATCAAGGCCGCCGGGGTGAAGCTCGAGTGAGGCGATATATTAATGGAGGCTGTTCCAATCAGGACGGGCTCCGCAGTCGTGTAATTGCTGAATAAATTCAACGTCCCGGCGCCAGAGCGGCCCGAGCATAGATACCCTCTAACATCCAATGGATTGCGATTTACAACCGCAGCATTTCCTGACAGAATTTCGACTCTCAGAGTTGCGCCCAGGCAAGGACGCCTTGCTAGGCTAACGTGGGTGAGGAACGCATGAAACGGCCACGCATCTCATTGAGGGCAGTCCGAACGGTACGCCGATTCCTGATTCAGCCCTTACTGTGGGCCTGCGCGGCCATGTTTAGCCTGACTGGGGCGCCTCAAGCTTCGTCGATGGCAGCGACGGGATTCGATGACCATCACCCAGCCGTGAAATCGATACCGGATCGCGTGAAGGCGGTCCGTGAACGGATTGCTTCGGAAGGAAAGATGCAAGAGCCC
>Ga0137378_10002747_pt1 | contig 15122 bp, 15 predicted proteins | sample SagtaG_21_FD_104813 | JGI IMG/M metagenome (GOLD analysis project Ga0137378, IMG submission 104813) | Vadose zone soil microbial communities from Sagehorn Ranch, Mendocino, California, USA - Sage2_L_60_16 metaG | ecosystem: Environmental > Terrestrial > Soil > Vadose zone | place: USA... | reverse complement strand
GTAAATGTGCTGCAGGTTGGTGGTCTTGCCGCCAAGGCCCGCGCCATAGTACACGATTTTGCAGTTGATCTCGCGGGCTGCGAAGTTGATAAAGCTCAAGACTCTCCCCAGAGGGCGGACGTTGGCGCCTCGAAACGGTCCGCTGGATTTTGGCTTGTTCTTTGGTTTTTATATCATACGGCGCGGTTACCGTTGGGGTTACCCTGGTTACTACTAAGATCGGCACTGGGCTCTAGGCTCTGAACTGTGGGTGTTAGATCTGCGAGCCCTCCCCAAGTTCGTAATTGTGCAATCTCGAGTAAATTGTCGTTCCGAACTCGCCGGAGGCGAGAGAGGAACCTGATGTCTGCCCGCACCACCTACGCCGTAAAACGACGACAACCACCGCCGCGCACGCCCCGAGCCTAAAGCCTATTCTCACCGCGCCGGTGGCGCCAGATAGTACCCCTCTTTCGCCGTCACATCAACACACGGACGGATCGACGACCTCTTACAGCTAGGCCGATCCACCAGAATTTCTATATCGCGATGTGCCCCAGATGGCGGTTCGTGCGTCAGGTATCCCAGCGTGTACTGGTTGCGAGCATCTCCGAACAGATGTGAGTAGGCGTCTTCAATACCCGTGCGAGTGATTTCGTTCAAAACTTCGCCTCCGGTTGCATTCGCGTATTTCGGTAGAATATCGCTGTATCCAAAGCGCGGAATATGAAGTTTCTCCAGCTTGTTGTATCCGGGAATCGCGGATCCTCCTACGCCGATCGCGTAAACCATAATGTTGTTCGTCAGCAGGACTTTGAGCACGTCTCGGTAACTCGCGTCGCTGCGGTATTCCCGCCCGTCGCTGATCACAAAAATTACCTTGCGCCGGGTCTTGTCGCGCTTGGCTAGATCAAGCGCGGCCCGCAGAATGGCGTCATTGAGCACGTGTGATTCCTGCGCTGGCGTAAACACGATCGGCGCCGCCGGGTCGACCGGCATGTTGTTGATGGTTGGGCCTTGAGGTCCGAGCGGGCCACCGGTGACCGGAGGTCCATTGTTCCGGCCCCGCGCATTTGCCAAGTTCGCCATTGTGTCTGCGAACTTCTGTCCGACTGCCGCCCAGCTGGAGAGCTGACTAACCGCGTTGCTGTAGCTGTAAATCGAAACCTCATCGAACTCGCTAAATGCTCCCTCCAGCGCAGGAAAGGTGTGGTTCACCCTTTGCACGTCGACATCCTTCATTCCCAGATCCAGAATAACGGCTGCTGAAAGCGCAAAAGGGTCGCTGGTAAAAAAATTCAGGGTCTCCTTTTTACCATTTTCGCGGACTACGAAATCTTTCGCCAATAGTCCATTCACCAGCCGGCCTGATTCGTCTTTCACCGTCACCGGCACCAGGACCTGGTTAATATTTCTCACAATTGTGAACAGCTCTTCCTGCGTGCCGGAATTTTGCTTGGTCGCTCCCCCCTGTGGTACCGTCCGGACGTTTACCGGTGGAGGCGAGGCCGGAGTTCTTTCAATGGGAGTAGCCTGGCGCGGCGGCGGCTCATTTGCCGGAGCAGGTTGCGGCGCCTGGGGTTGCGGAGCGTCGGTTTGGGGCGGGTTCGTTTCGGGTGGCGGAGTCTGTTGCCCCGGCTGAGGCGGTTGCACCGCTGATGGTGCATCTGGAATGCTTTCGTTCCCTGGCTTCTGGCCAGAATTCTTGTCTTGTTCCGGAGAATTCTGGGGCGCAGGGGTCTGACCTCCACCAACTGGCTCGCCAATCACCAGCACAGTCCCGACTAGAACCGACCACAACACCAACGATTTCAACAATGAAGACCCCCGACCAAAGTTCTGCGTATTGGGATGCCTGGGTCGGCAAATTTGGTGCATCTAACTGGTAGAGGAATAGACTACCAGAATCGCAGGTGCCGGATTTCATGCTCTCACCCATTCGTTACCGGGCTTTTTGTGCTCTCTTGATTCTCTTGTCTGCGTTAGTGGGCGCTCGCTTGCTTCCCGCTCAGGACGTCCAAATGGTCCCCGACAAGCAAGACCAGGAGTCCGCGGCCAAGGCACAATCGGACAAGGATGACAAAGATACTGACCAGGAAGCGGTCACGACCCTCAAGACGAGCGCCAATGTGGTGCAACTTTTTTTCAACGTGAAGGACAAGAAAGGGGGCCTGATCCCCAGCTTGCCAAAAGATAATTTTCAACTCTTCGAAGACGGCAAGCCGCAGACCATCAAATATTTTTCCGCGGAATCGAATCTTCCGCTGACACTTGGAATCCTCATCGACACCAGTGCCAGCCAGGAACGCGTGCTCGATATGGAGCAGCAGGTAGGCGGCGCGTTCTTGAGCCAGATTCTGCGCGACAAGGACATGGCCTTTGTGATGAGCTTCGATGTGAGAGTCGATCTGTTGCAGGATTTTACTGGAAACGCGCACCGTTTGAAGGCCGCACTTAATAACGTCAAAATCAACACCGGAGGCAACGTCAGCAGTCTGCCCGGCATGGGCGGTGGTCCGGTTCCCACTGCGAATATCCCACGCGGCACCCTACTCTATGACGCGGTGTATCTCGCATCGCACGACGAAATGGCGCAGCAGGTGGACCGCAAGGCGATGATCCTGCTGACCGACGGCGAAGACCAGGGCAGCCAATACAAGATTCGAGATGCAGTTGAGGCTGCGCAGAAATCTGACTCCATCGTCTACGTTCTGTTGTGTGCCGACCGCGGATTCTACGGCTTCGGCGGTTACAGCGGCGATAGCGAAATGAAAAAAATGACCGGCGAGACCGGCGGTCGCGTCATCGAAGTCGGCAACAAAATGGAAAAACTCAAGGCTGCGTTCGACCAAATCTCGCAGGAACTCCGCAGTCAGTACAACATCGGATACGTTCCCACCAACGCCGTCAAAGACAGCAGCTTCCGCAAAGTTGAGATTCGCTCGAAAGAGAGTTACAAAATCCAGGCTCGATCTGGATACTTTGCCGTGCCTGAAAAGCAGTAATTTGCCACGCCAGCCGCGGCGACGTACTCGCGTTTACCGAAATCGGGCCGGATCTCAAAAATCAATCGCATCGCCTCTTTCAGCGGCAGATCGCGTCTAGTTTGCTGAGACGATCTTCAGAATGCCTGGGATCTGGAATGTGCCTGGCCCGCAGCATCTGATCCAGGAAAGTCCCGCCCCAATCCGCAGGCAGATCGGCGTTCACCGCGTAGGCCGGATCACTCTCCGCCTCGTGCAAAGTGATCAGCATGACCCCCCGCTGTTTGAGCAGATCGAGAAGTTGGCGAAGCATGACCGTTTCAAATCCGCCAATGTGCAGCAGCATGACGTGCTTTATGTCGCGTCCATAAATGAGCCGCGATAGTTCCTGACCTTGCGATAAAGAGTCCGCGGCCCCTTCAAGGTAGCTTTGCTTGAGCATCTCGACGCCTTGCTGATCATTCTTTGCCAGACATCGCGCGTAAGGTTCGTTGTAGGCGTAATCGCCAAAGCTAAGGGTGACTTCGGCGATCCTATAATCGTGTTGCTTAAGAAAGGCACTGATGACGCGGTGCTTCTCGACTGTGTCTCCTTCGCGCAGAAACGGAAATCGCAGCCAGCGCCAGTCCTGATCTCCCATGAATTTTTGCAAGATTGGCTCATTGGCAAGAAGATCTTGCTCGAAGGCCTCCACAGAGTTGGTGTTGAGATCCATGTGCGAAAAGGTGTGATTGCCGAGAGGAAGTCCGGCATCGCGCCAATGTTGCAGAACCTGTTCGCTGGAAGCATCTTCCTGAATTCTCTTGGCGTTCACAAAGCCATAGCTTGGCGGCGCGTGAGCGGCCTGCAGAGCATGGATGATGCTGTTGGCTATGTCAACGCGACTGAGTCCGGAAGGCAGCGGCCCGTTGGCCGGTAAGTCATCGAATGTCAGGGCGACCTGCGGTGTCGTGTCCGACTGTGTTGCCGCACTCGCCTGCGATGGCGGCGCAGCTGCGACCGGCGGCCCTTTGATGTAGCGGCTTGCGAAGGTCAGGAATGTCGGCCAGTTCGGTCCAGGCGTGTGACCACCGCTGTGCTGACGGAAGGCTATGTCGCCCTCAATTAGCGCGGTTTCGATGGGCGGGAACTCCGTGGTCCCCATGTCTCTCTTCCCGAGCAGCCGATAAATCGGTCCAGCGCCGACCGCCGACAAGAACATGCCCTTTGCGTCCACCCAGGTGTCACCATTGGTCGCGCCGCCGCCTATGAACATTGGCCGGGGAGCACTGAGGGCAATCAGCTCATGCGAGTCCACCGGCAAATCATTGGATGTCAGCGGGCTCGCGTATTTAAGGAAATTGCCCGCCATCCAGTGATACTCGCTGGTGCCTGCGACGTTCTCCAATTGCTCGCCAAAATGGCGCCGGTAGAGCGCTGCGCCACCTTCACCGGATGAGCTTACATAGGCGATCGCGAACCGCTGATCGTAAGCCATGGCAACCAGCGTCGCTTTTCCATAACGCGAATGGCCTTCGAGTCCGACCTGTTTCGCGTCTACAGATTTGTCAGTTTCAAAATAATCAAGCGCGCGGCTTGCTCCCCACGCCCACGCGCGCAGCGCACCCCAATCGTCGAGCTTGCGCGGTTGTCCCCTATTCAGTAGGCCGATAATTTCCTGCGTCAGACCCTCGCCATTGTCGGCCTGGACGCTCGTCGGAATAATGACAGCGTATCCCCAGCCTTTAGCCAAGACCTGCTGCTGCCACGTGGGCCTAGCCTCGGGTTTGAATGTGTCGGGAAAGCGCCTCGCCAATGCAGCCAAAACTTCGGGACTCAATCCGAATTCGATGATGACCGGTACCGGCCCAGCCGCGTTGGCCGGCGTCGTGAGAGTAAGTTGAATATCGACAGTGATCAGCGGATAGGAGGAATTGTCCACATGCCCGACAAGATGTTTTGTGATGACCGGAGCGTCTCCGTTCATTTCCCTGATTGTGCTGGTCACTTCCCAATTGACTTTGGGCGTGTTCTTTGGAACGCGCCCGTAGATCTCCCGATCAAAATCCTCCACGATCTCCGGACGGCGCTTCGTCCGCCACGTCTTCGCGGAAGTAACGCTTTTCCCATTTTTCAGCAGCAACGGATCGGGCAGCGTATAGGCAGCGACCTTGGATTCGTCGTAATTCGCAGCGTTGGGCGACTTGGGATCGCCATCGACACCCCGCCGCAACGTAGTGATGTGCAGAAACTCCAGTGTTCTCTGGTGGTCCTGCTCGGAGGTCAGGTGAACTGGCGGAGGAAGGCTGTTGTCGTCCCGATGATTGTGTTCCGACGCCCGCGCTGCGAGAACTCCGATGAGCACACACAGCAGGGCGCAAGGACGAAGAGCCGATCGCCAAGTCAATGTGCATTCCTCCGGCTCCCCAGATTGGAGAAAATGATACCGCCCGTCTATTAAACACGATCAGCTAGAATCTGGAGCCATAAAGCCATGCCACAACCTCGCTGGCTGGAAGACCTAAACCGTGAAGTGATCGCTTGTACCCGATGCCCGCGCCTCGTTGCTTACCGCGAGCAGGTTGCTCGCGAAAAGCGTCGCGCCTATAAAGATTGCGACTACTGGGGCAAGCCTGTTCCCGGATTCGGTGATCCGAACGCGCGAGTGCTCGTGCTCGGGCTTGCTCCAGGAGCCCACGGATCCAACCGCACTGGCCGTCCATTCACCGGAGACGCTTCTGGCAACTTCATGTATCCGGTTCTCCACGAGACCGGCTTCGCCAACCAGCCCTGCGCGACAGACCGCGGCGATGGCCTGGTACTGAAAGACCTGTACATCACGGCTGCGGTACGCTGCGCCCCACCGGACAACAAGCCCCTGCCACTGGAGTTGGCCAATTGCTCTTCTTATCTCGATCGGGAAATGCGCGGATTAAGAAATGCAAAGGTAGTGGTTGCCTTGGGAAGGATTGCATTCGAAGGTCACCTGAATCACTTCAAAAGGCTCGGGAAGCTGGAAAGCAGGAAACTATTTCTGTTTCAGCACGGAGCGAAATACAGCATGCCGGACGGCCGGGTATTGCTGGCCTCCTACCATCCCTCAAACCAAAACACGCAAACCGGCAAACTTACGCGCCAAATGTTCGTGCAAATCTTTAAAGAAGCCCGGCGGCTTGCCGATGAGTAAAGCAGCGGCTCCCGCCGGTGCCGGATCGCCTCACCTCGAGGGGGAACGACAGCAGCATCCGGGCGGGGCCGCCCGCGTGTTCATTTCACCCGCGTGACCGTGGCCTCCAGTTGGAACTGCCGATTGGAATTGGGATCATCCACCGCACCAATGACGACCGGCTTCCCAGGAGCAGTGAGGGTACGGCCATTGATCTTGATCTGCCGAATGATAGGCTGAGAACTGTGCTCTTCGGGGCTCGAGAGGTTACTGAAATCACTGCGGACATCGAGTGCAAGATCTTCGCCTTGCTCTTCCAGCTCGCAATCGATTGAGGTGCCCAGGTCTATGTATTGAAACGAACCCTGCGTTGGGGATACCGGAACCCGCGTACCAATTTTGATCTGACTCCAGGGCCCGGAGTTCAGATCCATCGAGTAGTGTCGAGTGTTGATTCTCTTACCATCCTCTAGTTCGCTGATTGAGAAATCGACACGATAGGCATGCACGGGCTTAACAGGACGCTCTGCCTTCGTCTTGTTCTCTTCGGGGGCAGGTCTATTTTCCTCCTGTGCGTGCAAAGACCTCAGCCCACAGCAGAATGTCATGCCGATCGCGACAAGCCACACTCCCATTGTTCTTTGCATATTCGCCTCATCTTTCCTGTTGATCTGAATTAATCTGTAAAGTTTTATCTGCAGCCAACTCTTCGAGTTGTCGCTCTGCTTCCGCCCGCGCCTGTGCCTGCGCTATCATCGCCGCTTCCTGGGGAAAGTCTCTGACGTAGCTCGCCAAAAGCCGCTCTTGTTCACTCAGCGGCTGGGGAGCAGGGAACTGGCTCAACTTCGGCGACTCAGCGAGCTCCATCACCTGCGCCACCCGTGGTAGCGTTTGCCGATGCAGCGCACGTTTAGGCAGCGATTCCAGCGATACGTGATGTGCCTTTTCTTCACTGGTCTGCTGGCTGGTTGAAGTTACGTTGCTTGCGAAGTTGTCATGCTTCTTGCTGCGATTATTGGAGATGTGTGGAAACCACAGAACCATCACCACCGCTGCAGTTGTCGCCGCCATCCCCAATGTCCACCACCAGCGCCGTCTGGCAGCCACGCTTCCCCTCTCTGCCGCCAGATTTGCCAGAATGCGATTCTGCAATCCAATTCGCGGCTCGGCGTTTCCATGTTCGTGCAGAGCTCTCGATAGCCACTGATCAAGATCGTGCTTGTTCTCAGATTCCATGTTTTCTTTCCAACAAAACAGTCAGCTTCTCTTTAAGAATCTCTCTCGCCCGGAACATTCGCGATCGCACCGACGATTCACTGATTGCGAGCACCTCAGCAATTTCTGCGGGCGTGAGTTCTTGCACAGTTGAAAGCGTCAGCACATCGCGCAACTGGGCTGGCAAAGCCGTAATCAACGACTCGAGCAATACAGTCATCTCGCGCCCCAGGCTAAAATCCTCAGCCGATGCCAATTGCGAGCGAAGTCGCAAAATTGCCAAGTCCGTCTCGGTATCATCGAGCGAAATCTCAGGCGCCCTCTTCCGGCGATCTGCAGTCACTCTCCATGCAATTCGTGCCAGCCAAGCCTTCCGATCTTTCACGCCTTCCAGCCTCGACTTGTGCCGCAACACGCGGACAAATACCTCCTGGGTTGCATCTTCGGCGTCATGACGATTGCGCAATATCGAGTAGGCGATGCAATAAACCAGCCGTGCATGCTCGCGGACAGCAGCCTCGAGTGCGTCCTCGCTTATGGCTTCCACCAGCGATATGGCGCCATTTGAAATCACTGCCTCAGCCACGCTGCCGCCCTCACTATATGAAGACTGATCGGCCAAGGTTCTTGCTCGGGAAAATTTCGAAGACGTTCCTCTGGGGAAGTATCTCTGTGAAACCCGGTGTCCTCTGTGATTATCGCTTTTTGGATCGCTTGTGCTACCGGACCGTGTCAGAATCCCGCAAAAACCGGTTCCGGTTCCAAACGAATTCCCCACCTCTGCTCGACTCGCTCCAGAATCTTTTCCTTAAGCGCGACAATTTCCGCCGCCGTCGCTGCGCCACGGTTCACGATTGCAAGCGCGTGTTTGGAAGAAATTCCGGCCCGACCCACTCCAAATCCTTTGCTGAATCCAGAATTCTCCACCAACCATGCAGCCGAGATTTTTCGATGCTGTGCTAATGCAGGATGACTGGGCACGTTCAAATTTCGGTCTGCAGCTCGACGAACCAATTCCTCGTGCTGCGACTCCGAGAGCACGGGATTTTTAAAGAATGATCCCGCGCTGCGGCTGTCCGGATCGCCGGGGCTGATGAGCATACCCTTGCTGGCGCGAATCTGGCGCACCACATCGCGAGTTTCAGACAGCGTGGGCGTCCCGTCGCGGCCTGCAAAGTATTTCTGCAAATCGGCATACCTCAGGTTGGGTTTGCCTTCCAGTTCAAGCGCATAAGTGACTCGCAGAATCACGTATCGCCCATACTGACTGGTATTGAAGACGCTGGCTCGATAGCTGAATCCGCACTCGGCGACCGTCAATTCACGAATTTGGTTCTCGCTAAGATCGAACGCGAGGACGGAAACGATTGTCTCGGAAACCTCTTGTCCGTAGGCACCCACATTCTGCACTGGAGTTCCACCCACGCTCCCCGGAATTCCGCTCATGCACTCCACGCCTGCGCAATTTCGCAAAATGCAGTGGGCGACAAACTTGTCCCAATCGACGCCTGCGCCTACGTCGAATAGCGCCTTTCCTCCGTTCTCGCCCTCCGAAATTCCGGGAATTCCAATCTGCAAAACCAGACCGTCCCAGCCCCTGTCCGACACCACGACGTTGCTGCCGCCACCCAGCACGAACAGGCGCAGTTCTTGCGCGCGCGCGAAGGCCACAGCTTCTTGAACGTCGCGCACATTGCCAGCCTTTACGAAAAACCGCGCTTGGCCTCCGACTCCGAGCGTGGTCAGCGGCGCGAGCGGCACATTTTCTTTGAGTTCCATGAGTTCGCAATCACTATATACGTAAAATTTTCCGCCAACTCCGCATTCGCGCGTGACGCGCAAAAACTTTCACGTTAATATTTGAAGACAGACACTTGAGAAGGGAGAACAATGTATCCCGAGCTAATGGTTGTTCCCATGCGCGAAGAACTTACCCGCCTGGGAATTCAAGAACTGAAGACTGCCGCCGAAGTGGACGGTGAACTAGGCGTCCAGCAGGGCACCGCGATGGTTCGTAAATTCAATTTGCGGATGCGCCGCCGGCCGCATGCGTCCTGCGGTCCGCATGGCCCTGCAGCAGTCAGCCAAGCCTGACCGGCTGTTCACAGTTTTTGCGGGCCAGGACGTTGAAGCAACTGGTCGCGCCCGTTCCTACTTCACTGGCTATCCGCCATCGTCGCCGTCTATCGCGCTTTTCAGGGAAGGCAAGCTGGTCCACATGATGGAGCGCAGCGACATCGAGCACCGCGACGCCGCCGACATCGCTAACGAGCTGAAGCGTGTCTTCGACCGGCACTGCGCGGCAACAGTGCAAGGGTGAGGGTTAATTCTACTTCGCGAACTTGACCACGATGTAAACAATTTCCTTGCCGTCTATTTTCTTGACCCAATGCGGCACGCCCGCTGGAACTCTGATGAAGTCTCCTTTTGCAATGGTCCGCTCCTCGCCTCCGGTAATGCCCGATCCGCGAATTTGGCCGGGGCTAATTTCTGCGCCGCCGATCAATGATCCTCCGCTGACAAAAACGCATCCGCCATCGATCACATACCAAACGTCAGTCTCACTTGCATGGACTTCCGCTTTGCCCGGCGCAGTGCGACGAAGAAGAATTCCGGCATGGTCCGGTGTTCGCTCAATCAAATTGATCTCCGACTCGCCCATGTCATTCGCAGGAGCTTTGTGGATATCGGTGTCGATCTGCTGGGCTGGCACGAAAACCACTTTGGCGCCGTCTTGGGCGGCGGTTGGGAGAACCAGAAGCGCAGCACATGCCAGAACTCGCATTCTTCTCATTCGTTTCCTCCTTGCAAGGCTTTAGCCGAAGCGGAGAAGCTACGTGCCCTTCCGGCTAAGCAATACACCCTGCAAACCGCTCACCGCGGTCGACGCGGCCCAATAAAGCACCACTCCCGACGCCAACCTCCACGCAAACAGCAATGTCAACAGCGCAGGCAACATAGCTACGGCAACCCGCGACTGCTGTGGAAGATGGGGTGCCAATAACGAAGCAGCGCAAGTAAGGACTCCGGTCGCGACTGCGAGAATCGCGTCTGGCCGCGCCAGATTCCGAATCCACAGGAACCGTCCTCCCGCCCCCCACCGCGCCTGATCGCGGAATATATACGCCAGCACCAAGAAGCACCTGTACCAACAGGCCAAGCGAGTTCACTCCGTCAATCGGCTTCACTCCGTGCTTCCGATAAAGCTTAGAAAGTTTCCGAGATTCTGCGGGCTCGACTTGTATTTCGCTTTCAACTCATCGATCTCGCGCTTGATCGTCTGCAAAATCCTTTGCTGCGCATGCCATGCCATGTGCAACGTCAGCGGTAAGAGTGCCAGCCGCGTGATCAGCGAAAGAGTGATAATCGCAAATCCTAAGTTGCCGCCATAAGCAGTCGTGAGCAGAGACAGAACTACTGAAAGCAATTCGACAAAAACTGTTCCATCCGAGCATGGTGGGCACTCCCCTGAAAAACTAAGTTGAGTCCATTGCAGGCAGCAGATCCTCGGTGGCGTAAATTCCAGGAGTAGAGGCCGCGTGCCATTCCGTAACAATCGATCAATCCTTGGAGTTGACTGATCTCAGGTTCTTCAACATCCAGTGATAAAGCAAAAGCGCAGCTCATCTCGGGCAACGCCACGCGGTCTCCTCAGGAAAGAGTCGCTGTAGTTGATCTCTCAAGAGGACCCGAGAAGGTCCCATGCCATCCGTGTGCATCATTGCAATGGCATAAACCTTTCGATCCGCACGGACGGAATTCGTGTGTACCAATATTTTCTCGCGAGTGCTCCGCCAAGTTGCTGAGAGGAGCTCTTTCCAGTCAAGACCCTTTGCTTCCAAGTAGTGGGCGAGGTCGTGATCGACGTAGCGCATAGTTTGATCCGGAAGCAAGACAGCCAACGTGAGTCCGATCTCTTGCGCCCGTAAGCGACTGTAAGGCCCGGGCCAGTTTCCAAGCGCAAAGAACGCAGAAGGGACGAATAGTGGCCAGTTTATTTGTGTCCACTTGATCAGGGCTTAATTTCAGGCCTTCGCGAATTGAGCGTGGCTGCGTTTCCGAATCCATGTTTACATGCGGACTGGGCTGCGTCACCCCGACCCCAGCAACCCCTCCACCACTCTAGACGCCTCGCCCAGCGCCGCATCCAGCGCCTCGGGATCCTTCCCCCCAGCCTCCGCCAAATCCGGACGGCCGCCGCCCTTGCCACCAACCTTCTGCGCCACCGGGCCGATGACTTTCCCGGCCTGAATCCGCGAAGTCAAATCTTTGGTGACGCCGACAATCAGCGCCACATTCCCATTTGTCGCCGATCCCAGCACCACCACGCCCGAGCCAATCTTGTCGCGAAGTTGGTCCACCAGCGTCCGCATCTGCGCCCTTTCCAGATTGTCCACGCGATGCGCCAGCACCTTCACCCCGCGCACCTCTTTGATCTTTTCCACCACCGAAGCCACCGAAGACGAAGCCGACTTCATCCGCAACTGATCGTTCTCGCGCGCCAGCCGCTTGATCTCCGCATCTTTCTTTTCGAGCTCAGCCTTCAACGCCTCAGCGGGAGAAAATTCGCCGAGAGTGCCCCACCCTACACGGTTTTCGTAGGGTGGGGATTTTGGCTCTGTCGTATCCTCAGAAGCGGGTGTCCCATCCTTGCGCGTCTTTTGCGCAACGGTGGGTTTGGAATGGGCGGGACTAACGAAACTAGCCACAAAACTCTCCAACTCATGGTCCTTACGAAAATGTTGCAGCGACCCTTCCCCCGTCACCGCCTCCACCCGCCGCACTCCCGACGACACGCTACCTTCTTTCAAAATCTTGATCAGCCCAATCTCGCCCGTAGCCCCGGTATGCGTCCCTCCGCACAACTCAGTCGAAAAATCTCCAATCCTCACCACCCGTACCCGGTCGCCATACTTCTCGCCAAACAGCGCCATCGCGTGATACTCGTTTACCGCCACATCAATCGGCACGTCCGCAATGGTCTCGACCCCCACGTTCCGTAGGACCTCCTTATTAATAAGATCCTCAATGTCCTGCAGTTCTTCATCTTCCACCGCAGTGAAATGCGAAAAATCAAATCGCAAATGGTTCGGCGTCACCAGCGACCCCGCCTGCTTAACATGCTTACCCAACACCTCGCGTAACCCGGCATGAAGCAAGTGCGTAGCCGTATGATTCCGCATGGTCGATTCGCGAAAGGACGTATCCACCACCGCGTCCACCTTGTCGCCGACACGAAGGGTAAAGTCAAAACCCCCACCCTCCCCAAAAGACGGGGAAGGGTGGGGCACCCCAGAGATGAGTGTTGACCGGGTGCCCCACCCTACGCGGTTTTCGTAGGGTGGGGATTTTGACTCTGTTTTTGAGGCTGGCACGGATTTCACAACCACCTGATGTGCCCTAACCCCCTGCACCGGGTAATAACACCCTCTGACTTCCGCAACGATAGCGTTCAACTCATCGCTGTAAAGCACCCCCCGGTCCCCAACCTGCCCGCCAGATTCCGCATAGAACGGCGTGTGGTCAAGAATGACCTCGCCTTCCTCGCCAGCCTTGAGCTCCGGGACGCCCTGCCCATTCTTGATGATCGCCAGCACTTCACAATCTTCCGACCGCGTCTGCAAATATCCGTCGAACACCGATTTAGGAAGCTGCTGATACGCAGGATTCGCAGTCTGCTTGGCCGCACCCTTCCAGGATGCGCGAGCACGTTCGCGCTGCTCGGCCATCGCGCGGTCGAACCCCTGACGATCGAACGTCAGTCCGGCATCTCTGATAGCGTCTTCTATGAAGTCTAGGGGGAGCCCGTATGTGTCGTATAGCTGGAAGGCTTCTTTGCCTCGATATATTTTGGCTTGTTGTGTGCCAGAGGATGGCTCGGAGTGCGGCGAAGTGTCTGCAGCAGCGGCGATCGTCTCCACGAAGCGACCCTTCCTGGCAGCTTGGATACCTTCCTCAAGTTTGACCAAGCCTACGTCCATCGTATGCGCGAACCTATGCTCCTCAGCCAGCAGTGCTTTCGAGACTCGCCCGGCTGTTTCCCTCAACTCCGGATACGCATCCTGCATCAACTCGCGAACCGCAAACACCATCTCATGAAGAAACGGCTTCGTCTGGCCGAGCAGTCGCCCATGCGTGATCGCCCTCCGAATGATCTTCCGCAGCACATACCCACGCCCTTCATTTGAAGGCAGCACGCCATCAGAAATCAGAAACGTCGCAGCCCGCGAATGATCCGCAATCACTCGAAGGGAAGCAGCAGATTTATGCCCAGAATCACCACCGGCCGTGTGGGGACGGGCGTCCACGCCCGTCCAGCGCAGCGAAGCTCCGCCACCGGTTGCCGAGCTTTGCTCGGCTGGGCGGGCGTGGACGCCCGCCCCTACATGTTCATTGCTGGTTCTTGTCAGTTCCGCCGCTCTCTCAATCAGCGGCACAAACAAATCCGTCTCATAATTCGAGATCACGCCCTGCAGCACCGCCGTCACCCTCTCGAGCCCCATGCCCGTATCAATCGAAGGCTTGGGCAGCGGATTCAGCCCGAATAAAGTGCCGTCTGGAGCTCGTGGTTGGCGGTCATATTGCATAAAAACGAGATTCCAGATTTCCACGTAGCGCCCACAGTCCTCAGGGCACGGGAACTTACAATCTTTGTGGCCCAGTTCGGATGAAGCTGGGCCCATGTCATAGTGAATCTCGCTACACGGCCCGCACGGACCGGTATCACCCATTTGCCAGAAGTTGTCTTTCATCCCGAACGCGTGAATGCGTTCTTTCGGAACACCAACATCAATCCAAAACTGCTCCGCTTCATCGTCGCGGGGAATGCCGTCCGATGTCCCGGATGCCAGGGGGACACCCTCAAAAATCGTCACATACAGCTTGTCCTTCTCAATCCCAAACCACTCCTTCGACGTAATCAGTTCCCACGCATACGCAATCGCATCTTTCTTGAAGTAATCGCCAAAGGAAAAATTCCCCAACATCTCAAAAAACGTGTGATGCCGGTTGGTGAACCCAACATTCTCCAGATCATTGTGCTTCCCACCCGCGCGCACACACTTCTGCGAAGAAGTGGCCTTGGTATAGTCGCGTTTCTCCAGCCCAAGAAAGACGTCCTTGAATTGGTTCATCCCCGCATTGGTGAACAGCAGCGTGGGATCGTTATGCGGCACGAGAGACGAGGAATGCACCTCGCGATGCCCCTTCTGAACAAAGAAGTCCAGAAACTTCCGCCGAATTTGGGAACCAGTCAGCACGATGGAAACTCAATTCTAAATGACTAACCACAGAGGGCACAGAGAGCACAGAGGAAATTCGCACCAATTGAATCATTCAATCATCAGACCCCTGAACCATTAGAAACCAAGTCCACGCACTGATTTTCATGATTCACCGTCAATCAACGAGAATTCCCCTCGGTGCTATCCCTGTGTGCTCCTCCGTGCCCTCTGTGGTTATCCGGTTTTCCGGTTGTCTCATCGAACCAATTTATGAAATCCTCTGTTTGCATTTTTAAGCCGAAGGAGCTGCCATGGCCTGCAACCCAACTATCCTGCGACAAGTTCCCCTATTTGCCTTGCTCGACGACGAAGAAACCGCCGTGCTAGCCGGTCAGGTCGAGGTCAGGACCTTTGCCCCGCGCCAGCGCATCTACAAAATCGGTGATCCGGGCGAACGGGCCTATGTTCTGGTTTCGGGCTCGGTCCGCGTAACCACGGTAGACGAGGACCATCAGGAAGTCATCGTCGACCAACCCGCACAGGGAGAATTTTTCGGCTTCGCTTCGATGCTGGAGC
>Ga0137378_10002738_pt1 | contig 15140 bp, 9 predicted proteins | sample SagtaG_21_FD_104813 | JGI IMG/M metagenome (GOLD analysis project Ga0137378, IMG submission 104813) | Vadose zone soil microbial communities from Sagehorn Ranch, Mendocino, California, USA - Sage2_L_60_16 metaG | ecosystem: Environmental > Terrestrial > Soil > Vadose zone | place: USA... | reverse complement strand
TATTCGTGAGTATCCCTTGACATCCCGGGGATGATTGTTAAAATGCTCGCCGAAGATGTGGCGTTGTTGTTCCCCTCGTTATTTAGCACGCCAACCCAGCTCGCGGAGAATTGACTTGTCTTCACTGAGACCTGCACCTCTCGCTCTCACCATTCTGTCGATCGCCGTGATGCTCGCGTGTAGTGGCAGCGCTGCGAATCGCGCGATTATGCAGCCCGCAATCACCATTGCCATTTCTCCGACTTCCGCGACTCTGGCTGCGGGAGGCACGCAGTCATTTACCGCAACGGTCCAGGGTGCTGCGGACACAGACGTCATCTGGCAGGTGAATCAAGTGACCGGCGGCGATTCATCGACTGGGATTATTTCCTCTACGGGGTCGTATACGGCGCCTTCGGTCCAGAGTCAGACAGTATTTACCGTTACGGCAGCCGCAGCTGCGAATACCAGCGTTAGTGCCTCCGCGTCGGTTACGGTCACGCCTGTAGTAAGCGTAACCGTCAACCCACACAGCGCGGCCGTGGAGACGAACCATATTCTGCAATTTTCCGTAACCGTCGTGAACACCACCAATACTGCAGTTATTTGGCAGGTGAATGGCGTCACTGGAGGAAATAGCACCGTCGGGACAATCGATGCCAACGGCTTGTATACCGCTCCTGGGAGTGTCCCAGCTCAACCTACGGTCACCGTGACCGCCATTTCTGTCGCGGATCCAACCAAATCGGACTCTGCCAGCGTGACGATAAGCTTGACGCCTGTGCTCACGGTCAACCCGCTTCAGGCCACCGTGGTCGTCGGAAATCAACAGCAGTTCACCGCCAGTATCAGTGGACTGGCGGACCAGTCGGTGACCTGGAGCCTTTCCGGTACGGGGTGCTCCGGAGCTCAGTGCGGCACGATCGATACCAGTGGCCTCTACACCGCGCCTGCCTCTGTGCCCAGTCCCGCTACCGTGACCGTCACCGCCACTTCTCAGGTCGACAACACCGTCACTGGCTCAGCGACAGTGACGGTTATCGCGCATCTTGGAGTAACCATCTCTCCCTTTGGCACGCAGGCGTCGCCAAAACATGTGGCGCTCAGCGGAACACAAACGTTCAACGCTCAGGTGGTGGGGGACCCGAGTAATCTCGGCGTGCAGTGGAGTTTGGTGTGCATTACCGATGAAGAGACCGGCAACTTTATCGATTGTGCAGCGGGACAAGGACAAAGCGACGGCACGGACCCCACAAATACGGATATAAGCCAATTGACCAGCACGACTCTTACAAGCACACTTTTCGTGGCTGCGCTGGGCAATTCAGGAAATTGCGACGAACTAGTCACGAGCTGCATTTTGACGCTCACTGCAACAACGAACGCGACGGAAAACGGTACACCCGCAACAGCCGTCGTGTACATCAGCGTACCCTGATCGACGCAAGTAAACGAAACGCGCAAGAGAAGCGAGCCGCTGGGTTATCCCAGCGGCTCGTAGTTTTAGTCCGAGAAATAGGCGCGATCTATATCGACCGCACTAGAAAGTATACGAGAGGCCGGCCAAAGGTATCGGTTTGGAGTGCAATCCGGCGTGGTTCACCTGATACAAGACATTCGCGGTGAACAATAGTTGGCCAACCAGATTAGCCTTGAATCCGCCGGCAACACTCGCCTGGTTCACAATTCCAGTCGATGTCGTGATGTTGGGATGAGTGTCGCCCACTAAGTCCGTGAACGTACTGGATGCGATCTTCGCCGCATCCCGAATGGATTGTCCCAGGAAGTCAACCGACACGCTCAACCTCCGACCAATCCCCGCATCAACTCCCGCGGAATAAGTGAAGATATCGGGCAAATGGGCCTTGGTCGCCGGTTGGGTCGTGATGTCTCCCGCAAGCACCGAATCCCCATTGCCTTGAAATCCCACGCTGGCATGGGGCGAAATTCTGCCCGAGTAGCTATACGTGACGAAGGGACGGACGCCCCAAGTGCCAGCTCCCAGGAAGTTGTTGGCATCGCCGGTGGGCAGATGCGCGTCCATACCAACCGCCACAGATGAATGCTCCCCCTTATATGCCAGGAATTTCCCGCGCATCACCAGGTCGCCAACCCCTCTCGCAGAATTACCGTTGAAAAAAAGTGCGTTGGTCGGAGATATGAACGTCTCATTCTTCGAAGCGGTCGTAGGAACCGCAAAGGCGTGATTCACCGGTGGCGGTTCGAAATTGAATATATTCGCGTTGGAGTTCATCGCCATACGCACTTCGAGGAGAGGAACCGCCAGAGAAATATCAAGCCGATCCGTTATTCCGTAGGTGGCAACAATCGTGAACTGATGCACTTTCAGGTCAACACTGTTTTGGGTCGCAATGATGTCGTGAGTGTAAGTCGGCACTCCGCTAGTGCTGCAACCTGGAGTCGAAGGACTTGACGCGCACACTTCTGGCTCCGGTTCGTGAGTCATCACTACGCCGAATTTCTGCAGGTTCACGCCATCGGCCTTATCGAAATTAAAAAATTGATAGCTCACCCCCAGGAACAACTTCTTCTTGCCAATCGTTTCCGCGCGGTCCGTCAGAATGGGCCCGAAGCTTTCGGCCGACCGCGCGACTACACCCAGCGAAGGATTGAACGCAAAAATAAATCCCGACGCCGGCGAGGCGAGCGGTAATTGGCTCAGTTGAACGCCGATTTCCGAGTTAATAGGCCCGAAATTGTTTACCGCGGCAGCCTGGAAGTGCACCGAGTGACCGGTGGTCGAAACTAGGGGACCGTCAAAATTTTGGCCGACCAGTCCAGCGGGGCCAAAAACCTGCGGTACCACACAGATTAATTCTCCCGTCCGTGTGATTTGCGGAGGGTTGTCGCTGGTAGAGAGCGAAGTCGGACACGCACTGTGTTGCGCAAATGCCATCGGTGGTAACGACAACATCAACAACACTAGGCGGCAGGGCGAGATCTTAGACATTGGGGCGTTTCCTCGAAGTTCAGTTGATCGTATCTATGTGCCAGCTTCCCTGAGGACTTGTTTTCTTAAGCTTCATGTTCACTTTTGCCGCGGGCGTCTTCTTAAACTTTCCATTCATCACATAACTTGTTTCCTGCTTGAACGCGAGCGTGGCCTCATTTCCTGCAATTTTGGGGTCATCGGTGACAATCGATGTCAGCTTTATCGATTTGGTGGTCTTGAAGAAGTCCGCAATCCCCTGAATCGTTTTCGCGTTCATGGTGGGCCAAAGCTTTTGCAAACCTTCCAAATCCTGCGCTTCGTAAGACTTCTCATATGCCTTTAGAACGCCAAGAATCGCAGTTTTGTCATGCTCAAGCTGCCCCGAAGTGTCAGAAATCATACCACTGTCTGTCAACGTATCTGTGTTTTTCGAGACGTTCGGCGCCGAACCGCCGCGATTGGAACTGATCAGCTTGTCCAGTCTTGCCTTCGCTTGTTCAGCATGCTTTCCCGCCGGAAACTTATTCAAGAACACCTGCACGGCAGTCTTGTCGTTGCTGGATTCCACCGTCGCCCACTCCTGCGACTCCGGATCGCGATCAAGCGAGCCATCGAGTGCGGCCCCGCCGGCAGAGACCGTCTGCTGAATCGTCCTGGAGACATAGCCCTCGGCGGTTATGTCGAGCGTGTGGTTGCCCACCGGCACGGTGAACCGAGCTATACCGGAACCATCCGGCTGGTGCGTTTCGCCGCCTTCCACCCTCACACGCGCCGTGTTCGGAAGGTTCCTGATCACAACCTCAGCCACCGACGGCAGAGACCCTCCAGAGTTCGGCTGTGATAATGGTGACTTTGAGGATCCTTTCGTTTCCGGCGACCCGGCTTTTGACGAAAGCCCACCACCTGTGCCTGTGCGACCTTGGACCACGGAAGCCCCTCCGGCAGTCGACCCTCGTTCGGTCGGCGTCTTGGCGCTCTTTTCCTGCTCGGGGGTTGTGACGGGCTCAGTCTTCCCGCCAGCCCCGCCGGCAACATTGAGCGTGGATTGTTCGACGCGGGGAAGAGCCAACGGAAAACTTGAAGGACCTCCAGACTTGACTTGGATCGTCTGCGTGAGGCTGATGTAGCCTTCGTGCTCGGCTGCCACCCTGTGCTGTCCCGGGGACAAAAGCCGTTGACAAGGAACCGGGCAGGAAACGCCATCGACAGCAACCGTGCTGTCCTCTGGAATAGGGTTGACTCTGACTAGAACAGCAGTGGGGTGGCTGGTGAGTAGATAGACGAGCCCGACTCCAACTGCGACCACAATGGCAATAGCCGCGATGAGCCAAGTCTTGGGTAACTTGTCGGAGCGAGGCTGAACTTGGCTTGCCTCGGGCTCAGCAAAGACGGGCGGGAGGCCGGCTGGCTGGACTCTTCCCCGTCCCGCGACCGGCAAGGGTTCCACAACATCGCTCGGCGTCTGCTCCAAGGGAGGTCGGCCCATGATGATAGTGGCCCCAACCTCGTTCCCATCGTGCTCGACGATCGGTCTATCGGCTCTTGCTTTCCCCGATTCGACGACACTCTTCCGCTGAAGCTGCTGCGATTGTTCTTCGAGTCCCTGCAGTCGCCGGATATCAGACTCAAGACTCGGATACCGAGCATGAATCTGGCGCATTCGCTGCAGTTCTTTGGCTGCATTGCCGTATCGCCGCGAGGCCTCAAGGACACGCACCCTTTCCGTAATCGCGTTTACTTGTTCCTTGCGGCTACGCACGGCGGCGAGTCTTGTCTTGATCTCCTCGTTCCCCGGATCCTTACGGAATGCCGCCTCCGCCAAGCGAACTTGTGTGTCCGGATCAGTATTTGCTGCCAGTTCCTGCTCAAGAACTTCCCTAGCCATGCGCTTCGCGATCAACTCGGCAAACGTCTGGAACTCCAGAGTCTCGCGGTACTTGGTCGGCTGCGTGCCCAGGTATCTTGCCGCTTCCGACGCTCCATGCTTCTGCAGGACTCGCTGGCCTTCCTCGACCGCGCCTTGCACAGCCGATTGAAACTGCTCTACTTCGAACCGAGCAGATTCCGCCAGGCGCTGTTCCTTTTCGGTGGCGGCCATCTCCTGCGCGCGTCCCAGCAACTGCCGCTTGCGCTCCTCCGCCTCGTCCGACGCGAGCCGATCCCTGACAATGTCCCGCAGCCTTTCGAGTTGCTCATCTCCCGGAATAGTCCGCAGAGCGTTCTCGATCGCCGAAAGGGCCTCGGAGGTCCGCCCCGCTTCCAGCAGCCCGTTGGCGGCAAGAAATTGATCGCGCGCGTAAGCCTTTAGTTGGACCCGCTGCTGCTGCGTCTCCGCCAGGGATACCAGCCTTAACAATCCTTGGTCTCGCGGATGGCGTTGCAGCCCCTCATTGGCGATGGCTACGGCTGCCGCATAGTCTTCCCGGTTCAGCGCTTCCTCGATCTCCCGAGTCAGCTTTTCCATCTCCAGCTTGCGGAACTGTTCTTCCCGCGTGGAGCTGACCACTTTCATCAGCGAATAAAGCTCCACCGAACCGGAATCCAACAGCTCCGCATCCTTCAGAGTTTGGAATGCCGCCGTCAAATTACGTGCCGTGATTTGGTCACGGGCGGTGTCAAAAAGCGTGCGCAGCCGCTGCTGCCGCTCTCGCTCCTCCCCTTGCTTCAGAATCACGACTTGCAGGGCCTTGGCTGAAGTCTCAAAGGGATCAAGTTCGAGCGCTTCGCGAACCGCCAGCGTCGCTTCCCCCAGATCTCCGGCGCGCTGCGCGTCTTCCGCTTTGCGCAGCGCCAACTTCAAGCGGGCGGCTCTCGACTTGGCTTCCTGGATCGATGCCCGAAGACTTAATAGATCCTTGTTCGTCTCGTCGATGGCAACAGCCTGATCAATGGCCCTGAGGGCCTCGTCGTAGCGCCGATCAAGGAAGGCCTCGTCGGCCTGGATCCGCAACTGGCGAACCTGGTCAACCTTGCGCTGTTCGCGAATTCGGACCTGCACCTGGCTCAGCAATTGGTGCGCGGGCGTGTGATGCTTGTCGACCTTGAGAACCTGCCTCAGGCTCTCCTCAGCCTTGGTCCAATCGGTCCTTTGCATGGCCAGGTCCGCTCGCTTCATCCATTGCTGGACTTCCTGGTGTTTCTCCTTGTCCATTACCGCCATCAAGTCAAAAGCGAGGTCCCTGGCGCTGGCGTAGCGTAGGTCCCGGTTTTTCGCCAGGGCCTTGCGAATGATCTCGTCCAATTCCGGCGGATAATCTTGCAGGTAGGAACTCAGCGGCGCCGGGTCTTCGTGAATGATTCGGTACATCACTGCCGCCTCACCACCCGATGACTGGAAAGGAAGGGTGCCGCTCAGCAGTTGATATAGAACCACTCCCGTCGAGAAAATGTCGGTCCGTCGATCCAGCGGTTGACTCTGGAATTGCTCCGGCGACATGTAGTGGAGGCTGCCGACGACTTCCGTCCGGCTGATGCCGGTATCGCCAATGCGCGCAATTCCGAAATCAACGATCTTCACGCCGCCGTCTTCCAGCAACATCACGTTGCCCGGCTTTATGTCGCGATGGATGATGCCGCGGTCGTGGGCATAGTTCAACCCGTTGCAAACATCGACGCAAATACTGAGCTTGGTGGCAAGACTGAGTGCCCGGCCCGAGGAAATTGCCGCGTCGAGGCTCATTCCCTCCAGGTACTCCATCACCAGGTAGGGGCTTCCCTCTTGATCGCCAAATTCGTAGATGGTGACTATATTCTGGTGCTGCAGGCTGCCGGTCGAGCGGGCTTCCCGGTCGAATCTGGCCAACAATCCAGGGGTGGCCCCCAGGATCATCTTTATAGCGACGTGCCGCTCCAGTTTCGGGTCCAACGCCTCATAAACCACACCCATGCCGCCTCGGCCGATCAGGCGGAGGACGTCGTACTTCCCGATCTTCGTAGGCTGGCCTACCAAGTCTCGACCCCCGGCGCTAGTTGTTGGTATGCCCCAAAAAAGGCTGGTTCCGCACCAAACAAGACCCCGATTTTAAGGTCTTTGCTCCCCCAAGTAAATAGCCCATGAGTGGGCAAAGTGCGTGTGGCCTTGCTGAAGGGCAGCCGATATAGAAGGGCTTTACCTCGCCGCTTCGCCGTCCACACCCGCGCTCTGGACGACGACCAAGAATTGCCGACGCCCCAAGAAAAGCACCCGTGCCCAATCGGCTGATGTCAGACGCCTGTCGCGGACGCTTTGACGCGGTCTTTCGTGCTGGCGCGTTTGGGCGGAAAGCTATCTCCTGGACTTGAAGATATCGGGCGCATTGCCCGTGTCCGTGTCTGCATTCGTGCTGATGACGGTCGCGGTTGTCGCATCGGTGACCCGACTTCTCGCGACCATACTACCTCCGGATGCCGACCACACACTCACTTCCTCGTCCCAAATACGAGGTCGTCAATGCGGAAGTGAGAAACTGAAAATGTCGCTTTCTGCCGCAATCGCGACGTATTGGACCCCATCGACCATGAAGGTCATCGGCGAAGCGTAGATCGTCTGGCCGGTGTTGAAGTGCCAGAGTGCACGGCCTGTACGAGCTTCAACCGCTTCCAGAGATCCCGCATCATCCCCAAAGAACACCAATCCACCGGCTGTGGTCAGTGTCCCTCCCCATGAATCCCCATGGCCCACTTGGGGATAACGCCACACTTGCTTTCCGGTTGCCACGGAGTACGCCAGCAGCATCTTCTGAGCGTGTTCATCCGGTCGAAGTTTCGTGCCGCTACCGTAGTAAGTCTCGCCTGTAATAAACGGCCTTGGTTTGCGGAAATAGAGGCTGCAACTCTCAAGCGCCATAACAACGAGGAGCCCGGTGTCAGGGTTGTAAGAAGGCGAAAACCAGTTGGTGGCTCCGGTAATACCGGGGCAGATCGAAGTGCCTTGCGAGGTCGGCATTCGACCCGACAGCATTGGACGGCCAGATGCGTCCACACCGGTGGCCCAGTTCAGCTTCTGCACGAACGGCGTTGCGCTCAGAAACTTGCCATTGCTGCGGTCGAGAACATAGAGAAAACCATTTCGATTGGCCTGCACCAACAAGTGACGAGTCGCGCCGCCTTCTTCGACATCCACCAGCACCGGCGTTTCATTGGCGTCATAGTCATACAGGTCGTGAGGCGTAAACTGGAAATACCACTTCAACTCTCCCGTATCGGGGTTGAGCGCCAGAACGCAAGCTGTGTAGAGGTCGTCTCCAGGGCGGGAATCTCCGACAAAGTCGGGCGCCGCATTGCTGGTCGTCCAGTACAGAGTATTGAGTTTGGGATCGTAGGTGCCGGGCATCCAGGTCGTGGCCCCACCATGCAGGTACGAATCGCCGGGCCAACTCGCGGAGCCGAACTCTCCTGGCCCTGGAATCGTCCAGAAACGCCATCTCAGTTTCCCAGTCAGTGCGTCATAGGCCGCCAGGAAGCCACGTACACCCGAGTCGCCCCCGGACGTCCCCACGATCACTTCGTCTTTCACGACGAGAGGTGCGCTGGTTGCGCCATAGTGTTTCGTCTTGGCCGCGTAGGTAATGTCCCAGACCAAGTTGCCCGAGCGGGCATCGAGGCAAAGCAGGTGAGCATCGTCCGTTTCCATGTAGACGAAGTTCGCCCACACACCAACCCCACGGCTATGATGAGCCGCTGCGTCATCGAGTAGCCCTGAACTCACCGGCCGCTGGTGACGCCATACTACGCGCCCGGTTCGTGCGTCCAGCGCAAACGTATCGTTCGCCGAGGTGACGTACATGATGCCATTGATGACGACCGGGGTCGCTTCGAGTCTTTCGGAATTGCCGGGATGGAAGATCCACGCCGCACGCAACTGAGCGACGTTCTCCGGCTTGATTTCGCGCAGGCTGCTGTAGCGCTGTCCCGAGTAGTCCCCGTTGTAGGACGTCCAGTTTGCGCCGACGGGCTTTGCGAGCAAGTCGTCCGCGCTCGCGCTAACGACAGCGGTGATGGCAGATTGGCCTGGTGGGGCCGCGGGAGTTGCGCTGTCCGGTCGAAAAACGGCGAGCAAGGCCAAAGTGAATGCTTTGCCCCGTGAATTCACTTCGGCGATTCTCCAGTGAGCACTGGAACTTCCTGGAGCGAACCACGGTCCAACCCGTTCCAATCTTCCAGGTGAAGCGAGATGCGGGTGGGTCTCTCAGCAGGAGCGATCTCGGTTTCGAGTCCGACCAGTTCGATGGGATCTACATCTTTCACGGGCACGCTGTTCAACTCTGCGCCGTGTTCGTTGTAGACGTGCGCCACCAGACGTCCGGCGAAGAAGACTCCAAAGGCGCCGGAAAGCTTGATCCTGCCACTCTCCAGACGAGTAGCGTGCAGAGGGCGTACCACGATACCGGCATCGGTCGCACCGTGAAATTCGCTTCCCACGCGGGTCGGGAACCATTCCGTCTCAAGATTGCAGGTGTCGCCAGGACGAAGCCGGCAGAGAGGCGAGTTGATCTCTGCCTCCAGGTAGTAAGGAACTCCGTCTCCTCCCGAGCTTATGGACGGCTCGCCGTCGGCACCCAACTTTACTTCGGGGCCGTTTGTCCAAAAAATGATCGACGCTTTGCCCGGATAGGCACGGGATTCTTCAAACTGGAAGCGTTCGACCATTCCGTACTTGCTGCTGCCATCGACGACGGCGAGCCAGCCTGTCGTCGAGTCCAGCCACAATTCGGCCGCCATGTGAACATAGCGCAGCGAAAACAGGCCGTCTTCTCTGATCGAGACTGCAGGATTTTCCGCGGGACCGAAACGGACGTGATACCGGTTGAGATAGCTACTCGCTGGATTCGCGGGAGCGAACGTGCGGAAATCGCGATTCATCTGCGAGGGAGAGCTCGAGTCCGCCGTATCGTATTGCGAGACCGATTGCATCGACCACTCCACCGTGTGGCCCGAGGTGTTCTTCATGACGGCGTGAAAACGAATACGCGGAGAATCCGCATCCAGGCGAATCGTGCGCTGCAACTGAATCCCGGTCCGGGGATCGGACGGTCCCGTGAGTTCTACTTCGCAATGATCCCCTTCCGAAATCTTTCGAAAGGCATAGGGGCCATCGTCGAGTTCGTCGGAATTTCCGACCCAATGTTGTTCGTCGCCGTTGCCCTCGGGCAGGAGCCAGAGCTTGTCACCGCCATAGTTGAACCATTGGCTCTGAGTTGGCGGCAGGTATTTGCCTTCATATTTCGGATTGACGAAGAGGTAGGAATGTCCGGCGAAAGTTACTTGGATCAATCGTCCGCCGTTCTGCGGCAGGACAATCAGTTGGACCCAGCGATTGGACAGTCGCTGCGCGTGCCAGCCCTTATAATCCGCGGGTTCAACGTGGCAGGGCGAACTTGCGGGTAGATGCGGTTCACTACGGGTCTGGCCAACGACAACGCTAATCGCCAGACCCGCCAGAAACAGCTGTATGGAAACACATCGCATTGCGGCGAGTTTTCGCGACCGTCGTGTCATTGTTGCTTCTCTCTCCGCAGCTCCAGCGCATAGCGAGTGCAGGCTGGCTTCGAGGACCCGCCTGCCACCTTGAATAGCCGCTCTTCTGTGAACGAAAGAAAACCTAATAAAACGCAATAAACTGATGTGCGTCAAGCTTATTCTGTGGTATACCAAATTCGCATTGGCACACGCGATCGCGCGTCTTCCAGTGAGCCGCTTTTCAACGGATGGAAAAATTGGCGTGCCTCGTTTCTATTTAAGGGGGATTGGCATTGGGTACCCGGAATTCCAGTCGGCGATCATTCATTAAGTTAGTGGCTGCGGCCCCTCTATTAGGCCAGATCGCGGCGCGAAATCTCTATGCGCAGGCCGCCATTGCTCTGGGCAAAGACCCCCGGCAGAATGTATACACCCGACTGGGCGTAGGTACCGTTATCAATTGTCGCGGCACGTGGACTTACCTGAGCGGCTCTCTGGAGTTCCCCGAAGTCCGTCAGGCGCAGGTCGAGGCCGGGCAATATTTCGTTAACATGCTGGAACTCCAGCGCGGTGCCGGGCGCCGCCTGGCAGAGTTGACCGGTGCTGAGTCAGGGATGGTCACGTCGGGTGCCGCTGGCGCCATGGCCGCTGCAACGGCCGCATGCATGGCTGGAACCAATGACAAATATGTCTGGCAACTGCCCGATACGACCGGGCTGAAGCATGAAGTGATCATGGTGGGCGGGCGGAGTGCTTTTGACAGCGCTATCCGGCTGACCGGAGCGAAACTTGTGCTCGTGTTTTCTCAGGAAGAACTTGCCAACGCTATCAATGAAAACACGGCCATGATTTACACCACCGACTTGGGTGAGAAGTTGCAGCGCGAACTCGCGGTGGCAAAAGACCACAAGGTCCCGATGTTGCTGGACGACGCTGCGGGCATTCCCCCCGCGGACAACGCCCGGCTCTACGCCCGGATGAAGATTGACCTGTACGCTTTCTCCGGCGGAAAAGGGCTGTGTGGGCCGCAGTGCAGCGGCTTACTGCTCGGCCGAAAGGACCTGATTGAAGCAGCCTTGATGAACTCTGCTCCACGCGAGGGCTCAGTTTGCCGCGCCATGAAAGTTGGAAAGGAAGAAATCATCGGATGCCTGACGGCGCTGGAGACTTGGTTGAACATGGATGAGAAGAAGATGTACAGAGAGTGGAATGGCCGCGTGGACCGCATTCGAAAGCTGGTCGACACCGTCCCCGGCGTGAAGACGGACATCTACATTCCTGAAGATGGGAACCGCTTTCCCACCCTGAGAGTCTCCTGGGACCAAACGGCTTGGAGCTTCACCACGTCCGACTGCGTGCGGACACTGCGCGAGAACGATCCTGTCATCGAAGTGCTCGGTTCGGACAATCCCAGCCTGGTGACGGCGGTTCACGAGGGCAATCCGAACCGGAAGGAACATAAGGAAGCCGACCACATCGAATTGGTTTCCATGACCATACAGCCCGGGCAGGAGATTATTGTGGGACAAAGATTGCGAGAGATCCTGAGCACTGCGCAAAAAGGAAAATCTGCGGCCTAAAGGCAGGGAGGACGAGAACGTCTTTCTCTCAAAACGGACAACGCGGAAAGGATTCGAATGCGATTATTGCTCGTCGGATTGTTATTGTTGACGCCCGGAGTCCAGGCCCAGATGCGAGCTGTGGTCCCAGCGCCCGCAACTGCCGAGGCGAGTCGTGTCTACTCTCCCGGCGTAGATGCGGGCGACTATCTCTACGTTTCCGGACAGGGCCCGCTTCGCCCCGACGGCAGCATACCGGCAACTTTTGAAGCACAAGTGCGGCAAGCTCTGGATAACGTCAAGTCGGTTGTCCAGACGGCGGGTTTGACCATGGACCACGTGGTCTACACCCAGGTTTACCTCGAAGACATCGGCAAATATCGAGAGGTCAACCAAGCATTCGCAGACGTCTTTCCCAAGACGCCACCCGCGCGGGCTGTGCTGGGCGTCGCCAAGCTTCCCGAACCGTCAGTTCAAATCAGCGCAATAGCCGTACGTAATCTAGCTGACCGGCGAGCCGTAATTCCGCCCGGCTACAAGTCAGAAGAGTCCGCCTCGCCCGGAATTCTCACTCACGACCGACTGTTTCTTTCGGCCATGCCCGGCAGCGATCCCGCGACCGGAAAAGTTCCGGACGACCCCACAAACCAGGTAGACCTGGCGCTGGACCGCATGAAGGCCGTCCTGGAAGCTGCCGGTCTCGACCTCCGCCACATGGTTTTCGTCAACCCCTACCTGACGAAGGACATCCCGATGCGGGTCATGAACCAGCGCTATGCGATGCGCTTCGAATTCGGAAACACTCCGGCGCGGGCCACGATTGAAGTGTCGAGTCTTCCCGGCGGAGCCCACATCGAGTACACAGGGGTCGCAGTGCGCGACTTGAAGCAAAGGCAAGCGGTAAGACCTAAGAACATGCCACCGAGCCCAACGGCGAGTCCATGTGTGTTCGCCGGCGAGACTTTGTATTGCTCCGCCAAGAGTGGCTTCATTCCCGGAGCGCACGGAGGCGTTTATGCCTCCACCACCGCCCACCAACTCAGGCAAACCATGCGGAATCAACTCGACAACCTGGAAGAAGCCGGCATGAACTTCGACGAGATTGTGGCCACGAACGTTTACCTGGACGATTTGTCGGACGCGCGGGCGTTCGATGAAGTATATGTCCAGTATTTCAGCCATGTGCTGCCAGCTCGAACGACGATCGAGCAAATTGCGCCTGCCGAACGCACTCCCGACAAAGAGGACCATTACCCAGACTTGGAACAGGTATCGTTCATCGCGATCCGAAGAGCTTTCGGCCATTGACGAACAAAGTTCGGATAAAGTTTGGGAAGCGGACCTTGCTGCAGACCGGAGCGGATAGCGCTTTCGACCGGCACAATCTCACGAATCGTCAGCTCAAGTCCACGTGCAAGAAGCTAGGGCTTGTCGGGGTGAACTGGCACTGGTTGCGACCATGCCAACGCGACGCTTCTGGACGCAGTCGGAACACCTCTAGGAACGGTGCAGGCACCTCTCGGGCACTTCTCGTCCGGAGATCACCCGCGAGGTCGATCCCGGCGGATGCTCGGGCAGGGGTGGAAAAAGTCGAGGATCTGCTTAATCGACCCAAATTCAGGTTCCTTGGGAAGTGGAAGTCCGTTAATTCAATGACGGGACTGAGGTAAATGGTCGGGGAGAGAGGATTTGAACCTCCGACCCCCTGGTCCCGAATTAGATAACGTAGTAGCTAGCCTTTGCCTGTCATGCAGATACGTAGGCCTTGCTAGCTGGTTTTAGCCCCTGTTCGGACGTTATTGGACCCAAGTTGGACCCAACCAGTGTCCCCACCGGCCGCGTGTGCCGCCGGTCGGATTGCAGAGACTCTTATAGATTGGAACTCGCCCTCTTCCAATCTTCATCCGGTACGTGCAAGAGCACGTCGATGATCCGGGGATCGAAATGACGGCCGGACCAGTGTTGGATCTCCGATACCGCGACCGCGAATGCGCGCGCGGCGCGGTGGGGGCGATCGCGGACCAGCATTTCAAACGCATCGGCGACCGCAACAATGCGCGCCCCCAAAGGAATGGCCTCGTTTTTGAGGCCTTGGGGATAGCCGGTTCCGTCGAACCGCTCGCGGTGAGAGCGCACAATCTCCGCAGCGGTCTGAAGCGACGCTTCTTTGCGTACGATCTCATACCCGCGCAGACAGTACTCGCGCATGATGCGTCTTTCTTCCGCAGTCAGAACCGCGGGCTTTCGGAGGATCGCCTCCGGGATCTCAAGCTTGCCGATTTCATGGAGCAGGGCGCCACAAGCAATAACCCGAACCTCTTCTTCATTCAGGTCCAAAGCTTCCGCCAAGACCGTCGCAAACGCCGCAACCCGTTGGCAGTGACTCCAGGTCCCGGGATCCCTCTGTTCCAGTGCCTCGCCCCATCCCACAATCGTGGCATCCGACACTGGGGGAGTATTTGAAGCTGCTCTCAACGACGTCTCTTCCTCGCCCACACTTGTTCTCCCGAGACTTCCATATTACGGCCAAATGATGTGAGTGAGGAGTCCTAGAAACGTCATGATCCGTCGACATCTGGGAAGAGCACTCGATTCAAATGCCTCATGGATTGCGAATAGTAACCACCGCAACTGACTTCCCAGAAGCCGACTTGAACTAAGCCGCTTTGCGGCGGACGCATTCGCGTGTTGCTGATCCGGCGGGTCGAGGTGATCTGAGCTAGTTTGTGGCGCAGAGGAGGAACTCTCTGTGACCCATCTACGCCAGATCATGCTTGAAGAACTACGGCGCCGCAACTATGCCGAGTCCACCATCCACGTTTACATCCACACGGTCGAGCATTTCAGTCGGCACTTCCATCGTTCGCCGGATCAGCTTGGCCCCGAGCATATTCGCCAGTATCAGGCCGCGCTGTTCACGCGCTGGAAGCTGGCCCCGAACACGGTAACGCAGCGCTTGGCTGCTTTGCGCTTCTTCTATGTGCAGGTGTTGAAGCGAGGCTGGAGCGTTGCCGAGACACCGTACCCGAAGAAGGTTCTGCACTTGCCGCAGGTGCTGAGCCAGGACGAAGTGGCGCGTCTGATCGACGCGGCCGAGTTTCCCTTTCATCGCATCCTGCTGATGACCCTGTATGCCACGGGCGCGCGTCGCGCAGAAGTGGCGCATCTGAAGATCAGCGATATCGACAGCCAGCGGATGATCATTCATATTC
>Ga0137378_10002737_pt1 | contig 15145 bp, 19 predicted proteins | sample SagtaG_21_FD_104813 | JGI IMG/M metagenome (GOLD analysis project Ga0137378, IMG submission 104813) | Vadose zone soil microbial communities from Sagehorn Ranch, Mendocino, California, USA - Sage2_L_60_16 metaG | ecosystem: Environmental > Terrestrial > Soil > Vadose zone | place: USA... | reverse complement strand
GGCGCGATCGAGAAGGCCTACTACGCGGTGAAGGCCACCGGGCACGTCGCGAGGCTGCGCCGGGAACTCGGTCTGGGCGACTAACCCAGTTGGCGAGAACGGGTTGGTCCGCCCAGACTTGGTTACTTCGGGGCCGTAGCCCAACGGCAGAGGCACAGGACTTAGGATCCTGACAGTGTGGGTTCAAGTCCCACCGGCCCCACTGAACCGACCATCGTGCGAACCGCTTGCTGTGAACCGCCCCGGCTGGCGTGCGCGCGTTGGATGCTGGGAACGCTGGCGCGACATGGGGAAGACGCAGAACTACGGCGCGGAGACGAAGGCGAAGGCGATCCGGCTGGTCCGGGAGCATGCGGGGGATTATCCGTCGCAGTGGGCGCGGCGTGACTGGTGTTCGCGATCGTGCCGGACCTCGCGGGCTACGGCGGATTGGATGTCGTGGAGGTCTTGCTCGTATCCGGTGATGAGGGCGAGGTCGGTGGCGTGGTCGTCGCACCGGTTGCCGTCGGGAGCTTGGTGGTGTGCACGGTGACATGGAGCGGGCGCGGCGGAAGATGAGGGCGTCTTCCAGAGCCTGCATGAGCCTGAACAGGTGCCGTTCGCTGCCGGGCTTGGGGCTGGGATAGGGGTTTGTCGAGGCGCGGTTCATAGCTCGCTCCGGTTCGGTGTAGTCAGTTGGGGTCGGCCGTGCCGGGCGGACGGGTGTGCAGGACTCTGGCGATCTTGGCGGCCGCTGAGGCCGGGTCCGTGAGCGGGCTGATGCGCTCGGCCCAGGACCACCAGAAGTAGCCGCGTCCGGCGTAGATGTCCTCGGCTAGCTGGGCGGCGTGCTTGCTGGCGATCCTCAGGCGCGGGGGACGGCCTGGCTTGGCGATGCTGGTGATGGTGAAGTTGCTTGGGTCTATGGCGTCGGCGAGCGTGGTGAGGGCGGCGCTGGGATCGGGAGATTCGCTCACGCTGATGTCCTTGGTTCGTGACGATCGTGTGGCCGCCGGTGCTGCGGCTGCTGACTGGAATCAACCGGGAGCGTGCCGGGGGTGAGAAGATGTTGCCTGCCGCCCGGTTGTCGGGCAGCAGGCAACGGTCAGGCGGATGGGCGGGCATGACAGTGGATATGGACTTCGGCTGCGAGTTGCGGGCACTTCTGGAGGAGCGCGGGCTGTCGCTGCGCGAGGCAGCGCGGCTCGTGCCGTGCGATGCCGGATATCTGTCGAGGCTGGCCCATGGCGCGCGGCGTCCGTCGGCGGCAATGGCGGCGCGATTAGATCAAGTTCTCGGTGCTGGCGGGCGGCTGACCGGCTGCGCGGGTCGGGAGCCGGACGAGGCGGAGCTTGATGAGATGAGACGGCGCGAGCTGCTGGGCATTTTCACTATGGCGGGCGCGGCCTTGGCGAGCGGGACCAGCATCGATCCGGACAGAGTGGGTTCGGTGGCGGGCCGGGCGCGGGTGGTTGATGCTGAGGTTCTGGATGAGCTGGCGGCGCTGAACGCGCACTTGTGGCGGGTTTTCGCGCTGGCCCGGTCGAAGATGCTGGTCTTCCCGCTGGTCCGTGAGCAGCTCGATGTCCTGCTCGGCTGCCTGGCCCGTCCGCAGGACAGCGCGGTTTACGAACGGCTGTGCTGTGCGGCCTGGCTGGTGATGTGTTCCAGCTGGCTGGCGAGGTCATGTTCGACGCCAATCAGTACACCGACGCGGCGCACTGCTACGCGCTGGCCGCTTCGGCGAGCAAGGAGGCTGACGCAGCGGATCTGTGGGCGTGCGCCCTGGTCCGGCATGCGTTCATCGGCATGTACGAGCGCCGATTCACGGCTGCGGCTCCGATGCTGGACCTGGCCGCCGGGCTGGCGCGGCGCGGGGACAGTTCGCTGTCGACACGGTACTGGGTCGCGGCCGTGCAAGCCGAGACGTATGCAGGCCTGGGCGAGATGGATGGGTGCGGACGGGCTCTCGATGCCGCCGAGAAGGTGCAGAGCCTGGGCGGCCACGTGCATAACGGCGGCTGGCTGCGGTTCGACGGCTCGCGGCTGGCGGAACAACGCGGGACCTGTTACGCGACGCTAGGCCGCCCGGATCTGGCGGAATCAGCTCTTGCGGCGGCACTGAGCGGTCATCTGTCACCGCGTCGGCGAGCGGGCGTGCACATCGACCTGGCAGCAGTCTGGGCGCAGCAGCGCAAGGCCGACGCGGTCATCGAGCACGGCAGGTCAGCGGTCGGGATCGCGCGGGAGACGGGCTCGGGAGTGGTCGCGCGGCGGCTAGCCGGACTGCGTGGCGTTCTGATGCCTTTGCTGAGAGATCCGGCAGTTCGTGTGCTTGATGATGAGATCGCCAGCCTGAACGCGGCTGCGGGTGTGAGCTGACCAGGAAGCTGAGCGTAAGGAGAGTGCCGCAGGTGGACGATGGCGGTGGCCGGCAGTTCCGCGAGGCGTGGATCGAGGGCGTGCGGAGGCACTATCCGGGCGAGCCTAAGCCGGGGTATGTCGCGCCGTGGGAGGAGATGCCGTCGTGGGAGCAGGAGAGCGCGGCGGCCGTGCACGGGCAGGTCGTGGCGTTCCTCGCGGCGACTGGCGGCAGGGCCGCTAGCTTGAGCCGGGTGCAGAAGGGCCAGTTCGTCGCCGTGTGCTGGGCGGGCCAGATCTACCGGCACTTCTCCGATCCCAAGGCCTCCTACGTGGCCGGTTGGGAGGATCTGCCGGCCTGGCAGCAGGAAACTGACGCCGCCATCTTTGATCAGATTGAGCGCCGACTGACGGTTGCTTGACCGAATGAACTGGTCCTGAACGGCCCGGTCGCGGTCCCGCGCAGCCTTCGCGGCCTTGGGGTGCGTGACCTGCTCAAACGTACTGGGAGCGGGTCACCTTCGATCAGGATGGGACGGTTCGCATGATGGGACGTTCAGCCCACTACCGCCGTGACCTGCGCGAAGATGTTTGCGTAATTGTCGTAGTACGAACCGCTGTGATGTGGCTGGCTGCCTGAGTCATCGGTCGCAAGGCGGTTGGCACGCGTGGCAGCAGCCTTGGCGCCCGACGGGATTAAGGACGCCCGGGACCGATGAGCGCGTATGGCTGGCTCTCGGTGCCGCCCGGTGGCCCTGCACGAGCAGGTCGCGGCTGCGGTCCGCCGGGCGATCGCCACGGCGAGATCGGTGCCGGTGAGCGGATGCCGCCGGCCAGGGACCTCGCGGCGGTGCCCGGGGTGAACCCCAACACCGTGCTGCGGGCGTTGCGCGGGCTGCGCGATGAGGGCCTGCTTGAGTTCCGCCGGGGCCGGGGATCACGGTGACCGGGCTGGCGCCGCAGCGCAGCGCCGTGATCGCCAAGGCCCGCGAACTGGCCCGCCGGCACGGCTATCAGCCGCAGGAGGTTCGCCGAGATCCTGCGCCTGGTGTCCTGGGAACCGCTGTGAGGACGCTCATGGTAACGGCCAGGCACGACGCCGGGCGGGCCGCCGATCCGGAGGCGCTGATCCGGGAGGCCCGCCGGCGGCAGCGGCGGCGCCGCCTGGCGGTGACCGCGGCGGTCGCCGTCGCGGCAGGTGTCGTGTCCGCCGGCGTCGCTGTCTCTGGCACCGGGACCGGGCGGCCATCCCCGCCGCCGCGGAGCGCGCATGCGCGGCATCCGGCGGCCCGGCAGCCGGACGTTCCCCCGATACCGCGCAGCGTCGGCGCCACGGTGCTGATCTGGACCTATCAGAACGCCACCTGGCTGGAGCAGCCCGGCACCGGCCGGCTCTACCACAGCTGGAAGCCGGACCTGGCCGTCGGCGACTACCAGCCAGCCATGATCCCGGTCGGCAGATGGCTGGTCTACGTCGGGGACGGCGCCTCAGCCATCCGCGATGACCTGTCCGGCCGGCCGCGCGAACTCTGGACCAGGGTAGGGGGCAGGCACCGTTTTCGCTCCCGCGGCGCAGCGCGGCCACGTCTGGCTGGTGTTCAACGAACAGTTCAGGCGGCATCGCCCCGAGCGCGCCAGGCTGGTCTCGGTGCCAGCCGGCCGGCCCGGCCCGGCCCGGCCATCACGGTGCCGCCGGGGTATCAGCTGGTCAGCGGGACCGACCGTGGCCTGCTCACCGGAACCCACGACGGCCTGGCGCTGTGGAACCCTGGCAGCGCGCCCCGACCCGTCCCGCATTCCAGGAACGACGGCGCCGCGAGCTTGCGGTTCACCGTCGAGGCGCTGACCTCGGCCGTCGCGGACAGCAGCACCGCGACCGCCCCGGAACGGCCCGCCGGGGGAAGCTGCAGCCAGGCGACGAACTCGCCGATGTCCTCCAGCCGGGCCTCGCGCCAGTCCAGGCCGCGGAAGCTGGTGAACTCCCAGTAATTCTTGAGATCGTGGGCATAGGCCTTGACCGTGTTCGGCGACCGGCCGATGTTGGTGAGATAGGCCAGGAACCGGTCCACCGGGACGACCGGCACGTCATCGTCCGCGAGCACCGTCCACGATCGCGTCCCCGAGCCGAGGACCACCACCGGATGCACGAGCATCGTCTCCTCCTTGAACAACGTCATGGACAAGGCAGGAGATAACCACGAACGAACCATCATCCGGGCATGTCAGAACGCTCGTGATGGACGCTAAAGACACGTCAGTTAAGGCTAGAGATAACGCCGCTATACAAGCTGACCACCGTGCCGCTGATCCCCGACGTCCGCCGCGCCACCTTGGGCACCAGCAGCGGATCGAAGCTGCCGTCCCGGTCCCTCGGCACGCTGACCGTCACCGGCCCCGCCTCGGTCCGCAGCGTCTTGGCCCGGTAGCCGTTACGACCGTTCCCGTCGTCCCCGCCGGCCGCCAGATGCTCCTCCAGCTCCAGGCCCAGCCCGGCCCGCAGCACCTGGCCGATCATCCCCGCCAGCAGCCCGTCCCGGCCCGTCAGCGCCACCGGCTCACCCGCCCGCGCCCGGGCCACCAGCTGCGCCGCCAAGTCAGCGACCACCTCGTCCGGCAGCACCAGGCCCGCGCCCCGGGGCACCCCTCCCGTCGCCCCGGCCAGAACTTCCTGCCCGAGGTCGTTGACCTCGCCCCCGCCGATCTCTACCGTTGTCATCTTGACCTCTCCCCGTCCAGGTCACCCCCGTGACCTGCGACATTGTCTCTGATCAACCACCCGCTCACACCGTTTTTCTGACACTCCCGGCCCGAACCGGTCCACCCCGGCACGCTCGCATGCCCGGCCGACCAGGACGGTGACCGAGGACACCGCTAGCGCGCCGAACGGCGCTTTCATGGCCACGACCAGGTTCGGCGAGATCGTGGCCGGACGGCCGCGCAGCAGGTAATCCGCCATCGCCTCCCCGACATCGGCAGGAAGCGGCAAGATGTCCGCCCGGCCTCCCTTCCCGGCAACGGTCAGCTCCCCGGACCGCCAGCCCACGTCGGCCAGCCGGAGCCGGGCGACCTCCCCGCCGCGCAGCGCCAGCCGCGTCATGGCCAAGACGATCGCGTAGTGACGGCGGCCGCCCGCGCTCTCGCGGTCGCAGGCGGCCAGGACCGAGCGCAGACCATCAGCGGAGGCGGCGCGAGGCAGGCACGGCTTCCAGCTCCGCCCGGCCGGGACCGCCCCCGCCAGCGGCAGCCCGGTCTGACCGGTGACATGCAGGAAGCGCAGCAGCGAGCGCAGCGCCGACAGGACCACCATGTCCTGCGGCGTCCCGCCCCGGTGCCGGGCACGGTCCAGCACATACCCGGTGACCTGCCCGGCCGACAGCCCCGCCGGCGGGGCCGCCCGGCTCCCCGCAGATACCCCAGCACCGGGGCGAAGGCCCGCGCGCTCGTCCCGGTCCGGTATCCGCCGGCCAGGCGCTCTCGCAGGAACTGCCGGCCACCTCGCCGGTCAGGTCCGCGGCGGTCAGGCCCCGGCCAGCCAGCCACCCGCTCAGATCCGCCAGCCGTTGCACATGATCAGTGACCGTGTCCAGCGCATAGCCCCGCCTGGCCAGATCCCGGCGCAGGCCCTCAGCGAACGGCTCCAGCGGCCCGGGCACCACGAGCCGCCTCGCCCGCCTGGGAAGGTAACGAGAACCCATTGACGTCCGCCTCTGTCTGGTCGATGGGACACATCGACCAGACAGGAGGCACAAAGATCACGACAGGCAGATCACGCAGATAATTCCGCCCGGCTCCGCGGCACGCCCCGGGCCCACCAGGAATCGGCCAACCGCCCGCGGCATAACCGCTGGCTCGTAATGCCGATATCGGCATTACACGCCCTGCTTCTCGTGACCGGTCTCATCCAGCAGCGGCCGCCGGCCCGCCGTCGCGCGGCGGCCTGGTCCAGGCCCGCCACCGCGAACCCCCGCACCGCGCCCATCGCCGCCATCGTGTCCCACGACGCCCGGTTCAGCAACCGCTGCGTCCGGTCCGGCGTCCGGTCACCCACGTGCCGGGCCGGCTGCCCGTTCCGCTTCGGCAGGTCGCTCATCACCGCCGCCACGTACTTCCCCGCCTGCAGCCACGACCCTGCCCGGTCGAACGCCGGCCTCAGCTGCTCCAGCAGCTCGGCCGCTTCCGCCGACCCAGCCGCGCCGACACCATGACGGCAGCGGCCGCCTCAAGATCAGGAACTGTCACGAGCATGATCATGAGGCGGCTGCGCTATTTACACCAGACACGCCGCACCCGCCCGGCATCCGCCCCGTCGCAGCTCACAGGCCAAATGGCGGCTGCCGTACCAGAACCCATCGCACACTCTCGGGCGAGGGATTCCCCGGCGCGGCACCCACGGGCGACCCACGGGCGACCCACGGGCGAGACCACATTGCTTTGGCGATGAGACGATTAAAAGATCATGAACAATCGGTATTGACAAGTCAATGACCGATCGGGAGACTTAATAGGCGTCCTTAGTCGTGCCGATGTCGTAGCAACCGCGATCGCGCTGCTTCAAGACTGTGAGAGGGACGGAACATGCCAGCTAGTGTCTCACGAAACAAGGGCACCAGATCCTTACTCTCACGACGCCGCTTCGCCAAGATCGGAGCGAGTGGGGTAACGGCCGCGACTGCCTTGGTCGCCGGCTCGTTCCTCGACGTGCAGCCAGCCGAGGCATCCGGGTGCCAGTACCTATGCTGTGATCTGGCTCATTGCCCGCCAGGGACATATAGCTACTGCAAAAAGCATGCAGATTACATTTGGGGTTGTTACAGCGGCCTCTCGTTCTGCTACTGCTGTGAGGCATTCGGGTACACATATTCGGCAATCAGCTGCTATCCGTAAGGCTTGCCTTGGTAGGAGGCGAAGTCCATGCCAGCTCCGACGGATCGAGGATACGCGGTCATCTATAAAGATGATTCCGGGACTAATCTCGCTGTCTGCACGAACCTTATAGATGGCGGCCCGTACGAGGCCTACGCAGTTCATTTCCGAGTGCGTCGACTCGATATTGATAAGAGCATCAAGTTCAAGCGGGCGGGTCGCATCTTGCATACCACGCAGCCAGTCGCTGTTTACGGCGAGCCGGGAGTCGTACACGTCCGGCCTAGCATTCCGTCCGCGGACAGAAGTGTCGCGACAATTCCGTGATGGCCCGCGCACTCGATGGTGTACGTGAGCGTTCCGTGGGCGGCAGCCATTGCCGCCCTGCTGGTTCTGGCCGGAATCGGCAAGCTGCTTAACCCGGTGCAGCTCGCCCAGGCGTTGCGGGAACTCCTAGGAGTGCAGAGCGTGTCTCCACTTCTCATCAGATGCTTCGCTGTGGCCGAGTGCGCGGTCGGCGTGGCAGTGACACTGGCGAGTGCGTCGGTGCCAACCAGAACGGCGGTCGGGATACTGGGGTTGTGCTTTCTCGTTGCTGGTGCCGTCGGTCGGCTTCGCGCAACCTCGGAGCCCTGCGGCTGCTTCGGAAGCAGGGGAAAGCGGTCGCTAGGCCTGTGGCAAGTCTATATCGGAGTCACATTCCTCTTCTGGGCCGTGCTTCCGATGATCCACTCTCGAACAGCGGGATATGAAGTGTTGCTATCAACGTTGATCATCATGGTTGCCATGCGTTGTCTCCAAGGCAGGCGATTCTTGACTCTATATTTCAACATGGCGTCTAGATATGGGAGTAGAAATTGATCCTTACAACATTAATCATCATTCTTCTAGTACTTCTCACCGTCGCCGTGGCAATACTGTTCGCTATGATCGGCGAGCTTTCTACGCGCGTGACGGGCTCAGAAGCAAGGCCGCAGTCTGGTCCAGTCCAGCAGCTAGCGGAAGCGCGCATAGGCAGTTCTGCAAGCGGTCTGCCAACTTCTTTCGAACGGCGAGAAGGTGTCATCCTCATATTCAGTACGGCGTGTCATGCGTGTCAGCAACTCGCTCCGCAAGCCGCCAGATTCTTTCGCGACTACCCGGTTCAGCTTGTTGGAGTGCTGATCAGCTGCGCCACCGCAGAAGCGGGCGGGCAGTTCGTGGAACGCTATGGCATTACAGGGGTGGTTACGCACCTGGACATTAACGGCGAGCTGTCGACAGGCGTTCTCGGCGTCTCGCTCAGCCCCGCTGCCGTCGCCGTCGACGCTGCAAACATTGTCCGTTCTGCTGTTGCTTTCGCGTCCTACAGTGCCCTAGCAAACTGGATGGACTCAATTTTCGGCCCGGGCTCAGTCCTTGAAGCTGATGCCATGGCAAAGTAAGGCGTTGGCGTGGCCGACTACGTTTTCGCCCTAATTGCCCTGACCGGCTTTGTCCTCCAGTACTGGAGTCCTTGAGGTAGATCTATGGTGGGAGTATCAGCTCCCATGCGCAGGCGGTCGCCTGACGAGTTCCGGAGCTTCATCTACGGCTACGGCGCCGGCTATCTGGCCGGTGCGACACTGCTGGGCCTAGTTACATATGAGCTTGGAGAACTACTTGGTGCCGCTGTACCACTTCAGGTCAGGAGCGCCCTACTCGGTCTGACGTTGGTGGCACTCGGAATGCTTGATATTCTCGACCGCACACCATATGCCATGCGGCAGGTGCCTCAGCGTCACGTGCGCAACCTGCGGCCCGGCTGGCGTGGAGTGATCTGGGGCGCGGATTTGGCACTAGTATTCACGACCCAGAAGACGACATCGCTGGTGTGGGCCGCCCTCTTGTCTGTGGCATTCATCGCTCCTAGCCTTGCGGCCTTGCTGGTAGCGATTATGGTTGTGACTGCCATTGCTCAGGTCATTATTGGAACTCTTACTAGCCACATTCCCGGAGAAGGCGATGCTGTACGTGAACGCTATCTGGTCCGTTGGTGTCGCCTCATTGCGGGAATTGGGTTAACATGGCTGGGCGTCAATATGCTCCTGACGCACTTGTGAAAGACGCGCCAAAGCGGTTCGCGTTCCACGCAAACAGCGGTATTGTCGTAGTGACACGGTTTGACTGCTCCAGTTACTGGCGTCTAGCCGTTGCGCGCGTTATTCATAGTGTGCTCAGCCGTCGTATACGTGCAGAAGTCGATGGTCTGATCTTCTCCGTTACCTTCACAAAGTGTCGGGAAAAGCGCATCATTAGCATTAGCGCCTTCAGCGATATCGGTGATGTCTACCAAATGGGCTGCAGCAAGACCCACATCAAGGCAGCGCATCTCGCCCCGCGACTCGGGATGAATACTAGCGCTGGCATTTTCCCCTACGCCGGCGACTGGCGGTATATTCTTTTCGGAATCCCCGAACAATCTGCGTCTCCATTGCTCGAAGATCGGGCTTGTGGCTGAAGTATCAGTCCAAATCAGGCTCTCAAGCGCCGTAGAGTGCCGCTGCGCGACGTCTATTGTCCGGCGACTAAAATCCGGCGCATCCTGGCCGCCTTGCCTTAGCCGTCGACATCGTCGCTGTCACTCGGGAAGAGTTGCAGTTGTCCGAGGCGGACAGGCGGCGTAGTGTGAAAGACATGAGGTTCTGCCTCGCGCTTTGTCTGGGGGTAGCGCTGGCGGCTGCGGGGTGCTCGTCGGGTCAGCCGCCGAGCCACGCGCGATCGTCAGCTAGCAGCCCCTTGTCGCTATCGACAGCTACAGCGAAGGCCGAGAAGGGCTGTGCGGTTGCGCCCGTCTTTGGCCCGCTGCCCACTTGGGCTCAGGCGGGTTTTCGCCCGCCTGACCGGCCGATGCCGCATGTGATGGGTGAACGAGGCAAGATCGTCGCCATTCTCTGGGCTCGCCGCGACGCTTTGCGTGCACCACTTCCAGCTACTCGGGGGAACAAGATCCTCTGGGTGGCAAAAGAGCCTGGTGCCCCACTAACGATCAAGGCGACGCTCAACGGTACCGACCGCTCGGCAACGCGAGAATTTCCTAATGGCCCCGGACCATCGGAGGTCAACTTGCCCGCTGCCGGATGCTGGACTCTAAATCTGAGCTGGCCCGGTCATCGCGACAGAGTTGAGCTGCGGTACGTGCATACCTAGTCCCGCCGGCGTGACCCATGCAGAGGTCTGCACAGATCCGCGCGATGCGCACGCGGGTACCTTGTGGGCAACACCGCAACGAGCGCACGCGTCGAGAGCGCCATAGTTGGCTGATCTGCGCGGCGACAAACCGAACGACCTATGCGGCGGTCGTAGGTAAATACTCGGCGTTCTGGACGAAATGTGTGCCGTTCGGCATGGTCACACGCTGTGGCCGGAGTCCTTTGTGCCGGAGTCCGGCTCCGGGTGCTGGCCATCCGGGGGCAACTGGTCCAGCCGCCGGGCCTAGTCGGCGGGGTCGGGCTGGCGGTGCCCTGCTATGGCGGCGTCCTAGCTCCGCCTGGCCCGCTGTCCGGACTCAGGCGCTCCCGACGGCCTCCCTGCGACGGGGAGTACCCGGTCGGCTCGATCTGGCGCGACGCCGGTTTGTCCGTAATGGCCGGCGCGGCATACAGGAACGGTGGTCCGGGGTGCAGCGGCAGCGTCGCGTGGGGGCCAAGGTCCTTGGGCGGGTCGGTCTCCCCGGGTTGCGGTAGGTGTTTGCCGCTCAGGCCGAAGTTGCCGTAGCTCTCCGTAGGCGTTGCACCCTGAGCTGCGGTTTCTGTCATATCTGTTCACGGGGTGTAGTCAGAATGTCCGGTGTGTTCTTTTCACAGATAGCGCGTGGACACGGCGCTATGATCTGGCTAGGGCTGGAGGAAGCGGGAAAGTCCACGTAGTCAGAGTCAGCAAGACCGGGTACGTCCGACAAGCAGGGCCGCCGCCGGGACTACTCCTCGGCTTACCTGCGCCGCACCTACCGTGACGGCGGCTAGGTCAAGAACGAGACCGTGGCCAACCTGTCGGCGCTGCCGGACCACGTCATCGACCTGATCGACGCGGGGCTGAAGGGCCGGCAGCTGGTCCCCGCCGGCGAAGCGGTGACGATCACCCGGTCGCTGCCGCACGGGCACGCCGCCGCCGTGCACGCCATGGCCGCCCGGCTCGGCCTGCCCGCCCTGCTCGGCCCGGTCGGCCCGCACCGGGACCTGGCGATGGCCCTGATCATCTCCCGGGTCGTGCGGCCCGGCTCCAAGCTGTCCGCACTGACCTGGCGGGCCGATACCACCCGGGGCGCCGACCTGGGCGTAGACGGGGTCAGTACCGATGACATCTACGCGGCGATGGACTGGCTGGCCGGCCGGCAGGACAGCATCGGGGCCGGGCTGGCGGCCACGCACCTGTGGCCGGAGGCCAACCCGTCGCGCCAGGCACTGTTCGACCTGTCCAGCTCGTGGATGGAGGGACAGCACTGCCCGCTTTCCGCCCGCGGGTACTCCCGGGACGGCTAGAAGGGGAAGCTGCAGATCGAGTACGGGCTGCTGACGGACCCTGAGGGCCGCCCGGTCGCGGTCCGGGTCTTCCCCGGCAACACCGGCGACCCCGCCGCGTTCACCCAGATCGTCACCGTGGTGCGGGACAAATTCGGGCTGGCCAAGATGGTCATGGTCGGCGACCGCGGCATGATCACCTCTGCCCAGATCGCTGCCCTGAACCAGCGGGAGGACGGCACCGCGCGGCCGGACCCCCACGGGTGGATCACCGCACTGCGCGCCCCCGCCATCCGCAAGCTCATGGCCGAGGACGGGCCGCTCCAGCTCAGCCTCTTCGACCAGCAGGACCTCGCCGAGATGACCTCCGCGGATTTCCCCGGCGAGCGGCTGATCGCCTGCCGCAACCCGGTGCTGGCCGCCTACCGCGCCCGCACCCGCGAAGAACTCCTCGCCGCCACCGAGAAGCTGCTCGCCCCGCTCATCGCCCGCGTCGCCGCCGGGCGGCTCCAAGGTGCCGGGCCGATCGGCCTCGAGGCCGGCAAGGTGATCGGCAAGTACAAGACCGCCAAGCACTTCGCCGTCAGCATCACCGATGACAGCCTCACCGTCACCCGCCGGCAGGATCAGATCGACGCCGAGACCGCCCTAGACGGATTCTACGTGCTGCGCACCCCGATCCCCACCGCCGAGCTGGACGCGCCTGGCGTGGTGAACGCCTACAAGAACCTCAAGTACGTGGAACGGGACTTCCGGCACATCAGGGCCGACGACCTGGACCTGCGGCCCGTCTTCCACCACCTCGAAGAACGGGTCAGGGCCCACGTGCTGATCTGCATGCTCGCCTGCTACCTCACCTGGCACCTACGCCGGGCGTGGGCGCCGCTGACCTTCACCGACGAGCAACCGCCCGGACAAGACAACCCGGTCACCCCGGCCCGCCGCTCCGCGACGGCGCACGCCAAGGCCTCTGGCCAGCACGACCCGGCCGGGCAGCCCTACCGCAGCTTCCGCGGCCTGATCGAGCACCTGGCCACCTTGACCCGCAACCAGGTCCGGTTCGCCGGCGCCCGCGCCACGGTGCCGATGCTGGCCGAGCCGACCAGCGCCCAGCGGGAGGCCTTCCGCCTGATCGGCGTCCCGATCCCGCTGATGTTGAAGTAGCCAGAACGCCACCCGGCCACCCCGGCAAAACACCAGGTCAGGGCTGGAAACGCCTACCGAATCAGCCGTAACTTCGGCTTAGAATCAGGGCCGGGCATGCGGGGCGCCGGTCTCGCGAGCCGGGTGCTGTGCTGATGTCTGGGCGGCTTACCTGCATCGGGCCGTCACGGCAACTGGGCCGGTTTCTTGTTGTATGACGGGGTCCGGTGCCCGTGCCCGGGCATGCTTGCATGGTGCTTCCTGCCCCGGTAGCTGCTGCCGGGTCGGGAGCAAGATCATGTGGTTGCGGGGGCGGGGAGCCGGGGGTGCTGGAGATGGTCAGGGGGCTGGGGCAGAGGCTGGCCTTCCTGCAGCGGGGGGGGCGTGACCGGCTGTGACGGGGCGGTGGGGGCGGCGAAGGGCAGCCCGGCTTACCTGGGTGCCCGGGTTTTTCTGGCCCGGCGACATGATGATGGATCGGCTGTCCTCCCGCCTGCGGGGACGCGGCCGCTCTGTCTTTGGAGGCCGTCCGCGTGCCCTGCGCTGCAGGGCGGGTAGCGGGCTGACAGCCGCCTGGCGAGAGCTGGCCGCGGGTTGTGCCCATCGGGTGAGTGCGGCGCCGCTTGCCGCGCCCGGTTCCGGCGCGTCACGGGCAGGTCACTGGGCTGGATTACCGGGTCACGTTGCGGCGAGGGCGTCGTCGCCGAGCCTCCGACGTCTCGGTCACTTCCGATGGCGTGGCGCGCGTGGTCTGGAATGCGCTGGAGAGCGACTACAACGTCTACGGGTTCGAATTCCAGTCCCCCACCCAGTGGGATCCCACCTCCACCAGCGTGAGCTGCACGCCGGCCACGGTCGTGGTTGGCCAGGCCACCACGTGCACTGCGGCGGTCACCGACAACGCCGCGACCGGCCAGGCGAGCCCGGCCGGGACCGTGGCGTTCAGTTCGGACACCAGCGGCGGCGCGTTCTCGCCGACCGCCTCGTGCGACCTGTCGACGGCGTGGATCGTGAGCCAGGCGTCGTGCCGGTGACCTACACACTCGAGCAGGTGGGCTCAGGGACACAGACGATCACCGCCAGCTACAACGGCGACGGCGCGCACGCCGCCAGCAGCGGGACGGCAACCGTGACGGTGACCTACGCGTTCAGCGGGTTCCTCACCCCGGTGAACAACCCACCGACCATCAACACCGGCAAGGCGGGTAAGACCTACCCCGTCAAATGGCAGCTGCAAGACGCAGGTGGCCAGTACCTGAGCGCGCTCAGGGCGGTCACCTCGATCACCTACAAGCCGGCCGCGTGCGCGTCGTTCAGCACCGACCCCACCGACGCCCTCGAGACCACGGCGACCGGCTCGACCAGCCTGCGCTACGACTCCACCGCAAACCAGTACGTGTACAACTGGGCCACCCCGGGCAGCGGCTGCTACACGCTGTTCCTGACCCTCGACAGCGGCCAGGTGTTCCCCGCCTACTTCCACCTGTCCTAGCGTGACCCAAAAGAACGCGGCGCCAACCCGCTGCGAGAAGGGGCGTTGCCGGCCATGACTGGCCGCGTGCCGCGGCCACGCTGTGCGAGGCGTTTGCGGCGACGGTGGCGCGGTATCCGCAGCAGGTGGCGCTGCGGGCGCCGGGCGGCGCGGTGACGGTCCGCTGGGAGGCCTGCCGGCCTTCTGGGAAGCCGGCGGCGACGAGATCACGCCCACCATGAAACTCAGACGCGCGCCGATCGCAGCCAAGTACGCCGACGTCATCGAGTCCATGTACGCCACGACCGGCGAGCCGGCGCAGGCCAGCACGGCTCCCGGTCCGACGGCCCAGTGAGCGGGCCGATGACAGGCGGCCCTGCAGCAGCACCTGCAGCGGCAGAGAATCGGCGGAGGCCCTCCGAGTCAGCCGAACGCGTGGGCGATGTCCGCCGGGTCGTAGTAGTGACGGAACCGCACGACCTGCCCGCCACGGATGGTGAACACCATGACCCACTGGTGTTCGTACGGCCTTCCGGTCGCCACGACGATGCCGCGGTTGCGGCCCTCGACCACCACGCGGTCGCCGGCTGCGGTGAAGGTCAGGTCCTCGAAGGGCTCGGGCCGCACCGCCCCCGCGAGCTGCCGGAAATAGTTGGCGACCTGCTGCCGTCCCCGGCGCGGCCCGGCCCACGGCAGCGCGCCGGCGTGGGCGCTCACCGGCGCCTGCCAGTCGACATCGCCGTAGACCGCGGCGAGCGCCACCTCGACGTCACCCCGGCCGAACGCCTCGAACTGCCGCTGAACCAGCAGCACGTTCTCGTCGGCTGGCATGTCCTCTCCTCCCGTTGCC
>Ga0137378_10002735_pt1 | contig 15152 bp, 17 predicted proteins | sample SagtaG_21_FD_104813 | JGI IMG/M metagenome (GOLD analysis project Ga0137378, IMG submission 104813) | Vadose zone soil microbial communities from Sagehorn Ranch, Mendocino, California, USA - Sage2_L_60_16 metaG | ecosystem: Environmental > Terrestrial > Soil > Vadose zone | place: USA... | reverse complement strand
GGCCCATCGGGCAGAGACAGAAGAACTGGCAAAAAAGCAAATCGCCATAGGCGACAAATAGGCGACAGATTAATGGGATTTCGGAAGGCTTTTGGTAAACTGTTGAGAGTAAATACCCGCCGGAGTGGCGAAATTGGCATACGCAGCAGACTCAAAATCTGCCGGTACTTAGTATCGTGGGGGTTCAAGTCCCCCCTCCGGCATGAAACTTTTATTTTCATCGACTTACCCGAGGAAATCTCCGTAATGCCGGGGGGGTTTTTCCGCCCACACAAATCGTGCGCTGCAACTCATCCGAAGTCGGATGACTGATTAGAAACCAGGAGAGGGAGTTTTCTTCATGACGACGGTGAACATCGGTCTTCCCGACGACCAAGCCGCAGCGCTGAAAGCGAAGGCTTCGGCACCTGGCATAAATGTTGAAGATTGGTTTTCGACAGTTAACCGATCAGAAGATCTTGCTTGCAAGAGTCGACATACCTTGGCCCAACTCGTCCAACAATGCGATCCGCAGGCGCCGCTGTCTGCGGAAGATTGTGAATGGGTGGGTTAGCCTCTCACCTAAATACGGCAGTGAAATCGCAGCCCCTTACCACTGCTACGTTACAATAAAGGAGTCGGCTTACCAAAATGACCTACCAGAGGGGGTTGTACCAATGCCAGTCGTTATTCCTGACGAAACATTGAAACAGGCTGGTCTAAGCGAGAAAGAGGCTTTAATCGAGATCGCCTGCCGGCTTTTCGATGCCGGCAAACTGCACCTTAACCAGGCCGCGCGTCTCGCTGGAATAACTCGATATGAGTTGGAGTCGGAATTGATCTCGCGCGAAATTGACGTGTATCGCATCGATGCAGAGTATCTGCAGCACGAATTAGAGATGAGCGGCAAGACTCTGGAACACTAGCGAGACGAATGATTGTCGTAAGCGACACATCCCCAATCCGCGCCCTACATTTCCTTGCACAAATCAAATTGTTGGATCAGCTTTTCGGAACCGTCGTCGTTCCGCCGATCGTAGCGGACGAATGGCTCGGCCACGTCCGCCGTTCAGCCCTGTTGATGTGTCTACGTTGCCTAATTTCGAAATTCGCACACCGCATGATCAGCAACTCGTACAGAAGTACGTCGAAACGATTGACACCGGCGAGGCCCAAGCCATTGTGTTGGCTATTGAGCTGAAAGCAACTCTTCTCATCGATGAAGTGGCTGGTCGTACTGCCGCGGCCGCAGCAGGAGTACCGTACATGGGAGTGCTGGGCGTTCTCTCCTTAGCAAAGCACCAACGATTGATTTCCGAAGTCCGGCCGCTCCTTGACAGGCTTCGACTTGAACTGCGATTTCGTATCGCGCAGAAACTTTACGATCAGTTTTTAAAGTCGATCGGAGAACTGTAATCTCTAATCCTGCGCCTGGCGAATTCCAAATTCAGCAAGAATCCGGGTTTTCACACCTGTTCTCGCGAAGCACTCAAAGAATTTTTCGATCGTAGACGCGTTAGCGATTGGCGTTGGTCGAATTCAGCCGAACTCTGCCAAGATGTGCTTGGGTATGGGGTGGAATTTCGAGAGTAACTTTTTCTTTCTCCTTTTCTTTCTCCTTGACGTTGGTGGCACGATCGCCTTCGCGATCTGCGGTCTCTTGAAGCAAACGCTTTGCTGACAACCATTCTGCCCTTGGAGACACAAGCGTTGTCTCGCCTGGGTGGTAGTTGACATACGCTCTGCATATTGAGCCCCACAACGGGCGCGGAAGTGACTGAGGTTCTGCGGGGGCGCTTCTGCGGCCCTGTTGGGAACCAGGTGGGCGCCAAAACGAAGTGAGCGTGTCGCAATGAATAAGGCTGGTACTGTCACGGCGGCTGGACATTCGATCGATGAAGTCACAGCTCCTTGGATTATAAAGTTATCCGAAGACGACAGAAAGGTGGCCGAGGAGTTTCTCGCCAATGTGGCTAGCGCTCATCCCAGTCTCTTAGTCCGTCGGAGCGCAATGGTGGCTTTACGCGATATCGCGTCTCCGCTCCTTCGGTCGATCGCGCTTCGAGTCATCGCCTTAGAAGCCCAGAATTAAAACCTTCGAGAAACAGCGATCAAGAGCTTGGGGATTGTCGGAACGCTCGACGACTTGGAACTTCTCGAGGAACTTTGGGAGTCTGAGGAGATTGCGCGCTTATGGCAAGGCTCGCGGCCGCGGAGGCTCACCGCCTCCTTAGCGCGCGCCTACAGCTGCAGCGAGTTCCCGCGCGCCGCGCTAGCAGAAAAGCTCTACGATCGAGGAACGAGTCCAATGATAACGCGGACCCATCATTCTTTTTCGATAGTGCCTTATCATTCGCGGGCGAAGATCGTTCTACGGCGGAGGCAATCGTAGGCGCGCTACAAAAACACGCGATCAGTGTGTTTTATGATCGGTTCTACCAAGCCGACCTTGTCGGTCGCGATCTTTCACTTCGGCGCTCGGCAGAAGTGACCCATCTTTGCTTTCCAAGAATGACCCACCAATCAAAATTGAACTGACGACCTCCTTAATTGATGGCGTGGTGATGATCAGTCACCATGGCCGACGCACGAAAGAGACCCTGCTGTATTTTGCCGCCGCTGGTTCCGTCCGGACCCACGAATCGGATCACGTCAACAAGCTTGCCGAAGACCGGAATGCCAAGCCGCACGCCGCAAGAAGAAGCAGAAGGCATGGCGAAAGGGGAATCCGGACTACTTCATTGCGCGGCGCATTAAGGATCGCAGCGGATAAGATCGGCCGCCGGAACCGCTTCGGCTTTCTCGGGACGGACTCCGGAACTGGCCGATTATCTGGCCGCGCTGTCGAGCCTTACGGCCGCGGCGCAACAAGGTAGTACGAAAAGTGATGCAAGTCACGATGCCGCGCAAGACATGAGCCGCGAACTTTCAAGTCAGTGAGGAGGATTTCATGCGCAGGTACTCAGCGCTGGTACTCGTAACAGCGGTTGCGTTCAGCGGCGGCCTGTTCGTCGCCACGACGTCAACTTCGGTGCAAAGCCAGACACAACCCGGCTCAGGATTCGCGGCCGTGACCGGAGAGAAAGGCGGCTGGGATCTCACCGGGCCATATGAAGTCGTGAGCGACTGGCCGAAGCCGCTGTCTCAGTTGCCCGGACATGAGCAGTGGACATGGGGCGCGACTGAGGCCGTCTTCGCAGAGAGCGCAGACCGGGTATTGGTCATTCAGCTTGGCGAGTTACCGAAGCTGCAGCGTCCGTCCGTGCGCGCGCTTCCCGACGTCGGACCTAGTCTCTCGTTCCCAGTTGGCGAGGTGCCGTTCCGGCATGCGTCGCAAGGTCAGTACGCCAGTCCGCCGGGAGGCGGCGCGCCGGGAGCCGATCCGGACGATCCTGCCAACGCGTACAAAGGCCGGCCAGGGATTGATTCGCGCTGGGAGCACCTCGTCCTCGTCTTCAACTCCAAGGGCGACATCGTCGAGCAGTGGACTCAGTGGGACAAGATGCTGCGACACCCGCACGCGATCTACATCAACCCGTGGGATCCCGAGAAGCACGTCTGGATCGTCGATGACCACAATCAGGCGCTGTTCAAGTTCACGCACGACGGCAAACAGCTCGTCCAGACGATCGGTACCGTCGGCCGGAAGGGCGCCGACGCGACGCACTTCGACCGGCCGACTTTCATGGCATTCCTGCCAGATGGCTCGATGTTCGTCGCTGACGGGTACAATGGCAATCGCGTCGTGAAGTTCGACAAGGACGGAAAATTCGTCACCGCATGGGGTGAGCGAGGCGGACCTGGCGGCAGGGAGACGCGTCCGAACTACTTCAACGTCGTCCACGGCATTGCCGCCGATCCAGTTACGCGGCGTATCTACGTCAGCGATCGTGGGAACCGGCGGATGCAAGTATTCGACGAGAATGGCAAGTTCATCGATCAATGGCCCTTCAACAATCCCTCCTCTGTTAACTTCGTGTATGCGAACGGCGATGGCACCGTGTGGGCGTTCGAGGATCCAACGGCGAAAGTGGTGAAGGACGATCGCGAGGGACACCTGCTCTATGCATGGGGCTCGCTGAGCGACTACCCCGGCGGCTTCCTGAACATGCACGGCGCGTCGGTCGATCCCGATGGCAACCTGTACATCGCTGAAGTGGGCAACGGACGCGTTCAGAAGTTCCGGCCCAGGCCGGGCGCGAGACCGGAACTGCTGGTTGGTAAGCCGCCGGCCGCGCGACCCTGAATTGGAGCGATCTGGGACACGGACGGCTGCGTCCTGTAGCGGGTGCTAGGGCGCAAGCCCTGCGATGCGCCAGACCTCGGACAATTCTGGTTAAATCCCTCGCGCGCCTAGCCAAAAACGGCCCAATCATGCTCCTAAGACCTATAAGTACCGCTTTCGAGCGGGCCCAGCGCGTATGCCCTCGACCCGACGCGCGGCCCAAAATCACAGTCGCGGGCCTTTCGATCCGTGTATGGCCATTCAGGGAATGGTGACGCGCACCGGGTGGAATGGAGAGACATGGGGCGCCAACCAGCGGATCAGCGTGGATGAAGCACTGCCGATCAGCACGATCAATGGAGCCTATAACTCCCATGAGGAAGCAATCAAAGGATCGATCACACCAGGCAAATTGGCCGATTTCGTAGTGCTATCGGAGGATCCGCACACGGTAGCCAAGGAAAAGATCAAGGAGCTCGAGATCGTCGAGACGGTGGTCGGCGGTTCCACCATCTATCAGGCTTGACCGCTACGCCGGGTAACCAAGCCGATATTTCGACCTCTGAATAAATGCGAATTCGCCATGACGCGAAGTAAGAGAAGTAAAGCGTTTCGCCTTGACAATTAAATTTGCCGGCAGCAAAATCCGCCCTAAGTTCCCCAAGTTACCCTCGCAAGGAGATCAAGATAATGGCGAGACAAGAGATTGGCCGGGTTATGCTTCCGGTATTTGGTCTGCTGCTGGCAGCGCTACCGGCCTTGGCACATCACTCGTTTGTGGCGGAGTTCGATGGAAACAAGAAATTCGTGGTGTCGGGTATTCTTACGAAAGTCGATTGGATCAACCCACACATTGCGATTTATTTGGATGCGAAGGATGAAACTGGCAAGCCGGTGACCTATACGTTTGCTAGTGGCCCGCCGACTACTTTGCACCGGGCGGGAGTGAAGGTCAGCGATTTTAAGATCGGCGAGATGGTGACCATCACGGCAGCACCCGCCAAGGATGGAGCGAAACACCTCGGTTGGATGCAGATGATCAAGTACTCGGACGGACACGTATTCGTATATCGGAATGGCTCCGAATAGATAATGGGGCTTTGATGGCAGGCCGTGGCCGGTTGAAAATCGAAAGGGTGCCAAATGAAGTATTGGCTTAGCAAGTGGAGGGCAGGTATAGCTGTGTTCAGGGGAGCGTCGCTCGTTGCAGTGCTGCTCGTCGCGTGCAGCCCCACTGCTCCGCAAAAGGAAACTGCGGCAGCTCCACCGTGCCTGGGCTGCTCGGTGGACGGCAAGACAACGCCTATGACGGCGGATGGCCATCCAGATCTGAATGGATTTTGGAATACGCCGCCCGCACAGACTGCCCAGCAGTTCCAAAGAGCCGCAGATGGGTCGATTTTGTTTGATTTCTCCGTGGATCAAGGTAAGGAACCACTCTGCGTGGATGAAAGCTGCCAAGCTCCAAACCAGCCCCCTTACAAACCCGAATATATGGCGAAGGTGAAGCAAATTGCGGCTACGATGGTGGGCGGCACTACGCCGCTGGACCCGGATAAGAGTTGTAAACCGGCGGGTCTTCCTCGCGCCGGAATCGGCAACACCCAAATCGTTCAAACATCTCAAGTCATCGCGATAGTCAAGGGCGACTACACGGATCGCCTCATTTACACCGACGGGCGTCCACATCCGGCGGACCTGGAACCCTCGTATATGGGACATTCGATCGGTCACTGGGAAGGAAATACGCTGGTTCTGGACACGATCGGATTGAATGATGAGACATGGCTGGGCGGAGACGTGGGTGGAAGGCGTATGTACACGTCCATTCACAGCGACAAAGAACACGTCATCGAGCGCTGGACGCGCCAGGGCGACGTACTGACCGTCGAAACCACTGTTGAGGATCCCGTCATGTTTACCAAACCTTGGGTGCTGGCTCCGCGAACCGTCCATATTGCGGCGCCCGGTGACTATCTGGTCAATTACTTCTGTGATGGCAGCGCAGTTGCCGCGCTTCTGAAAAGCCATTACATTAAGCCCGATCCAAACGATCGTGATATCAAGTACCTTTGTTCAGGACATCGTTGCGATCCGCCCGCCACGCCAGCCGAGGCACCGGTCAAGGCGGCGCCCAAATCGTGAATTCTTAGAGGACGGCGCAATCACACCGCGGCCGTCACAGGTCGCAACTTTCGGGTCGAACATCCAGTCAAGCGAAGGAGAAACGTGTCATGAGCCGTCTAAGCCGGCTATTCCTTGTGGCCGCCGTGATTTTCGCGCCGGGCGTCGCGGCCCAAGCACAGAGCAAAAATGCCTTCGTCGGTGAGTGGGAAGAAGTTGGCGGGACGAATGCCAAAGGCGAACCGGAGACCGGCAACGCGGGGATGCGCAGAATCTTCACCACCGATGGCTTTTACTCGATTGCATTTGGCCGCCAGTGTGCCGGAACACAGGTAGTGGACAAGCCATTACAAGAGTTGACCAAAGAGCAGATTCTAGACCGCCTCCGCTGCGTCATCGCGCAAGACGGAAGTTTTACAGTCGATGGCGACAAGCTCAATATCACTCGCCGGTCCGCGCAGGCTCCTGAGAACATTGGAACGAAGCAGGTGATGCAGTGGAGAGTCGAGAATGGAGAGTTGTCCTTGAAGATCTTGTCAGACACGGGGCAGGCTCCCGTAGGACAAGTGACTCGCTACAAGCGCCTGACGTCGCAGACCAAGACCAATGGCCCGTTTGTTGGTGTATGGGAAGAAATCCGCAGCACGAATGCCAAGGGTGAGGTTGGAAGGGGTAATGAAGGGATGCGCAGAATCTTCACCGCGGATGGCTTTTACTCGATCACATTTGGCCGCCAGTGTGCCGGAACCCATGTAGTGAACATCCCTTTTCAGCAGATGACCAAGGATCAGGCTCTCGACCGCCTCCGCTGTATCATCGCGCAGGACGGAAGCTTCACAGTGGATGGCGACAAGCTCAATATCAGCCGCCGGTCCGATAACAATCCCGGGAACGTCGGAAGCAAACAAGTAATAGTATGGAAAATTGAAAATGGAGAGTTGTCCTTGAACATCATCGCGAACAACAACCCCATCACGGTCGGACAAACAACCTATTACAAGCGTCTGAAGTAGGCATCAAGATAGTTCGGAAACTCCGCAGAAAATCCTACCGGCTCTACTGCGACCGCTTTGCAGACCACAGATATTCCGACCGGCCTATCGTGATCGAGCCATCCATGGAATCCTTTTCCGCTGTGGCACGAATCAAATGCTCAACTTCGCCCTCTTTGAAAGATGCCCTGAGAAAAACCCCGCTCACCATTTCACCTGTGACGGGTAGCTCACTCCCTGCACTTTTGACCGTGCCGGTAAGCTTGTTGCCGACTTGACGAACGGTCCATTTCTCGGTGACGTTGCCATTCGGCATTCTTACCGTCACATCCCAATTCCCAGTGACGTTGACGGGCTTCTGAGCTAAGGCTAGCTGCGCGAACGTCACTACAACGAAGCCCAGAGCCATAAGGAGAATTGGAGCCTTGTTCATCGTCGTCTCCTCCGTCGCATCTTGCTGGCGGGGCGTCGGGGTCAACTCAACCGAACGGAACAGAGCCGCCAGCGATACGCAATCTACTCCCTTCGCCGGACCGTCGTCAACCCGCTGTCCCTCGGGTCCCTCGGGTCGATTTGTCCAAGAATGAGTAATCATGAATCGATCTCGCCCCAACAACTACAGACTGCCGTTCGAAATCACAGAATAAGCTTGACACTCAAATCTTGAGGGAAATAGCATCCGCCGACTAGTGTCCGAAAGCCCGCATTGTCCGCACTCGCCCGAGTGCCAAACAGGTTTCTACGGAGAGTGACATGCCTAAGAAGAATAGATTGGTTGGATGGTGGCCTATCCAAGAGGTGGTTGTATTGGCGCTGATACTTATCGTCTCGATTTCGGGTGCCGCACAACTCCCAACGGGGACGATTCTGGGCGTTGTCAAAGACACCAACGGCGGAATCGTGCCAGGCACCGCCGTGACCGTGAGGAACACGGATACTGGCTTAACTCGAACTGTAATGACCGGTGAGGATGGAGCGTACCGTTTCCCGGCATTGCCGGTGGGTCATTACGAAGTTCAGGTCATGAAGGAGGGGTTTCAAACAGCGAACCGCAAGGGTCTAACTTTGGAGGTCGCGCAGACCGCCACCGTCGATTTCACATTAGAAGTGGGATCTACGCAGCAGACGGTGACAGTGATATCGGAGGCGCCACAGATTGACATCACCAGCAGTTCGAGTGGCGGAACGATCTCGGAACAGCAGGTCGCGGACCTGCCACTGAATGGGCGGAATTTCGTGGACCTGACGATCATGCAGCCAGGCGTCACACAAACGTCGATCACCACTGGTCCTTACGGGATGAACGGAACTATGTACAGCACCAACGGCGCCACGCTCAGATCAAACAACACCATGCTCGATGGCGCGCCCATGACGACTCTGATGGGTGTCAGTGCCGGATCCATCATCGGTACCTCTCTGGGTGTTGACGGCATAAAGGAATATAAGGTCGTCACCGTGCTGCCTAACGCCTCATACGGCCTCAACATGGGCGGCCAGACCACGATCGTCAGCAAGGGTGGCACGAACCAGTGGCATGGCGATGTGTTCGAGTACCTGCGGAATGCCGCATTGGACGCGAGGAATTACTTCGACGCGTTGGACATCACCAACCATAACGGTTTTGGCACCAACAAGAGCCTGACATTCCCCGGAAAGCGCCTACCGCCGTTTAATCGTAACAACTTCGGTGGCGCGATCGGTGGCCCCATCCGCAAGGACAAGACGTTCGTCTTCGGCGTGTACGAAGGACTGCGAGAGCGGTTTTCGCCAACGACGACAGCAACCACGTTTAATAAGGGCTGCTTCTATGGACGTAACACGCCGGGCGGGCCTGATTTACTCAATAACAATATACCGCTGTATATCAACAATAGTGACTCCAATCCTTATGGTCTCTGCGTGCCGCGAGCGAACGTGGGTTCACCTGCCATCCCCAATACTTTGATTACCGTAGGCTGTCCCAACAATAACATCATTGCCACCACCGGCTGCTCGATCACTCCAACGCCGCTCATCTTGCAACTGGCGAGCGTATTTCCGCAGCCCAATGTCACAGGTTTGTCCACCTTCAACTACACTTTTCCTTTTAAGCAGCCCGCTAACGAGAATTATTCACAAATTCGTTTTGATCAGATTTTCTCAGACAAGGACTCCGCGTTTGTCCGGTACACGATAGATACCGTCGAGCAGTTCACTCCCGGAAACTATCCAGCCTTTTTGAATCGAAACCGAAGCGCCGCCTATATAGGGACGATATCCGAAACCCACATCCTCTCGCCCACGTTGCTGAATACTGTCCACTTTTCGTTCAGCCGAACGGGACTCAACCTTGCTATCCCCACGGTGCCCCGATTAACGTCCGGCGTTCTCGTCCCGGGCAAGGACGCCAGCACGGGCATCAGCCCCGGTAGCGGCATCACGGCCATGGGAACAAGCGGTAACACCACCGGCGACATCTTCCAAAATGTATTCAGCATCAGTGATGACATCTTCTGGACCAAGGGCAAGCATGCCTTACAGTTTGGAACAGCAATCAATCACTATACGGGTTTGTACAGAGTGGACATCTTCGATCGGGGAAGCGTGTCGTTCAGCAGCATCACGGACTTCTTTAAAGGAAATTGGTCAACCGTTTCGGGGAGAGCAGCGAACGGAAACCAGCATCGTCTCTGGAACTGGAACACGCTTGGATTTTATCTGCAGGATGATTATCACGTGGTCTCGCGGCTGACGCTAAATTTGGGATTGCGCTATGAATTCATGACCACGCTGAAGGCGCCACCGGGTCTCGGGTATACAGTCGAGAACATCCGTACTTCGCCCGCCGGGACTCCGGGCACGTTGTATCTCAACAACTCCTTGCACGATTTCAGTCCGCGACTCGGATTCGCGTGGGATGTTACCGGCCGCGGCACGACAGCGCTTCGGGGAGGCGCTGGAGTCTATTACGATATCGCCGACCCTGGCAGCGAGATTGCCGGTAACGGCTCCGGAGATCCAACGCTCTCGCAGCTGATAAACCTCACCAACACCGGCACCACTCCAACTGTGACAATAAATGGAGTAGCGGCGCCAGCCCCGCTTACCGCAGCGCCCGATTGTTTTACGCCGATGTGTCCGGCCTTTCAAGCAGCAGTCCAGAGAACCGTTCGTGTTGCCGACTATCGTATGGCCCAGCCGAGCATGGGGCAGTGGAACCTTTCGCTGGATCGGCAACTACCCTTGGGAATGGCACTGAGCGTTGCGTATATCGGAACGAAAGGCTGGCACATCAAGCAGACAACTGAGGGAAACCCGACACTTCCATTGGGATATGAGGCAAGGGGTCTTCCCTACTACTGCCAAATAGTCAACACCGCGATAGGGGCCTGTGCAAATTCGAACTTCAGGCCCAGGACAAACCCGGTCTTTGATAGGGCACAATATTACACCGCCGGTGGAGACAGCTATTACCATGGTCTTCAGACGTCGCTGAACATGCGGCTCCACCGCGGACTTCAGTCTCAATTGAATTACACTTATGCGAAAGGCCTCGATGACGGGCAGAAGGTCAATTCAGACGCGGGCAGCACTGCGGTCAGCGGTCAGACCGTGGATCAGCTCTTTACTGACAAAGGACCGTCATTCGTGGATATCCGGCACAACGTCCGAGGCAACCTGATTTATCACGCTCCCGAGCCTAAGTGGGATAACTTCGCCGCGAAGATATTGCGCGGCTGGTGGTTCTCAAGCATCGTGAGCTTCCAGACCGGTCTCCCGATCAATCCGATCCTCGGTGTCGACCGCGCGTTGCAGAATAACGGCAATATCTCGACGCGGCCCAACCTTGATGCCTCTTTCGACCCGCATAAAGTCATTACGAGCGACATCAACCGGTGGTTTGATCCGACGATGTTTGCCTTGCAACCCGCCGGAACCTTGGGGAACGCCGGAAGAAACATACTGCGCGGACCCAAATTGACGAATGTCGACTTTTCGATCGACAAAGATACGAACGCTCCCTTCTTTGGCGAGCAGGGAAAGGTGCAATTCCGAGCCGAAATTTTCAATGTTTTCAACCATCCGAATTTTCTCGCCCCTTCCGGCGCAATCTGGTCCAGCCCGGGTAATGCCAACATAGGAACAGTCGCTTCGGGCCGGTTCGGATCACCCGAAGGGCCGGCAATCTTGAAGACGGCAGGGCAGATTACGGGAACCTCGACCAAGTCGCGACAGATTCAATTCGCAATCAAGGTTCTCTTCTAACGAATAGAAGGTTTGGCTAGCGGCGTGTCGTCCCTGTTGTGCCCACATCCCCCTTCGATGTCTGCTGCTCGGAGATGCGGATCACGCCAACGCCATTTTCGATGTCGATCTTTGTTCCGAAGGGCTTCGACAGCCTCTGCAACTTTTCGAGAACCCGTTGCGCCATTTCGGGAGAAGGCGTCATCGGCACTCCGAGACGGGAAAACGGCCGAGTGTAGTCCTGGCCGAGATCGGCCGGGTAGACGCGCACTTCAACCAAGCGTCCATTCTCAAAACGGCTTTCCGTAAGCAAAGCTTCCATTCGCTCAGGCTGTACCACTCGCTCGCCTGCAAATGCGCCGGGCGACATGGTGGCCTCCGCATCCGTCAACTGTCCGCCTGGATTTTGAGGGAGTGAGTTTTGATACTGGTAGATGAACGTATTCGTTCCGTAGAAGATCGGTTTGCCTTTATAGATTTCTACGCCGCGTATGGTGTGCACGCCGTGTCCGATGAATGCATCAGCTCCGGCGTCGATCATTTTGTGCGCGAAATCAACCAGGAAGTCCGGCGTGTCATTGTCATACGTATATGTCTGGAAAGCGTAGTTGCCCTCATGGATGTGAGCGGTCGCGATCATGAAGTCCACGTATTCCTTGCCGTTACGAATACTGCGAGCTATTTCTCGTAGGTCCCCGGGATTCATCTCATAGGTGACATCTCCCGGCTTGGGACCGACCTTGTACGACTGCCCAAACAGCCCCACACGGTCCTTCGGTTCATTTGCCGGCACTGGAGGGATTGGGGCAAAAACCTCTCCGCGGCGTGCATAGACGGAGTCGCGAATCTTCCGCAGTTGCTCCATTTGGTCTGCCGTAACCACGAAGAAAGGGATTAAATGCAGCGGGTTCAGGCCTGGGGAACCACCGCGGGCCCCTTGTTGATAGGTCGCTCCGCTCTGCGTGGATAACGCAGGGTTACTATAGGGATCAATTCCATACACCGACACCAGCCCGATCGTGCCTTTGGGCGTGTTCAGAAATCTTGGTGCCCGGGCCTCTTGCAGATTTCTACCGGTACCGGCGTGGACAATTCCGCCTTCATTCAGCAGCCGGATGGTCTCCAGCATTCCCTTCTCGCCCGCGTCCATGGAGTGGTTGTTGGCGGTACCCACGATATCGATACCCATGGCCTTGATGTCAGCCAGGGCTGACTTTGGCGCGCCGGTCATCGGGCCGGTGTAATTGTCCTGATCGATCATCGGCCCTTCCTGGTTCGCAAAAGTAACATCGGCGTCCCGCATGTGCTTCACGAGACTCTGGAAAGCCGAGTCGGCAATCTGTGCGATTGGCGTTCGAAGGATGAGGTCCCCGACAGCAACCAAAGTGAACGGGGCCTTGATCTTCATCGCCAGTTCCCGCTCTGGAGGCATCAAATTCGTCTGTGCTGCCGTCGTACGTGCTCCTTGTGCAGGCGCGGCCTCTTGCTCCTGGGCAAAGGCCGAAATTGCGATCCCCTGCCAGCCAGCATGGGACATCAGGGAAAGAGCCGCAGCTAACGTGACTGCCGGAACGCACCAGCTATATCTTCCGAGAACAGCCAGTCGGATATTGTTGGAAATCCGGTTACGTTTTGTATTCATCGTCCGTCCCTCATTTCTTAGATCTCGAGCAATATGTCCCTTTTTCAGCTTGCCCACGCTCTCAGTACTAGCCGAATCTTTATCTGAAAGATGCACGTAGCATGCAGCTACAACTGGTGTCAGTCAACGTAAAAACATAATTCAAATCATGAACGCAGCACGATTGCGGCGCAGATCAGGCGAGTGAATGGATGAACAGCGAACATAGCGCGGAAATGAGGCGATCGGATGCACGGAGATTCGGTGATCGCTGACGGGACCGATTCAGGATGAGCAGTTAGTGCTTAACGAGAATGGACTCCGCAATCGGCGAGCGTACGCCACCCGGCCCGAGCAACCGCGCTAGAATGGCAATGAGATGGAGGAAAAGTAGAACCAGATCCCGCATGCGGCGAATCGTAACAAGATTGCGAAATGCAGAAAATCCCCGGGATTTAACAATTCGCACTCACATGTGAAAATATCAACTCGCATTCCCGTACTTTCTCCATAACCCCCGCGTCCGCCGCAAACGCCAGCGGCTCCCTTCAAGTCTCGTTATCGAAAGTGCGGTGAAGATTTCGGCGCAACCATTCCATTGGCGCGAAATTCATTTCCAAGGCGCTCGCCCAACGGTTCGTCGCAGACAAACCGCCGCAAGCGCTGGTGGATCGCATAGCGCAAACGTTTATGAAGACGGACGGCGTGCCTTGCTGATCACCGGGCTCCACTTTCTGGATGCCGACAAACCAGGTACGACGGTGGGTGACTTGACGCAGTCTTCGATTGAGGTGACCCCGGCCTTGTAACAGAGAAAGACTAAATCTCTCTGATATTGGGGAACCGGCCACTCGGTGTAGCCGGTCGCCTTCCGAGCCTTGGCGAGAGTTAAAACCTCATGCTTCCAGAAATGCTTGAGTTCGTCGAGATGCTTCTGGACTTTGCCCGGCCTGAGCCGCGCCCCAGTGTTTTCCACCAGGTTGAGGATGAGCTCTTCCATGGCGAGTGCCGACTCACCCTTATAGAAGGAGGCCCAGATTCCGGGCCAGTTCGAAGGCAGTCTCCTAAAGCTGAAGATGTAGCTGTGCACGGGAATGCGGCTGCGGCGATTCGAGGGATTGACGTGACCGACGAACTTCAGGAGCCGCATCAGCGCGAAGAACGCGTCGCCAGTGATCCGCCTGGAGCGGAACGCGCCGTGAAACTCGAAGCCGGGACACTCCTTGAGGAGGGCCTCCGGAGTCGTCGTCATGCAGAACTCCATGTTGCCGTTCGCGGGTCGGATCCCGATCAGCGGATAGAGAAACGAGTACGCGCCCACGATGTTCCAGCGGGGCCGATATTTCTGAATCAGCATCGTTTCCGTGAGGCACGCGTCCAGATCGGTCTCCGCACGCTGGATCTCTATCCGGGTGGCTTCCTTCACGATCCGGCGCATGCGGCGATGCTTTTTTCGCTGCAAATTGTTGCGGTACTGCGAAAGGCGCCGTTTCAGGTTCTTCGCTTTTCCGACGTAAATCAACTCGTCTTGCTGGTCGTAAACGAGGTAGACGCCGGGAGAGCCGGGAAGTGACTCCAGGAATTCCGAGCCGAATTTCAGATCGAAATTTCTGGCGGTCATAGCCCATGGTAATCGTTACTTGGAACCATGAACAAGGGATTCAAGCCCTCGGAGCCATCCAACTCAGTTGACGTATTACCCGGATCGGAAAATCGAGACGCGGCGTGAGGAGAACAGATGTGCCCGAATCCAATATTTGGATATTACGGGATTGATGGCGACAGCCTCGAAGTATCAGGCCGGCGACATACTTTGACGACCGCCTTTGAATCGCCTATCCTCATTCGGGAGGCGATGTTTCCGCGTCGCTCGCCGAGGCGGGCGTGGATCTTTTTGACCTTCGTGGTTGCGGTACCTCAGGGCCTCACTGCCTCGGTGTGACGTAATCAGTGGGACCCACCGTGCACTGCGGCTGCGCTGGAG
>Ga0137378_10002732_pt1 | contig 15161 bp, 13 predicted proteins | sample SagtaG_21_FD_104813 | JGI IMG/M metagenome (GOLD analysis project Ga0137378, IMG submission 104813) | Vadose zone soil microbial communities from Sagehorn Ranch, Mendocino, California, USA - Sage2_L_60_16 metaG | ecosystem: Environmental > Terrestrial > Soil > Vadose zone | place: USA... | reverse complement strand
CGCACCAGCCCATCCCCGGCGACGGTCGTGCACGTCTGCGATGACCTGGCGTGCCGGGTCAACGGCGCCGAGCGGGCCTGCGAGCAGATGGAACGACGTTTCGGGACCGAGGGCACGACGGCCGGGGCCAACGGCTCGGGCATCACCTGGCAGCGCAGCCCCTGCCTCGGTCAGTGCGACCGGGGATCGGCCGTTCTGATCCAGCAGGCAGGCGCGGACCAGGCCAGGGTCGTGCTGGCCCCCGCGGATGCCGACCAGGTCAGGCCCGCGCTCGCGACGGCCGCCCAGCCAGCGGCTGGGCCGGCTCCGCTGGTCCCGCAGGCAGCCGATGACCGTTCCGCGCTCCGGCTGCTGCGCCGGGTGGGACTGGTCGACCCGGGCTCACTCGGCTCCTATCGGGCCGCCGGCGGATACGAGATGCTCAGGCGGGCGATCGCGATCGGGCCCCAGGCCGTGCTCAGGGAACTCAAGGACGCCAACCTGCTCGGCCGCGGCGGCGCCGCGTTCCCCACCGGGGTGAAGTGGGAGGCGGTAGCCACCAATCCGGTCCGGCCGCACTATGTCGTCTGCAACGCCGACGAGTCCGAGCCAGGCACCTTCAAGGACCGGGTGCTGATGGAGGAAGACCCCTGCGCCCTGGTCGAAGCGCTCACCATGATGGGCTGTACCTGCGGGGCCGAGCAGGGCTACATCTACATCAGGGGCGAGTACCCGCTGGCGGAAGAGCGGCTGCGGCACGCGGTCCAGCAGGCACGCGTCCAAGGATTCCTCGGCTCCGACGTGATGGGCTCGGGCATTGCCTTCGACATCGAGATCAGGCGCGGCGCCGGCGCTTACATCGCCGGCGAGGAGACCGCGCTCGTCAACTCGATCGAAGGAAAGCGCGCCGAGCCGCGCAACAAGCCGCCCTTCCCCGCGCAGTCCGGCCTGTTCGGCAAGCCGACGGCGATCAACAACGTCGAGACGCTGCTCTGCGTGCCCGAGATCCTGCGGATCGGCGGCTCGGCGTTCGCCGGGATCGGCACGCCGGGCTCCACCGGCACCCGGCTGTTCTGCCTGTCCGGCTGCATCGAGCGACCCGGGCTGTACGAGCACGACTTCGGGGTCACGCTGCGTCAGGTAATCGACGCGGCCGGGGGCGTCCGCGACAGCAGGCCGCTGCGGGCGGTGCTGCTCGGCGGCGCGGCCGGCTCCTTCGTGGGTCCCGACGCGCTCGACACGCCGCTCACGTTCGAAGGAGTCCGAGCGATCGGCGCGACGCTGGGATCCGGCGTCGTCCTGGTGCTGGACGACATGGTCGATGTGGCCGGCCTGCTCCAGCGGATCGCCCGCTTCTTCCGCGACGAATCGTGCGGGCAGTGCGTGCCGTGCCGGGTCGGCACGGTCCGGCAGGAGGAACTGCTCGGCCGGCTGGCCCGCGGTGCACCGCTCGGCTCGGCCGGGCGGGAACTCGCCTTGCTAGACGACATCGCCGCGGTCGCGCGGGACGCCTCGATCTGCGGTCTGGGTCAGACCGCCGTCGGCGCCGCCATCTCAGCCGTGCACCTGGGCCTGATCGGCGCGGTGCACGGCGCGAACGGGAAGGAGCCGACATGACCGTCGTGCCGGAGGTGCGCAGATGAACACCGTGCCGGAGGTGCGCAGATGAACACCGTGCCGGAGGTGCGCAGATGAACACCGTGCCGGAGGTGCGCAGATGACGACCGTCTTCCTCGCGGCGCCCCAGCGACTGGTCGACGTGACGATCGACGGGACGACGGTGCGCGTGCCGGAGGGCAGCACGCTGCTGGAGGCCTGCCGGGAGCAGGGCATCGACACGCCGACGCTGTGCTACCTGGAGAACCTCACCCCGGTCAATGTCTGCCGGGTCTGCGTCGTCGAGGTAGAAGGATCCAGGACGCTGGTGCCAGCCTGTTCGCGGAAGGCCGAGCCCGGCATGACCGTGCGCACTGACACCGACCGGGTGCGGACGAGCCGGCGCATGGTGCTCGAGTTCCTGGCGTCTTCGGTCGACCTGACGCTCACCGCGCCTGAAGTACACCGCTGGATCGAGGAGTACGGTGCGGATCCCGGCCGCTATGGCGAGGCGGCACCGGCGCACCCGGCCGGGGAGCGCGATGCGGCCCGGCCCGGCGAGCACCACGCCAGCGATGGCACCGACGCCGAGACTGTCGCTCAGCCGGTGAAGTACGACAACGACAGCTACATCAGGGACTACTCGCGGTGCATCCTGTGCTACAAGTGCGTCGAGGCGTGCGGCGACGACGCGCAGAACACCTTCGCCATCGCGGTCGCCGGCCGGGGATTCGACACCCGGATCTCCACCGAGTTCGACGTCAGCCTGCCCGACTCGGCCTGCGTGTACTGCGGCAACTGCATCGGAGTCTGCCCGACCGGCGCGCTGATGCCGGCCAGCGAGTTCAACCTGCGGCAGTCCGGGGACTGGGATGAGTCAAGGCAGGCCGTCACCACCACGATCTGCCCGTACTGCGGCGTCGGCTGCAACCTGGAACTGCACGTGCAGGACAACCGGATCGTGAAGGTCACCTCGCCGCTTGACCACGACGTCACCAGCGGGCACCTATGCGTGAAGGGCCGGTTCGGCTTCGAGTTCGTCCAGCGCCGGGCCACGGAGTCCTGACCGGGGCGCTCGCGGACCCGACAGGTGGTGGCCCGGCGTCAGACGCTGGCGCGGTTGCTTTGGGCGCGGTTGCTTGGGCGCGGTTCCTTGGTTCAGGTGGCGGCCTTCCCGGAGTCAGGTACTGGCTGCCTCGGTCTGCTGCTGCTCAACCAGCTCGCCCTCGATCATGATCTGGATCTCGTCGCTGACGACGAACCTGCCGTCCAGCATCATGTTGAAGCTGAGGCCGAAGTCCTTCCGGTTGATCTGCGTGCGGGCGCTGTAGGCGATCCTGTGGCCCATCATCGGGTCGTTGAACTCCCCGTACTTTTGCACCTGGAACGCAACCGGATGAGTGGTGCCCTTGATGGTCAGGTCACCATGGAGCGTGTAGCTGTCCGTTCCGGCGGCCTCGACGCTGGTACTCGCGAACGTGGCCACCGGGAACTGGTCCGTATCGAGGAAGTTCGCGGACCGCAGGTCGTTGTCCCGCACGTCGTGGTTCGTGCGGATGCTGGCCGTCTGGATCGTGACCCGCACCGTCGAGGATTCCGGATGATCGGGGTTGATGTCGCCGGCCGCGCTGACGTCGGTGAAGTGGCCGTGCACGGTCATCATCCCGAGATGCTTCGCGGAGAACTCGACCTGCGTGTGATAGGGGTCTAGCTGCCAGTCGCCCACCTAAAGGCCTCCTTCTTGCAAGGTTCGAAGTTTCGGATGGATCCAGTGGCGAGGGATTCAGTTTCGCCTGGCCGGTCTCCAAGTTAATCCAAAACGGCGCTTAATGGAGGTCATCCTCCACATAGTTTGGCGAGCGCGGCTCGTCCGGCGGCAGCCGGGATCGGCCCGGGGCCAGCCGGGACCGGCCCGGGGCGAGCCGGCGTGCGGGCCGGTGTCATTGGCGCGTTATTCCCGCGTTTTCCCACACTTCCGCCCCGGGTCCAGTAGGTTCCCGAAGACAGGCGTTCCCCGTGCCACCTGACGTCAGCTGGCGTCAGCTCGCCGGGCGAACGCGAAGCCGCGCGGAGAGGAGCGTGATGCCCGCAAGATCACGTCATGCCAAACCCAAGACGCCCACCCCCAGGCTCAGGGCACTCGCAGTGGCTGCAACGGCGCTCGCAGGCGTGGTTGCAGCTTTCGTGTTCCTCCAGGGCGGCGGATCCGCCGAGCCGATGTCCGCTCATGACGCGAGACAGACACCGAGTGCGCGGCCGGCTCTCGCTGACTTCAGTATGATTACCGCCATTCACCGCGGTATCGCGGCCCGCACCGCCCGCCAGGCCAGCCTGGCCGTGAGGGCCGCCCGAGCCGCCCGGCGCAGGCACCTCGCCGCACTGAGGCTGGCCAGGCAGCAGGCCGCGGCCCGGCAGCGGGCAGCGCAGTCACCTAGTCCGAGTCCGAGTTCCGCACCCCCTCCATCCGGCGGCGGGGACGCTGCGCACTCCGCGCTCGGGATCTGCATCCGCAATGCCGAAGAGGGCGGCAGCTACGCCTGGGGTCCAGGTAACGGCGGCGGGGCCTACCAGTTCCTGCTGGGCACCTGGGAAACTTACGGCGGCGCGGCCAGCGAGTACGGTGTGGCCGGGCCGGCCTACCAGGACCAGATTTTCGACAACGCCATCGCGGCCGGCGGCGCGTCCAACTGGACGAACTACGACGGGTGCTGAGGACGCACCCCCACACCTGCGAGCGCCCGAGTGCCGGACACTCGCAGGGGAGCGTCCAAAGGACGAACTACGACGGATCCTGACGACCCGGTGCCGCTAAGGGTAGCTTTACCTGCGACTTTACCGCCAAGGGCCGGACCTGTGACGTGTCACGGACCGTGCCGGGGGTACGACCCTGCGTGCACGCCGAGCGGCGGCTACCAGGCTGCTGCCGCGATGTCGCCCTGACGCGGCGTGGATCGGGGGATCACGTGAGCAACACGCCTGAATGGGATGCGCCCTCTGGCGCTAGCTATACGCAGCAGAGCGCTCCGACCGGCAGCTTCGGCGGCCGCCCGCCCACGGGCGGGGTCAGTGAAGCGGCGACCCGCGTCACCGGCCGCCGGGTGATCCAGTACATCGTCGACTACGTCCTGTCCGGCATCATTCCCGGCCTCGCGTACTGGCTGCTCGACCGGGGCGCTCTGCACTGGTTCGGCTGGCTGATCGCCACGGTCATCTCGATCGCCGTCTACTACTGGTACTGGGTTGTCCGGCCGCACGGTCACGGTGGTCAGACGTTCGGGATGCAGCTCTTCGGTGTGCGGGTGATCAGCAAGGACGGCGGCCCGGCCAGCACCGTCCAATTCTTCATCCGCGGCATCCTGCTGATCGTCGACACCATCTTCTTCGGCCTGGTGGGCCTGATCACCATGCTCTGCTCGCGCTACCGCCAGCGCGTTGGCGACCACGCAGCCGGCACGGTCGTCGTGGAGGCCGACCGGATCGCCGGCTGACCGGCGAAAAGCAGAGTTTAGTGCTTGAGCGCTGAGATCGGCTCGGTGCCCTGATCCGCCGCACCGTGCCGGCCATGGCCGTGACGCTCGGCGGATACCTCGCCCTGTGGCTGCCCCTGGAGTCATCGCGCTACCGCTTCTTCACGCTGCTCACCGCCCACGGGCCGTTCGGCAGCACGCCGCAAGTTCCGCTGAGCAGCTACGTGCTCGGCAACTCGTACAGCAGCGCGACGGGCAGCCGGTCAGTTTCGGCGTCATGGTGCACGCGTGCCAGACCTCCCACGGCGGCGAGACGAGCGTGCGGCTGAGCTGCCTCGCGGCCAAAGACTTCCGGTTCACCACGATCTACCAGCCGGACAGCCGATTCTGGGCCCTGCAAGGCATCGAGACCGGGATCTTCGTTGCCGTGGCGGCCGCACTGCTCGCCATCGCCGCCTGGTGGGCTGGCAGCCGCATCAACTGACCGCGCGGCGCCGCAGCCATGCTCCCGTCGGAAACGGCTGTGCACGAGCTCGCCGAGGTGCACGGCACCGCCCGCTGCGGAGCGATTCGCGACCTTACACCGCCGGCTCACCGTATGGCGTGAAGCAGTACAGCCCGTTGTCCTCGCCGCCGACGAAGACGGAGTTGTCGCTGATCGCCGGGGTCCCGGCCAGGCCCGCTCCGGTCTTGTGCAGCCAGACGATCTCGCCGCCTATCCGCAGGCCGGTCACCGTCCCGTTGGACGATTCGGTGAACAGCATCCCTGACGTGGCGCTGACCCCGGTCACCGGCCCGGCGAGCGGCTCGCTCCACATGACCGAGCCGCCGCTCGTATCGAGGGCGGTCAAGCTGTCATCGGCAGCGCCGACGTACAGGTGGCCGCCCTGGTAGGCCATAGCCCCGGTGATCGAGGTGCTGCCCGAGCCGACGGGCGTGGACCAGTGCACGGTGCCATCGGTCTCGCCGAAGGAGTAGACGAGACCATCGGTCGAGCCGACGTAGACCCGGCCGGCCGCGATGACCGGGCTGCTCGTGACCGCACCGCCCGTGCTGGCGTGCCAGAGCTTGGACGGCGACGTCGCCCCCGCGTGGAACGCCGTCACCGCCCCGGAGCCGTCGCCCACCACGACCGTGGACGTCGCCGGGTCGAAGGCCGGCGGGCTGTCCACCGGCCCTGGCAGCGCGCCGGTGGTCCAGTTGACCGCGCCCGTGCTCTCCGAGATCGCGTAAAGCTTGCTGTTGGCGGAGCCGACGTAGACGACGCCACCGTAGATCACCGGCGATGATGTCACCGCCCCGCCCGTCGTCGCGGTCCAGGCCAGCGCTCCGGTCTTCTCGTGATAGGCGGTGACCTTGTCGTCCGACGAGCCCACCACGACGAGCCCGGCCGCCGGGTCCACCGCGGGCGAGGAGTCGACCTGGCCGCCGGGCGACGCCGACCATGCGACGCCGCCAGTCGCGATATCGATCGCGGACAGGGTGCCTGACCGGTCGCCGACGTAGGCGCGCCCATCGGCCACGGCCGGCGAGCTGAAGATCGGCGCCGACGCCGAGTACACCCAGTACGGCACCATGCGGTAGTCCCGGCCGGGAGTCACCTCCTCGGACAGCACATGGTCGTTCGGCAGGTTGCCCGTGCGCTGCGGGTCGTGGCCGAGCGCCGTCCACGGCTCGGTGACATACAGCGGCGCGGTCGCTGACCGCGATGAGCTGGCGCCGGTCGCAGTGACGGCAGTGAGACCGAAGTCGAAGACCGACGGCACGCGCACCGCGGCGCCGGCGAACGAGCCGCTGGCGCTCGCGGTGGCCGTGCCGAGCACGGCGCCTGGCAGGGACAGGCTTACGTGCTCGCCGGCCGCGAAGCCGGCGCCCGACACCTTGAGCCCGGATGCCGAGCTCGCGCGGAAGGCGGACAGCGTGATGTGCGGCCCCGTCGTTACCGGCCGCACGGTGACGGTCGCCTCGATCAGGTGGCCGTCGGCCAGGCCGTCGCTGCCGACCGCCCGGGCGGTAAACGTCAGCACGCCGCCCTGCGCGGGCACGTGCACGCCGTACGACCAGCTCGCCGGCGGGCCTGACGCGCCGACCGTGGCCGGGTTGTAGAACGGTCCCTGCTGCCAGGATCGGGTGGTCCCGTTCCACCATTGCCCGGCCGGGCCGTTCATCTGCACGGCCACGTCCACGCCCGCGATCGATGCGCTGCCCCCGCCGCTGGCCGTGCCCTTGGCCGTGACCGGGCCGCTGCCGGGGTTGGCGATGGTCGAGTTGTTCGCCGGGGACGTGATCGACGTGGTCGGCGCGGTGCCGTTCGAGCCGCCTACGGCCAGGTCATACAGGAAGCCGTCGCTTGACCCGATCAGGATGTTGCCCGCCGAGTCGGCCGCCGAGCTGATGACGTATCCGCTTGTCTGGTGGCTGTAGATGACCTGGCCGGTGGCGAGGCTGGCGACCTCGATCTTGCCGTTGAGGTCGCCATACACCACGACCTGCTGCCCGGGCGGCCCGGTAACCAGCGGCGAAGACAGTATCTCGGTATCCTTCTGGCCGATCCACAGCTGGTTGCCGGTAACGGCGTTGACGGCCATCAGGCCGTCCGGCGTGCCGACCACGACGGTGCTGCCCGCGAGCGCCGCCGTCGAGCGGCCGCCGTCGTCCGTCGTGCCGGTCGCGGCGCCGACGTCGACATGCCACATCAGCACGCCGGTGGTCAGGTCGATCGCGTAGAGAATCCGGTCCTTGCCCGAGACGTAGACCATGCCGTCGGCAATGCCGTTACGCCCTGGCGGCGAGACGGTCGCACCCGTGCCGAAGTCGTTGAGGCCGCCGACCAGCGACGTGACCCGCCAGACCTTCGCCCCGGTCAGCGCGTTCAGCGCGTAGATGGAGCAGTCAGGGTCGCCGCTGCCGAACATCACCAGCGGGACGCCGTTCTTGTCGACGCCGTAAGAGTCCGGGCTCCACGAGCCGGACATGGCCGGGTACGGGCTGCGCTGCCACTGCACCGCGCAGGTCTTGTCGTTGATCGCCATCATCGGGCCCGGGACGACCCCGTTGTCCTGCACGCCGACGTACAGGGTGGTAACCCCGCCTGGCGGGGTGGCGATGACCGGGCTCGCGAAGTCGACCCCGGTGCCGAGCGGCACCTGGCACTCGATTGCGCCCGTGTCGGAGTTGACCTTGATCATCCGGCCGCTCACGGCTGTGCCCACCCAGACGTGGGTCCCGAACACGGCGGGCGTGGCATGGATCGGAACGCCGAACGCGCCGGACCAGGCGATGGCGCCGGTAGCGGTGTCGATCGCCTCCAGGTCGCCGGCCTCGTTGGTGACATAGGCCAGTGTCTTGTTCAGCGCGACGCTGTATTTGGTGACCGGCGAGGACAACATGGGCCCGAAGGTGTGCGTCATCCAGCGGACCCCGAGCTGACTGGCGTTCGCGGTGGATACGGCCGTGTCACCGGAGACTCCGGTCACGCCCTGGTTGCCGTGGAACATCGGCCAGTTCGCGAAAGCCGGCGCCGCCTGCGTCGCCGCTTCCTTACTGACCGCGGCGGATGCTGGTGGCGCCGTCGCCAGCGCGATGAGCAGGAGCGCGGTGGCCGCCAGTACCGTCCTTGCCATCGAGCCCTCCGGGGTAAGCGACAGCGCCCAAAATAGTTAAGTTTCTTAGCAATTAGCCAGCGACCAAGGACGCTATCAGCGGCGTTGCCTGGCCGCACGACGGTCGCCGGCATGTGTCGCAATTGTGACGCGCGCCCCGGCTCAGGGCTGACGGTCGGCGCTACTCCCATCGGAAGAAGCGCTTCGCCAGGAAGCCGAACGCCAGCGCATAGGCCGCGAGCACCAGCAGCGGAGCGACCGGCGGGAATCCCTGCAGCATCGCGTACTGGATCGCCTCGACCGCCGCGCCGAGCGGGCTGTAGTTGCTGATGTCCAGCAGCACAGTCGGCATGAGCTGCCGCGGCAGCCACAGCCCGGCGAAAAACATCAGCGGGAAGAACGCGATCCGGCCCACGACGCTCGCGCCGCTCGCGGTCCGGGATATCGCGGCGATCACCAGGCCGATGGGGAAGAACCCGGCGATGGACAGGCCGATCGAGAGCACGACTCCGCCCGGATTCCTCGGTGCGGACACACCGAACGCGACCATTGCCCCGACGAATATGACGACCATCGTGATGAGGGCCACGCACCCCTGGACGACGCCCTGGGCGGCAAGTACCCAGGTCGGGGAAACCGGGGTGGTCGACAGGCGGCGCAAGACTCCCAGCTCGCGATAGGAGGCGAGCGGAACAGGGAGACCAAGAAGCGCCAGCATCGCGAGCGAGAACACGACGAGGACCGGCACGTAGAGCTCGAAGGCGGTGAACCCGCCGAGCGCCGCTGTGGGCTGCTGGAAGGCGGGCAGCTCGCCGAATATGATGAGCAGCACCACGGGGATGCCGACCCCGCCGATCAGGCCGATCGGCCGCCGCCAGGCGAGCCTCGCCTCGTTGCGGACGATCTTGCTGAAGGCGGTGCGCCGTCGTGTCGCTGGCGGCGAGAGCGAGAGCGTGGTCATGTCAGTTCTCCTTCCTTGCCGTACTGGCGTCTCCGGTCAGCGCCACGAAGGCCTCGTCGAGGTTCGACGAGTTGAGTTGCACGTCACGGGCGGTCACGCCGGCCGCGTCGAGGGCGAAGAGCACGGCGTTGACGAGCTCTCCGGTCCCGGTGACGACGACATGGTTGCCCTCGTGCCCGACTCGGGTAACTTCGGGCAGGTCAGTCAGCACGCGGTCATCGAACGGGGCCGACGGCGAGAACCGCACGCTCTTACCGCCGCGCGCCTGCGCGGCGAGGCTTGCCGGGGTGCCAAGCGCGACGACGCGTCCGTTGTCGACGAGCGCCACGCGATCACACAGCCGCTCGGCCTCTTCCATGAAATGGGTCACCAGCAGGATCGTCACGCCGCGCTCGCGCATGCCCTCGATGAGCTCCCAGGCGTCCCGGCGCGCCTGCGGGTCCAGGCCGGTGGTCATCTCGTCGAGCACAGCGACCTTCGGACGGCCGATGAGCGCCAGCGCGACCGACAGCCGCTGGCGCTGGCCACCGGACAGCGACCGGTAGTAGTCGTTGCGCTTCCCGCCCAGTCCCAGAGCATCCGTCAGCTCCTTGACGTCAGCAGGCTCGCGGTAGAAGGACTGGTACATGTCCAGGATCTCGCCCACCCGCAGCCGGTCCGGCTGCGCGCTCGACTGGAGCTGCACCCCGACGACCTCGTGGACCTCGTCCCGGTCGGCGCGGGCGTCCATGCCCAGCAGCCGGATCGTCCCCGAGTCGGGCGCCCGAAGCCCGATCGCGCACTCGACGATGGTGGTCTTGCCTGCTCCGTTCGGGCCGAGGACTCCGAAGATCTCACCCTCGGCAACGGAGAACGAGACGTCGTCAACGGCGACCAGCTCCCCGTACGTCTTGCGCAGATGCGCAATCTCAACCGCTGGCCTGCCGGCATCCGGCCGTGGCCAGCTGAGGGCTTGCGGGCGGTCGGCCCGGAGTGCCAGCCCCGCTCCCGCGTTTCCCGAGTTACCCATGACTGCCTCTCTGGCCGCAACGCGGTGCTGCGTCGCGGTCTGCACCGCCAGGCTGGCGGGGCATTTTTGCTAAAACTGATATCACTATGCTAAGTCTCTACTATCAGCTGTGTCAACCGCACGTGGTGGTCATGAGCGCCGACGGCGGGCATTGACTGGCATCCGTCACGACCAGCGTCGTCGGCATCGTTATCAGCGTCGTCGCGTTCGTCGGCGCGGTCAGGCTGGCCAAGCCGCGGTCTGGTGGGCGACACATCGCTATGCCAGCCGCCCCCAGCGAGCCGCAAGGGCCGCACATCGCTACGGACAGCATTACTAGGACCGCTGGAATCGGCTGCGGATCTCGTTGGCGGCGCCCCCCGGGGAACGCCAGCGCTAAACCGCCTGCGCTACGACCTGGCGATCAGCTTCGCCTTGAGGTGCTCGAACTCATCGCGGGTGATCAAGCCTTGCTGCAGCAAGGATGCAAGCTTGCTCAGCTGGTCCGGGACAGACCTCGTCTCCAGCTCCGCCAGCTCCGCCGACTCATCGGAGTCGCCTTCGCGCGCTGCGCGCGCGTTTTTGATTGCCATGAGGGGTTTGGACAGTTCTATCCGCAGGACGTCGGGACGCTTCTCCGCGTGCAAGAAGTAGAACTCGGCGTCCGGCCCGCGAAGCCGGACGACCGTCTCGATCTTGCCCGATGCTGCCCCCGCCACGGCTCCCGCCATGCCGAAGACCAGGGCTCCGAGCAGGAAGCCCACCAGGCCGAAAAGGACGAGTCCCAGCAAGGCCCCGAGCAGGCCGAGAACCAAGATCAACACGAGCAGCTCGCCAGGGGACTTGCCGGGGCTCGCCCCGCTGACCTCTACGGCTTCAACATCCCGGTACGACATCTCGACAATGGCGTCCGTCGAGCGGGCCGGGCAAACCATGATCCGGTCACCCAGGAAGCGGACGTCATAGGCTCGCCCTTTGACCAGCGGCCCTCCGCCGGATCCGCCGCTGAACGTCACGTGCCGCAGCCAGGACAACGACTCAGAGTCCAGCGCGACAAGTGCGGCTGTTGCGCGCCTGCCCGCCTCCTTCCGCGCGAGTTTCGCCGCGATCTCGGCCGCCGCAGTCGCATCAAGGCCGGACAGTGCCTGCCAGGCGTCGGCCCAGCCATGCTCAGTGAGCGGGAAGCGCTCGGTGACCTTGATCTTGTCGAATCGGCCCAGCCGGACTACGACGAAGCTGGGACCGGTCTTCCGGTGGTCCTGCCATCCCAGACTGTGACGAAGACCCGATGACAGCAGCAAATTTGGCGTACCGGGGTACAGGTCGGCCTGCGGTACGGTCGGCATTGCGGGAGCTGACTGCAGCGGGTCATCGCTGACCGGCGGCGCCTCCTGAGGACCGTCGTGACTCACCGCGCTTAGCCTCCGGCATCGGCCTTGATGCGAGAACTGTAACCTCTCGCCCGAGTCTGCTGCCAGGCTCTGCCCCCCTCGATATCAAGAGGTGTCAGGCCGTGTGCCGGCCTGCGCAGCCGTTGCTGCGCCGAGGCAGCCGCCCGCCTGAGTGCCGGCGCGCACGTAGCCCGCTGAGCGCCAGCGGGCACGTAACCGCCTGAGAGCCAGCGGGCACGCCGCCCGCAGGTGCCCGCCGCCCGCAGGTGCCCGCCGCCAGCCGTTCGCCGCGAATTCTCCGTCATTGTCAGGCTTTGCCGGGCCGCTCCACCGCCGCGCTGTCGCCGGCTTCGGCGCCGGCCGCTTCGCTCGGCGTCGACGCCCAGCTGGCGAGGAGGTTCAGCGCCTGGTGGGATGGCGAGCCGGGCTCGGCGGTGTAGATGTTCATGCGCTGTCCGGGATCTGCGGGGAGCTCGAACGCTTCGGGCCCCGTTCCATCGAGGTCGGCGAACGCCCGGATCCCGAAGTCGCAGTGCCGACCGACGCCGTCGTCCGCGTCGTGCTCGCCTGCGTCTGCGGTTCCAACCTCTGGTACTACCGCAGCGACTCCCCGCACGCGGTCGGCCCGATCGGCCACGAGTTCGTCGGGGTCGTCGAAGACATCGGCACCGAGGTCGCGGGCCTCGCCAGCGGCGACTTCGTCATCGCGCCGTTCGTGTTCTCCGACGGGACCTGCCCGCACTGCCGCGCCGGATGGCCACCGAGCTGCGTGTCCGGTGGTTCGTTCGGCAATCACGGGATCGACGGCGGGCAGGGCGAGGCGGTGCGCGTGCCGTTCGCCGGAGCGACGCTCGTCAAGGTGCCCGGCTCCGGTCATTCCGGCGAGACTGTGCGGTCGCTGCTCACATTGTCCGATGTCATGTGCACCGGGCACCACGCGGCGGTCAGTGCCGGGGTCGCGCCAGGCAGCGTGGTAGCGGTTGTCGGAGACGGTGCCGTCGGCCTCTCCGCGATCCTCGCGTCGGCGCGCCTCGGTGCGGCGCGGATCATCGCGCTCAGCCGCGCTCCCGCCAGGCAGGAGATTGCCCGGGCGTTCGGCGCGACCGACATCATTGGCGAGCGCGGAGAGGAGGCAATCGCGAGGGTCATGGACCTCACGGACGGGATCGGTGTCGACGCGGCGCTCGAGTGCGTCGGCACGGGCCAGTCGATGGCGACAAATTTCGGCATCGCACGTCCCGGTTCGATCGTCGGTGCCGTGGGTGCCCCGCACGGCGTCGAGGTGCCGATCGAGACCGTCATCTTCCGCAACGTGGGCTTTCGCGGCGGCGTTTCGCCGGCCCGGCGATACATCCCGGAGCTCATGCCGGACGTGCTCGAAGGGCGTATCAATCCGGGCGCAGTCCTTGACTACGAGAGCGACCTCGACGGGATCCCGGACGCCTATGCGGCGATGGATGAGCGACGCGCGATCAAGGCGCTCGTTCGCGTGGGGTCGCTCTGATGTCGGCGATGTGGTCCCACGACGAGCTGCAGCGGATCGGTGACGCTGAGGAACTGCAGCTGGCGTCCGCGCGCGGCGATGGCCCCTTGAGTGCTTACGTGACGATGTGGGTCGTCCGCGCCGGGAATGAGATCTATGTTCGGTCCGCAGGCGGCCCGGAGCGACCGTGGCACCGGCGCGCGATAGCGAGCGGCGCCGGTCGCATCCGCGTCGGCGGTGCTGAGCGCGCCGTGACGTTCGGTGCGGCGGCAGACGAGGCTCACCCCGCAATCGACGCGGCATACCACGCGAAGTACGACCAGTACGGCTCGGCGATCGTCGGCCATGTCGTCGGCGACGACGCCAAGCCGGTCACCATCCGCCTCGTACCAAGATCCGGTGAGCACTGATCGTGGTCATCACCGACACAGCACGCAGGACGTTATCGCACCCGACGCCGCTCGGGTGTGGTCATCGCGTCGCAGTCGGGGCACCGTCTGGGCGCCCTCACTCCGTACCAGAACGCCGCGCTGGCGACCACCCCAGCGGACGAGCTGCTGATGCTCCCCATGCTCGAGGCCGAGCAGATGACCGACTCCCTGCACGCCTACCAGCTGGCCAAGCGGGGGGACTCGCTGCGAGTCATGGCCGAGGCGGTTCGCTGGGGCAAGCGCGGCGCCCGGATCAACACGATCAGTCCCGGCATCATCTTCACCCCGCTGGCCAGGGACGAGCTGACCGGCCCTCGCGACGCCGGATACAGGCGCATGATCGAACTGTGCCCAGCCGGGCGCGGCGGCACCGTGGACGAAGTCGGAACAGTCGGCGCGCTTCTCATGGGCTCCCGGCGGCGCGTTCATCATGATCGTGGCGGCTTCTTGTGCTATCACGAGGTCAACCAGCCACGATCATGGTCGGCGGATCACCGGCAGCGACTTCCTCATCAACGGCGGCGCTACCGCGTCCTACTTCTATGGCGAACTCACCCGACGGTGACCGATCCGAGGGTTCGCCACCTCAGAGTGAGGCTCGTGCCGGACGAAGCAGTCGCAGCCGCCGCCACCGAATAGGAGGTCGAAATGGATTTCTCGCACAAGCCGCCCACCGCCCAGGGCTCTGCCGAAACGTTCACCGGGGACGTTTGGGTTGATTCAATTACCCGAGGGCTACCGCCCTCACACCTCAGCGTGGCAGCCGTCCACTTCACCCCGAGCGCTCGCAGCGCGTGGCACTCCCACGATGGCGGCCAGACCCTTTACGTGACCGAGGGCCGTGGTCGTGTCCAGGTGCGTGGCGAGCACATCGTCGAACTCGCCCCAGGCGATGTCGTTTTTGCTCCGGACGGCGAAGAGCACTGGCACGGCGCGGCGCCCGACCACTTCATGACCCACCTGTCCATCACCGAGGGCGCTCCGAACTGGGGGCCGCGCGTGACCGACCGCGAGTACCTCGGCGACGCCGAGTAGAACCCGCGAACCGATAGGAGGGGAAACATCGAGGCGATCACGTGGGCGCTGAACCTGACCTCGGTCCCATCTAGCCGTAACGGCCAGCCGTCGTTACCCCGTGGCTGTGATCGGCTGGTAGACGTGGATGACCGTCCCGTCAGGAAAACTCTTGGCCTCGGCGAGATCCACTCGTAGCGGCTTGGCCAGATCCTTGAACAGTGGCAGCCCGTTCCCCAGGGCGACTGG
>Ga0137378_10002729_pt1 | contig 15169 bp, 10 predicted proteins | sample SagtaG_21_FD_104813 | JGI IMG/M metagenome (GOLD analysis project Ga0137378, IMG submission 104813) | Vadose zone soil microbial communities from Sagehorn Ranch, Mendocino, California, USA - Sage2_L_60_16 metaG | ecosystem: Environmental > Terrestrial > Soil > Vadose zone | place: USA... | reverse complement strand
TCCCGTGCATCACGAAAAGAGCCGCACGGCTCCGATAAACTCCATGACGCGGTCAGCAGCAAAAATGTGACAGCGAAACAATGAACTCGTGGCATACGCGCTGTACACATGGGTCTAACGAGAATTCGACCCATTTTTTGGGCATTTCAAGACAAATACCCAATTTTTGGGTCTAATACGGCTTGAGTTTAGGAACCCCAGGGCGAAAATCTCTGTTGCCATGGCTAAGAGGATAACCAGAGCGGCGGCGTCAAACAAACCTAAACTGCTCGATCAGGTACGAAACGTCATCCGGCGTAAGCATTACTCCATCCGCACCGAGCAGGCTTACATCGACTGGATCAAGCGGTTTATCATCTACCACGGGAAGCGGCATCCTAGAGAAATGGCCGAAGAGGAAGTTGCGGACTTTCTCACTCATCTCGCGCGTGATCTCGACGTCGCAGCCTCGACCCAAAACCAAGCGTTGAGCGCATTGCTTTTTCTCTACAAAGAGGTGCTCCGGCATGAGATCGGCTGGCTGAAAAAGGTCGAGCGCGCGAAAAAATCTCCGAAGCTCCCAGTGGTTTTGTCGCGCGGCGAGGTAAAGCAAGTTTTCGCGCACCTTCACGGCATGCCCAAACTGATGGCCGGTCTGCTGTATGGTAGCGGCTTGCGCTTGATGGAATGCGTTCGGCTCCGGGTGAAAGACATCGATTTCGCGCTTGCACAAATCACCGTGCGCGACGCGAAAGGCGGAAAAGACCGCGTCACCATGCTTCCGCTGAATCTGAGCGAACCGTTGCGTCGGCATTTGGTGCGAGTCAAAGCACAGCACGACCAGGACCTCGAAGATGGGTTTGGCAGTGTCCACCTTCCGTTCGCCCTGGCCCGGAAATCTCCGAACGCGGCGAGCGAGTGGGCGTGGCAATATGTCTTTCCTTCGTCCCGTATTTCTATCGATCCGCGAACGGGCAAGAAGCAACGGCATCACATCGCGGAAGGAATTTTACAAACTGCATTGAAAAAGGCCGTCGATGCCGCGGGGATTGTGAAACGCGGGAACTGCCACAGCCTCCGCCATTCTTTCGCGACGCATTTGTTGGCGCGTGGCTACGATATTCGCACGGTGCAGGAATTGCTCGGGCACAAGGACGTGAGCACGACGATGATTTACACGCACGTGTTGAATCGACCGGGGCTCGCAGTACGGAGCCCGCTTGATTAGAGTTCGTGAACGCGCATCCCCCAGTGGCGCCCCGAGCGCGAGGCAGTCGACACTGCTGCCTCTACAGTTACGCGGGCGCGCCGCCGAGAGCGCCGGGAAGCGGCGGGGTGACATCGGGCGCGGCTACGACTTGCTTGGGCGGTTTTTCGGCTGGCATTTTTTTGCCGGGCGGTGGCGATGCACCTGGCGGCGGATTGATCAGGCGGCCGTGCTCGACGATCTCTTTGATCTGCGAGCCGTCCAGGGTTTCGAACTCAAGCAAGGCTTTTGCGATTACTTCCAGCTTGTCGCGATTCGCCGTGAGCGTTGACTTGGCCAGTTGATACGCGTCGTCGAGAAGTTTGCGCACTTCCTGATCGATCTGCTCGGCAGTCGCTTCGCTGTAATCGCGCGCACGCGAAATGTCGCGCCCCAGAAAAACGTAGTCTTCGTGGTCGCCGTATTCGACCATTCCCATTTTCTCGCTCATGCCCCATTCGCAAACCATGCGGCGCGCGATCGCCGTAGCCATTTTGATGTCGCCACGGGCGCCGTTTGTGATGTCGCCGAAGATGATTTCCTCGGCCACGCGGCCGCCCATGCTCACGGAAAGACCGGCCAGCAATTCGTTTTTGCGGTTGGTGTATTTATCTTCCTCCGGCAGCCACATGGTCGATCCAAGCGATGGCCCGCGCGGGATGATTGTGACTTTATGCAACGGCTCGGTATGCGGCAAAAGTTCAAGCAACAGCGCGTGACCGGCTTCATGGTACGCGGTGTTCTGCTTTTCTTTTTCGCTGAGCGCAAGACTCCGGCGCTCTTTCCCCCAGCGAACTTTATCGCGCGCTTCTTCGAGCTCGGCGAGCGTGATTCCCTTTAGTCCGCGACGCGCGGCCAGCAATGCCGCTTCGTTGATTACATTCGCCAATTCCGCTCCCGAATAACCCGGGGTGCCGCGCGCGACGACTGCGAGATCGACGCCTTCGGCAAGTTTCACTTTCTTGGCGTGAACGCGCAGAATTTCTTCGCGTCCTTTTACGTCAGGCAAATTCACCGTGATCTGGCGATCGAAACGTCCGGGCCGCAGCAAGGCAGGATCCAGAACATCGGGGCGGTTCGTGGCGGCGATGATGATCACGCCTTCCTGTGTATCGAATCCGTCCATCTCGACGAGCAACGCATTTAAAGTTTGCTCGCGTTCGTCGTGTCCGCCTCCAACACCGTGACCACGATGACGCCCGACGGCGTCAATTTCGTCAATGAAGATAATGCAAGGCGCGGATTTCTTGCCCTGGTCGAACATGTCACGCACTCGCGACGCGCCGACGCCGACAAACATCTCAACAAAGTCCGAGCCGCTGATGGAAAAGAACGGGACATCTGCTTCTCCCGCAATCGCCCGGGCGAGAAGCGTCTTACCAGTGCCCGGAGGCCCGACCATCAAGACGCCCTTTGGAATGCGCCCGCCGAGTTTTTGAAATTTCTTGGGATCGCGCAAAAACTCGACGAGCTCTTGTACTTCATCTTTCGCTTCCTCGACCCCGGCAACATCGCGAAATGTGATTTTGTTTTTGTCGCGGGCTAGCATGCGCGCTTTCGATTTGCCGAAATTGAGAGCGCCTTTCCCGGCCATGCGGATTTGCTGCCGGAACAGGAAGTAAAGCACCAGCAGGAAAAGGGCGATGGGCAGAAAACCGACCACGGTTTGGGCAAGCATGTTCGATTCAGTCTTGATGGCGGGCTGAATACCGGACGCGGCCAGTTTCTCCTGCAAATTATTTGTGAAACTTAAATAGACCGTGGTCCGAAACGGAACCTGCTGGGCCGGCGCCGAACCGACTCCCTGGCGGACGTAAGCGCCGCGCAGCGTCTGAGTCGGCCGTCCATCCTCTACCACCAGCTGAAGCGGAGAGTTTTTGTCGTTAACGATTTGTTTGTTCTCCAGCAGCTCGAGAAACCGGTTGTACGGCACGTCTTCGACCGGTTGCATTCCGCCGCGGTAAAAGAGCATCGCCATCGCGATCAAGCTGAAGGCGATCACGATGAGGATGACGCCGCGCCAATTAAAATTGGGTTCGCTGCCTCGGTTCCTATTCTCTTTTTGAGAGTTACGATCGAATTGAGCCATAAACAAAAAAGGGGTTTTACCGCCGTAAAAATGTTACCATGAACAAATTGGCAATGCAAAGCAGGGCAAGCCCACGTGATTGGTGATTCGTTACAACGTTAAAATGGTTCATTTATTCTAAACGCTTTGACGTAGCTGAGCTGTTCGTCGTTCGATTTCGTTCATTTTGTCTTCTTCCTTGTATTCGTGGCCGCGCATTGCGTCGTTGGCCCGTTTCAGGTAAAATTCGCCCCCGGACCATTCAAACATGACAGAGCTTGTCTCATCAGTAGCAGATAAGATCGATCGCGCTGTGCAGCGGGTGACCCCGCTTGCGTATCGGGTGCGTCGGACTGGGCGCCGCTGGGTGCGTCGGGCGTTGCGCAAGCCTCGCAGTATGTCGGAGGGGCCAAATATGCTGCCTGTGCTAATCCAGGTTCTGGCCAGTTTCACCAAGGCAGATGGCGTCCTGCTCGAGGAAGAGATCGACTCGAGCCTCGGGTTTCTGCGTTACGATTACCCGGAGGCGGTTTATTCCGAGCTGCGACAATTATTCCGGCAAGCACTTTACGAGCAGCAAGATCTGGCTGCGATGGCGCAAAAGCTCGGCGCTCAGCTTAGCGCTGATCGTAAGATCATGCTGGGAGTTCAGCTTTACGACCTGATCTCGCAAGCCGGTTTGAAGCAGGAACAGGTCGTAGCGTTTTACTCGTTCATGTCGCAGATGGGCATGGCTGCGCAGGCGATCGACATCGTTTATCAACTCAATGCATCTGAAGATTCGGATCCGTCAATCTATCAGCACGGAGCGTCGCCTCTGGAGTCGCTCTCCTTTGGTCCAGATGGCAAAGCCGATGTTACGCTTAAGAATCTAAACGAGGCTGATCGCTTGATGGCTTTTCGTTATCACGAACTCATTTTGCTAAAAAATTATAGCGACCAAAACGTGTCGGTCCGCGGCAGGCCGTTGGTGCGTGGAGGTTTCTGCCGAATTTACCCAGGCCAGCGCATCCTGGTGGGAGATCAGGTGCTCAGCTATCAGGAGCTGGCGCAATATTTCAACGCAAAGAAGAACGTTTCGCTTCCAGAGATTTTCATTCGTGTAAATAGAGACTCGGACGAAGTGGGATTGGAGCGCTCGCGAACGCGTGAGAGCGCGCTTCGGGTCACTTTCGGATTGAAGGTTCGCGTGAAGGCGCTGCGTGATGTGGATGCCGAACTCAACGGCGCGAAGTTAAAAGCCGGGACACAGGTCGACGCCGCTTTGGAAGACCGGATCGTGTTCCGCAACGACACCGAGCTGGATTTGAACGATCTGCGCCGGCGAGCGCGGGCGCTGGGTGGCCGGTTCCAACTGAAGGCTTCCAAATCGGAATATCTGGTTTCGAATGAACCGAGCCGCCTTGAAGCTGACGATATTCTGCTTTCCCCTGGCACGAGCGGCGACGTGCTGTTGAAAATTTTCTGCGATTACGATCGGCGGGTCGGTCAACTGGAAGTAATCGAAGCGGATCGCCCGATCATGGTCGGTGCCACTGTGGTGCGCACCACAGCGCCACTCAAAGACGGAGACACCATTCGAATCGACATCGGCCAATTTCTGCGATGCAACTTTTCGGAACGAATCATCGAAGAAGAGCGCAACATCATTCGCACTCTCGAGGCTAACGAAATTACGCACCGCTTTGGGAAGGGCGAGATTGGTCTCGAGGGAATCTCTTTTAGCATCGCCCGTGGTGAGCTCGTTTGCGTGATGGGGGCCAGCGGCTGCGGAAAGAGCACGCTGATGAGAGTGCTGGCCGGCCAACTTCAACCCTCCAGCGGCGAGGTCCTGCTTAACGGGCAGTCGCTCTATCACGATGTGGACGCGCTGAAACACTACGTCAGTTACATGCCGCAGCAGGACGCGTTCGACGAACATCTCACCATCGGCGAAAACCTGCTGTTTGCGGCGGCCATTCGCGCGCCGCACCTCTCACGTCGCGATCGCACCCGGCGTTTGGAGGCGAAATTGGTCGAACTCGGACTCGGCGAACGGCGCGACGCAGTTGTTGGCAGCCCGGAGAAGAAAACGCTGAGCGGTGGCGAGAGAAAACGTCTCAACATTGGACTCGATATGATTGGGATGTCGGACATCTATCTGTTCGACGAGCCGACTTCCGGCCTTTCCTCAAAGGACTCCGAGCACGTGATGGAAATTATTCGGAGCATGGCGCACAACAAAATCGTTATTGTCACCATTCATCAGCCGAGCTCGAAGATTTTTCAGATGTTCCATAAGGCGATCCTGCTCGACAAAGGCGGACGTCTCGTGTTTTTCGGCACGCCTTCCGACATGCTTCGTTATTTCGCCGAAGCAGAACATCAACATCAATTCGGCGCCGAACTGGGCGCCTGTCCATCTTGTGGAACAACACGTCCGGAATTCATTTTCGATGTGCTGGAGACGCCGCTGCGCGATCTCAGTGGCGATATCATTTACGAAGAAAACAGCCGGGGCCATCTCGTCGCGGCGCGCCGTTATTCACCGGAATTCTGGCGCGACAAATATGAGGCGTTCCGCCTGATCCAGGACGTTAAACAGGTTTCATTGCGCAAAGAAGCGCCATCTTCCCTGCCCGCGGCGCCGGTCCAGAAAAGGCGGCTGCCATTTCGGTGGCACGATGAGTGGACGCAATTTCGCACGGTGTTGCGGCGCGCTTTCGTTAGCAAGCTGCGCAACCGCGCCAATCTGGTTATTACGATCGGGGTTTCGCCTGTGCTGGCGCTGTTGATTGCGACCATTCTGCGCTATTCGGAGAACGGGACATACGATTTTGCTTCCGCTTATCACATTCCGACGTTCCTGTTCCTCGGCCTGATCGTGGCGATGTTCCTCGGTCTGACCAACAGCGCCGATGACATCATCCGGGACCGGCCCGTGTTGCAGCGCGAGCGGAATGTCAACGTCCGTTTATCATACTATGTCGTCTCGAAGACGCTTACGCTGGGAGTATTTGCCCTTGTTCAGTGCATCCTGTTTGTCCTGATCGGCAATTACGTTCTGCAAATCCGCGGAATGTTTTGGATCGATCTCGCGATCATGTTCATGACTGCCATGGGCGGCGTCGCGCTGGGTCTGCTGATCTCTTCGCTGGTGGCCGATCCGAAGACCGCGGCTAACATCGTTCCGCTCGTTTTAATTCCGCAGATCATCATGGGCGGCGCGCTCATCAAATACGAGGACATGAATCGCAACCTCGGTCTGCTTTATTCTCTCTCGCATTGGTTTTCCGAACATCCGAGCGCAGACAAAAACAGAAAGACGGAAAGCAAGCTGCAAGTTCCGTTTGTCTGTCAATTCATCGCCATGCGTTGGTCGTACGAAGAGATGATTGTCGCGCAGGCCAAGCTCAATCCGCTGACGCGGCGACAGGACCGCGCCCAGCGCGAGATCGACCGGCTTGTGGCGCAACATCGGCAAGATCCTGAAGCAACAAAACGTTTGGATGACCTGAAGGAAACGCTCGCTCTGCTTTCCGGTCTCGAGGCAAAGTCGGTCGGCGACCTGGATCGTTATCTCCGGCTGGTCGATCAAATCCTGAATGGCAAAAAGCCATTCGATCGCACGCTTTTCAAGGCCGCGAACGGCCCCGTCACAGCCGAGCAAATTTATGTGAACCAGAAAGTGTCCGACTTAATGTCAAACGCCGAGATGGACCAAAGCGACTACCGCCGCGGGAACAAGCCGAATGTGTTCTTCGGCGCGCAGAAACGTTATTTTGGAATCAAGTTTGGTGTGTTTTTCTTCAATACCTCCGTCCTGATTCTATCCACTCTCGGATTGCTTGGACTGCTGCATTGGATTTTGCGAAGAGAACTCGAAGTGCGGAGAAGCTAGGGACCAATGCTCGTCCTGAGCCGCAGACGGCGACATGCTTTACGCGCCTGTCATTCCGAGCGTAGCGAGGAATCTCTCAAAGGCTGATCGATCACAATCGCTAACGCGCGTACCCTGAACTTCGATTGCGAGGTCCCTCGCTTCGCTCGGGATGACAAGCATGGGAACCGAGCGTAGATGAATGGTCAAAACCCATGACCAAACAAAAAACACAACCAGCCCGTCTCATCGTCGCCACCAGCGAGACGGATGCGGACATGCTTTACGCGACAAAATTTTGGGCTCCCGATCCATTCATCTTTCTGGAACGCAATGGCAGGCGCACACTTGTTCTCAGCGATTTGGAAATCGACCGCGGCCGCAAGCAAGCCGACGCGGATGAATTCGTCATGTTCAGCGAGCTCGAGCGCGAAGTGCAGGGAAAATCCAAAAAGGCGCCGCCCTATGAAAAGGTTCTCGCACATTTCCTCAGGAAACGGGGCGTAAGATCGGTAGCTGTTCCTGCAAATTTTGCACTCGGTTACGCGGAGGAACTCGCCGCAAACAAGATCCGTGTCCGCGCGACGAACGGGTTTTTCTGGCCGGAGCGCGAGGCGAAATCGGAAAAGGAAATCGAAATGCTGGGCCAGGCCTTGCGAATCACGGAAAAAGGACTCAAGCGTGGGATCGAAGTTTTGAAGGCGTCCAGGCCAGGCGCTGGAAAACGATTGCGCTGGAGCGGCAAAACACTGACTTCCGAAATGCTCCGGGCCGAGATTGACTCTGCGATCTTGCGCGCGGGCGGCATTCCGACCGGTACGATTGTCGCCGGTGGCGACCAGGCGTGTGATCCGCATGAGCGGGGCTACGGTCCGCTTTACGCAGACTCGTTGATTATCCTCGATGTTTTTCCTCGCGATGCGAAGACCGGATATTTTGGCGATATGACTCGAACGGTTTTGCGCGGACGGGCAAGCGAGGCGCAGCGGAAGCTTTGGGAGACCGTGAAAGCTGGTCAAGCACTCGCCTTAAAGCGAGTCAAGGCGGGGGTCGATGGGATGACGATTCACAAGGCAATCCAGGAATTTTTCGCCAAGCGCGGTTATCCAACTCAAGTGCGCAAAGGCCGCCGAGTCGGATTCTTCCACGGCACCGGACACGGTCTCGGGTTGGAGATTCACGAGCATCCCCGTTTACAAAAAGTTGTTTTAAAAGATCGACAGGTGCTGACCGTAGAGCCCGGCCTGTATTACCCAGGACTGGGCGGGGTGCGGCTCGAAGACGTGGTCCTGGTTACTAAAAAGGGCTGCAGAATTCTGTCGCGGTTCCCAAAGCAATTGGAGATTTGATCATCAAGCAAAAAAGCGGTGTCATCCTGAGCGGAGCGAAGGATCCCGCATCTGAAAGCTTGCGACATGCTCTGGGCGGGACCGTGATCCATCACCCTGTGGGAGGTTCTTCCCTTCGCTCGGAATGACAACTGGAGGAGAATGAACGCGCGGCGAATTTTCGCGTCTAATTTGTTCCAACCAGTAAAGTGACAACTGACTTCGATGCATTAAAATAAGGCTTGGTATGTTTTATCCATACGGTTTCGGTCTTGGATCTGGTTGGCTATTTTATATCGGCGTCCCGTTGATCATCGGGATTTGGGCACAGATTCGCGTTACGAGCGCGTTCCATAAGTGGGGCGAGGTGCGTGCGAGCTCAAACATCAGCGGCGCGGAATGCGCGCGTGAAATTCTGCAGGCTGCCCAGATTCACGATGTCGAGGTTGTAGAGACGAACGATTTTCTCGGGGACCATTACGACCCGAGAGACAAGAAGCTCCACCTCTCCAGCAGCGTGTACAACACGCCTTCGGTAGCGGCGCTGGGCATTGCTGCGCACGAGACCGGTCACGCCATTCAGCACGCGAAGGCGTACGCCCCGCTGAAGGCGCGTATGGCCATTGTGCCGGTGACAATGGTCGCGTCGCGAATGCTGCCATTCGTGATCCTCGGTGGATTGTTCTTTCACATTACCGGCTTGATTACCCTCGGCATCTATTGCTATCTGGTCTTGCTGGTCTTCCAATTGATCACGCTGCCGGTGGAATTCGACGCCTCGCGACGGGCAAAAATCATTTTGCAACAGATGGGCATCGTCCAGCCCGGGGAGGAAGTAGTGGGGGTGAACAAGGTTCTCAACGCGGCTGCGCTGACGTACGTGGCGGCGTTCATCGCTGCGCTTGGGAACTTGCTCTGGCTGATGTCGATCCGCGATCGGCGGTGATCGACTGCACTATGGATCCCGCTCTCGCCTTACCTGCTCGACGGATTTCTGATTTGTTGTCGTCTGGTCTCGGGGCTCGTGCTAAGTCTAGTCGCGAGACAATGGACCAGCCACGGGTCGACCCAGATCAGGAGTTGGTAAAGCGTACGCAATCGGGCGATGCCGGCGCCTTCGATGAACTGGTCATCAAATACACCCCGCGTCTTTACGGCCTGGTTTACAACATGACCTCGAACCACGAGGACACGAACGATCTTTTGCAGGACATTTTCGCCAAAGCCTACCGCGCGATCCGCGGGTTCCGTGGCAAATCGTCGTTTTACACATGGGTTCATTCCATTGCGGTGAACATGACGCTCAATTTTCTCAAGAAACGCGGCCGGCGTTTTCAACTGAGCCTGGATGACGTCGATGCCAGCATTCAGAACGACAAGGAATTCCTGGAAAGCACGGCCACGAGCAGCCCGGTGCGCGAAGCAGACTTGTCCGAGCTCCAGCGAAGATTGAACGAGGCCATGATGAAATTGTCTGATGAACACAGAGCCGTGGTTACCATGTTCCATATTCAGGGGATGCCCCACGCAGAGATTAGTAAGATCTTGCGCGTCTCGGAAGGAACGGTACGTTCGAGGCTCTTCTACGCGAATCGGCAACTACAGAATTATCTGGACGAATTTCGGAAAAATCCTGTTTCCTAATCTGCGCTGAAAAATGAACGAGTTTGACGATAACGAAATCGCGAGGCTGCTTCGATTGAAGCGGTACGAACAGCCGCCGCCCGGCTATTTCGAGAATTTCCTGCATGAATTTCATCGCCGGCAGCGCGATGAAATGCTCCGCCAGCCGTTGTGGCGCATCTGTCTTGAGCGCGCTCACGGTCTCATGCTCCGCTTGGATGCACGCTCGCTTGCCTCATATCCCGCTGCCGTCGCGGCTGTCCTGGTATGCGCCGCAGTGATTTCATTGAAGATTTATCAGCAACCGGAGACGGCTCGCGTTGCCCTCCAGAGTCCGCCAGCTTTGTCGGCGCCGGCGACTACCCAAGGAGAATGGAGCCTTACATCTCCGGTGGCCACGCAGATTTTCAGGACGCAGCCGGTTCGCAATTTTAATGGAAGCGCCCAGACTCACCGAGCCGCAGCCCCTCCGCGGTACGTGCTCGATAGCGTCCCCGTGAGTTATGAGCCGACTTTCAGATTTTAAGCACGGTAGAGGTCGACGCGGCTTGCGCGGCTTGCGCGTCCCAGTATCGCAAGTTAAGAATCTCCGCCACGCTATGTCCCGTAACGCCGCATTCGCGCTGATTTTTTGCTTAAGCGCCGGTTCGCTCTTCGCACAGGAGCAACCCGCTAAAACGACGACTAGCGAAAAGACCAAGGAGATGTTTGAGCGCGCCTTGTCCCGGGCGGAGTCGGCAACAGCGATTAGCCATCAGATCAAAGACGTCTTCGCGCGCGCTGCCAAGGCGGTGGTCAAAATTCATGGCGTCGATGAACACAGCGAGATTTGCGGCACTGGATTTTTTATCGATCCCACCGGAACCCTTTACACCGCATACACGGTGGGAGGTGAAGCGGGAAACTTCACAATCGAATTCGGCGGCAAAAAATACCCGGCGCGCCAGCTGTTGGCAGACATCCGCAGCGGCACGGCGATGTTAAAAATCGATGAGGCCACTCCGGCCTTGCCGATTGGCAAATCCGAACAACTGGAAGTAGCAACACCTGTCGTGTCGATCGGTTTCCCTTTGGATCTGCCGGAGACGCCCAATTTTGGCATGGTGGCGGGATTCGATCGGAAATATCTGGGCCGTTATTTTTCCACGACCCACATGCGTCTTAATCTGCCGTCGCAACGCGGAGAAGCCGGCGCGCCTCTCTTGAACATGAAAGGTGAGGTTGTTGGTATCGTTGTTAGCAGTCTTGAGAACAACTCTGCGTGTTACGCGGTGCCGATTGAAGCGGCCGAGAAAATTCGCGGCGATTTCATGCGTTTCGGCGAGGCCAGGCATGGCTGGATCGGGATCAATGTCTCCATGGCGCATCAGCCGGTAGAAGGTTCGCTCGCGGAAATGACGCAAATCATGGAGGACGCCCCGGCGGCGCGTTCCGGAGTCAAAGCCGGCGATATTCTGTTACAGGTAGGCCGGAAGAAAGTAACTCAGCCAGAAGATGTGCTTGATGCCTCGTTCTTCATCACCGCTGGCGACGTCGTACCAATCACTGTGATGCGTGGGAATCAAAAACTGACTTTCAGCGTGCAGGCAACCATGCATCCTGCCAGCCGGACAGGGCTGTTACTCGCCGCTCCTGGCACGCCGGCAATGAATCAGCAGGCGATTCCGCTCTCGCTTGGTTCCGACGTGCCGCCTACTCCGTAGGTTGGCTATTGCAGAAATTCTTTCGCCTGCGCCCTCGGGTAATGGCGGGCACCTGGGTCACCGCATCTTTCGAAACTCAGCTTCATCGATGATGCGGACGCCAAACTCTTTCGCCTTGTCGAATTTGCTTCCTGGCTCTGCGCCTGCGAGGACGTAATCGGTTTTCCTGCTCACACTGCCCGCAACGTGGCCGCCGAGCGCCTCGATCTTTTCTGTCGCTTCTTCTCGCGTCATCGAGGGCAACGTTCCCGTGAGCACAAATGTTTTTCCGGCCAGCGGCAATTCTGCCGCTTTTTTTGCCGAGATTTTTTCGGCCTTGGGATGAATGCCGAGTTCTTTTATCCGACGCAGAGTTTTTTTCCCGGCTGCGGAGCCGAAGAAACCCAGGACACTTTGTGCAACTACAGGGCCAACTTCCGTGGTAATTCCGTGGCCTTTTTCGGCTTTGCTTTTGGATGGCTTTGCGAAACCGGTTTGAATGAGCCGATCGGCAATTTCTTCTACGTCCTCCTTTTCTTCCCGCTTTTCGTGATACTGCAAAACATCATTGAGCAGCGGCGAATTGGCGACGTATTCAATCGTTTCGTGGAAAAGGGCCAGTTGTGTTGCTGTCGTTCTTCCCACGTCCGGAATGGCAAGAGCAAAGAGCCATCTTGAAAGCGGCAGGGTTCGGGCTCGCTCGATCGCGCGGATTGCTTTCGTCGCGTTTTTCTCACCGAAGACGCGCGGCTCTTCGTCGGTCCCGAGATTTAATTTGGCCAGCTGTTCCGTCTTTAGCTCAAACAGGTCGAGCGGCTCGCGTACGAGTCCACTTTCGACCAGCTTGTCCGCCACAATGCCGCCCACGCTTTCGATATCGAGCGCACTGCGCGCCGCAAAAAATTCGACGCGCCGCGTGGTTTGCGCCGGGCACTGAAGATTTTCGCAGCGCCAGGCTACAAATTGCGGGTCCCGGCGAATCGGGCTGCCACACACAGGGCACTTGCCATGAATGTGTTTGGCGAAATCAAACGGCTTCGCGTCGCGCGGGCGTTTCGATTTAACAACTTCAACAACGGCCGGGATGACTTCGCCAGCCTTTTCAATCACTACTGTGTCGCCGATGCGGATGTCTTTGCGTTTGATTTCATCCTCGTTATGCAACGTCGCGCGCCCAACAGTGCTTCCGCTCACCAACACCGGGTCCAGCATCGCTACCGGCGTGAGAATTCCGGTGCGCCCGACTTGAATCACGATGTCGTTGAGGCGCGTCTCCACACGTTCAGCCTCGTATTTGTAAGCGATGGCCCACCTTGGTGATTTTGCGGTGAACCCGAGCCGTTCGCGTTGCGCAAATGAATTCACTTTCACTACCGCGCCGTCGGTTTGATAAGCGAATTTGTGACGGATCCCGTCCAACTCGTGAATGCCCTCCAGAATTTCTTCGACCGATTTGGCTATCCACCAGCGTTCGGTGGCTGGCAGGCCCAGCTTCTTGAGCAGCGGAAAAATTTCCGAGTGAACATCGACGTCCACTCCCTCAGTTGCCCCGGTTCCGTACAACACAACACCGAGGGGACGCTTTGCCACGATCGCCGGATTGAGTTGCTTGAGTGAACCGGCCGCGGCGTTGCGCGGGTTTGCAAATAGCGGCAGACCGGCTTTTCGCCGTTCGTCGTTTAGTTTTTCAAAGCCATGTTTGTCCATATAGACTTCGCCGCGCGCTTCCAAAAGTTTCGGCGCAGCGCCGCGCAGTCGCTCGGGTACTGAACGGATCGTCCGGATATTTTGAGTGATATCGTCGCCTACCGTTCCATCTCCGCGCGTTGCTGCCTGACGCAGCTTGCCGTTTTCGTAAATGAGCGAAACCGCAACGCCGTCAACCTTTGGCTCGATCACCACCGGAATTTTTTCGTTCGGCAACAGGCGCTGAATTCGAGCATAAAAATTCTTCACTTCCTCCTCGGAGTAGGTGTTGTCGAGGCTGAGCATCGGAATGAGATGTGGCACTTGCTCGAAGGCTTTAAGCGGTTTTCCCCCGACACGCTGGGTGGGTGAATCGGGCGTAGCAATATCTGGAAACTGCGTCTCCAGATCGACGAGTACCTTGTAGAGGCGGTCGTATTCGCGGTCGCTGATGACTGGCGCAGCTTCTTCATAGTAGAGCCGGTCGTGCCTGCGGATTTCGTCTCGCAGCTGCCCCATTTGCTTTGCCGCCTGCGTTTCGTCCTTGGCCATGAAACACGATACAAACGGGCAAATCCTCGGCAATGCCACCACCGTCATTCCAAGCGAAGTCGAGAATGGAGCGGCTGGGAAGCCGCGACATAGACGGCCGCAGGCTAAGCGAACGGGAAGTGAGCGAATCAAATCCCGTGGCAGAACCCAGCGTAATTTCGCGGGGTCCTTCGACTCCGCTTCGCTCAGGATGACCGCGTAAAAAGCGACAAGGCTTTCAAATTCGCCAAAAAGCGGCTAAGCATAAACAATCGTGGAACCAGTCGAGCGCATCCTCGGCGTCGAGGGAGGCGGAACAAAAACCGCCTGGGCGTTGGTGGAGGGGATGACTTCTGGTGGTGACGCTGGCAAAGAATTCCGAATTCTCGATCAGGGAAAGCTGCCGCCGTCTAATTTGCGCCTGACAACCCCGGAGCGTTTACGCGAAATTTTTGCCGAGTTACCAAAACAAGTCGACCGCGCAGGAGTTTTCCTGGCTGGTTGCGGCACTGAGGAAGATCGCCGATCGCTCGCGCTCATTTGCAGGGAGATTTGGCCGAATGCGAAAATTGTCACTGGAAGCGATCGCGATTCCGGCCTGGCGGCTGCCCTCTATCATGGAGACGGTATTGTCGTCAATGCCGGAAGTGGCTCTTCGGTGACTGGCCGGCGAGGTGATCGGATTGAGAGAGCGGGTGGCTGGGGGCACATTCTGGGCGACACCGGCGGCGGCTATTTTCTCTCCATTGAGGCGCTGCGCCTGATTTTACGCGAATACGATCTGCACCGTGGTGAGATGCAGTTCACCGCGAAAATCCTGCACGCGCTTTCGTTGAACAATCTTGATGAACTTGTTCGCTGGGCGCAAACGGCGGACAAAATGGAGATTGCAATGCTGGCCCCGGTGGTGTTTGAGGCCGCAGCCGGGGGTGACGCGCGCGTGAACGAGATCGTAGAAGAAGGCGCGCGCGTGCTTTGTGAATACACCGAGGCTGTCGCTTGCCGGCTTCATCTGCTTGCTCCCAAAGTCGTGCTGATGGGCGGCCTCTTTCACCGTGACTCGATCTACACGCACGCGTTTCGACGCAGACTCAAAAAGAACCTGCCCGACGCCCGCGTGACCGTGGCAGAGCGACCTCCCGAACTCGGCGCCGCATGGCTTGCATC
>Ga0137378_10002720_pt1 | contig 15190 bp, 17 predicted proteins | sample SagtaG_21_FD_104813 | JGI IMG/M metagenome (GOLD analysis project Ga0137378, IMG submission 104813) | Vadose zone soil microbial communities from Sagehorn Ranch, Mendocino, California, USA - Sage2_L_60_16 metaG | ecosystem: Environmental > Terrestrial > Soil > Vadose zone | place: USA... | reverse complement strand
TTCCTAAAAGCGCATCTCTCAATAGCTTCTCCCGGATATTCCGGGTTTGGAACGCCGAAGACGTCGACCATTCGCCATTGACCCAGACGTCAGTGAGAAAATCGACGCATTAGCGGGTGGTCACCCTCTAGAGGTTAACGTGCTCGTCAACAAGGCCCTACGGCGTTACATGGAGTGGGGAAGATTCGTTGACAGCTTTAAACTGATCACTAGCGATCCCCGGCTCATGAAATTGCTCTGGTCACACGTAACTCTTGACGAGGCAAAACGTATGGGGACTCAGAGCGGAACTAATGCTGTGGTCGAGTTCATTCTCTACTATTTCGGCAAGTTCGATCTGGACTCTGTTCTCAAGACCTTCCGCGTGATAGGCGCGGAATACTCCAACGCCTACATCTACTCTGAGATCGGCGAGGGTGGTAGCAGGACCGTGATTCTTAGACACGGCATGGGCGGCGCCGCCTCAGCCTACTACGGCGCGTCTTTCAAAGCCCTCTGCGACCGTCTAGGAATGGAAGCTGTACTGGAGGAGAGCGAGGATCAAATAGTATGCAAGATCAGGGGTGCCGAGACACTTCAGACCATTACCCCTAGGACCTTCAAGGAACAGCTGGGCAAGGAATCCTCCAGGTAGTCAGTCGAAGCAGCACACTGGCACCAGCGCGAATGTCAACGCCGCTAACCAATGCTAGCTAACCTCTTAACTCTGGGACACGAGTCCGTTTATCCGGTAACGGCCTTAGGGAAGGCTATTTCCCGGGCATTGAAAGGACATGTTGATGAGACCGATGAACAAGGCGTAGTCGAATGACAGTGAGCATACTCCCAGAAACGCTAGTGCCACTATCGCGCTCTTGTAGAGGGACGACACCCTCTTTTGGGCTGTCCCAGTCTGGTCCGCAAGCCCTTGAGGCAAGGTCCCAATTAACAGACTTAGCAAGTCCTCCAGAAAGGACTTTTGCTCCAGCCAACCACTTCGATACCTAAATAATCCGAAACTTCCCAGCGAATGTTCAATCGACTTTGGCTGAGTCCGCCGACGCTGTCGAAGAGACAAGACCGACTGGTCCAATAGTTGGCTTTGTCAGAGTCTCGAAGGAGTACTCGCTGGGCGGAAAGACTGTCAAAGCATTGGAGGATGTGAGCTTTGAGGTCAAGCCGAACGAGCTTGTTGTCCTGCTAGGACCCTCTGGTGCTGGAAAAACTACCGTCCTGGACCTTGTCGCGGGATTGGAGAAGCCGACTAGTGGAGAGGTGAGAGTATTGGGCATGGATATTGCGGGTGCTGATGAGAATTCTCTCTCTACGTTCCGGTGCGCGAATGTGGGTTTCATCTTCCAATCCTACAATCTCGTCTCGACACTTACGGCGGGGGAGAATGTGGAGTTGATGATGGAGCTGGCCGGCTGGAGCGATGCAAAGAGGAATGAGATGCTTACAGCTCAGCTTATCGACCAGGTGGGTCTTACAGATAGGGCGGATCATTTGCCTGCTCAGCTTAGCGGGGGAGAACAGCAGCGAGTCGCCATAGCACGGGCATTAGCTAATGATCCAGCGTTGGTACTGGCGGACGAGCCTACAGGTAACCTGGATACCAGGACTGGGTCAGAGATTATTGCCCTGCTTGAGGGTTTGAAGAAGGACCGGGGAAAGACGGTCATCATCACGACACATGACGAGCGAATAGTGCAGATGGCCGATGTCGTCTATCGAATAGACAAAGGAAAACTGGGAGGCACCGATCAAAAAGGCCAGAGCTGATGCTAGTCAGAGACTTACGTTACAATTTCGATTCCAGATGCGAGTTTGAAGGGATTGCGCGAAGACCGAACGGTGGATATGCCCTTCGCATTCGACAAGGTCTGGAACGCGGCTCGCACTGTCTTCGAAAGGCTCCAATGGGGCGTCCGAAAAGCGGACAAAGCTGCGGGGCGCTATGAAGTGCTAGTGAGTATTCCAACTGACCATGGTCTGCCAATTCCATTCTTGGAGAAATTTCAGGTCGACATAACCAGAATCGACGAGAACTCCACGAGAGTTCATTCCTCGATAAGGTTCGATCAGTGGCACTGGGGCACGACCCGATGGCATGTGAATACTTTCCTCACTGAGCTACAGAGACAGCTCGAAGCCCAGGGCTAGTGGAGAAACAAGCCTGAAGCCACCCGCAATCACTGCGGCCGTCGTGATCCCCGCTACGCACTCCAAGACGAATTGTGGCGACGACTATTGCGCCTGCGTAGAGGGATGCTTCTTCCGTCGGTGGCTCCGAGCCCCACGGCTATCCCGATGAAGGTCCATGTGCTAAGGTACCAGGGAGTAGTGGGGGTGGGAGAAGGAATCTGCAAGTGAGAGTTGCTTCTGACGAGGTTCGCCCAGCCGTCGGCGGATGGGTTCGTACCGTTTGGCTCGCCAGTCGTGTAGGGTGTGGGCCAGTATGAGAATCCAGCGGTTAGGCTAGTGAGCCAAATGAGCTCAGGGTATTTTTCGCATTCGTATTCTGCTTCAAGTCATTTGTTGAAATGTGTTCTCTGTGATACTTGGAGGTGGCTGGTTGTCTCCTAGAAAGCGCCTTAGAATCGGCCTGGATGATTACGTCAGGGTGAAACTAGCAAACAAGTGATGGTCTCCAAAAGTAGGTGCTCTCAAGCCCGTCGCCTGGGTTGAGCTGGACCTGCCAATTTTCGAAAAAAACTCATAGCGTCTAATCTTGCATGGCAGATCCGTGAGATCCTATTTCCGCTTTTTCCAGAATGCGCCGGCTTGTGCCACATTGTACCGTATCGTGTACTGTCTTTCTCGCGTTACCCACTACAGCTATAGTACATTTTATAAACATCATAGATAACTTGCTGCGTTCAATGTACGATCGAAGGGCAGCCGTGCGCGTCTTCTCCAGGATGCTAGGAGCAAGAATCTGCACTCTGAGTCTACGGTCCGGTCGAGTTGCAGGAATCACGGTGATGCTCTTACTCACCATAGTTCCTGCGTTCACCCACGCTTCTGCTATCCAGACCGTGGCCGCAAAGCCCCAACCCTCGTCAACCTCGACAGCTTGGGCCAAGGCATACAGCGTCCCATACAGTTATTCAGTGGCCGAGAGCGTTGTGCAGACCTCCAGTGGTGGTTATCTCGTGGGAGCACTCTGCACCGCAGGGGCAGTGACCACCCCCAACTGCGCCACAGTCAGTGAACCAGCCGCAACAGTCATGAGGGTCGACTCAAGCGGAAAGATTCAATCTCAGACTCAGTACCTTTTCACGAGTTATCCATACTCTACACCATTGGATCTGATCCGACCAACCTCCGACGGCGGCGCCATCTTCGCGGGCAACGCTCAATTCGGCTGTCCCGCAACCGGACAGACCGGCTGTGCCCTAATCGTCAAACTGGATTCGAACGCGAACGTTCAATGGTCAAACGACCTACAATACTCCACCACCTGCTCTGCCGGCCCGGCCACATCGCCTTTTGACCTCCAGCAGACCAGCGACGGAGGATTCGTCGTAGCGGGCTATGCCTACGCCCCCGCGTGCACCTACAGCCCGTTTGTCGCGAAACTCAGTTCAACGGGGCAGATACAGTGGCAGCATCTCTTCGCAGACCAGAACACTCCTTACTCCACAGCCTACGCTGTGCGTCAGACATCTGACGGCGGCTATGTGGTCGCCGGCGGAATAGACTACTACACTTCATCTTCTACTACCTCTAAGATACTCGTCTTCAAACTCGACACCAGCGGAGCCCTAGTCTGGCAACACAACTACCTAGTCGGAACAGACAGCTACCCAGAATCCCTAGCGCTGACTTCTGATGGCGGCTTCATCGTCAGCGGGTCAGTAGCCATCGAGACCGCAACAGGATACACCAGCAGTGTCCTACTTCTGAAGCTCGACTCAACCGGCAACCCGCAATTCGCCAAGACCTATACTCCATCCGGGAGTATCAGCGACCTTGAACTCACCGCTGCCCAGCAGACACAGGACGGAGGCTACGCGTTCTCAGGCTACTACTTCCAGAACACGGTCTACGACGAGCGGGCATGGCTGGTCAAGACGGACCCCGCCGGTAACGTGCAGTGGGACAAGATCTATGGCGCGGATGTCCAGTATTCTGATAGAAAATTCCTGTCTTTCCAGCAGACGAGCGACGGCGGATTCATCGCAGCAGGCTTCACCAACCAGTTCAACAACGGAGACAATTCACTATGGCTCGTGAAGACGGACTCCAACGGCAGTATCTCCGGCTGCAACGATGTCAAGAACGCATCAGACACCAGCAGCAAAGTCCCAGTGATCGTCTCGAACACAGACATGAAAGCGACCGCAGATAGCTACGCCTATGTGGCCGACTCCCTCTCGACGTTCACAGGTCCTCTCACAGCGACAAAAGAGTGCTAGCAAACGGGCACAGCCTCATTGCACCAATATTTTCAGCTACGAAAGTCGTCTTCTTCAATTCGCCTCAAAGTGGTGTACTCTAAACTTCGCGTCCACGATTCATAGGAAGCAGTCTTCCTCTCTAAGCTCCTTGAGAGTTCTCGATAGATTCTTGACTCGATAATTGACCATGAAACGCTGAGTTTTCTTGCCAAAATAGCTCGTAGGTTCCGGAAAAATAGCCCAGACAGTATGACCCTTCCGTTTTGGATCAGCGAAGCCTCTCAATGCGAATACACTTGCTCCGTCTTTGACGGCATGCCAAGATGTTCTCTGTACCAGTTCGCGAGCCTTTTCGGCTGACGCGATGTGAAGAAGACTCCTCCTATGCCGACTACTCGCTTCACGGATTTCCTCGTTGCTAGAACCAGAGAAAAGGTTCTGCGTATGGTTTGCTCGTCTGGACTAATGTGAAGGACAGCGCCGGAGAAGATGGCTACCGCTACTTCTTCTCTCTGATCTTCTTGTGGCCCCGGAGCTTCGACGGGACCCAGCCACCATCTCTATTTCTCCGGTATCCTTCATCGTAGTGTTCTCGAAAATCCTTGGAGGTCATAACCGCCTCAGCCGGAAAGAGCGCACCCCAACCTGGCCCTCTCATTATGATCTCGTTGAAATCAGGATTGAAAACCAAATCCTTCGAGCTGTACGGCCTGTCATGCCATATCTCCATATCCAAAATCCGCAGCGGCTCCCCACGATCCGCGATCAGCTGCGACACATCGTCCGGACCCGCCGGCTTACCAATCAGATCCCCTCCCTCCACAACCACCTCCTTGTCATTGAACCTCAACGTCCCCGAGCCTTCTAGAATCAGATAGTACTCGTCAACATTGGAGTGGCTATGGTAACGCGCGGCAGACTCTCCGTTGTCAATCACCTCGACCCTGAAAAACGCGCGACCAGGCCCCAGCAACGGCATGAAGAAACGCTGGTAAGTCTCACCGTCCTTGCGGGTCAACGCTCGCTCCCCCCCATCCAGCAACTTATCCTCGAACACGTTGACCACCGGCTTCCGCCACAGATTCTCAGACACCACCCCGTTTTTCTTCAAGTAGACTTCATCGGCCCAGAAAGAGCCAACCCGAACCAAGAAATCAAGCGCCTCTTGGCCCAGAGCCGGAATCGCCAAAGTCAGCTCTCCACGCGAATTCCTGTTCAGATATCCCGCTTTCTTGCCGAGTTCATCCCAGAGCCAGTTCGTAAACGGAAGGAGCCTGCCACCATGCCCTTCGGGCATACCAGTCTTGGACTCGAAGAACAATTCCCACGCCAAGTCGACTCTGATCGCGCCCTCCTGGACACCCTCCTCTAGAACTAGCTTCATGGCGGCCGAGGATGGAACATACGATTAAAGCGCTTCTCCATCATCCGTCGGCGGTACGGCGAAAATGAGACCCTGCCCGCGGACCCGCCAGCCATAGGATGTATCCATTCTATCTTTAGCGAACCGATCAGACCAGTTTCTACTATTATCGTCCGTATCTGTCGATCCGGCCAGTGCGGCATGTGGAAGCACGTGCCGTGATCCCATACAAGCCCGTCCGTAACCGCGGGCCAGTTACACGACCCGTAAGCGAACGGTACAGCTAGAGGCCAGTAGGAAGAGGGACAACAAGAGCATTGTCATACAACAATCTACTCCACCTCAAAACGCTCCTAATGGTAGTAACCGCCGCAACCGGAACAGTCGCAGGCGGAGTAGTTGCAAACTCGATGGCCACCAAGGATCCCGGATCATTCCTACTAATGCTGAATCCCTCTTCAATGTGGCTTGCAGTAGGCTCATCATCAACCTCTACAATCACAGTCACAGCCTTCAACGGGTTCTCCGGAACAGTCACACTCTCACTACTCTACCCCGGCACGACGTTTACATCATCGATAAGCCCGACGAGTGTTACTCTAACGACAAACGGTGTAGCAACCGCAACATTGTCCATCACTGCTCCGAACACGATCGGAAGCTACAGCGTCGTAGTCATCGGAGTCACTAGCGTCCATGGAAAGACAACGTACTCTTCCTCAATGTTCACACTCAACGTCGTCTCAAGCCAAGACTTCACAATAACCAGCTCCCCCTCGAACATCACAACGACAAACGGAGCCACTAACACCACAACAGTTACAGTCACAAGCGTTAACGGTTATACTGGAAACGTAAGTCTGACAGTAACGGTGCCGTTCGGGTACATCAGCGTTACCGGTGGCCAAAACCCACTGAGGATAGTTTCCGGCGGGGCAGCGAGCAGCACCCTGGACATAACAACCAGCAGTAATACTGCTCAAGGAAACTACACGATTATCGTCACAGGAACCGACGGTTCACTTTCTCACTCAACAACGATCATGCTCCAAGTAGTAGACCCGATTGCTCCAGCCGTCATCATCGAATCACTACTCCTGAATGGTCATCATTTCAACAACAGTACAAGTCTAACACTCTCCCTTCAAAACACGGGCAACGGAACCATAACTCTACAGTCGTATGTGATACGAGACTCGTCTGGAGACGCTTGGAGCCTCACGAACTGGTCGGGTCCAGTCATCGATATGAGCATGTCTGGATCAGCAAACATTCTGATCGGCTCCAGTTGCCCAAGTTGCATCTACACTGGAATAACAGGGCTATTCTTCCAGTTCCAATCCGGACAAACCTACACTGTGACCGTAACAACCACACGAAACAACCAGTTTACCTTCACTGTAGTAGACTAGATTACGCCCTTCCCCTTGAGCGACGCTCAGCCAATCAATGGGTTTGAGTGTCGCTCATCCGGGCAGATCCATACATTCTCTCCGGCATGATTTCTGCCGCGGTAACATTGTCTTCCGTGTCTAACGCAGAACATTCGACCTCTGAAAATATCAGGCAAAACAGCCTCTGGCACGGACGCGGCCCCTGAAGTCATACCGTGTCCCGTTTCGGATTCGGGTTCAGATAGCGGGTTGTCGAGAGGCCGGCTCAACAGCGAACTATTGAGGAAATGTCCGATTCTCTCCATTAAGCGTAGCTCCGAGTTCTCAACCCGTCTATACCAAGAACCGTACCGGCTATCCCTGTAGATTTCTAGAGAATGCCGGTATCTAGCCCAATGCCTGCACTTCTCCATGAGTCAATTAGGGTAACGAGCAGAGCGTCAAACATCCCACATGCGGCTTTAGCGTGAGGTAGGAAACAAAATCCTATCATTATGGGCGTAGCCTCGTGCTGGAACCGGGCAGCAATCGTGATCAGGGCTGAATTGAGCCCCTTTTCGGCTTCTATTGACCGAACTTCTTTTATCCTGATGTTTGCGCCGCCGGGTTCGGAGAGTTACTATGCCTAAGAAATCCAAGAAAGTTAGCAGGTCCAAACCCAAGAAAGCAAAGATCGAACCGATTCCGAAAGGCTTCGGAACCGTAACCCCCTATCTATCGATTGACGGAGCAGCTGAGGCGCTGGAATTCTACAAGAAAGCATTCGGCGCCAAAGAACTGGACAGAGAAACTGTGCCTGGGGGAAAGATAATGCATGCAAGAATTCGAATCGGTGACTCGATAATCATGCTGAGCGATGTCTTCCCAGGAGCCGACACCCAATCACCTAACACTCTCGGAAACACCACCACGACAATGCACGTGTATACCAAGAACGTCGACAAACTCTGGCAACAGGCAGTTGACGCTGGAGCAAAAGTCAGCATGCCACTCGACAACCAGTTCTGGGGAGAACGCTATGGAAAGCTCAAAGATCCATTCGGCCACAACTGGTCATTATCACAGCGCATACCAATGACAAAGGCGGAAATGAAGGAGAAGCAAGAACAGGCGATGGCCATGATGTCTCAAGGACAGCATCCCGGCGCAGAAGAAGCGCCTATGATGGCTCACCAATAAGAGAAAGCATCCGAGACCTTCGAAACCCAATCATCCCTAAGAAATCGGCCGAGAGGCACGAGCCTCTCCACCGATACTTTTTTTTCCTTGAACAGACAACTTGAATCATGCAACTCCCAGTTCAGCCTTCTTCCCAGCCTTCTCGCGGGAGAAACTATGAGAAGGCACCCTGGTGCTATCTGCTGTGGGGAGTACCTGCTGTTCTCGCGGTAGGCGCCATCGAAGCCCACAACGCTTCCCTGCTATCCCTGACCGCTGCAGGGGTTTTCTGGGTGACGGCTGTCGCTTGGGCGGGGATAGGTTGCTTGATTAACGGTCGATCCTGTGGAAGGGTCCACTGTAAGATTGACGGAATATTCTTTCCCGCTCTTGCAATCGTCGGCGTGTTGAACTTGGTTTCCCTCATCTCGTTCGACTGGAACCTTTTCTGGTTCGCTTTCTTCTTGATCCTTGTTGGGAGCTTTGTTCCTGAATGGACTTGGAAAAAGTACTCGTAATCTGTGGTAGGTCTGTCCAATCAGAAAATACTTTGGCCTAGAGACCTGAGCGCTACGCTGTCTGCGTGTTCCAGAAAAAGAATGAGGAGTATGAAGTTCGACTTGTCGTCGTGCTATTTCTTGGCGTAGATTTTGCCGTGGTTTTCGCCGGTGGCCATGTTTCCTTGGCCTTCGGCCCAGCCTGTGGTATTGTTCAGCCATGCTAGTTTGGGTGATTGTGTCATGAAGTGGAGTTCGCCTTCCCATGTGCCAGTGTTAGGATTGCTCATGCGGCCCTTGCCGCCTCCCCACACGACAACCATGTCTCCATCTTTCGTGTTCATGATCGACTTTACCTGCCATTCGTTGGTCCCATCAGTCTTGAGATTCACGTTGACGGTGTCGATGTGGTTGCCGTGGAGTTTGCCGCTGAACTCTCCCTTGTCGTTCATTTCTAGCTGAATTCCGTTCTGGCCGATGTCTTTGATGCTGGTGCTGACATTCTTCGCGTGTAGCTCGTATAGTAGTTCGCCTTTTTGCATCGAAGTTTGAGCTTGCATATTTCTCGACGTTACGACCCTGAAAGTATCTATATCAACGTTCCCCGCAAGAAAAAGGCGCAGAATCAGCCCTGATCGCGAATCTAGGAGGGGCGTGCTGTTTTCACACTCTTTCATTCCGCTAAACCAACGCTTTCGATCACGCCCAACCCGCCCATTCCAACCCCTGATCCGTGAGTCTCGCCCAGAACAGTTACGACCAGCCAGACCCCTCTCCAAAAATTTGGAAAAAAAAGCGATCCTTACGATACAAAACAGCCCTCTGAGAGTTTCAGAAGTGTCGGAAGGAACGTTCCCCAGTCAGAACCATGCTGATACCGCGTTCATCACAGGCCTTCACAAGTTCTTGATCCTCGACTGATCCGCCCGGCTGAATTATCCCTGAGACTCCTTCCTTCGCGACAGCTTCCACATTATCCATCTTCGGCAAGAACCCATCAGAAGCCATCACGCTACCCTCCAGGTCATGTCCATACCGGTGCGCTTTCTCGATGCACGCCTCTATCGCGCCTACGCGATCTTGCTGGCCCGTGCCTATCGCCAGACTGGTCCCATTCTTCCAGAACACAACAGCGTTCGATCGGACCTCACAAGTAGTCCACCATGATTGTAGCATCGCCAAATACTCTCCTCCTGACGGCTTCCTCTTGGTCGGCACTGCTCGGCTCTTCAGATCATTCATCGATCTGATACTAGTCGAGTACGAGTCCTCTAAGATGATGGACCCATCGTCCAATACGACAATGTCCGGATACTCCGAGACATCGCTACGGCTGTGAACTTTTCCCAATCGAATATCCTTCTTAGCGTTCAAGATTGTCATAGCAGACTCATCATAGCCTGACGCATAGACAACCTCGACAAACGTCTTCAACAACTCCTCCGCTGTAGCTCGATCCACTTTCTGATTCAAAACAACAACACTGCCAAACGCAGCCCTCGGATCCGCCTCTCGCGCCCTCACATACGTCATCTCCAAACTCTCGCCATTATTCGCTACAGCAACACCTGACGGGTTGAGATGCTTCATCACCACCACAGCAGGATGGTCAAAGTATCTCACGATCCGAAGCCCATGACTACCATCCTCAATATTCGTCGCCGAGGGTCCATCTTTTCCCCACTTGATCCAATCCACAGCTCCAACACCTTCCCGCCCTCCTACCGGTCTGTACAGTGCGGCCTTCTGGTGCGGATTGGTTCCATACCTCAGTCCGCGATCTTGCCCGTCAATCTTCCAGTGAACCTTCGAATACTCAAGAGTCCGTCCGTCTAGGACCAGCTTGAGCGACTCTGGATAATTCTCTTTTTGCGCAGTCCGGTAGATCTTACGGATCTCTTGACCGCTCATCTATTTCTGACCGGCCAAATAGTCCCGGATAGCCTCATCATACTCCGCAGTCAAGACGAACGCTTCTCGAGCAAGCCGCAGTCTAAGCTCGTTGCCAACATACCCCTTCCTCTCCAACTCCTTGACAAACTCTTCATACTGAACCGGACTCGTCAAAGGAACAACCCTCTGATTCAACAACGCACCCTTCCCCGCAGCCCGAATCAACGCCACACCACCAATATCGATATTGACAACAGCCCCCTTCAAATCACCCGGATCCTTCCTGACCACATCTTGGAACGGATACAGATTCACAACAACAAAATCCAACGGCTCAATACCATTAGCCTCAAGATACTCGCGTTGAACAGGATCACGCCAGTCCCCGAGAATCCCGCCGTGAATCTTCGGATGCAACGTCTTCACAAGACCACTCGGCATTTCCTTGACTCCAGTATATTCTGAGACATCGACGATCTTCAAACCCAGCTTTCGGACCACCTCCGCAGTACCTCCAGATCCTAACATTTTGATCTGAAGCTTGGAAAATATCCAGGCCAAACGGTCGAGACCCGTCTTGTCATAGACCGATATCAGCGCGTTGCCAGACAAACCGTTTCTGGACCGAAACCGTAACCGGGCTATTTTAGCCTCGGTCTGTTCCTCTAGACCCGTTCGAGAGCTTCAATAATCTCCATCCGAGAAGCCCGCAACGCGGGATAGACACTTCCAGCAAGAACAGCGATCAGAGCGAGGACGAACGCTTGGAGAATTGCGCCATACGGAACGATGTACGGAATGAAGAAACCAGCGAGTGTAGTGCTATTGGTCGCTCCCTTCAGCAACAAGAGTCCGCCAGGGATTGCCAATAGAAACCCGAAGAGGCCGAGAAGCACTCCCTCGCCGAGAAACAATTCCATGATCTGTCCCCGGCTCATCCCTTGAGATCGTAAGAGCCCAATTTCTCTACGTCGATCTGACACGTTCATTACCATCGTCGCACCAATACCGAGACTGGCAATCAACAAGGCAAAATAGAGTATCAAAAGTATCAAGGTGAAAATTCTGTTGATAGTATCATTGACGAGAGAGAGTAGTTCGCCCAGTGTTAGAGAGTTCTCGCTGAAATCATAACGGGGATAAAGCGTCGATATGTCTTGGGCAATGCTAGTCGCTTGAGACTTGTACTGGGGTTTGAGATTCACCAGGAACAATGGAGCTGTATCACTCCCGGCAAAATATTCGCGTTGTGACGCGAAAGACACCACAATCGAATCACTTGCAAAATGTTCGCCGAACTGAATGTACTGCAAGACTGGTCCGGTGAAGACGCCGGCAACGGTGAACGGAACCGTCACATTGCTCGAGGGGGTCAGTATTGGAACCGTGTCGCCAGCACTGATCCCGAGCTTGGATGCCAAGGAGTCGGGAATCAACAGCGAGCGATTGTCAACAGCGAGTTGCGAGTAAGGGCTATTTGTGGATGGCAAGTTGACGAATGTGTAGGAAATGATCGTGGGAAAGACCAGCGGGTCGACAGCAACTACACCCATGCTGCTGTTGAGAGTCTGTCCAAACGCCTTGGCTGAGAATTGACTTGGAGACATTGGCGTGGCGTTCGCTACGTTCGGTAGACTTGTCAGGTTGTTAGTGAAGCTGGTTGGAATAGACTGGTTGGCGACCAGGATAATGTCGGCGCCTAGTGCTTCTTGAATGCCTTGCTGGAGTGCTCCTTGGACACCGTTCTGTATTCCACCAATCATTATCGCAAAGCTGAGCGTAATCACGATCATTCCGAAACAGACACTACTGCGCAATAGTCTTCGCCGACCACTGCGCGACGCAACGTGCCGAACGGCGCTGGAAAATGGGATCATCGCCAAGCTCAGACTTTTTCCAGCTTTTCCGAAGATCGCTGAGCCAGCAAGGACGAGCCCGAATGGGACAAGAATCACGTCGAGATAGTTGATGTGAAACGGCGTCAATCGTAAGGACTCTCCAACTCCGAGCCCGAGCATCAGAGCGCCTACGAGACCAACGAGCTTGAGAGGAACCTGCCTCCCAGAGTTTCTTGCTGAAGGTCTAATGGCTTGTATGATGCTGATACGGCTGGCGGAGAACGCCGGGTAGAGCGCTCCTCCTAAAACAGCTGCAAACCCTGCTCCGAGGCCTATGAGACCAATTTGAGGAGTCAGTTGAGCTGTAGGAAGGCTTGGGACATCGAACGAGGTCTCGAAGATAAACGTGAAAAGTCGAGCGAGTCCCAGGCCTCCGAAGATTCCTGCCAGTGTGCCAGTCGCTCCGATGAGTAGTCCTTCCGCGAGAAAAATCCTGAAAATTTGGCCCTTTGAACTTCCAACAGCTCGCAGTATTCCGATTTCGTAGGTTCTCTCGCTAACCGTCATGAAGAGAGTGTTGAAAACGATGAACGCGCATACGACAAGGGATACTCCGATCATTACATTGAGGCCTATCTCGAACCCGGATGTCTGCGCATTAATCCGCTGAACGGCCTCAGCCTTCGGAGCGCTCACATCGTACGAGGAAGGCAGGTCCTTCAGTAGCTGATTCTCGACCTGTGGAACCTTCGTTGAATCGTAGAGGCTGGCGTAGATGTGAGTGATCCTTCCATCCTGTCCGAGCACTGACTGTAGCTCCGGGAGGTTCATGTAGACTGTTGAGCCTATGTTGCGGAGAGGATAGTTGATGCCGACGATCAGTAACGGTATGAGAACAGGTTGAAACTGTGACGCGTTAGAAGTCGCGATTCCTGTCAGAACGTCCAAGGTGGACCCGACGCCAAGGTTTAGTTTCTGAGCGATCGTGTTGTCGACTATTGCTTGGCCGTTTGAGAACTGTCGTGTGCCGGTTATGTTGAAGCTGGAGTAGTCAAAATCGTTCCGGGGATTGATTCCATCCAGAAAGAAGGTAATGTTCGAGGCAGTCGTGCCGCTTGCTCCAAACCAGTTGAATCTCTCCGCAGTCTTCTCGACCAGAGTATTGCTCTGCACTATGCTGAGTGTCTGGTTAGGGAAAGACTGCTCGTTGCCGTAGGTAACGATGACATCTGTGGCTCCCCAAAATTTGTTGATGTAACTGTTGAATTCTCCGAGGGCACTTGCCGTGGCCATGTTTATTCCGACGAGCAGAGCGACCCCGAGGAATACGGCTGTCACGGTGAGGATGGTCCGGGCTCGCCGTTTGGGAAGGTTTCGGGAAGCAATCTTCGCAGAGAGCAAGTCATACTCACGCAGTATCTAGTTGGGCTGGGATAATGATCTTCCGGGCTCCGGGGGCAGTGGCTCGACTGCTCGAACCGTGTGCCTCTCTTTCGAAACTGGCTCCTGTCTTGTCTCAATGATTTGTCCGTCTCTCATCTCCAGGAGCCGGTCAGCCTTCTCGGCGGTGATCGGATCGTGGGTCACGACGACAACCGCTGTCCGTTCCTCTTTTGCCATCACGTACATTATCTGAACCACCTCGGACCCCGTCTTAGTATCCAGATCTCCAGTGGGCTCGTCGGCTAGGATTATCCGAGGATGATTGGCGAGGGCTCGAGCAACCGCCACACGCTGCTGTTCACCCCCACTAAGCTCGTCTGGCAGATGGTCGGTCCGGTCTCGGAGGCCGACACGTGCTAGCAGTTCAATCGCCCGACCCTCCGATGCCTTGTGTCCGACGCCAGCGGTGAGGAGTGGCAGTTGGACGTTCTCAAGCGCGGTCAGTACAGGAATGAGATTGTGGAACTGGAAGACGAAGCCGATCTTGTAACGTCTGAGCCTCGTCAGTTGCTTATCGTTCATCTTCGCAATGTCTTCGCCGTCTATCATGGCACGGCCGAAGGTCGGCTTGTCCAGTGTTCCGATTATGTTGAGAAGTGTGGTCTTGCCCGAGCCGGAGGGTCCCATGACAACCATGAACTCGCCCTCGTGAAGGATCAGACTGACTCCGCGCAGGGCCTCGACCGTGGTGCTGCCTAGCCGGTAGCTTTTCTCAAGATTCTCCAGCCTGACGACTGTGGGTGTTTCCAATCAGGGTTCCGACTATCATGCCTGGTTGTGGGTTCTGGGCTATGAAACCTGCGTCATGGAGAACCGCTATAGCCTGGGCGTCGAATGGGAGGTGCATGACTCTTCGGATTGTAGTCCTCGATTTGGAGACTTCTTCGCTGGAAGCGGACGCTGGTATTGTCGTAGGTGCGGGCCTCATGACCGAGGCGGGCAAAAGCGAGTTTTTCCAGGCGCGGAAGACAGCCGAGGAGAAGCCTCTTCTTACGAGACTCGTCAAGCGGCTAGAATCCTTTGACGTTATCGTTACATGGAGTGGTCGAGGGTTCGATATTCCATTCTTGACGAGCCGATTGTTGAAGCATGGTATGGATCCGCGTCCGGTTTTGCAGAAGATGCATCTCGATCTTAACGAGGTGGTAAAGTCTAGACTCCGTCTGACCTTCACGTATCTGGATCACGTCTGTGATTTTTTCGATATCAAGCGTGACAGGGG
>Ga0137378_10002711_pt1 | contig 15219 bp, 16 predicted proteins | sample SagtaG_21_FD_104813 | JGI IMG/M metagenome (GOLD analysis project Ga0137378, IMG submission 104813) | Vadose zone soil microbial communities from Sagehorn Ranch, Mendocino, California, USA - Sage2_L_60_16 metaG | ecosystem: Environmental > Terrestrial > Soil > Vadose zone | place: USA... | reverse complement strand
GCCAGACCCATGGTCAGCGTGGTCACGCCGTCTGCTCGCGCGGACCCGAAGGTGATCGGCTCCGTCCCCTCGCCCATGGGTCAGGGCCCCGTCGCGGCCGGGAGGTCCTGCTGAATGACCCCGGCATGCATCTTGACCAAGACCAGGCCGCCGTGGTCTGCGTACCACTCGACTTGGGGCACCACTTTCGCCGGCAGCGACAGGTCGACCTGATTGCTGCCGACGTGGACGACCTCGACGTCCTGCATGAACACGAAGTCCACCGGCTGTCCCGCCTTGTTGGGAGCTTCCGAGAGCAGCGCGACGTGATCCCCAGCCGCAAGCCCGGCGGGCATGCGCTTGATCGGGACGGCAGCCGTCCATAGGGTATTGGAGCCGGGCGCTCCGATAATGTTCGCCGGGATGAGCTGGCCGGCCGGGACGCTGATCGACGCGACCTGGCCGATGAGTCTCGAGCGGTCCTGAGCTTGGACCAGGGTCAGCAGGAGCCCAGGATCCTGGGGACTGATACCGGTCGCCCGTAGCGCGCCTGCGCTGATCGTGTCGCCTGCGTGAATGTCGGAGGCTGCCACGAGGACCGAGACCGGCTGATTGCTGGAAGCCTTGCCTGCTCCGACAACCGCCACGGCATAACCGGCCAGCGCGAGAAAGACGATGAGGCCGGCGAGCGCAGCCCAGCGCCAGCGACGCTGGACTGTGGACGCGACCGGCCGGTCGATTGCACGTTCGGGTGATAAAAGTTTCATGGGTTGGCCGGCACTCCTTCCGGTTGAATCTGATTGACCGCGTACGACAGGCTGAAGCTCTTCGCTTTGGTGCCCAGGAATCGCCAGGTCCCGGAGTTGACCGAGTACCAAACGCCGAAACGGAGGGTCGCCAGCACCTGATAACCGCCGGCCAGGTGGAAGGTGTCCGTCTGATAGACGTGGCGGATAGTGCTCTCGCGTGGGTAGGCCTGGCCGAGATCCAGCCCAGCCTCCGTCCGACTCCCGTCGCCAAAATCCCAGACCACGTCGATGAGTGCCGCTCTCACCGTCACCGTCAGCGGACCCGCGGTGGCGCTCGCCGGTGGCATAGCGGCATTGGCTGGTCGTAGCCAGAACCAGGATTGCAGGCCAGTTAGGCCCCTGTCCGGATTGACGCCGACGCTCAGATTCGGCCAGGGCTGCCGAGAGCTCGCCTGCTCGGCCAGTGCGATCTCCGCCGCCGAGCCTGGTGTAGGGGTCGCCGTCGAGTTGGGTACGCAGACGACTCCAGCGAACTGGCCGGCCGAGTCATAGACGTAGTAGCCGGTTTGTCCTGGCGGGCAGGCGGGCTGAAAGCCGGTGCCGAGTTTGGCTATCACCCCGTTATTTGCCTGCGGTGGGCCTCCGACGGTAACAAGGGTGTTATCGGGTATCGGGAAATAAGTGAAGGTGAGACCGAAGCTTAGGTTCTGACCTGCGCCTGTCTTAGGAGCAGTTGCGCTCGCGGCTGCGGCGATCCCGCTGGTATCGAAACCTGCGTTGCCTTGGGCCACTAGGGGGCCGGACCCTGCGGGCGCAATGTTGACCGACTGATGATCCGAATCAACCGACTCCGCATTTGCGAGCGTGATAGGCGTCAGGATGCCGACCAGTAGAAGCGCACCAAACGGCTTATGGAGCTTCATCCACCAGCCGCCGAAGTCGGTTGGGAGCTGATAAGAACGTCGGCGATCAGATATCGATCGCCCACTTTTAGCATCCAAAACTTGGCGTCGAATTTCACGGGTTGGCTGCTTACCGCCGAGTTGTTGGTCTTCGAATACCGAGAGATTGTGGCTGTTCCACGCTCTTCAACCAACCATTGGATGGAATTGTCGTTAGGGTCGGGCAAGCGGCCAACAACAACCGACTCAAGCCTGGTTTGCTGACGCTCGATAACGCCCGCAGCATCGTTTTTTGCGATCAACGCTAGGAGTCTGTCCTTCGCCCGCCCTGTGTCGGCCTGTCCGACCAGACTGGCATCCCCCAGCCCGAGTGCCTGCAGCTCAAGTTGACCGTCGGCAAGAAGGTCAGTCTTTACTCGGTTGGCCTCGCCAACGTTGATCAGGTCCCCCTTATCGCTGGGATTGAAGGGATTCTGGACGTAGCCAGCCGGCGGGTATGGGTGGAGAAGCGGCACGTTCAGGTACCGCAGCTCAGCGAGGCGGCCCGTCGCTGCAAGCCACACGAATACGAGCCACAGGAGGACCAGGACGGACGCGGTAATCAGAAACCGCGTACGGCTGCCGACGACGCGTTGGCGCAAGATATGCGCCCCCTCCATACGCTCGCCTTCCCCTCTATCAGGCGGCTCTGCCGATTTCCGCAAATTCTAGGTCCCTCTTAACAGAAGGTCAACCGTTTCCAGCGCTCACCGTACGCGCCGTCCGTCACCTGACCGTCCCCTGGCGTCACCTGAGGCCAGGGCGCCCGAATACGGAATTTGATCGCCAGAGGCCCGTCAGCGTCCTTTTTTCGTAGACGGCGTCCTTTCTGGTTCTTTGGCGGCGCTGCTCGAGTAGAGCCGGCCGGCACCTAGGCGGTCTGGAATGGCGGTCACTCTCGTCGAAGGACGCCTCGCCCGCGGGAGGCTGCCTTCTCCTGCCGGGGCGGGAAGTGACGCTCGATTCTCAAGAAAGGACGGTGCGACCGAGTCAGCTAATTCGCCGCCCGTCCCTTTAAGGGACGGTCAGAGGACGGCGGCGGGCTAGCATCCCTCGCGATGACTCTGGAAGAGACTGCTCGACTCAACCGCGGATCCATCCTTGCCGCGCTCTCGGCGCATGAGCAGGCCCTGGGGAGCCTCCGCTACGGCTCGTTCCGGGGCGTCGTCAAGGACGGCAAGCTTGTGCTTTTCGCGATCGAGCAGGAATGGAGGCCGGAGGTTGAGAGGAGGCGGGAGATGCGGTAATCGGTCGGCGGTACCCGCGAAGCGGGGAGCCTTTCACAAAACCCGATTTCAGCAGAACTAAGGGCTGACTAAGCCAGACCACTGGGACGCCCGGAATGACCAAGGAGGTCTTTCCGATGACTCCCAGCCGTCTGGCTTTCGTGCAGGAATTCGAGCGGCAGCTCACCTCCTACCCGCTTAGGCAGTGGTTCGAGTTAGCGCGCAGTCATGAGGCTGGCCTTCAGGCCTTCCTCGACCCCGAGTCGCTACGCAGATTCCTTCACTCCGAGGAAGCGGACTGCCGAAAGCCTGAGATATGGTGGGCGCTCGTAAGAAGCTTGCAGCTTCACCAAGCAGAGGGAGCCAGACTGTTCGTTCTTGGGCTCCTCGAGCCGGTGCTCGGTCACCTCATGGACAACTTTGGCGAAGTTGAGCTGGAGCCAAACGATCTCTGGCAAGAAATCATCGCTTGCGCACTCCAGGCGCTTGCGAACCCAAGGCTTCCCGAGCGGCGCCAAGTGCTCGCCGGGCTCGTCAAAGACACCTACAAGTACCTTTGCATATGGCTACGCCGCGAGTTTGCCAGGGCCGAGGGTGAGGCGCCTTTGCTCGATCAGTCGTATGACGTGAATTTCGACGAAGCGCTCGACGGCATTGAAGGCCAGGTTCTTCTTGCCGAATGGTGCCGCCGAGCCGGTGTCAACTCGAGAGACCGAGACCTGATTTTCGCCACTCGGATTGGTGGGATTCCGCTGAGCCAACTGGCGCCAGCTCGTACGCGGCCCTACAACCGCTGGCTGCGGCGGCGGGATCGCGCGGAGCGACGGTTGAGCCTGTGGCTCCGCCGAAAAGAATCCGTGACTGAAAATCATGGTGTCGCCGGTTCGATTCCGGCCCTCGGCACTCTTGCCCCGCCCCATAACTGGTTCCACCTGCCGTCGGAGCGCCAAGCACAAAGCTCGCAGACACCATAACCATGTGCTACCTTGGGCCCGCGGTTTTTGCAGGTAAGTCGACTTCAGAAAGGCAGGGAAGCATGAGCAAGCCAGCACTTAGCGCCGTCAGGCCAGCTGCGCCAGGCCGCGACCCATTCGCACAAATCCCGAAATCGTTGCACACCGCCGGCTCTCGCCGATGGACAGACTAGCGTGACTGAGGACAGCCAGGCAGACAACGCTCAAGCGGGCAGGCCTGCCCGAGCATCAATCCCTCGAAGGAGCAGGAGACCTTTAGTTCTCATGGTGTTCGCAGCCGTTGCCTTGCTCGGCCTGGGGGCCGGAGGAGGGGTTGTGTATGAGAACGCACACTGGGAGCCGATCTACTTGAAGACCTCGCATGATCTCGGTGCAGCAAAGCAGGATGCAACGGACTTCCAACGGCTGGCGTTAACGGAAGAGGGTGAGCTCGACACGCTCCACAAAAAGATTGCCGATGAGGTCGGTGACTTAGACCACCCGGCATTCATTCTTTGGAACGCCTGTGGGTCTGGCGGACCAACCGTTGGCTGCCCGTTAACTCCAGGACGTGAGTATGTGGGAGGCGTGCCAGATACTTTTACCTATTACGTCAACTTTCGATCTACCGTTCCAGTGACTATCTCAATCATGTCCGCCGAAAACTTCGTTTGCTTCGAGACTCGCACCTGTGTATCCCACTACGTTGGCTGGACAAATCAGACAGAGTTGCACAGCGTTTTTCATGACGCCGAAGGCTGTGCGGGCTATTTCGTCGTGCTTCGTGCGACTCGCGCCGGCACGTTATATCCAGACATTCGCGTGAGCCACAACCCTGCATCGCATTCCACAGGAGCATGTGCATGACACAAGGCTCGGGAACGCATCGGTGTGCGTGCGGCTGCGGGCTGCAGTAATGACGGCCTGGCTGAGGACTGATGAGAAAAAGGAAGTCTTCGAGGCACTGAAGTTCGCACGACGGCTGCTAGACGATGTCGAAGGCGATCCGTACTACTGGAAGTGGGTCATCATCGCGCACCACAACGCAATGCAGGCAACGATGGTACTGGCGCAGACAGGCTCATCACAGTTACGAGTTCTTTCCGAGCGTTCTGCCAAGGAGGTTACGGAACGTCAGGATGCTGTACGTACGCTCGTCGACTTCTTGGAGCTCTACAGGCGGGTCAAGGATGAGGAGACCATGGCCCTCTTCGTTGATAAGCAAGCCGCTTATAGCGTCGAACGACCTCGACAGCGCCGTGTGCTACTTGCATAGGACCCTGCGGAACAAGTTCCAACATTTCTTGCCAGGTGGCTGGTCGATCTTGGTCGACGAATTGCCATCCGTTTTACTCCGATGCCTATCGGCGTTTCATTTCTTGCGTTCCAGTCGAACAACATTTTCTGGTCTGAGAATCCAACTAGGCAGGACATGGAAGCTACAGTCACGGACCTGAACCACAAGCTTGAGACCTTGCAACCCAAGGACGCTAGCAGCTAAAAGACGAAAGCCCCTAACCATCTTAAGGCACTTGCTTGATGAGGTCGGGTTGGACCAGGAGCCGAAGGAAGTGCAGGAAAGCCAGGTCCGAGATTTCGGGTGGCAGCTCTCCGGAATGTGAGACCAAGAGCGACCTGTTGACCGGCTCTTCCAGGCTCTTGCGGAGAGCATGTCCGGCGTTACGTACCAGCCGCAAATACTCGGCGGCCGCCCGGTTGAAGGACCACAACTCCGTCTTGCCTTCGCCGGTCATGACCGTTAGCCCATGCGGTCCTACTCTTTCCTTTAACCACCAGCCATCGTTTACGGCCCTCAGTTTTTCAAGGGCGCGCTCGCAGCGTGGAACCAAGAATTTGCCTAGGTTCTTTGGGATCTTCTTCCGCACCTTTTTAAGCTCCGCGGCAAGCCAATCACCGCTTAGCAAATTCGCGTAAGTTCCTTGCCTGAACCCTCCCAGGATGTCAAGGACCTCAAACAACATCAGTCTGCGCGTAAATTCTTCCCGACGCGACCCAACAAGGATCGTGTTTACCGCGGCAACCAGACGATCAAAACTGATTAGGTCGCCATAGTGCGCCGCAGGATCGTAACTGCCATCCGCCCGAGCGTATCGCGCCGGGTCAAGGAGAACGTCATGGAGCGCGTTCAAGCGGTCGCACCACCACGACACCAGCTCTTCGACATGATTAGTCGATGGCCTGGAAAAGCTGACCGCGTCTGTCAGGGGTATTGCAAGCAGGTTGGGCCGGTAGAGGTCAATCAAAGTGGAAGGCCCGGGCTGAGGCCGACCAGCCTCAACCTGACCGAATAGGAGGACCACCAAGCCGGTCGCCCGGGCTGCGACTATACCAAGCAACCCTGGAGCCCAAGCTAGGAGAGGCATTCTCATCAGCGGCACGAAACTCAGCGATGCGGTGAGCCCCCGACCCATGTGAAGGCCTTCGAATTGTCGACTAGGACGAAGGAGCTCGGGCGCATCCGCAGCTGCCAAGAGTGCCCTGATCACGGACCGGCGCGACTCGTAAGCAAGATCCACGGTGACCGTCCAAATCGACGATCGCGGAAGCTCCGGAGCCATTAGTTCATAACGGCTCTGCACCCGGGCGGGCAGCTCACCATCAGGCGCCACCTGCGTAAGGAGGGTAAATGCTTCCCATTGCGCCTCGCGGCGCGGTGTTGTCATAAGTGTCTCCACCTCCCTAAGACCCCGTTGCCTCGTACTCTCTTCCAAGTAAGAGTCCTGGGGAGGTAGTCGGCTAAGCCCCGCGTAGGCTTGTGGCCGTGCGGCATCCGGTGCTCTGAGCAGGAGCGCTGGCTGAAAGATGTTCCGCGGCGCGGTCCATGAACGTTCTTTCAACCGGACTTCCCAGAGCCCGTCGGCGCGTCCCTTCAGCTCCCAGGAGCAGCGCTCCGCTATGCCGATCGGCCCGAGCCGAAGCTCATCCGGAATGTCCATCAGGGCCCAGCCTTTCACGGGTGGAGTTGGTGTGGGCTTTTGTTTCTTCGTAGTGCCCCGGCGCACTAATCGGCTCATCAACCCTTTGATTTTCTCGAACACGCCGCACACACCATAACTGAGGCAGTTTTTGCTTAGTCCCCACTGAGAAGCACAGCGTTTACGCTGCGAGTCCTTAAATCATGGTGTCGCCAATTCGATTTCTGGCCCTCGGCAGCTCCCAAAGAGAGACAAGTAAAGCCATCGGCAGAATGCCCTCTCGATTTAGTTAGTTCCGTTGTAGGGGTCGTCCGGTCGCAGCCGAATACCGGGCCTTACAGCATGCAAGATCGCTGCCTTGTGCAAAGCGGCAGGCCAGTCGGGATGAGTAACACCGAATGGATAAGATCGGCGGGCGTTGGAGTCCCCAGCCGCGCTAGTGGCGTATCCTCGCAAGCTTCCCATGACATCGTTATCCCCTTTTAGCCCGACCGCAGGAAACGTAAATTCCCTTTGGACGGCTGCGATCCGTGACGGATCGCAATGGGTTAACTCTGCCACTCTCGCGTGATCCGCGTCAGGAGCAATCGAGACAATGTGAAGCTCTGGATTGTCGTCCATCGCGTCTGATATCGAGTCTTGAATCTCGCCGTCGCGTAGAGAGCAACCAATAACAAACAGCACCTTGGCGTTGCCAAGGCAGGTTCTCAGAAAGCGGTAGCCAGTCCGGAAGGGCTCCTCTCGCACGGGTTTTGGCCCCAGCGTCGGGTATATGACCGCCTGCTTATAGGGGCCGGGGTTAAGGCCGACCAAAAGCGGAAGCTCCGAAATGACCTCGTTGCCATTCCGCTCAGACCGTCCCCATAAGACGGAGCCGTGGAGTTTGAACAGAACAATCGAGATGGTGTCTGGTTGCGGCTCGAATGTTTCAAACGGTGCCCTGCTCCAGCGCCTCCCTAGGGCTGCACGCATCGGCATTAGGCCGTCAATCAGTCGGAGGCCGAGCGCTGATGCTGCACCTTCGATGGCGGTGTCGTAGTTGAGCGTGAAAAACGGTATGGTCGGCCCAACTCCCGGTACTTCGCGGAACCAATCAAAGAAGTCAGCCAAGATAGGGCCGTATAGCTCTCCGGCTTTGTCGGAGTCAACGGCGCTGAAGTGGTCGATGATCTCCGCGTAGAGGGCATCCCGTAACTCGCTGTTCATTCCGATAAACGGGTCCAATGAGGTCGTTGTCCCAAACAAAACCCGCCGGACAAATTCCGGGTCGTCACGGAACCGGTTCCCATCGGCAACGTTCTCCTCTAACAAAGCAAGGATTTTCTCTATATCGGTTTCCGGCTTGAACCGAAGAGAGTTGGTGAATTGAAGAATCGCGCTATCCCGGTTATCGAGTTTGCGGACCCTTGCCGAATCAAAGAACTCCTTTACGAACTGCGCGGAGGTGTACCGGCCGAGCGCGACAGATGCACCGGCTCCGGTCATGAAGAGGACCGGAGCCTTGCCGATGGAATCTGGAATCCTCACCGCAACAGTCTAGGCAGAATCGGAACCCGAAGACCTACCCTTGGATGAAGAGGGGACACGCGGGAATGGCGAGTAACCGACCAGCCGAACTGCTCTATAAGACGGGCCATGACATAGTGGACGCGTCCTTACTTCGGGTTGTGCAGCGGTTGAAGGAGCGCTTTGGGGAGGGGATAAGGAGCTACTACCTAACCGGCAGTTATGCGGACGGCACGGCGGTCAAATTCAGCGACGTGGACCTAGTAGTGGTGGCCAAGAACCTGACAGACTCCCCTGACATCCAGCGCGGGATAAACCTCAGCGCGCCTAGTTGGCCAGTATTTGAAAAGACGGTCATATCGACGTATCAGCTAACCGATCCCTTATTCGGGCAGATACTAGTTCACCTCAAGGGGACCGGGAAACTGCTATACGGCGACTCAATCATGGATCAAATCACGCTCCCTCCCATCGAGGAGTACCAACGACAAACGATAGACGAATGCAGGAGAGGAATAGCGATGCTACGTGACGCCGAGACAACTTCGCTCCCGCTTTCGTATCCGAGTCCCCACGAAGACTTTTACGGCTACGTGCGGATTCGAAGGCCGCGATGGTACCCGCCAATGACGCCCACAGGCACAAAGGAACTAGCCGCAGTTGTATCGAAGAGTGCGACTGCACTTGTTGCGCTGAAGGGCGAGTATGTTCTATCGCGCATACGGGCAGTCGAGCTTTATACGATGAGAGTTGCGGACGAATGGACCGAGTTCATCCGCGACGTACACGTAAGTTGCCGCGAGACTTGGGGTTACCGAGTCCCTGAGGACGAGCACGACCGAGCGCACTTGCGCGAGTTGTGCGGAAGGATGCTCGGCTTCGAAACGCACTGCCTAAAAGTGTTCGAACACCGCGACAAGGAAAAATCGAAATGACCGGCCCACGTCCGTTGTTCGCGGATGGTGGGCGGTTTTGAGGGAATCGGAGAACAGCCGATCCCGATCCATAGAGGTGGGGCGTGAGCGATGAAGAGCCGCCCCTTGCAAGGTCGCCAGCAAGTGGAGAGCGAAGCTCATCTCGTGGCGGGCTGGATAGTTCTACACCGCGATTTGTCGCCGTGACCCAATCGACAACTTCAGGAACCTCGTGAGAGTGAGAATAGGAATGCCAAATGCGCGGGCAACAGGCCCTCCGTTCCGGCTTCCGTTGGTGGAATAGCTGCCACGACAAAGAACGGTAACTATCCCCTCACTGGGGAGTTGCCCAAGAATGGCCGTTCGTGAGGCGCTCGACTCGTTTCGCAAGCAGATCGCCACGCTCCGCAAGCTATTGCGAGAACGAGGTGCCCGCAAAGACCAGCATGGCGGCGTCGGCCTCTGCCTCACTCAGGGTTCTAGCCGGAGGCCACGCGGTCAGGGTCTGGTGGGGCCAGATCTCAGCCATGTAGGCGGGGACGCCCGAGATGTTGAGGGCCATTGCGACCTCGTGCCCGAACACCTGCGCCACGAATTTTCCGACGCGCATAGTAATCCCGTAGGCGTTCAGAGAGTCGGGTTTGGGTTTGGGCGGATCTACAAGCCGAAAGGGGAAGTGGTTATCAGATACTTCATCCCGCCAGTCAGTGGCGCAAGTGACCCAGACCCGGCAATCTTTTGGCGGCTGCTGGCGCGAATAGAGTTCGCGATAGTGCGACGGTGGTATGAACATGCTCTGGTGTGTGTAGCGAAGCATCATAGCGGTCTTGGTGATCCACCTGGCAATTACGAGTAGGCGGCCTGACTCCAACGACTGTGACTGGCCGAGAATCAGCGCGGTTATCAACGGCTGGGCGTCCCGCTCCAAGCGGCTCATCCATCCGTTGTTGCAGTTTCCACACGTTCGTCTAACCTCATCCGAAAACGCTATTCCCAACCAACGCCTGACGTGCCCGAAGGCATCCTCGTGGACATGCGGGGCGACCTCCAACGCACCTGGCACCACCGTACGCAACCACTTCGGCCATGCGTGTGCCTTGGTCAGCTTTCCCTCTCGTCCACAGAAGACGCAGAATTCCCTCGTCACATGGGTCGCAAGCCGAAGCTCCGCAAGTGCCAGCCAAAGTAAACCACAGAGACCGCACTAGAAATCCCGGTTCCGAAGCGGCGCGACTTCATGGGCAACCGATCCGATCCCCGCTCTGGATAACTTGATGGAGCAGCCGTGTCAAGCAAATCACGGAGAGAGGCGTTCTTTGTTAAGCGCAGCGCAGTTCGTCTCTGTTCGCCAGCCTTGGGAGATAGAATAGCCCCGCGGTGGGGCACGCGGCTTAGGAGGAGGCAAGAACAAATGCCCGTGAAAATCCGGTCTATGTCAACTAATCCGAACGGAACCGTAGTCGTGTCCCTATCTTTTCCTGACGCAGAGCTAGATCGGTTTCTAGCGTGGTACGGCGGCAACGGCAAGAAGCGCCGTAGCCCCGCGGCCAGCCGCAAAGCGGTACGCACCCGAAGGAAAAACGCAGCGACGAAATAGGATGCGCTCGACGTTCGAAGCTCGGTAGCAAAGCCCCCCCGCTACCGGGCTTCTTTTTAAGCAAGAGGCACCAGAAAACTCGCGACACTCATGCCATGGCCTTTCTTAGGGATGCCATGCAATCGGATGGGACACACCATTCGGTTCCTTGTCGCCAAGCCAAGAACGCATCAGCGCGCTTAAACAAGCGAGGGCGCCGTGCGGGAAGAGAGCCCAACGAGTCGCGACTCGTTTGCAAGGACGCCTAGCGGTTGACGCGAACGGTTCGGAAAACTCGATGTCCGAAAACGACCTCCAAAACCGGCCTTTTAGGGGGTGATGACGAAAGAGGAAGAACCGACTGCCCTGGTGATTCGTGGCGACTGCCGAAAGATGCATGAGGTGCAGGACCAGACTGTCCAGCTGGTCCTCACCTCGCCACCCTACTGGAACCTTGTCGACTTCGGAGCGGGACCGGCGGATCTCTCTGCGATCCGCGACAAGGTTGCGTTCTTCGCCGAGCTCAACTCGGTCTGGCGGGAGTGCTATCGGGTCCTACGGCCAGGCGGCAAACTCGTTGTCGAGTTCGAAGACATCGCGAACGGCAGCCGAGTGTACGGCCACCCCCGAGAGATCTGCTTGGTTGGCGACATGGTGGCTTCGGTTGAGGCGGCTGGTCTGGAACTCTACTCGCGGCTCATCTGGCAAAAGGCTAAGGCAGGTGGCGGCATGCGGAAGGTGCCGTACACCTGTTACGGAAATCTCCGCGGGACCAACGCGCGGATTCCGTCCGTCTACGCCTACGTCTTCGTCTTCCGGAAGTACGACCCCACGGCGGCTACCGACCGCCGCACGCCGGACTTCAGCCGCCAGGACTGGAAGCAATGGGCGGAGACGGTCTGGTATATCGAGAATTCCCGGTCGAACTTCCACGGCCACCCCTCCGTTTTCCCGCCGGAGCTGGTACGGAGGCTTATCCGGATGTACTCCTACCCCGGCGACCTGGTTTTGGACCCGTTCGCTGGGGTGGGGACGACGTTGATCGCCGCCGCGCAGCTCGGACGGCGCGCCGTCGGGTATGAAATCCACCCAACCCACTGGGCCGTCGCCCAAGACCGATTGACCGAAACGAGTCGTGAGGTTGAAAGGAGGGCTGCCTGAATGCGGCTTGTGGCTCGCGTCCGCTTCTCGATCCCCGCAAAAGCACTGTTCGTGGTGATCGTCGTCCTGGCGCTCACGACTGTTCCGGCATACGCTGCGACACCTGAGTTGCAGAATGTGCTGAACAACCTGCGGCTCTGGATCGCTGGCCTGCTCGCGACCCTCGCCACGCTGTTTCTCAGCATCGGCGGCCTCCTGTATCTCACCGCCGCGGGAAACACGCGCCGCATCGAACAGGCGAAGGATGCGATTCGGTCGGCCATCATCGGCTACATCTTCGCCGGTCTGGCGCCGCTGGTTGTCGAGATCGTTCAGAAGATCACCGGCGTATGACGCAAGTGGCCGCCGGCCCCTGGGACCTTCCCGGCCAGGTTGCCCAGGCGATCAATGACTGGCTGCTGTCCGTGGCGCGGAGTGCCCTTGACGCCGCCCTTAGCGCGATCCAGGGAATGCTGACGCTTACTCCGCATTTCGAGCGGGTTCCTGAGGTCCAACAGCTCTGGAACCTCACCCGGAACATCGCGGATGGCTTTCTCATCCTGATGGCCCTCGCCGGCGGAATCCTCCTGATGGTCTCCTCGACGGTCCAGACCCGGTACACGGTCAAGCTTGTGATTTCCCGGCTGCTCATGGCCGCGCTCCTGGCCAACCTCGGACAGCCAGTGTTCGGGACCGTGATCGACCTCAACAATGCGCTCAGTTCCGCCTTTCTCGCGACCGGCCTCAACGGCACCCAGCTAACGAGCTCCTTGCAGGGTCAGTCGAGCAGCAACCTGCTTCAGGGGCCGGTCTTCGTCTTGCTCTCCCTATTGGCGGCGCTGCTCGTTCTCGCCCTGCTGCTCGTGTACGTCGGCCGCCTGGCCATCCTGATTCTGGCGCTGGTCGCCAGCCCGATCGCCGCGATCTGCTACGCGCTGCCGGGCACCGAGGGGGTCAGCTGGGCCTGGTGGCGCCTGACGGCGGCGGCCCTGCTGATTCAGCCAGTGAATGCGCTCCTGCTGGGGATCGCCACGAAGGTCTTCTTCAGCGGGGCCATCAGCTGGGGAGCCAACGTCGCGTCCGCGCTGATTGAGGTCCTGGTGGCGATCGTGCTGCTCTACCTGCTTATCCAGACGCCGCGCTGGATCTACACCCACATGATCGCGCCCGAAACCTACCACCGTGTCCGGAGCGTGGTCGGCACGGCCGTCACAGCGGCCAAGCTCATTGCAATGGTGGCCTAGGTGCCGGCCAGCCTCCGGGCCGAGCTCACCGTCGAGCTCCGGATTCAGGACAGCATCGTGGCCGGGCGGAGTCCGCTCGAGCTGACATACTTACTAATAAGTGGCGCGGCGGGATGGACCGTGTTCCAATCCCCTGGGCCGGTTATCCTGCGAGGCTTGCTAGCACTGCTGCTGGTCGCGTTCGGGACGACTCTCGCGTTCGGACGCATTGCGGGCCAGGACCTGACGGCCTGGTGCCTGGCGGTCGGTCGCTTTCTGATTTCGCCGAAGGTGGCGGTCTATGGCTCTTCGGCTGCGTAACGTCGTCACCGCCCAGCAAAGCCTGCCGATCGTGGATATCCGCGACGACACCATCGTGCTGGCAGACGGCGGGCTGCGGCAGGTCCTGGATTGCCAGCCGACCCCGGTCTCGCTCAGAGACGACGAGGAGCAGGCCGCCGTCCAGGAGGCGTGGGCGGAACTGCTGCACTCCATCACGCACCCGCTTCAGATCGTCATCGACAGCCGGCCGGCGCATGAGGGTGACCTGCGCAGCCTTCGATCCGGCGAGGTCAGCGCGGCGCTGGCGGGGATCGCAGCCAGCTACGACCGGCTCCTCGCCGACCTGACCGCGAGCTCTGACGTGGTTCGGCACACCTTCTATGCAGTCGTTCCGCTCGACGCTTCCGCGGTGATGCGCCGGAGAAACGCGACCGAGCAGTCAGCCGAGGTGGCGCGACTTCACGAACGGACCCAGACCGTGGCCCAGCAACTCGATCGAGCGGGTGTCAAGTCGCGGGTCCTCTCAACGGGCGAACTGGTGGAGGCCCTCTACTCGCAACTCAATTCGGAGCTGGCTCGCCGCCAGCCGCTGGTCCCTAAGGATCTTGTCGCGAATCGTGTCCGCGACTTGATCGCGCCCTCGGCCTTTGAGCGGACGCGCGATGCCTTCACCGTGGACCAGCGCGCCACCCAGACGTTGGCGATCGTTGGCTATCCACGCTTCCTGCACATGGACTGGCTCCAGGTCTTCCTTCGGCTTCGATCGGCGGCTCGAATTGGACTCTTCATCTCACCCGTTCCCACCGAGCTCGCTTTGCCCTTCCTGGAAAAGAAGATCGCCGAGCTGGCCTCCAGCCTCCGGCTGAGCGCGGAGCGGGGTCGCCTCGATGCCGAGCGGCAGGCGGCGCTGGACGATGCGCGGGCCCTGCAAGCCCGGCTCGTGCGGTCAGAGGAGCGCTTCTTCGACGTTGCCGTGTACGCCACCCTCGAGGCGGAAAATCGCCAACCCCTGGAACCTGAGGTGGCGCGGCTCGAGACCGCATTGGGCGGGCTCATGCTGAAGAGCCGTCGGGTTCACTTTCAAATGGACCAGGGCTACTGGTCAACGTTTCCGATCGCTAGCGACCGTCTCGGCATCCGCCGGAGCCTGACCACGGCGGGGCTGCGAGTGACCTTTCCTTTTTCAGCCTCGAATTTCAGCCAGCCGAAGGGGATTCTGTACGGCCTGGAGCCTGCCTCCGGCGCCCCGGTCTTCCTCGACCGATTCGCACTCCCCAACGCCAATGCGGTCGTGCTGGCGCAGAGTGGGGCCGGCAAGTCCTATGCCGTCAAGGTCGAGATCCTCAGGGCCTTGCTCAACGGGACCGACGTCCTGGTCATCGACCCGGAAGGCGAGTATCTGCAGCTCGGTGAGGCGGCCGGCGGGAAATGCGAATCGATTGGCCCGTCGGCTGCTTCGCTCCCCAACGCGTTTGCACTCGGGAGCGCCAGCACCACCGAACGCCAGCTCTCGCTGATGACCCTGTTCCGCCTCCTGATTCCTGACCTCTCATCAGCGGAGCTGATGGAGTTGGAGGACGGGCTCGGACGGATTTACGCCTTCAAGGGCATTACCGATGAGGCCTCGATCGAGGACCCGGAGCCACCCTCGGTCTCCGACCTGCTGAAGACGTTGGAGTACCGGGAGCAACGGATCGCCGACGCATCGGCGATCGCGACGCTCCAGCGGAAGGTCCAACGGCTCCTCGAGGGCCCGACTGGATGGCTGCTGCGAGGGTCCGATCAGACGCCGCT
>Ga0137378_10002708_pt1 | contig 15221 bp, 12 predicted proteins | sample SagtaG_21_FD_104813 | JGI IMG/M metagenome (GOLD analysis project Ga0137378, IMG submission 104813) | Vadose zone soil microbial communities from Sagehorn Ranch, Mendocino, California, USA - Sage2_L_60_16 metaG | ecosystem: Environmental > Terrestrial > Soil > Vadose zone | place: USA... | reverse complement strand
TGGCGCCTCCTCCGCCGCCGGTGCCGCTCCCGCCGGAGCCCCCGCTTCCACCGGCACCCCCGGAGCCGCCACCGCCGCCTCGGGTGCCGCCCGCCTTCTTGCCCTTCTTCGTGGTCTGTCCGGGAGCGGAGCTCGCCGGGCCATTCGAGGCCTGGCCGGTGGCGGACGGGGTGGACAGGGCCAGGCCGACCGGCCCCCGGTTGAAGCCGCGGAACGCGCCGTTGGCGATCCCCTGTCCGACCAGCAGCGAGATCACAGCGAACAGCACGAGCCCGCTCGCCAGCTCACGATGCTCCTCCAACCAGCCGAACCATCCCCGGCGGGACATGACTAGTTCATTTTAGCCATTCCGCCGCCGGAAGCGCGAATCCGCCTGCCGAGCCGCCGGCGCCGGCGGTCGAGGCCGAGTCGCACCGGCCGGGGGTGGATCGCATACTGGCCGCGTGGCCGACTTCCTGGGTGCGGTCTTCCTGGGGCTGGTCGTGGGCAGCATCTATTCGCTCATGGCCTTCGGCCTGGTCGTGACGTACCGGACCTCGGGGGTGTTCAACTTCGCCCACGGGGCCGTCGGGATGTTCTTCGCCTACGTGTTCTTCCAGCTCACACAGGGCGGCCAGGTCGACTTCGTGGTGACCACCTACAGCCAGCACTGGCACCTCCCGGTGGTGGTGGCCCTGGTCCTGGTGGTCGGCGTCCTTGCGCCCGCGTTCGGGTTCGTGATGGACCGGGTGTTGTTCCGAAAGCTCCGGCACGCCGCCAGCGTGGTGAAGATCGTGGCCACCATCGGCGTGCTGATCTCGCTGATCGGCCTGGCCGGCGTGGTCTGGGGCCAGGGGACGACGCTGGTCCCTCGGAGCATCTTCGGGCAGCACGTGTTCGCCGCCGGAGGGTTCCGGGCCACCCTGGCCGAGTTCGCCTCGGTGGCCCTGGCCATCGGGCTGGCGGTTGCCCTGATGCTGTTCCTGCGGTTCTCCCCCCTGGGGATCCGGATGCGGGCGGTGGTCGACCGGGCGGAGGTGGCCGAGCTGATGGGCATCGACTCGGGGCGGGTGTCCGCTCTGTCCTGGGCCCTCGGAACCTCCTTCGGCGCGCTGGCGGGGATCCTGCTGGTGCCGTTCTTCAGCACGCTGGACACGACCACCCTCAGCTTCCTGGTGGTGACCGCGGCGGCCGCCGCGGTGGTGGGCCGGCTGGAGAGCCTGCCCCTCACGCTGGCCGGGGGGTTCGGCATCGGGGTGGCCCAGTTCGTGGTGCAGCGCTACACCTCGACGAACCTGTCCAGGCAGCTCCTGCCGAGCATCCCGTTCATCGTGCTGTTCCTCATACTGCTGCTGCCGATCCCGTTCCGGGAGGTGTCCGAGGCACCCTCCCGGGCTCCTCGTCCCGCCGGGGCCGGGCAGTCCCAGGCCGGCCGGGCGTCCCGGGTCTTCCTGGTCGTGGTGGCGCTGGTGATCCTGCCGTTCGTGGTCAGCTCGAGCTGGCAGTTCCAACTGGCCAGCGTGCCCCCGATGGCGCTGCTGTTCCTCTCGCTGGTGCTGCTGTCCGGGCACGCCGGGCAGATCTCGCTGTCCCAGGCGGCCTTCGCCGGGTTCGGGGCCTTCGTGGCCGCCCACCTCATGGTGGACCACCACGTCCCGCTGCTGGTGGCGGCGCTGATCGGGGGGGCGGCCGCCCTACCCCTGGGAGCGATCCTGGCCGGGCCGGCCTCACGGCTGTCGCCGCTGTTCCTGGGATTCGCCACGCTCGCCTTCGCCGCGATGATGGACCAGGTGGCGTTCCAGTCGGTGCGGTTCACCCGGGGCCTTCAGGGGATCCAGGTGAACCGGCCCTCCTATCTTCTCGGACCCCGGATGTACTACCTGGCGGGGCTGGCGATCTTCGGGGTGTTCGCCGTCCTGGTGCACAATCTCCGGAAGGGCCGGACGGGCCTGGCCCTGGCTGCGATGCACGACTCGCAGGTCGGCGTGGCCAGCCTGGGAACCAGCGTGGTCCGGCTGAAGTTCGCGGCGTTCTGCGTCTCCGCGTTCATCGCGGGCGTTGCCGGGGCCCTGTTTGCCGCGGCGGTGGGCCAGGCCAGCCCGCTGGACTTCTTCGCCCAGCAGTCGCTGCTTGTGCTGGCCCTGGCGGCGATCGGCGGCATCGGGCGGTGGAGCGGGGCCCTGGTGGGGGCGATCCTGTTCCGCCTGGCGGCTCCGTTCGTCGAACAGGGCTTCGTCGGCAACAACGTGGTGTCGCGCCATCTGTTCCACGGGCAGCTCGGCGACCTGCTTCCGGTGTTCTTCGGCCTGGGCGCGATCGGCCTGGCCCAGAACCCGTTCGGCATCGTGGAGCAGGTCCGGGACGGAGTGGGTCGGCTTCGCGAACGGTTGTCGGGGACCGCACCCCTGCGAGTGAAGCGCGCCGTGGTCGAATCGGCGGTGGCCCAGGCCGACGGGCACGTGGTGAGCTTCCCAGGAGCGACGCTGTACCACCGTCTGGGCTGCGTGCTTGGAGCGGGCAAGCAGGACACCGCCACCGAGCTGGACAGCGATTCCTCTCTGAGGCCATGCCCGATCTGCCAGCCCCCCGCCTTGGCGGTGGGAGAGGGCTCTTCCTAATCGAGGTCGTCGAGCTCGGCGAACAGGCGGGCCGCCTTCTCCGGGCTGATCCGGACGAACACGCCCTGGGCCTCGGCCATGACCAAGTCTCCGGCCAGGAGGCGGCCGACGGCGTGGGACTTGCGGTCCTCGGCCCGGTCCAGCCAGCCCTCGAAGACGAGGTCGGTGTCCAGGGGAGTGGGGTTCCGATAGCGGACGGTGAGGGTGCCGGTCACGCCGGGCGAGCCGCCGGCCGCGGCGGCCAGGCCGAGGATCTCGTCGAACGCGCTCGCCACGAGGCCGCCGTGGGCGTAGCCGGGCGGTCCCTCGTGGGCCCGCCCGAACCTCACCCTGCCCCGGACCACGCCGTCGCGGATCTCCACCGTGAGCGGCGGCGCCAGCGGGTTGCGCACGCCCACGATAGGGGTGCGTTCGAAATGGCTCCGCAGGTTCTGGCTGGTGCGGATCCGGATGGGGCCCTTTCGAGTGAACGGCTCCAAGCGGTCCGCCAGGGCCTCCAGGGCGGCGACCTCCGCGGCCAGGCCCGGCGGCACCGAGTCCAGGGCGGCCGTCCGGTGGATCAGCCGTCGGATCGCCGCGGCCAGCCGGAGCGCGTCGGCCTCGGAGCCGGCGGGGGCCTCCGTTGGTTCGAGCTCTTCGATCAAGGGGTCACCGTCCCTGGAACCTCGGCGGGCGCTTCTCGGCGAAGGCCTTCGGTCCCTCCCGGGCGTCCTCGGTGGAGAACACCGGCCAGCCGATGTTGAACTCCACCCCGAGGGCCTCGGGTTCGGGCAGGCCCTCGGTCTCCTGGACGCTCCGCTTCACCGCCTGCACCGCGAGGGGGCCGTTCTCGGCGACCCGGTGGGCCAGCTCTCGCGCTTTCGCCAGGGCCTGCCCGTCGGGCACCACGGTCCCGACCAGCCCGATGCGTTCGGCCTCCCCGGCCCCGATGCGCTCCCCGGTGAGGAGCATCTGCATGGCCCGGGCGTAGGGGATCTGCCGGCGAAGGCGCACCGTCGAGCCGCCCATGGGGAACAGCCCCAGCCGAACCTCGGTGATGCCGAACACCGCGGACCGGGCGGAAACGCGGATGTCGGTGGACTGGAGGATCTCGGTGCCGCCGGCCACGCAGTAGCCCTCCACCGCGGCAACCAGAGGCTTTCGAACCCGATGGTTCCGAAGGAGGCCCTTCCAGGCCAGCATCGGGTCGGCCGCCATCCGTTGGGACCAGGGGTCGTCGCCGGTCTGCCCGGACATCGCCCGCATCATCGACTTGAGGTCGGCCCCCGCGCAGAAGTGCCCCCCCGCCCCCGTGAGGATGGCCACCCGAATGTCGGGGTCCTCGTCGATGAGGTCCCACGCGTCGCACAGCCGGGCCAGCATCTCCGAGCTGAGCGCGTTCCGCGCCTCCGGCCTGTTCATCGTGAGCGTGAGGACGGGGCCGTCCCGTTCGACGAGAAGGTGGGGCTCGGCCGTGGGAGCGGGCTCGGACTCGGGGTGGGCCAAAGTAGAACAGATTCTAGTTTCTCCCAGGTCGGGTGATGTCTCAGTTTGAGGAGCGCGGCCAACATCTGACCGTTATGGGCAAGTCTCGGCTCGCGGGCCTCGCTCTCGTGATCGCGGGATTGGCTGCTTCCTTCCCACCGTGGCTCGGCATGTTCTCGGCGAAGTCAAACCACGGTGAATTGCCGATTCACAAGTGGCAAGTCGCGGCCTTCGCATTCGGTGTGTGGCTGTTCGGTTGGGGCGTCGCTTTGCTCTTGTCCGGACGGTGGCATCGGTGGGGAATCATCTACATGTTGGCGATTACACCGCTCGCGGCGCTCATCGGACTCGGCTTGGCATGGCAGCTGCCGACCTGAGAATCAGTCGAGCAGCTGGGTGCCCGAGAATTAGCGCTATTTCTCGGGCACTAGCCTCTCACGCGGGCTGGCCGGTCCGGTCGCCCCTCACCCTGCCGCCTCCCTCGGGTTGCCTGCGGAACGAGAACCTGTTCTACTTCTGGGACCGCGGGCTCTGTCGGGGGGCCGTCATGCAGACCGTCGTCGAGATCGACCTGGGGGACCCGGACAACTTCGTTCCGGGGGTGCCCCACCACATGTTCGACTGGCTCCGGGAGAACGCGCCGGTCTACCGGCACGAGCGGCCCGGGCAGCCGCCCTTCTGGTGCCTGACCCGGTGGGCCGAGGTCGAGGAGGCCTCGCGCGAGTGGCGCCGGTACTCCTCGGCGCACGGCACGAACATCGACGACCCCGTCGGCGGGGCCGAGCTGATGATGCTGAACATGGACCCTCCGGCCCACACGAAGCTGCGGAACCTGGTGCGCAAGGCGTTCACCCCGCGGATGGTCTCGGCCCTGCAGCCGCACATCCGCGACATCGCCGAGCAACTGGTCGATCGCATCGCCCACATGGGGGAGTGCGACTTCGTCACGGAGATCTCCGCAGAGCTGCCGCTCCAGGTGATCTGCGAGCTCCTCGGCGTTCCCCTCGAGGACCGACACATGATGTTCCACTGGTCCAACCAGATGATCGGGTTCGAGGACCCCGAGTACGCCACCAACATCGACACCGCCACCACCGCCGCCATGTCCATGTACCAGTTCGCCGGGATGCTCGGCCAGCAGCGGAGGTTCGAACCGAAACAGGACCTGGTGACCGCGCTGATCGAGGCGGAGGTGGATGGGGAGAAGCTCAACGAGATCGAGTTCAGCGTGTTCTTCCTGCTGCTGGCGGTGGCCGGGAACGAGACCACCCGGAACCTCATCTCGGGCGGCCTCACGGCGCTGCTGGAGCACCCGTCGGAGCGCGACCGGCTCACCGCCGAACGTGCGCTCATGCCCACCGCGGTGGACGAGATGCTGCGGTGGGTCACCCCGGTCATGCACTTCCGCCGCACCGCCATGGAGGACTTCGACCTGCGGGGGGAACACATCCGGGCCGGCGACAAGGTCATCCTGTGGTACATCTCGGCGAACCGGGACGAGGAGATGTTCCCCGGCCCCCATCGGTTCGATGCGGGCCGGACGCCGAACGAGCACCTGGCCTTCGGCGGGGGCGGCCCCCACTTCTGCCTGGGGATGAACCTGGCCCGCCTGGAGATCGAGGTGATGTTCGACGTCCTCCTGGACCGGCTCCCCGACATCGAGCTGGCCGGGCCGCCCTCGAGGATGCGGTCGAACTTCATCAACGGCACCAAGCACCTCCCGGTTCGTTTCGGCGCCCGCTAGCTCCCCCGCCCGATCTGGGCAACCGAACCTGATTGTCAGTGGCCCCTCGTACGATGAGTGCCGGGTTCTCGGGGGGGAGGGCCGGGTTCTCGGGGGGGAGGGCCGGGCAGTTGGTCGTACCACGGAGAGGCGCGTCTTCCCAGAGTCAGCCACGCCCGAATCGTCTTCGTCTCACATGCCTGGGGAGATCGGTGGATCGCGAAGCAACTCGCCGCGGAAGTGGCGCGGGCGGGGGCAGAATGCTTCTTGGACGTGGTCGACATCGAGGTCGGCGACGATGTCGACGTCCGGATCTGGGAGGGCCTGAGGCGGTGCTCCGAGCTCATGGTTCTCCTCACGCCCATATCGATTGACCGGCGCTGGATCTGGATCGAGATCGGCGGGGCTTGGGCTCAAGGGAAGCGGGTCGTCGGAGTGGTACAGGGAATGAGCGTGGATGAGCTCTTGCGGCAGGTCGATGTGCCGCTCGCGCTCAGGAGGAAGGACCTTGTGGACATCAACGAGGTGGACCGATACCTTGGGCAGTTGAAGCGCCGAGGCACAGGAGCAAACCGACCGTGAGCACCAGGGCAACGACCGTCTTCATCTCCCACGCATCCTCGGATTCAGGATTCGCCCGGCGTCTGTTTCGCGCCTTGCAGAGACGTGGCGTGCGGTCGTGGATGGACGAGTCGACACAGCCAAGGGCCGAAGTGGAAACGAAGCTGGAAGCCGGCTCACGATCGGCCGGGATCGTTCTGCTGGTCCTGTCTGATAGGTCTGTGGGCTCTCCCAATGTGAACTTCGAGATGGGCGCTGCGATCGCCGGGGGCAAGCCGATCATCCCCATCTTCCTGTCCGAGAAGGCACGACGGGAGTCATCGGGCATCCTGCGGAATGACAGGGGAATCAGAGCAGTCGGGGAGAGCCCTGCGCGGGTGGCGGATCGCGTCGTCGACGCGATCCATCAGCTCCGCCTCGCCAGCTGACCTAGAATCCGCTCGCCTTGGACCAGCGATTTCCCCGGCAGGAGAACCGCGCCCTGATCTTCGAGGACTACCGGCGGCGGGGGCTGTGGGGCTCCGTCACCTTCAACCAGGTCCTGGAGGAGGGCTGCCTTCGCCGGTGGCCCGGCGGCGAGTTCGTGGTGGCCTCGCCCACCCGGCCGGCCTCGCTCTCCTACCGGGAGCTGCACGAACGAGCCCGGCGCATCGCCGGGGCGCTTCACGCCCTGGGGCTGCGCAAGGGCGACGTGCTGGCCCTGGAGATGCCGAACTGGATCGAGGCCTGCCTGGCCTACCTGGCCGCGGCGGCCCTCGGCGTGGTGGTGGTGCCGATCATCCACATCTACCGGGCGCGGGAGGTCGAGTTCATCCTCCGGCAGTCGGGAGCGAAGGCGTTCATGGTGCCCGATGCATGGAGCGGGATCGACTACCTGTCGATGCTGGAGGAGATCCGGCCGCGCCTCACCGATCTGGAGCACGTGGTCGTGGTGGGCGACACGATCCCGGAGGGATGCCTGGCATGGGAGGACGTGGCCTCCCGGGCCACGGAGGAGTTCCCGGCACCCGACATCTCCCCCGACGAGCCGCACATCCTGGCCTACACCAGCGGTACCACGGCCGACCCGAAGGGCGTGGTCCATTCGCACAACACGCTGCTGGCGGAGTGCCGCGCCATCTCCGCGACCTCCGGCGGCGACGAGCACGACGTGTTCCTGTGCCCGAACCCCGTGGGCCACATCGCGGGGATCTATTCGGCCCTGATCGCCCCGTTCCTCCTGGGGTACCGGAAGCTGGTGCTGATGGATGGGTGGGACCCGAGGTGGGCTCTCGAGCTCATGCAGGAGCACCGGGTGACCCGGACCGGCGGGGCCACGTTCTTCCTGATGACCATGTTGTCGGAGCCGTCCTTCGCCGAGTTCGACACCTCGTCGCTGGAGCTGTTCGGGGTGGGCGGGGCGAACATCCAGCCGTTCGTGATCGAACAGGCGGACGCGGCCGGCTGGTGGGCCATGCGGTCCTATGGGTGCACGGAACACCCCTCGATCACCATGGGCACGCGGGACGATCCGCTGGAGAAGCGGGCCCACACCGACGGGCGGCCCATGCAGGACGTGGAGCTGCGGCTGGTCGACGACGAGGGGCGGGACGTGGCGCCCGGGGAGGACGGCGAGATCGTCACCCGGGGCCCCGACCAGTTCCTGGGCTACATGGACCCGGAGATGGACGCCGAGGCGTTCGACGACGAAGGCTGGTTCCACACGGGCGACATCGGCCGGGTGGACCCCGACGGCTACCTCACCATCACCGACCGCAAGAAGGACATCATCATCCGGGGCGGCGAGAACATCAGCGCCCGGGAGGTCGAGGAGATCCTGGCCGCGCACCCGTCGGTGGTGGAGGCGGCGGTGACGCCGGTGGCCGATCCGCGGTACGGCGAACGCGTCTGCGCGTTCGTGGTGACCGGGGGCAAAGAGTTGACGCTGGACGACGTGGTGGCGCACTTCCGGGAGAAGGGCGTGGCCAGGCAGAAGACCCCGGAGCGGCTGGTGATCCTGCCGGAGCTGCCCCGAACCCTCGCCGGCAAGGTGCAGAAGTACCTCCTGCGGCGCGGCCTGGAAGGCGACGGGGGGTAGGACGACACCGGGGCGCTACGGCTTGGGGAGGGCGTCCTTCGCGTAGCCGGCCACGCCCCGGCGGACCATCCCGGGGAACAGGGCCCGCATCTTCGAAGGGATGGTCAGCAAGGCCGGGACGCTCACCTCGAACCGGTCCCGTTCGATCGCCCTCACGATGGCGTCGGCCACACGCTCCGCGGGGATCTTCTTCGGCGTTCGCATCCGGGCGAACTCGGGGGCGTCGAAGAACTCGGTGTCGATGGGGCCCGGATAGACGATGGTCACCCCGATGCCGAAGGCCTTCACCTCGTACGACAGGCCCTCGGCGAACCCGATGGTGCCGAACTTCGTGGCGTCGTACACCGCCTGCAGCGGCGGCGGGATCCGGCCGTTCGTGGAGGAGACGAACACCAGGCGCCCGCGCCGGCGCTCCTGCATCCCGGGCAGGACGGCGCGGGCGCAGAACATCTGCCCCAGGAGGTTCGTCGTCACCTGCTCCTCGATGCTGTCGACCGTCTCGTCGGCGAACAGCCGGTACCGCCCCACGCCCGCGTTGGCCACAAGGACGTCGACCCGGCCGAGGGTTCGGATCACCTCCTCCACCATGGCGTCCACGGCCGCGGGATCCGAGACGTCGCAGGCGACGGCGATGCAAGCCGGCGCCGCCGCCCGGCACGGTGCCAGCGTCTCCTCGAGCTTCTCCTTGCGCCGGGCGCACACCGCGACCGTGGCGCCCCGCCGGGCCAGGGCGATCGCCGTGGCGCGCCCGATTCCGGAGGAGGCCCCGGTCACCAGGCAGACGGCACCCTCGACCTTCATCGCGTGGGCCATGGTCGGGCCTTCCACCGGTGATGTCGAACCCGCGCCCTGGCGAGGCCGCCGGGCCCTCGGCCTACACTGCGGGAGCCGTGCGGTTCGTCGAAGAGACCGAAGACCAGTCGGCCCTGCGCAAGCTGGCCCGGGAGGTGGCCGACCGTGAGCTCGCCCCCCGTGCGGCCCATTGGGACGAGGCCGAGGAGTTCCCCCACGCCTCCTGGCACGCCCTGCGGGAGGCGGGGCTGTTCGCCACCACCGTGGGGGAGGAATTCGGCGGGGCCGGCCTCGGAGACACCGAGGGCGCCATCGTCCTGGAGGAGCTGGCGCGGGCCGACGTCTCCAGCGCCATCCTGTGCCAACTCGTGTTCAACGGCGCTCCCAGGGCCATCGAGCACCTGGGGAACGACGGACTGAAGGCCAGGTGGCTTCCCCGGGCTGCAGCCGGGGAGACGCTGTTCTGCCTGGGCATCAGCGAGCCCGACGCCGGCTCGGCGGTGAACCTCATGCGGGCCCGGCTCAGGACCGAAGGCGACGGCTACCGCCTGACCGCCTACAAGAATTACGTCACCGCCGGGCACGTGGCGGGGGCCTGCCTGGTGTGGACCCGGTGGCCTGACAGCACGGGTTCGAACGGCATCGGGGCCGTGGTCGTGGACACGTCGTCCCCGGGCGTCACCGTGGCCGGCATCCACCGGAAGATGGGGCTGCGCGGTTGCAGCGAGGCCGAGCTCGCCTTCGACGACGTTCGGATCGAACCCGAGGACGTGCTGCTGGAAGGCCGGCCCGAGGACAACGGCGCGTTTCGAACCCTCCTGGCCCACCTGAACCACGAGCGGTGCGGCAACGCCGCGATGTGCGTGGGAGCGGCCCAGGGCGCTTTGGAGTTCGCCATCCGCTACATGAACGAACGCCGCCTGGGAGACCGGCCGTTGGCAGACCTCCAGGGCCTCCAGTGGAAGATCGCCGACATGGCCGTCCGCCTGGAGGGGGCCCGGCTCCTCCTGTACCGGGCGGTGGGCCTGGCCGGCCCTGGCGGGACCCCGCCGCCGCTCGAGAGCGCCATGGCCAAGACGGCGGCGAACCTCGCGGCGCGCCACGTGTGCGACGAGGCCATCCAGATCCTCGGTGGCTACGGCTACAGCCGGGAGTATCCAGTGGAGCGTGTGTTCCGGGACGTGCGGGGACTGCTCATCGGGGCCGGCACGGTGGAGGTCCAGAGGAACTACATCGGGACGAGGCTGCTGAAGGGCGGCGCTCCCGCCAGTCCGGGGTGGCGCCCCCAGTAGGACGTGTATGGATAGCCCTTGCCGCGGTGCCCGCGTTCGCCCGCGATCCCGCTCCTCCCTACCATCAGGGCCAGGTTCGCGATCGAGGGAGGCTGAGATGGAAGAAGGACGGCGGCACGGTGGCTGGGTCCTGGCGCGGGCGCTGAAGGAGCTGGGCTTCGAGCGGGTGTTCGGCCTGGCCGGGGGGCACGTCATGGCGTTCTTCGACGGCTGCCTGACCGAGGGCATCCAGGTGGTGGACACCCGGCACGAGCAGGCCGCCGTGCACATGGCCGAGGGCTGGGCCCTGGCCACGGGCAGGCCGGCCGTGGCCGCCGTCACGGCGGGCCCCGGCGTGACGAACGCCGCCACAGGCGTGATCAACGCCCAGCAAACCGGCGCCCCCGTGGTGGTCATCTGCGGGGGAACCGCCGCCGACCTCGATCATCGCGGGGCCGTGCAGCAGATCGACGCCACCGACCTCTACGGCCGGATGGTGAAGTGGTCGCGCCTGGCCCGCGACCCCCGGCGCCTCCGGGCCCACCTCCTGGAGGCCATGCACGCGGCCTCGACCGGCAGCCCGGGCGTGGCCGTCCTGCAGGTCCCGATGAACCTGACCATGGACGACGCTCCCGACCAGGAGGAGTGGACCGCGCCGGCCAGCCTGGCCGCTCCCGATCCGTCGGACGTCGAGGCCGCGGTGAAGCTCCTCGAGGCGGCGGAGCGCCCGGTCGTGCTGGCGGGCGGAGGCGCCCACTGGTCGCGGGCCGGCGACGCGCTCAGGGCGTTCACCGAGCGAACCGGCATCCCGGTCACCACCACCAGCGCAGCCCGGGGCCTCCTGCCCGACAGCCATCCGAACTGCCTGGGGTACCTGCTCCACGGCGGAGCCGCGATGGTGGCTGCCGACGTCGTCCTGATCCTCGGTTCCCGGTTCAACGCGAACCTGGTCTACGGCGGGATGCCGCTGTTTCGTCCGGACACCCGAGTCGTCCAGGTGGACGTGGAGACCGAACGCCTGGGCGGGCCCAAGGCCATCGAGGTGGGGCTGGCCGCCGACGTTCGGCTGGCCCTGGAGGCGCTCACGGCCGCCTGGAGCGCGCCGACGGAGCGCCTGAATGGCTGGCGGGCCGGGGTCATGGAGCTGGCCGAGGGATCGAGGGCGCAGTGGAGGGGCTACTGGGAGAACTCGCCCCCGTCCCCGGTCCACCCGGGACGGCTGGCCGCGGAGGCCGTGGCCGCCGGGCTGGCCGAGGCCGGCGAGGAGGTCAGCTTCGTCGCCGACGGCGGGGACTGCCTGGTGTGGGCCCTGGCCGAGTTCAAGGCCGAGCACCCGGGTTCGATATTCCACACCAGCACCGCCCTGGGCACGCTCGGGGTCGGCGTGCCCTTCGCCAACGCCGCCGCCATGGCCACGGGCAGGCCGGTGGTGGCCATGTTCGGGGACGGGGCGTTCGGCCTGGCGGCCATGGAGATCGACACGGCCGTGCGGTTCTCCCTTCCCGTCACCATGTGCATCTCGAACAACGCCGGGTGGGGCGACGTCCGGCACGAGGCGGAGAACTGGTTCGGCAAGGGCCGGATCGTGGCCGCGGAGCTCCGGGACACCGATTACGCGGGGATGGCCCGGGCCCTCGGCGCCCACGGCGAACGGGTGGAGACGGCTGACGACCTCCGGCCGGCCATCGAGCGGGCCGTGGCCACGCAGGGCCCCGCCCTGGTCGATGTCACGACCGACCCGGAGGTCCTGTCCGAGCTCATGCGTGACCTCTCCCAGCTCGGGCTCATGTAGCGGGCTGAGCCTGGCCCCATAGCTAGTCAAGATTGACTAGATACGCCCCCTGGGGGTACATTCGCGCCCTGACGTCCTGTTCGAGGAGGCGCGACTCATGGGCCCACGCAGGCTGCTCTCGGGGACGCTGGTCGCTTCGCTCGTCGCAACGCTCGTGGCCTTCTCCCCCACGGCGAGCCGGGCCGATTGCGCCGGGTCCTGGTCGAAGTTCCAGTACGACCTGTCCAACACGGCCGCGCCGTGCGGTTCGACCATCACCGCGGACGACGTGGCCACGCTGGCCCCGCGGTGGTTCGTGCCGACGCAGAGCCCCGTGTCGGCCACGCCCACGGTCGTGGACGGGGTGGCCTACGCGGGGGACTGGAGCGGAACGTTCCAGGCCCTCGACGCGAACACGGGCGTCCCCCTGTGGGCCTTCGACGTCAAGAACAACCTGATCCACGACGACCAGCACGCGGTGTCCTACGCGGAGATCGTGTCCTCTGCCTCCGTGGTCGACCTGCCGGCGGTGGGCCGAACCGTGTTCTTCGGTGGGGGAGGCACGCTGTACGCTCTTGACGCCGCGACCGGCCTGCCCCGGTGGGCCGTCGACACGGACCCGACCCAGCCGACCAGCCAGGTCGAGATCGAATCCTCTCCCGTGGTGTGGACGCCGAAGGCCGGCACCCCGGTCGTGTACGTGGGCACCGACGTCAACGAGGCCCCCCATGTGGCCCGCACCGGCGTCCTTGCCTTCAACGCCCTCACCGGGACGCTCATGTGGAAGTTCGATCCCGAGCGGAAGCTTGTGGTGCACTCGGTGACGGAGGGGTCGGGAACCGGATACGGGTGTGGCGGGGCGTGGTCGACCCCGGCCCTCGATCCCACCCGGAAGCTGCTGTTCTTCGGCACGTCGAACTGCACCGACTGGCAGGAGGCCGAAGCGGCGGGGGAGACCTCCTCGGAGGGGATCTGGGCGGTCAACGCCGGATCGGGGGCCCTGGTGTGGGAGTTCCACCCGAGGGGGCCGAACGACCTCGATGAGGACTTCGGGTCCTCGCCCATCCTGTTCAGCATCGGGAGCCGGGACGTGGTGGCCGAGGGGGGCAAGGACGGGGCCTTCTATGTCCGGGACCGGGCCACCGGAGCCGAGGTGTGGACCGCCCAGATCACCCAGGGCGGCTCGATCGGCGGGTTCATCGGCAGCGCCGCGCTCGGGCTGGCCGGGAGCACGCCGGCCATCTTCGCCGCCTCGGCCATCCCCACGTCCGCGGGCGGCCCGCCCGCGTCGCTGTACGCCATCGACGCCGGGACCGGCGGCGTCCTGTGGTCCGAACCGATCCAGGCACCGTCCTACGGCGCCGTCACGTTCGTCAACGGGGTCGTGCTGACCGGACCGACCTTCTCCTTCAACGTGTCGGGCTACGACGCCGCCACCGGCGATCCGCTGTGGACCGTCCCACTGGCCTCGGCCGTCTCCTCGGGGATGGCCGTGGTCGGTGACAGCCTCTACTTCGGCGCGGGCACCACCACCGACGGCGTTCCCCCCCAGCTCACCGGGGTGTGGGACTTCGCGCTGTCGAACTCGCCTCCCCCCAACCCCGGCGGTGACGGCCCCACGGCCGTCTACTGGGACCAGAACGAGGAGGAGGACTTCTTCGTCGCCCCCAACGGAGAGGTCAAGTCCTTGGTCCCCCCGTGGGACCCGAACGGGCAGATGTGCATCTTTCCCGGCAGCTCGGGCCGGTTCACGACCGGCTACAACCCGACCCTTCCCGACCAGCACAACCCCGGGAGCGAGAAGCCGCTCATGAACCCGCCGGTGGGAGAGGCCGTCTGGGACAAGCACGGCCGGTTCACCAGGAAGACGATCTACATCCCGGGCCCCTACGCCAACCCGGGGTCGAGCATCGGGGGCGACATCCCGCCGGACGAGTCGAACGGCAATGCCTTCAACGACAACGGAACGTACACGGGGTGTGCGTTCGACTCGAAGGCCGACTTGTTCGCCACCGACATCGGCACGGCGCAGGGCCAGATCCCCGTCCCGGACAGCGGGAGGCTCATCGAGTGGTTCCCCCCCGATTACACGACGTACTGCATCCTGACCGGACCCACCGCGGGTGGCGCCGGGGATCACCACGTCGATGGCACGGGGGGCCTCCGAGACCCCGGGACGCTGGCCGTCGACGGGAGCGACAACGTCTACGTGCCCGAACCTGGGGCCAACGACCCGGCCACCGGCACCCTTCCGGGCTTCGGCCGCGTCCTCAAGTTCGAGAGCTCCTCGCTCCCGAAGAGCGCCGCCGACTGTCCGGGACCGTCGAACATGCCCACCGCCCAGGTGACATCGTCGGTGTTCATCCAGGGGTCACCTGGCTACCAGCCGTTCCCCTCGGGGATCGCTCGCGACCCATCGTGCAACTGCTGGGCGGTCTCGAGCGTGTTCGGGTTCCCCGCCGTCGCCTGGTACGACGACGGAGGACATCCGTTCGTGGGCAAGGGGCCCGTGGTGGGGGGCCAGTTCACTCCGTTCGGGCTGGCCTTTTCGCCCGCGGGCAACCTGTTCTTGGTCGACATCCACGTCACGTGCACGGGCGACCCGACCGAGGGGGGAGGCGGCGTCGGGTGCGGCCCGGCGGACTACGCGGGGCAGATCCTGGAGGTCACGTTCTCGAACGGGATCCCATCGACGCCGCTGGCCATCGCCCAGGGCCTGAACTACCCGGTGAGCGTCACGACCTGCGATCCGTCGAAGCGGATCTGTCCGAGGAGATAGCCCGCCCGCCCCGGCCCGTCCCGGCCCGTCCATACAATCTGGCCATGGCCGGCACGAAGCCGAAAGCGGTGCCCCCGGCCCGCCGGGGGCTGTGCCTCGCCATGCCCGCCGGATCGCCCTGCCCGGCCAGGGCCGTGCGGGGCAAGCCGTACTGCATCGAGCATCTCGGTCCCCTTCACCCTTCCT
>Ga0137378_10002702_pt1 | contig 15235 bp, 20 predicted proteins | sample SagtaG_21_FD_104813 | JGI IMG/M metagenome (GOLD analysis project Ga0137378, IMG submission 104813) | Vadose zone soil microbial communities from Sagehorn Ranch, Mendocino, California, USA - Sage2_L_60_16 metaG | ecosystem: Environmental > Terrestrial > Soil > Vadose zone | place: USA... | reverse complement strand
GGCGCCGACGGGTTCGCCGCGCTGTGGAACGCCCGTCATGTCCTCGCGCAGAAGAACGGGCTGCAGGTTGATCAAGTCGAGCTCCTGCTGCGCCGCTACGGGTCGCTCATCCACGAGCTGCTCGACCTCATTCGCGCCGACCCCGGCCTTGCCAGGCCCCTGGGCGGTGCCCCGCAACACCTGCGTGCGGAGATTTACTACGCTGCGAGCCACGAGGGAGCCCTGCACCTCGAGGACATCCTTGCGAGGCGCACGAGGATCAGCATCCAGACCTTCGACCGAGGGGTCGCCAGCGCCCGTGAGGCTGCCGCCATCGTGGCCCCTGTCCTGGACTGGGACGAGTCCACTACCCTGCGCGAGATCGAGTACTACGAGGCCAGAGTCCTCGCAGAACGGGAATCCCAGACGGCGCCTGATGACGCGGGAGCCGACGCGGCCCGTCTCAGCGCGCCTGACGTGCGAGGGCACCTCCGCGAGGTGAGCGTCTCGCAGGGCGGGGGAGGGAAGGACTGACGTGGCCTCCCCCGCTCCCTGCAAGGCCGCGGGCCGCCGTGTCCGCGCCACGAGGTCGCGAGCCGGACGCGGTCCACGAGCACGACCTGGGAGCCGAATGAGGCAACCTTTTCCTGCAGTTCTTCGACTAGTTCTGGATTCCCTGGTCCTTCGAACATCGACGAGGTAGACGACTCTAGCGGGTACTTCGCAACGTTCGGCGACAGCGAAGCGCTTCCTCCATCGCGGCTTCGACGGGGTCGCTCACCGGGCGGCCTCGTTGAACCGCTCGGCGCGGAACCCGGATTCATCACCGAGGTGGAAGTAGATGTGGCCCTCGAGCGTGCCGTCGAGGTTGAGCGCGGCCCAGCCGCGGCCGCTCGCGTCGTCGCCCTCGTCGGAGCCTTGCCACGAGAACTCGACCCCCGGCTGACCGTCACGATCCGCGTCGCGGCAGTCGAGGTCCCCCGTCACCACGATGAAACCCAGGCTGCCGAGGCCGTCCTCACCGAACTCGATGAAGCCGGGCTTGACCAGATCGATGGCCTCCTGGTCCCAGTTGTCCATCTCTGTGATACGCCACCGGCCAGTGATGCTCGCACTCTCGGACATGCGACGAGACTAGCGGCCCGAGGGGCTGCGGCAGGCCGGGGTTTCCTACTGCGCGTCAGATTGTTCGCAGGTCTTCGAACGCCACGTCTCGCGGAGCGCGTATTGCTCATGGCCTCCAGCTCTCCTCGTACCACGTCCACTCCGGGCACTCATCCGCCAGCGGCGGCAACGACAGGTGCAGTGGCCTCACCTTCTCGTACACCGTGCGCGCGAGGTCGTCTGCGGCACCGGGCAGGCCCATCCGGACCAGCAGCATGTCCTCGTCGGTATCCTCGCGGCATTCGTACAGTCCGAGCATGACGGCGGCTGCGGTATCGGCGGCCGCCCGCTGGGCGCCGCGTTCCTTCCGCCAGGTGAGATCATCGATGTACGGCTGGAGGACTTCCAGGACCCGTCCCCGCCCCGCATCAACGGACACTGGACCGCGCAGGCGCAGCGTTCGCAGCCTGGTCGTGATCTCGTCGATGAGTTCCTGATCGTCCACGGCGAGCAGCGCGGAGGTGATCTCTTCCGCCTCGGCGGCCAGTTCAGGATGCCGGAGGAGCAACTCGGCCAGCAGAACAGACCGCTCGTCATCAGACAGCCGCCGCTTCCAGGAACCCACGACACCACAGTGACACCAACACCGCTTCCACGGAGCTGTGCCTGACCGACCTGGCCCGGATGGGCCGGGGATCCAGGCGATCGCCACGCGGCGGAGGGGATCTTTTGGCATGCTCGCGTGGGTGAGTCCTCAAAGCCGTGGCCGTAAGTCTTCCAAGCCCGTCCGACGTCAGACTTCGTCCCGGGTCGCGTCTAGTGCGAGCCGCCTGCGGGAGCCTGAATTCCGCGACGGCCGGGATGTCATCGTGAAGAACCTGGCACTGCTCGCCGACGTGGCCGCGGTCCCGTCCGCCTACGACGCGGAAGCCTTGGTCAGCGTCCTGGTCGGGTACCTGATCCAGGCAGGCATTCCCGAGCCGAGCCTCACGCGCATGATGCTCGACGTGATCGACGAGCTCCGCCGACGCGACGCTGACCATTCTTACCCTGCCCTGCGGGCGCTCGCGGTCATCGGTCCGCCCGGCGTGACCGAGTACGCCGCCGTCGCGGCCGATCGCCTGGCGGCACGGGATGCGGCCCTGCCGTGGATCGCCAGCATCGCCGACGTCACCGCGGGCACGTGCCATCTGGCCACTAACGCCGCTGGCGACACCACCCTCGTCTCCTGTGAGTTCACCTACGCCGACGGAAGCAAGCCGCACGCGGTCTGGGCTGTCTTGGACGCCGCCTGGCACGGCGTGCCCGCCTGTCTCATGCTGGCCGATGACCTGCCCGAGGCGCGCGCCCGCCTTGCCGACAACGCTAAGATCGCCGGCGCCGAGGTCCGCGAGGTGCCTGCCGCCGAAGCCGCCCCGGTCGTGCTCGCTGCCATCGACGCTCTCATCCTGCATGGCCCGCCGCCCGAGCGCGACCGCAAGGATGACAGCTTCTCCATGGCCTGCTCCAGCCTCAGCGTCGCCCGCCACCGCGCCGAACTGCTGCTCGGCCCGGACGGTAAGCCTCCCGCGCGCGACCCGATCGAAGACCACTGGCCCGCGGTGGCGCGCGATCAGCTGGCCGAGGAATTCCTCGCCTCCCCGCATGCCAGGGAATTCGCTGACATGGCCAGCCGAACGGTTCCCAGGCTCTTGATCTCCCGCAGCCTTGACACGCTGGGGTGCGACCCGACGGTGGCCAGCCCGGTCGCGCTTGGTCGCATTCTGCTCTACGCGGTCCCCTCGAGCCTGGCCGCGCCAGACCGCTACGGGGACCTGATCCCGCCGGTCGCGCGGGCGTGGATGGAGTGGCTCGTGGACCGGCGCGCCCTGGACAAGCCCGCGCGCAGGCAGATCAAGCGCCAGCTAGACGCCATGCTCCGGCGGTTCCCGGCCGTCTGGAACGGCCCGCTCCAGTCCCCGATGCGCCGCTACGTCCAGGACCTGCCGGACGAGGTTATCTGCGACGGGACCAAGCTGGTCCCCGTCCTTGAGCGCCGTGAGTTCGCGGTCCCCGTCCCATCCGACCGTGCCAGCGGAACCGTGGCGGGCAAGCCCGGACGGCGGGTGCGGGACGTGACCACGCTCGACCCCGCCGACCCGGTGGACCGCCAGCTCATCACGGTCAATGACCTGAGTGCCCGCATGATTTCCCAGCACAGCTTCGGCAACTACGTGACTGTCGTGGAGCAGCTATGGGCCGAGGACCCGGCCGAGTTGTGGTCAACCGCCAAGCGAATGCTCGACGTCGGCCTGTCCCGCGAGGCGGTCCTGGACCGCCTCGCCCGGGCCATCACGCCCTGAGTCCTGCTACGTCCTAACCGTCGGCACCTACGACCCGGCACGCGCTTTCTGCCCGCAGCAGCCCCGGCATGGTTGTGGCAGAGGCCACATCGAGGTCCGGGCCTCGACAGGAAGAACAGCGACCCCGGCAGGGCTCGTCGGCGAAGCCGACACGGTCCGGGCCACACTTGAGGGTGCCGAAGACCTGCGCCACCTGGGCAAATGCTCGGCGAAGCGCGGCTGGGCGTTCGGCGCCTGGCTGACGTGCGGTGCCTGTCGGGTGATGGGATGATCTTCGGCTTGTGGGCTTGAAGCTGATCTTCCTAATGGTCTCTCATGCCGTGTCGCTGCTCGGCTTGTCACGGCGGGAGTCATGGTGGAAAGACGCGGAAATCTTGATGCTGCGGCACCAGCTCGCCGTCGCCGAACGCGAGCGGCCAAGGGCTCGTTCGCGGCTCACATGGCCAGACCGAGCGTGGCTGGCCCTGCTGGCAGGGACGCTCCCGGCCGGGCGGCTCGCGGCGATGCGGCTGTTCATCACTCCTGGCACCATCTTACGATGGCACCAAGACATCGTCCGCCGCCGGTGGGACCGCCGGTCCCGCAGGGGCCGGTCTGGCCGCCCGGCGACGCACCGTAAGGTCCGGTCTGAAGTGCTGCGGCTGGCCCGGGAGAACGAGTCCTGGGGCTACCGGCGGATCCACGGCGAGCTGGCCGGGCTCGGCATCACGGTAGCGCCGTCCACCGTGTGGGAGATCCTCAAGCGCGCCGGGATCGAACCGGCGCCGCGCCGAGACGGGCCGGGCTGGGCGGAGTTCCTGGGGTCCCAGGCGCAGGGGATCCTGGCGCTGGACTTCTTCACCGCCGACCTCCTCAACGGAACCAAGGTCTATGTCCTGGCGGCCATCGAGCACGGCACCCGCCGCATCCGGATCCTCGGGGCCACCGGGCACCCGGTCCAGGCGTGGGTCGTTCAGCAGGCCCGGAACCTGCTCATGGACCTCGAAGACGCCGGGACCCGGGTCAAGTTCGTGATCCATGACCGGGACGCCAACTTCACGCTGGCGTTCGACGACGTGTTCATGGCCAGTGGTGCCAGGGTGATCCGTTCAGCGGTCCAGGCGCCCCGGATGAATTCGATCATGGAACGCTGGATCGGTAACTGCCGCCGAGAACTGCTCGACCGGACCTTGGTCTGGAACCACCGCCACCTGATGACCGTGCTGCGCGAGTACGAGGACTTCCACAATACGCATCGGCCGCACCGGTCCTTGAAGCAAGCCGCACCGATGCGCCCGCTACCTGAAACCGTCACCGACATCGATCATTTCCGGGTCCAGCGACGCGACCGCGTCGGGGGCGTGATTCATGAATATCGCCTGGTCGCATAGGTTTTCGGCACCCACAACCTCTGGTGTACCTCCGGAATTCCCGCGTCTGCTGGGTGGCAGCGGGGCGCTCCTGTGAGGCATCGCGGGGGACTCCGAAGGTTCCTGGCAGACGGGTTCATAGGCGTGCGCCGCTGGGCGGTTTCGGCGCTTCGCCGGGTGCCCGGTGGGTGGGTCGCACAGGGTACCGCCTGCTGTCAGGTGATCGTGGCTGAAAAGAGCCGCTGGGCGACGGCGGTCGTGGTAGCGAGCGCGAGCATGGCGTGCTCGCGGGTCCAGGCGGTGGCCCGTAGGCCAGGGTCGGGGTGGGTGGCTGACCCGTAGTCGAACAGGGACTGGATGAGCTGCCGTTCGGCGTCGAGGATCGCGGCCTCTCGCTCATCGACGTTCCGCAGGGTCTTCTTGGGGTTCAGCTGCTCGGCGTGCATGCTGCGCAGCACTTCGGCCGCGTCGCGGGAGGCGCGGATGCTGCCTTTCCAGTCGCCTGCGTCCAGGCGCTGGCGTGCGTCGGTGAGATCCCGGACCACGGTGCGGTGATCATCAGTGGCCGTTCCCGCGGGCAGCTTGACGACGAGAGTGATGGCGGCGGCCTGCTGCCAGGGGGTAAGGACCTGGCGTGCCCATGTTTCAGCTGGGATGTCGAGACGTTCTTGGCCCGCGTGCCGGATCGGGCTGTGCGGACTGGCGTTCGGCCGGGGAACCCCTTCCGGTCTGGGATGAAGCCCGGGGACTGGCTCGCCATGATTCAGGAGCACTACGGTGGGCGTGACGTAGAGGACCAGGTTCCCGCCGTTGCGGACGCGCTCGATGTGTTCGACGCCGGTCGGCGTCAGATGCCAGCGGGCGTACTCGCTCGTTGCGTACGGCTTGTCACCGCCCTCCCGAAGCGTGAAGCCGAGGTGGGTGATGATGGTCTCGGCCTGCCCGAGGTCAGCCGACTGGACGCTCCCCTGAACCTGGCAAGAGGTGAGGATCATGGCCGCGACGCCGGGAGCGAACCCGTCAGCCCGTATCTTGAGCTCGACTTCGAGCACAGGATCGGCGTTAACCGACCCGCGTACGGTTCCCGCGGTGATTGCCGCGTGCCCGTAGTAACCCGTCCCGGTGATCATCGGTTTTCCTGTGCCCTTCCTGGTCCTGGGGTGAACTTACCGTCCCTGCCCGGGGCAGGAAGGTCGCCGCGCCTTGTTGTCGCGTCGCCGCGCTCGCGTGGTGATCCCCATCGCCTTTGGCCGCGTGCCGCACTGTGCAGATAGTCACTCAGGGATGACCAGTCGTGTCTGGCCCGGCGCGGGAGGGTCTGCTGGCGGAAACCAGGCAGGATCAAGGCCGGGAGGAACCGGAATCCGGCGCAAGCGGTCTGTAAAACCGCTCCCTTACGATCTGGTGGCTGTTGGTCGCGTTGAAGACGTCAGCAGCGGGGGCGGAGCTTGGCGGTCAGGGGGCGCGGACGCCACGTGGTAATTCCGGGAAAGCGTCAGCGGGTGCTTTAGCTTTAGCTGGACAGCTTCGGACGGTATGCCCAGCGAGATGAGACGGCAGCGTTACCTGGCTGCGATCGACGGCCCGCCCTGGGACGCGGTACTCGGTATGTACCTCCGGTACACCCTCCGTGTACCTCCGATGGACCTTTCGTGTACCTCCCATGGAACCGCGGGCAACACCGGATTCCGGCCCGCCGCCAGGCGGTGATCAGGCATATCCGGCCTCGCTGCCGGGACCGTTCTGGGTGAAATCGCCGCCGTCACGTCGCGGACTAACGACGCTTGAGGCAATGGAAGACGTGACGTCTTCCGCCGACCTCGGCGACCGCGATGGCGAGTTACGGTCACTTGCCCGCTTGCTGGTCGCTAGCCACGCACCGAGAGCGATCAAGATCAGCCCGCCGACGGCGCCGATGGTCAGCCGCTCACCGAGCACCAGAACGCCCAGGAACAGGGCGACGACCGGCATCACATAGGTGATCACCGACGCGGTAGCCGCGCCCGCCTCGTCTATCAGCAGGTAAAACAGCCAGTACGCGACGCCGGTATTGACTACCCCCAGCACGACCAGGGCCAGGATGCTGCTCACTGGGGGGACGTGAGGGGGCCATTCAACGGCTGCGGGCGGCAGGAAAGCCGCACTTGAGATGGCCGTCATCAGCGCCGTAACCGCGAGGGCCGGCTGGTCAGCCAGCCAGCGCCGGTACAGCAGCGCTGCCCCGGCGTAACCGAGCGCGCTGAGCATCACGGCCCCGGCATCGAGAAGTTCGCCGCGCAGATCGATGCCCAGCAGGGCAACGACGCCGGCGAAGCCGATGACCAGTCCCGCGAACCGCTTGCGGTCCGGGATCTCGGACCTGATCAGCCACAGCGCGAGCACGGCGGTGAACAGCGGGTCAGTAGCGGTCAGGATCCCGGCCACCGAGGAACTGACGTGCTGTTCGCCCCAGGCGGTCAAGAAGGTGGGCGCGGCCATGTCCAGCACGGTCACCACGATGACGGGCGCGATCACCTGGCGCACGCCACGGAAGGCCCGGCGCCTGGCCGCCAGCGGCACCAGGAACGCGGCGCCCAGCAAAGTCCGGCCGAACACCACTGCGGCCGGCGGCATGTGCTCGACGGCCACCCGGATGAACAGGAATGAGCTGCCCCAGATGACCGAGGCCGCCGCGAAGAGCAGCGGCCTTCCGGGTCACAGCGACTGCCTGCCGGTACTCGGAAACACAGCCGCCATCGGGTACCCGGCCTGCCGGCCGGCAAACTGGCTGGGTTACTCCGGCCAGCTTGGGTAGTGGGCGCGGACGACCGAGACCAAGGAGGTTCGCATGTCCGGAACCACTGTGGGAATCGTGGTTATCTGCGTGGTCGCCGTGCTGACGATTGCTATATGGCTGGGTGCGGTGGCCCTCGCTGCCCGCCGCCCGTACTCGCAGAATCCCAAGCGGGAGCGGATGCGGGGGCTCGTGCAGGGCGGCCAGCACGTGGGCGGCGGGCAGCGTGGCGCCGACCCGTGACGCGCCGGTCCCGCCGGGAGGCGGGGAGCCGCCGACCCCGGAAGAGGAGGACGCGGCGCAAGCCGGGCCGCCGGGCCGGCGTTCAGGAAGCCCGATGGACCTCTGACGCCCCAGGCCGAAGGAAGAGACAAGACCACGCCATCAGCCCACCAGCCGCCGCCCGGCCAGGAGCAGGAATATCCCGGCCGGACAGCTGATATGGATTCCCGGCCCGCGATGAGATGCGGGACTACCAGGGCCGGGGCCTGCTGGCGGGAACCCGCGCCCTGATCACCGGCGGTGACTCGGGCATCGGCCGGGCCGTCGCGGTGGCCTTCGCCAAGGAAGGTGCCGACGTCGCGATCGCCTACCTGTCCGAGATCGAGGACGAGGATGCCGCTCACACGGCCGAACTGGCCGCAGCGGCCGGGCAGCGCTGCGTGACGATCCGCGGCGACCTCGCCGTGGAAGACAACTGCCAGCGCTCGGTGGAGCAGACGGTGACCGAACTCGGCGGCCTCGACGTGCTGGGTGAACAACGTAGCGACCCAGGAGCCGGTCAAAGACCTCGCCGAGCTGAGCACCGGGCAGTGGGAACGGCCGTTCCGGGTCAATGTGCACAGCTACTTCTGGACCACCCGGGCCGCGCTGGAGCACCTGCCCGATGGCGGCGTCATCATCAACACCTCCTCCATCCACGGGCTGCGCGGTAACAAGACCCTGATCGAGTACGCCGCGACCAAGGGCGCCATCCTGGCCCTCACCTACTCCCTGGCCAGGCCCTGCAGGACCGCGGCATCCGGGTCAACGCCGTCGCTCCCGGACCAGTCTGGACACCGCTGATTCCCGCCACGCTCGGCCAGGACCGGATCGGTTCCTTCGGCAGCCAGGTGCCCATGGGCCGTGCCGCGGTGACCTGCCCGCTGCTGCGTCAGCACCCGCCCATCGTGGCGCGAGCGGCGGGATCGCGGCCGCGAGGAAGACCGCCACCACCCCAAGGGCGCAGCTGACGACGAGGATGACCGCAGCCCACCGGGGTATGCGGTGGCGCACGAGCCAGCCCACGACGGGGCCCCAGGCCGGCGGCGATGAACATCGCCAGGCCGCTGATGATGAGCACGGACCTGGCCCGGATGAACAGCTCGACCACGCCGTAGGCCACCGCGACACCGAACGCGGCGGCCATGCCGATCATCAACGGGGAACGCTTGCTGATCGGCCGCCCCGGGTCCCGAGACCGCCGGTCTCCTCGGGCACGGCCGCGGCTGTCTCGAAGGCCTCCTGGATGCGGTCTTCCTGCCCGCCGCGGCCTTCCCGGGCGTCGTCGTCCTGGGTCCGGACTTCCTCTTGCGCCCGGATCTCGACCGCCTCGGGCCTGTCGTCTCCCCAGTCCCGTCGGCCGCGCCGTCACGCTCGCCGGTGCGAGCCGAATCCGTCATCGTGGAGTCAGGCGCGGCAAGGCCGTCTCCCTTCGGCCGCCTTCTTGGCATACGACGACCCCTCGGAGCTACCCGCGGATGAGCTGCTCAAGCCCGGAGGGTGGGAGAACCTGCCGCACTCGCCGATCCGGTTTCCTGGCTACTTTCGGTCCTGGTGCGCGGCGGGTGTTTGCGCCAGAGCCTGTTCTAGGCTCGAGAAATTAGGGATCACGCGGTCGAGCCCGGTGATCGAGAGGATGCGGAGGACGGCGGCGACCCCGATGACCAGCAGCACCTGGCCGCCCTCTGCGCGGGCCCGCTTGTGCGTGCCGACCAGGGCGTGAATCCGGGCCGTATCGCAAAACTGCGTGTGGCTCATGTCGACCACGACCGTCCCGTTCCCGCGCGCGGCTGCCTGCAGCAGCGCCGTGCGCAGCCCGGCGGCGTTGGTGATGTCGATGTCTTCGGGTGCCGCCACCACCGGCACGCTCCTGATCACCTCAACCGGGAAGCCTGCGTCAGGCACCCGCATCAACCTCCACGCCTGCGTGATCTGGCTGGCGCCGGACCATCAGCAGGGCGATGTCGTCGCGGGCTGGCCCGCTACCGACCAGCGCGTGCATCACCGCGGCGCAGGCCGCCTCCGGGGACTGCGCCGTCACCGCCTGGCAGAGCCGGGCCAGCCCGTCGTCAATCAGCTCACCCGGGCGCTCGATCAGGCCGTCGGTGTAAAAGCACAGCAATGCGCCCGGCGGGATCTGCACCGTGGTCACCGGCCGCCGAACCTGATCGGTGATGCCGAATATCGCCCCGGTCACGACACTGGCCAGTTCCGCGGGCTGTCCCGGGTACGCGATGACCGGAGGGAAGTGCCCCGCCAGGCGGATGTGCATCCGATCGAGCCCCGGCTCGATGACCGCGTACAGCACGGTGGCCATCGCGTCGGGCTCGAAGTGCTGCATCTTGCGGTCGAGCCGGTCCAGGACCTCAGCCGGATCCCGGGTCTCCAGCGCGTAGGCGCAGCGCGCTGCGCATCCGGCCCATGATCACCGCGGCGGGCAGGCCAGACCCGGCCACGTCGCCGATCACCACGCACAGCTCCCCGGTGGGCAGGGTGAACACGTCGTACCAGTCCCCGCCGACCCCGCCGCTGCCCGGACGAATAGTCCAGCAGCAGCACCGCCGCGGTATCGGCCTGCAGGACGTCTCTGGTGCGTTCCAGCAGGTCGCGATCATCCAGACGGGACAGCGCCGCGTCGGTGATTGACTGGATGGCCCGGAGCCGGTCCTCAACGGGGACTGGGCCTACTTGCGCTGTCACCTCGATAACTCCCACCTGCAGGGCCTGGGCCATACGGCGGAGACAAGCACGACGGCAACCAGGTACGTAGTGCGGATCAGTGATCTCGGAGGGCTTTGATGAGCTGTGCCTTGCTCATCGTCGAGCGGCCCTTGATGCCGATCTCCCTGGCCCGCCGGACCAGGTCCTGCTTGCTCCAGTCGTCGTATGAGCCGCTTTTGCCGCCCTTGCGGCCGACCTGGCTGGCCGAGGTGGCGGCCGCCGCGTTGGCGATCCGGGCGGACTTCTCCTTGCTCTCGCCCTGGTCACGGAGCTTCCGGTAGGTCTTCTCGTCTTTGATCTGTGCTCTGGGCATGGGTTCCTCCTCGTGTCAGCAGGCGCCGCGTCCGCTCACCGCGTCACGGGCCTTGTCAGCGGCAGCCACGGCCGGGCCGGTCGCCTTGAGTACTCCCGGCGCGGGGGGCGTGTGCGGGTGCGGCCGGGTGGGAGCGGTCTTCTTGCCGCCCGCGATCTTGCGCCCCAGTTCCTCGGCCGTCTCGGCGTGCAGCACCACATGCAGTCCCGGCCACACCCGCGTCTCCTCGAACTCGATGTGCTTGCGGGCCGCCTTGATGAACGTGCCGAGCAGCGCCTCGAACCTCGCGTCATCGGCCTGGAGTTTGTCCAGTTCGGCGAGGACGTGCTCGGCTTGCTGCTCCTGGGCGGGCGCCTCGCCGGCGAGGGTGTTCCCGGCCGCGTGATGCTCGCGCACGGCGGCCAGAAAGTACATCTCCTCGACCGCCTCGTGCCGGGATTCCTCGATGATCAGCGCTTGGGTCAGCCTCTTGCGCAGATCCAGATGGTCCTGGTTCGCCCCGGTGGCCTTGGCGGGGCCCGGTCTCCAGTTCGGCCAGCATGGCCTTGACTTCGGCGTGGTCCGCGGCCAGGACGGTGAACACGTCCGCCATGAGTCCTCCTCGCTCGCTGTTAGTCATCGAGGCGCTCTCACTGCCCATCGGCGGGCGGATTAATCACCGCTCACCGGGTGGCGGTTAGCACGTCGCGGGAGCCACGAGAGGACAGAAATCATGACCGCACCGTCGAGCGATCGGCCGCCGCCGCGGGAGCAGGAGTACCCCGGCCGGACCGCCGAGATGGACCCGCGGCCGCGGGATGAGATGCGTGACTACGAGGGAAACGGCCTGTTGGCGGGCACCCGTGCCCTGATCACCGGCGGCGACTCCGGCATCGGCCGGGCGGTCGCTGTGGCGTTCGCCAAGGAGTAAGCGGACGTCGCGATCGCGTACCTGTCCGAGCGGGAAGACGACGACGCCGCACACACGGCCGGACTGGTCGGCCAGGCCGGACGACGCTGTGTCGCGATCCGCGGCGACCCTGGCCGGCGAGGGCAACTGCGAGCATGCAGTGGACCCCACCGTGGCCGAACTCGGCGGCCTGGACGCGCTGGTCAACAACGTCGCGACCCAACAGTTGGCCGGCGACCTCACCGGGCTCAGCACCGAGCGGTGGAAGCGCACGTTCAAGGTCAACGTCTTCAGCTACTTCTGGACCACCCGCGCCGCGCTGAAGCACCTGCCCGACGGCGGCATCATCAACACCTCGTCCATCAACGGGCTGCGCGGGAACAAGACCCTGATCGACTACGCGGCGACCACGGGAGCCGTGCTGGCCCTGACCTACTCGCTGGCCCAGTCCACTGCAGGACTGCGGCATCCGGGTGAACTGCGTGGCGCCCGGGCCGGTCTGGACGCCACGGATCCGGTCGACCTTCGACGCGGACCGGGTCAGCTCGTTCGGCAGCCAGGCGCCCAGGGCCGCGCCGCGCACCCGGACGAGATCGTCCCGTCTTATGTCTTCTTCGCCAGCGGGCGGCTGTCCAGCTACGACTCCGGCGAGGTGCGCGCGCCCATCGGCGGTGAGACCCTCCCGGGCTGACCACAGGACGCGGCACCTCGACGAGGGGGTCAGGGGCTGCCGAGCAGGTGCGCGAACGGTCCCTTATCGGCCTCCGCGTCGGCGGTGGCGCGCAGGGTCCAGCCGTCGATGGTTTCCAGGCTGATGCGCCACAGGCCTTCGGTGACCTCGCCGTCACCCCGGACGCCGACGGCCTGCAGGTGCAGGTGATGGTCGGAGGCGGCTTCGGTCTCCTTGGCGTACTCCTTGCCCAGCAGGCCTGACGCCGGCTCCAGCGCGCTCATCAGGGGATTGTCCGCGACGAGCTCGCTGAAGAAGGTCTGCTGGGCGATCAAGGCGCCGGTCCGCACGGTGCCGTGAACCGAAACGGTGATCGGCGCCGCGGCGTGCCCCGACTCGTTGATGGCCCGGACCAATTGCTGGAGTACCGGGTCGATGTCGCGCTTGGCCATAGAGGCTGCCTCCTTGAGGTCATAGTGGAAATGCCCCTCCTATCCAGGCCGAGACCAACAACACCCCCATGCGGTCCTCGGTATCAGGAGGCAGCTCGCGCGGTCGGGCCGGACAGCAGCGCCGTGGCGTGAACGCTGCCTCGGTAACCGGCCAGCCCGGCAACGTCAGAAGGGGTGGCCCGCGACCGCGCTGGGCGACCACCCCGGGTGCCTGGCGGCCATGTGCGCGGCCTTCGGCCGGGCCGGCTTCGCCTCGCGCACGATGTGGCGCGGCTAATGGCGACGGACGAGCGGGAACACGAACCACAACAGGCCGAACAGGCAGGCGACGAAGGCCGTGATCAGGCCCGCGGCCAGGCCGCCACCGACATAGCTGGTCACCAGCAGGACCGCGGCCGAGACGGCCAAGCCGACCGCGGCCAGTCCGCCGATGGCCATCACGCTGGCCGCCCGCACCAGCCGCTCCTTCTGGCCCCGGCGGAACACCAGCCTGTGATAGGCGACCGGCCCGACCAGCAGCGCCGTCGCCACCGCCGCCAGCACCAGGCTGGCCAGGTACAGGTCCCGCTGGGCCGGGCTCAGCCGGGTGAACCGGGTGGTAAACGGCAGCCAGAGCAGGAACCCGAACAGGACCTGCACGCCCAGGCCCGCCACCCGCAGTTCCTGGAGCAGCTCACCGAGATTACGGTCGGCCCGCTGCGCGGCCGACTCTTCGCGCGGACCAGGGGACTCCCCGGTGCCTATCCCCGCCCAGCCGCTCCGTCCCATGAACGGCCGGCTACCCGCCAGTAGGCGGCCGAAACGGCCTCAGCTGGCCTCCCCGGCTGCGAGCAGGCGCGCTGGTAGCGAGGCGCTGAGTCGGCAGGCCACAACCGGCGGTCGCCGATGACGCGCCGCAGGAAAGATGATCGCGGCGATCCGCAGCCCGTACTGAACCGGGGCCTCTGCCCCCTCCGGCGCCGGGCCCTTGGTGCGGCGCCCGCAGCCGCATTCCCGCTCGATCAGTGGATCGAGTCGGTCAACGACACCCTCAAGGGCCAGCTCGACCTCGAACGCCACGGCGGCCGCACCATCGAAGGCGTCTGTACCCCCCATCGCCCAGCGGCTGCTGGCCCTGGCCGCCTGCGTCTGGCACAACTGGGCCGTCGGCGAGCCCGCCAAGCGCCGCTGACCGCCCATAACAACTGAACGCATCAGGAATTTACTCATCTAGTTCTCCCTGCCAGCGCGGCAGGAACGCCGTCCGGCATCGATCGTGCCGGACAGTAATGACGTGCGGTCACGCAGATGCAGGCAGTTCGGATAGCCTGTCGGCGCCAGATCGCGCGCAGCAGGCTGGCAGTTATGCCCGGTGCGGAGGCCGTGAGGAGGCTGTCATGGCGGTGCACATTGACGAGGAGGCACTGCGGTCCAGTCTGGCGCGGCTGCGCGAGGCCGCGTTCGACGCCGATGTCGTAGCCGTAATGAAGCGCACCGTCAACTCCGTCCGCAGCGTGTTCGGCTATGGCGGCGCGGGCATCATGTTCATAACCGAGTCCGGGTACCTGGCGTACGTGGCTTCCTCCGATGAGGCGGGCCGCCTGCTTGAGGAGGCTCAGGCGGCCGTGGGCCAGGGGCCGTGCTATGAGTCCTACGTCTACGCGCGCGAGGTCGTGACCAGCGACGTGCACGCCGATGACCGCTGGCCGGAACTGCGGACCCGGCTGTCAGCCCAGGTGCGGGCGGTCGCCGGCATTCCGGTCTTGCTCGGCGGCAGCCCGGTCGGCACGCTGAACGTCTACCGGAGCGAGCCCTTCGGCTGGGATCGATCGGACATCAACGCCCTGACCGCCTACGGCGGCCTCATCGCGGAGATTCTCGCCGCGGCGCTCGCTGCTCAGGAGCACAGCATCGTGGCCGGCCAGTTGCAGTACGCGCTGGACTACCGGGTCATCATCGAGCGCGCGGTCGGGTACCTGATGGGGACCCATCGTCTGGACGCCGTGACAGCCTTCGACGTGCTGCGCAGGCGAGCGCGCGATTCCCGGCGGCGGATCGCCGACGTGGCCGCCGAGGTACTCGGCGGGACCACCGGGCCCGCCAGTGACGAAAGGGTCGGTGATCTGCGCCCCTCAGACCTCGGCCTGACCGACCTGGCCGGCCCGGAGGGCAGCCTGCAGGCATGACTCGCGGCGCTCACGGGCCCGCCCTTGGTCCTCCTGCCGGGCGCCGCGTGCTGATCGTGACCGCGGCGGCCCCCTGGCCAGGGCGGATCGTACGCTCGCGGTTTGCCAGGTGCGCGCCTGTGCGGTAGATTGCGTCACGTTCCGCCGTGTGTCCGCGGATCGCACCGAGGAGGTGACGATCTGTGGCATGCCGATGTGATGGCCGGAACCGGCCAGG
>Ga0137378_10002700_pt1 | contig 15236 bp, 18 predicted proteins | sample SagtaG_21_FD_104813 | JGI IMG/M metagenome (GOLD analysis project Ga0137378, IMG submission 104813) | Vadose zone soil microbial communities from Sagehorn Ranch, Mendocino, California, USA - Sage2_L_60_16 metaG | ecosystem: Environmental > Terrestrial > Soil > Vadose zone | place: USA... | reverse complement strand
GGCCCCGGCGCCCGGGAAGAGCTCCGGTGAAATGCTCGCGGCTGTCGAGCGGCTCGCCCAGGACAAGTACGCCAGCCGGGGCGTGGGCTACGCCTACAGCGGGCAGTCCTATCAGGAGCGGGCTTCGGGCGGGCAGGGCGGTCTCGTGTTCGCCCTCGGCCTGGTGATGGTGTTCCTGGTGCTGGCCGCGCAATACGAAAGCTGGACGATCCCGTTCGCCGTGCTGCTTGGCGTGCCGTTCGGCACGCTCGGCGCGCTGCTCGGCGTGTGGCTGCGCGGCATGGCGAACGACGTCTATGTGCAGATCGGCCTCATTGTCGTAGTTGGCCTCGCTGCGAAGAACGCGATCCTGATCGTCGAGTTCGCGAACGAGCTGCGCGCCCAGGGACGCTCGATTCGTGAGGCGGCGCTCGAGGCGGGCCGGGAGCGGTTGCGGCCGATCCTGATGACTTCGTTCGCGTTCATCCTGGGCGTCACGCCCTTACTCACGTCCAGCGGCGCGGGCGCGGCGAGCCGGCACTCGATCGGCACGGGCGTCTTTTTCGGGATGCTCGTGGCGACCCTGGTCGGCGTGTTCTTCATTCCGCTGTTCTTCGTGGCAATCCGCAGCTTGAGCGAGCGCGGCCTGGTGCGCCGGGACGCGCAGGGCGCCATCCCGCAGCCGACGCCCGTAGCGGTGGAGGGTGACTGACGTGAGACGCCTCATACCGCTCGCGGCCGCGCTGATCGCCCTCATCACTCTCACCGAGGCGTGCGCCGTAGGCCCGGGGTATCGCCGGTCCTCGCTCGGCCTGCCGGACGGCTGGCGGCCGCCGGCGGTGTCCGAGGACTCGCTTCGGTCGTTCTACGACTCGTTGCGCACCAGCCGCGATACCCTGTTGCCGGCTGGGGCGGACACCGCGCGCGTGCCGTTCGGCTACGACACGGCGTCCATCCCCACGGGCGGCGACTCCGGCGCGGCGCTGCGCTGGGTCGACCTGATCCAGGATTCGGTGCTGCGGCAGCTGGTGGACACGAGCCTGCGGGAAAACCGCGACATGCGCACCGCGCTCGCGGTGATCGACGAGTTCCGGGCCCAGTACCGGGCCACCCGGGGCGCGCTCCTGCCAGAGTTGACAGCCAACGGTCGGGCCGGCCGCAACCAAACGGTGTTCGGCACCTTCGGGTCGTTCACCTACAACGTGTACCAGGCGACAGCCGACTTGAGCTGGGAGCTCGATGTCTGGGGCCGGCTGCGCCGCGGCACGGGCGCCGCCCGCTCGGACCTCGTGGCGCGGGAGGAAGATCGACGCGCGCTGCAGTTGTCGCTGATCGGCGACGTGGCGACGGCGTACTTCGACCTGCGCGCGGCCGACCTGAACCTCGCGATCGCGCGCCGCACGCTCGACTCCCGGCGCCAGACACTCGCACTGGCCCGCCGGCGCCTCGACCAGGGCCTCATTTCGGAGCTCGACGTACGGCAATTCGAGGCCGAAGTGGCGAGTCCGGCGGCGAGCGTCGCCGACTTCGAGCGGCAGGTGGCCCAACAGGAGAACGCCCTGAGCGTGCTGGTTGGGCATAACCCCGGCGCCATTGGGCGGGGCCGCGCGCTCACCGAGATGGCGGCGCGCATCCCGGTCCCCGCCGGGGTGCCGTCCGCCCTGCTCGGCCACCGGCCGGACGTCCGGGGCGCCGAAGCGACGCTCCGTGCCGCTACGGCCCGGATCGGCGTGGCGCAGGCGGCCTTCCTGCCGACCTTCACGATCACCGGGCAGTACGGCACCCAGAGCACCGAATTCTCCAAGTGGTTCGGGTCGGGGACCAACATCTGGCAGGCGTTCGCCGGGGTCTCGATCCCGCTCTTCAAGGAGGGCCGGCCGGGGGCGGGTGAGCAGGTGAACGTCGCCCGGGCGCGCGCGTCGCAGGCGCGGTCGCGTTACGAGCAGACGGTGCTCGTAGCGCTGCGCGAAGTGGAAGATGCGCTCGTGGGATTGCGGACCGCCCAGGATCGGAGCGGGGCGCAAGAACGCCAGGTGATCGCGCTGCGCCGGGCGTTGGAGCTCGCGGACATGCGCTACCGGAACGGCGTGTCGAGCTACCTCGACGTGCTGGACGCGCAGCGCGGCCTGTTCGGCGCGGAGCTGGCGCTCACGCAGGCGGAGCGGGACCAGCTCGTCGCGGCGGTGCAGCTGTATCGGGCCGTCGGGGCCGGCTGGCCCGCCGCCAAGCCGTGAGCCATAATGAGGGTGTGCGAAACCGTCGACGAAAGAGCGGGCGCCGCCCGGCGGCCGACGCCCTCGTGTTTTCGTTCCTGAGCGCGGCGGACGCCGTCGAGGCACGCCTCGAAGGGGCCTTGAGCCCGACCGGCCTGTCCCTGGCGAAGCTGGCGGTGCTCCATTTCCTGGCGGAGGCCAAGGAAGCGTTGCCGCTGTCCGATTTGGCCGCGCGCCAGCACTGCGTGCGCTCCAACATCACACAGCTGATGGATCGTCTGGAGAAGGACGGCCTGGTTCGCCGGCGTGCCGATCCGGAGGACCGCCGCAGCGTTCTGGCCGAGCTCACGCCCGCGGGCGAGCAGGCGCACGCCAAGGGCGTACGCGCGCTCGCCGAAGCGCAGCGCGCCATCGTGCGGGCACTCAAGGCCGGTGAGGCGACGAGCCTCCAGAACGCCCTCAGTGCGCTGACATCCTGATCGGTTCTCCCAACCACAGAAAGGGGATTCCCGTGGTCTACCTCGTCCCCCTAGGTCGCTTCCTCTATTCGGCGATCTTCTTGATGACGGTGATGGGGCATTTCTCGGCGGGATACATCGGATACGCCGCCCAGGCGGGTGTGCCGGCCCCCGGGCTGCTGGTCCCGCTGTCGGGCGTGATTGCCACGCTCGGAGGCCTGAGCATCACGCTCGGCTACAAGGCGAAAATCGGCGCGTGGCTGATCGTGCTGTTTCTGGTGCCGGTCTCGCTCAAGATGCACAACTTCTGGGCGGTGACCGACCCGATGATGCGCGGGATACAGATGGCGATGTTCATGAAGAACGTGTCGATGCTGGGCGCGGCCCTTTTGATCGCTCACTTCGGCGCTGGACCCCTGAGCCTGGACGCGCGGCGCCCCTCTATGTGACGGGCCATGATCCGCATGAGCTCGGCATTGGTCCACGGTTGCCAGCCGTGCGGCTTCATGGGACGTCCGTAGGCGAACTCCGCGTCTGCCGGGGGCCGCGCGCGTGCGAGGAACTCCTCGAGCCGGTACACGGCGAGGTTCAGGTAGAACGTGTCCATGTCGCCGGTGAAGACGTGGATCTGGCCTTTGAGCTTGGGGCCGAGCGTCGCCCAGCTGCGCTCCAGGTAATCTCGCAGGTCGTAGTCGTGGGCCCGGAAGTACTCGGCCACGCGGCGGTCGATCGTGCCGGTCCGGAGGTCCCACAGCTCGGCCGGGTAGCCGTCGGTCGCCACGGGACCGTACGTTGCTTCCCAGATCGCAAACTGCTCGCCGGAGCGCGCGCGGCTGCCGAGCACCGCCTCGAACTGACTCTCCTGGCGGACGCTGATGCGCGGCTGACCCGTGACTTCCTGCTCGGCCGGCACGTCGGCGGTCATCCATTCCGCCACCCCGTGCACGAATGCGTTCGTGTCACTGTAGATGTCGGGGATCTCGTAGTGCCGGAAGTCCACCGGGTCCGGGTACAGCACCCACGTCCCGCCGAAGAAGTCCGGGTGGTACACCTGGAGCGCCAGCGCCTCCCAGCCGCCGGTCGAGCCGCCCGTCAGCACGCGCGCCCACGGCTGACGGATCAGCCGGAAGTGCTGCTCGAGATAGGGAATGAGCTCCTGCAGCAGCGCATCCCCGTACGGACCGTTGTTCGCGGAATTGACCGCGTACGAGTCGTCGAAGTACGGCGTCGGGTGCTGGAACGTCACCGCGATCATGCGCGGGAAGTTGGGAGCGCTCCACGCCCGGTAGAACTCGAACCCGGGCTCGTGCGCGCTGCGCGCGAGTCGCGCCGCCCGTTGCTCGGGACTCTCGGGAGTGCTGTCGGTCGAAAACCCGAACGGGGGGTTGAGGGTGAAGTGCCCCTGCTGGTACACGGTCGGATAGCGACGGGCGGTGTCTGCGTCGTACCCGCGCGGTAGCAACACGGTCGCGCCGAGGAAGATCGGACGGCCCCACCAGGCCGTGAGCAGCTTGCTCTGAATCTTGATGTGCTTCACCCACTTCGTATCGGGCGGCAGCTCGATCGGCGGGAGTACACGCGTGAGCTCGAGCCGGATCGTGTCCGCTCGGGCCGGATCGAGATGCACCTTCCGGACCGCGCTCACGAGATTCCCCGGCGCCTTGTTGAACTGCTGGCCCTCCCACTGATCGTCGTGCAGCCACAGCGTGTGCCCATCGGCGCGGTGGAACTCCGCGTACACGTTGAGCAACCCTTGCACGTAGTAGTCGCCCGCAGGGATCTCCTCGAGGCTCGACACCGGATAGCCAAGGGTCCCGCCGTCGATCACCCCGGGCGCACCCGGCGCGAGCTGGGTGACGTCGACGCCGAAGAACGGCGTGCAGTCGCTCTCGTGGCGGACCTGGAGCCGCGGCTCGACGTCGTCGTGCCGCGTCACGAACACGTACATGCGTCCGGTCGCCGCTGCGGCGCGCAGCGCCGCCGGCACGGTGATCTCGACCCGGGGGCCTTGGGGGCGTTGGGGACTTTGCGCGGCGACGTGGGGGGAAAACGCGAACGGGACGGCGATGATCGGAGCGATGGTGACGAAACGCAACGGAAGATCCTGAAGAGGGCGCGCTAGAGTGGCCTCAAACGACAGGGTCCGCAAGAGCGGGAGGCGGCGGGTTGGCGGGCTCGGTGCCCCGCACGTGCACGTATGCGCGGTATCCGCAACCGCACGATTCCGTCGTCCGCCCCAGTCGATCGGTCCCGAACGCCAGCCGCCCGGCACATTGGGGGCAGCGGGGCGGGCCGCCGTCTTTGACGAGGCCCGTCCGCGCCAGCGCCCGGTTCACTTGTACCGGTAGGTGATACGCCCGCGTGTGAGGTCGTAGGGGGACACCGCGAGGGTGACCCGATCGCCGGCGAGCACGCGGATCCGGAAGCGCCGCATCTTGCCCGCGATGGTCGCGAGCACATAGTGGCCGTTCTCGAGCAGGACGCGGAACGTGGTGTTCGGGAGCACCTGCTCGACGGTGCCATTGATCTCGATCGCTTCTTCCTTCGCCATCGGTCCGCCCGCGTGAGGGGGAGGAAACGAAAAGGCGGGACCGGCGCATTGGCCAAGTCCCGCCTTGACGTAAAACGCTCGAGGAAGGCTAGCGGCTCGGACGGGCGAAGTCAAATGGGAAGTTGCAGGATCACCCGGACGGCACGCAGCACAATCGGCGCGACGTCCGCGGGGCTGCGCGTTGGGCCGGCGAGCACGTCGAAGGTCTGGAAGCTCGTGAGCGCAAACAAGAGGTCGATGGTCTCGTCCTGTGCGTCGCGGATCCGCCCCACGATCACCCGTAGCCCCTGGCGCCGCCACTCCTGTCGGGCCGAGAGCGTGCGGTCCAGGCCGGCGTCGAGCGCCGCCAGCGCCAACAGCCGCCGATGAATCGGGCGATGCGCGGTCCAGAAGCGGGCGAACGTCGTGATGAACGAGGCCAGCGCCTCGTCGGGATCAGCCTGGCGGAAGGCATGCGCCAGGTCCCACATCCCGCCCCGCCGGGCGAGGTCGTCGAACAGCGCCTCGAGCAGTTTCGGCCGCGAGCCGAACTGATGGTAGACGGTGACGCGCGTGACCCGGGCGCGACGCGCCACCGCGTCGATGCTGAACTCCGTGCTCCCCCGGGCGACGAGCAGCGTCCGGGCGGCCTTGAGGATGCGGGCCCGAGTGCGGTCGACGGCGGTCTGGCGCCGACCCAGGTGATAGGCCCGGGGGGTCACGGGACGCGATGCCTTGATGGGAACAATTTAACTATACACTTCGTACAGTCAAATGTACCCCAACAGAGGTGATCCATGGTCTGGTTGCGCTTGGTGCATATCGTGGCGGGCATCGTCTGGGTAGGCTCGGCCGTGTTCGCCGCCCTGTTCCTCTTTCCCACGGCCCGGGCCGTGGGCGCCGACGGCCGGCGCTTCATGGAGGGTCTGCGGCAGCGCATGGGTCCCGCCCTGGGCGTCGCGATGCTGCTGACGGTGATCTCGGGATTCATCATGTACGGTCGCCTCTCCGCCGGCTTCAACCGGGCGTGGGTGACGTCGCGGCCGGGGCTCGCGCTTGCCGCGGGCGCGGCCGCCGCGATCCTGGCCGTGGCGATCGGCGTGGCGGTCAACGCGCCCGCCGGCGCGAAGATGGCCGCGTTGCGCAAGGGCTTCCAAACGCAGGGTGGCGCTCCCACACCCGCTGAAGCCGCGCAGCTCGCAGCCCTGCACGCGCGCGTCGAGCGCGGAGCGCAGGTGGCCGCCGTCCTCCTCTTGCTCGCCGCGGGCGCGATGGCCGTCGCACGCTATCTATGAGCCCCGCTCTCGTAGGGAGGGTCGCGCTCGTCACCGGCAGCTCGCGCGGCATCGGTGCCGCGATCGCGAGACTGTTCGCGCAAGCAGGCGCCCAGGTCGCCCTCCACGGCAGGGATGTGGCGGCATTGTCGGCCGTGCGCGCCGACCTCGAGCGCGGCCGCGGGCATGTGATCCAAGTTGCGGCCGATGTCACACGCTACGCCGAGATAGAAGCTATGCGTCGTCAGATCGAGGGAGAGCTTGGTCCGATCGACATCCTCGTGGCGAACGCCGGCGGCAGCTTCACGCCACCCGGCCCCCTCGAAGAGACGAGCGAGGAAGGTTGGCGCGCATCTCTGGACGGCAATCTCACGGCGACCTTTCTTACCATCAAGAGCATTGTGCCCGGCATGAAGGCACGGAAGGCGGGTACCATCATCACCATCTCCTCAGCGGCGGGTCGGAGACCACATCCCCGATCCCCCATACCCTACGCCGCCGCCAAAGCGGGCATACAGATGCTCACACAACACCTCGCCACCCAGGTCGGTCCCTACGGCATCCGGGTGAACTGCATCGCTCCGGAGACGATCCTCACCGAGCGCAACCAGCAGCGGATCCCCGATGCGCAGCAGCAAGCGCTCGTCGACCTACACCCCGTCAAACGCCTGGGCACACCGGACGACGTGGCGCGCGCCGCGCTCTTTCTCGCGTCGGACGACGCGGCGTGGATTACCGGCATTATCGTGGACGTGGCGGGCGGGGGCGTCATGGTATGAAGGACACAAGGGGGTCCGATGAACCAGAGCCACCATGATCGGCAGGTCGACTACATCGAGTTCGGCGCGACCGATATCGGCCGGACCAAGCAGTTCTATCAGCAGGTCTTCGGCTGGAAGTTCGAGGACTACGGACCGGACTACACCAGCTTTCAAGATGGCCGCCTGAGCGGCGGCTTCACCAAGGACGCGCCCGTCCGGCCCGCCAATCCGCTCGTGGTCATCTACGCCGCCAGTCTGGAAGACGTCGAGGCGAAGGTCAAGCAGGCGGGCGGGAAGATCGTCCGACAGACCTACACGTTCCCCGGTGGCCGCCGCTTCCACTTTAGCGATCCGAGCGGGAACGAGCTGGCCGTGTGGACGGATCGGTAGCACTGGTCACCGGTGCCAATCGGGGGAGGCCCGTTTCGTATCGTCTCCCGCCGTGACCAGGTCGCCGAAATTCACGGCCTGGATCTGCCCCGGTTGGCCGGTGAGCAGACGCCGGTGGTAGTCCACCTGGCCGAGGTGGTAAGTAAAATGGGCGATGAGATGGATGAGGTAGTCCCGCGTCGTGACCGCGAGTCCCCTCGGCGGATCGGGGTAGGGCTTGGTGAGATCGGCGTCGCGCACGCGTGCCATGCCGCGTTCCACGGCGACGAGCGCGGCGTCGATGCCCCCTAACAGATCCGTTCGCGGCACGTCGCGCAGCGCGAACTCGGCGTCCCGATCGCGCACGTAGCCGGTCCCGCCCAGTACCGTGCCGATGTAGTACCGGATGTTTCCCGCCAGATGGAGCGCCAGCGTGCCGGCCGAGTTGCTGATCCCCGGTGGCACGCGCCAGAGATCGCGCTCGTCGGCGAACGACTCCACCTCCCGTCGTAGCGCCCGAAGGTCGCGTACCAGGATTCCGGCGATCCAGGTGCTGAGCTGGGGTTCTTCTCTCATTTCACGCCTCCCATTTCGCGGAACCGCTGCCTGCGCGTCATCCACTCGCGCCGGAGTATCGCCTGAGCGCCGCACGCCATAAGGCCCTCGCCAGCACGAACGCCAGCGCGGCGACCACCGCGGCGGCGAGCCCGACCTCCGGCCGCAGACGGCCCGTGAGCGCCGACGCCGGGATGGTCGTAGTCCAGGCGATGGGGATCAGGTATACGAATAGGAACCGTAGCGCTCCCGGGTACGCCGAAACGGGATAACGCGCGCCCTCGTACACCGCGTCGAACAGGACGGCGATGTTCTCGACCGACACGAACCAGAACGCCAGGCTCATGAGCACCACCCAGATCGCGTAGACGACGACGGCGGCAGCCGCAAGGCTCAAGCCAAACGCCGCAAGTTGTGCGAGCGATGGCGTGCGGCCCAGCCGGAAGAGGGCGTAGCCGGCGAGCGCGAGCCCGAGCACGACGTCGGTGAAGCGCCAGATGTCGAGCCGGCGGAACGAGACGAACCCTTGGGCGTCCACCGGCTTCACGAGCACCAGGTCCAGCTCGCCGCTGCGCACCTCGCCGGCCAGCTGACCGATCCCCGGCCGCAGCACCGCCTCGATGACGCCGGTCAGCGCGTTGAACACGCCGAGCAGCACGACGATTTCCCAGTAGTCCCAGCCACCCAGCGCAGTCGTGTGGTGAAAGAAGAGCGCGAGCGTGAGCAGCGCCGTCGCCATGGAGAACAGGGTGCCGAGCACGCTCGCCACGAAGTTGGCGCGGTACTGGAGCTCCTCGACGACGTTCAGGCGCCAGAAGGCCGCCAAAATGCGGAATGTCATGATGAGTGTCAGCCGCCCACTGCTCCGTATTTTCGAATGCCGCGACTCCACGCGATGCGGTACGCCACGATCCAGACGCCGAGCCAGAACAGCTGTGCCGCGAGCCCGCGCACGATCGCGTCCGTCCCGTGCACCGCGCCGGTGAGGAGGTCCACCGGGAAGGCGAGCATGGAGCGGAACCACAGCACGCCGGCGACGCCGGCCACGGCGGGCGGCAGCAAGGCGAGCGGCGCGATTCGACCGGCCAGGAACAGGGACACGCCCGCGTGGAGCTCCATGATCGCCGTGGCGCGCGTCGTCCAAAAGGCCAACAGGCCCGTCGTGAAGCTGATGAAGAACCGCATCGCGGCCGCGAGCAGCACGGCCAGGAGGGTAACGGCCCAGCGGCCGGGCGCGAACGGCAGGCGCACCGCGGGCCACGCCGCGGCGACGAGCAGCCAGACCACGAGGATGACGCTCGCAGTACGTGCCTTGTATGCGATGTTCTCCGCCACGGCCTCGTGAGCGGGGTCGAGCGGCCGGGCGAGCCGGTAGTTCAAGTCTCCTTCGCGGATCCAGCGGTCCAGATACCAGGAGTCCCAGGCGATGGTCAGCTGGTTGATGAGCATGACCGCGAAGAAGTAGCGGGCGAAGTCGGCGCGCGCGTACCCACCGACCGAGCCGTCTCCCGCAATCGCCCACCAGATGCCGAGTGCGATCGCCGGCTCGGTCACCCCCCACAAAAGCCAGAGCACGATCGACGCCCGGTACTGGAGGTCGACGAGCCAGGCGTTGCGAATCAACGCCGCGTAGCGCCGGATCACTCGTCCTCCTCCACACCGCGGGCGAACGCAAGCCGGATCACCTCTTCGATCGGGGGATCTTCGATCGACAAGTCGGCCACGGGGAGGGCGGCCAGGAGGCGGGCGCTGGTCGCGGGCGCGTCTTCGCGCCGCACCTCGAGCACGGCATTCGGGAAGCGGAAGCTCTTGACCTCGCCGAACGAGGCCAGGGCTTCCGGGGTGACGCGATTGCCGTCGCCACCGCCGAGCACCAGCTCGATCCGTTTGGTGCGCGCGATCCGGGCTACCAGCACCTCGAGCGCGCCGTCGTACAACAGGCGGCCGCGGTTGATCATCAGGACCCGCGACGCGAGCGCGGTCACGTCCTGCATGTAGTGCGACGTGAGCAGCACCGTCGCGCCGTGCCGCTCGCGGTACTCGATGAGGAAGCGGCGGATCGCCTCCTGGGCGGTGACGTCGAGGCCCAGCGTCGGCTCGTCGAGAAACAGAAGCGGCGGGCGATGCAGCAGGGACGCCACGAGCTCGCACTTCATTCGCTCGCCGAGCGAGAGCTGGCGCACGGGCTTCTGGAGCACGTCGGCCAGCTCGAGCAGGGCCACGAGCTCGGCCAGTCGCTCTCGGTAATCGCCCTCCGGGACGTCGTAGATCGCGCGGTTCAGCAGGAACGTTTCTTCGGGGGGCAGGTCCCACACGAGCTGCTGCCGGTTGCCCAGCACGAGCGCGATGCGCCGTTTGAACGGGGGCCCGCCGGTCCACGGGTTGAACCCCGCTGCTTCCACCCGGCCGCTCGTCGGGTAGAGGAGGCCCGCGAGCATCTTGAGGGTCGTGGTCTTGCCGGCGCCGTTCGGGCCCAGGAACGCGACGATTTCGCCCGGGTCGATGCGGAACGTCACGTCGCGCACCGCGTGCACGTCGCGATAGCGCGGCTGGAACAGGGCCCGCAGGGCGCCGCGCAGTCCGGGATCGCGCACCTTCACCTGAAACGTCTTGCTCAGCCGCTCGGCCGTGACGATGGATGGCATGGGTGTGGAGGAAATCTACGCGGAGACATTACCTTGGAGCCTCGCGGGAGTCCTCATGGCCGTGCAGGGTCTGTCCATCCAGGTGAAGCTGCCGCTCCTGATCGGCGGCCTGCTCGTCGCGGTGACGGGAATCTACTCCTGGGCGGCCTACCAGACGGTACGCCGCTCCACGGCGACTGCGGTCGCGAGCCGGCTTGGCACGGTCGTCGACCAACTCGCGGGCACGCTTCAGGCCTCTCGCGACCAGCTGCTCGCCACCGCCCGGACCGTGGCCGACAGCGCGGCGGTGCGCGCGTACGCCCTGCAGCCCGGCGATTCCCGCCGCGCCGCCGCGCAGGCGGCCCTGCGACCCAGCGGCGCGCAGGCCCAGCAAATCGCGGCCACCGAGCTTTGGAGCGCGGACCGGCGCCGCCTGCTCGTGGTGGGCGACGCGGATCTCTGGAGCAAAGAGTCGGCCGCCCGCGCGGTGCTTTGGCATCGTATCGCGCAGTCGGCGGACACGCGCGAGCAGAACAGTCGCTTGAGCCGCCTCATCGGCTCCGACGCGCATTTCTACATCGGCAACACGGCGGATGACGTGTGGACCGACCTGGGGCGTCGCGTTCCGCCACCGCCGGTCGACGTCGCCCACCCGGGCGGCGTGCTCCGCTACGAGCGTGCCGGAGCCGGGCCCGTACTCGCGGGCGCGCGTTTGGTGCGGCGGACACCGTGGGTGCTCTGGTCGAGTTCCCGCGTGACGTCGTACTCGCGCCGGCGCGGCAGTTCCTCGGTCGATTGATCCTGATCGGCGCCGCGATTCTGGGGCTCGGCTTGCTCGCCGCGTGGGGGACGAGCCGCACGCTGACCCGACCGCTGGCGCGGTTGACGCGCGCCGCCGATGTGATAGCGATGGGCGACTACACGCAGCCGGTCGCGGCGCAGGCGCGGAGCGACGAGCTGGGCCGCTTGGCGGCCGCGTTCGATGTCATGGTGGCGCATGTACGCGAGTCGCGGCAGCGGCTGGAGGAGCGGGTGCGGGCGCGCACCCGAGAGCTGCAGGAGCGCAACCAAGAGCTCGAGGCGTTCGCCTATTCGATTTCGCACGATCTCCGCTCGCCGCTCCGCGCCATGGAGGGGTTCAGCCAGGCGCTGATCGAGGATTACGGCGACCGCCTCGACGAGGTCGGACGCCAGCACGCCGAGCGCGTGGTGAAGGCCGCCCGGAGGATGGATCAGCTCATCGACGATCTGCTGGCGTATAGCCAGCTCACGCGAGCCGATCTCCCCCTCGCGCGGATCGAGCGCCAGCGCTTGGTGCGGGCGGCGCTCGAGCAGCTCGACGGCGACGTGCGGACTCTCCAGGCGCGCATCGTCGTCGAGGGCGAGCTGCCGACGGTCGTGGGGCACGGGACGACGCTCACGCAGGTGCTCGTGAATCTGGTGGCGAACGGCGTCAAGTTCGTTCCCTCGGAGCGCACGCCGGAAGTGCGGCTCCGGGCGGAGCCGCGCGGCGAGCGCGTGCGACTCTGGATCGAGGACAACGGGATCGGTATTGCGCCGGAGCATCACGAGCGGATCTTCCGCGTGTTCGAGCGCCTGCACCCCGCGACCAACTACCCGGGCACGGGGATCGGTCTCGCCATCGTCCGCAAGGCGATGGAGCGCATGGGCGGGAGCGCGGGCGTGGAGTCCGACCTCGGTTGTGGCAGCCGCTTCTGGATAGAGTTGCCGGCCGGGGCTACATTCCCGGCGTCGTGACCACCACCCGTCTGTTTGCCGACCGCCGGCATGGCATCGACCGACGTGCCGAGCCGCGGCGCGAGCGACGCAGCACTCTGGAGCGCCGCGGCCGCCCCCAGCGGAATTCTTCCGTCGAATCTCCCAGCGAGCATCTGCGCAACGCACTCCAGATGCTCGGCGCGCTGCATTTCATCGACGAGCCGATGGTCGACGGTGTCGTGACGCGCCTGCAGCGGGCGCTCGAGCTGCTCGAACAGCACCATTAGCCGTGTACGCGATCCGTCGAGCCACCGCCGCCGACGCGGGCGTTCTGGCGCGCCATCGGGCGGAAATGTTCCGCGACATGGGTCAGCTGCCCGACGACCTGTACGACACGCTGCTCGAGGCCGCGCGGGCGTACTTCGCCGCGGCGCTCGTCGACGGCCGCTACGTCGGCTGGGTCGCGGAGCTGGACGATCCATCGGGAGCAATCATCGCGGGCGCGGGCCTCCAGCTGCGGGACCTCTTGCCCCGACCCGACGTCGCCCGCGAGCGGCTGGTGCGCGGGCCGCAAGGGTTGATCCTCAACGTTTTCACCGAGCGGGCTTGGCGGCGCCGGGGAATCGCCGACGCGCTGATGCGAGAGCTCTTGCGGTGGTGCCGCGGCAAGCGGATCGAGAGCGTCGTCTTGCACGCGTCGGGCGAGGGGCGACCGCTCTACGAGAAGCTCGGCTTCACCCCGACGAACGAGATGCGGTACGGCGGCGGCCTATGATGCCGCCGGGCTGCGCGTGTAGGATCCGTCCGACTCGAGCCGCCACGCGCCCGGCTCGACGAGCTCGCGCTCGAGGATGCGGTCGATCCGGGCGCGGGCCGCCGGATCGTCCACCGGCGTGATGACTTCCACGCGGCGCCGCAGGTTGCGCGGCCGCCAATCGGCCGAGCCGAGGTAATACTCCGGCGCGCCGGCGTTGGCGAAGTAATAGATCCGGGCGTGCTCGAGAAACCGGCCCAGGACGCTCACCACGCGGATCCGCTCCGACAGCCCGGGAATGCCCGGGCGCAGCATGCAGATTCCGCGGACCACGAGATCGACGTCGACGCCGGCCTGCGAGGCGCGGTACAGCGCACCGATCACGCTGCAGTCGGCGAGTCCGTTGAGCTTCGCGCGGATCCGCCCGCCGCGGCGGGCGCGCGCGTGCTCCGTCTCGCGGGCGATGAGGGCGAGGAACCGGTCCAGCATGTCGGTCGGCGCGACCAGCAGCCGGCGAAACGCCGCCTGCGGCGGGCGCGACGAGCCGGTGAGCTCGTTGAACAACGCGTGCAGCTCTCCCGTGATTCCCTCGTCCGCCGTGAACAAGCCGACGTCGGTGTACAGTCTCGCGGTATCGGCGTTGTAGTTGCCGCTCCCCACGTGTGCGTAGCGTCGCGTGCGCCCCTCCGTCCTGCGCACGACCAGTGCGACCTTCGCGTGGATCTTCAGCGTAGCAAGGCCGGTGATCACGTGGATGCCCGCCGCCTCCAGGCTCTGCGCCCAGCCGATGTTGAGCTGCTCGTCGAACCGCGCCTTGAGCTCCACGAACACCGAGACGTCCTTGCCGCGGGCGGCGGCGTGGCGCAGGGCCTCGGCGATGCGCGACGGGCCCCCCGGACGGTACAGCGTGAGCTTGATCGCGGCGACGTCCGGATCGTCGGCCGCCTCGACGATGAAGCGCTCGACGCTGGCGTTGAAGGAATCGTAGGGATGGTGGACGAGCACGTCGCCGCCGTCGAGCACGTCGAACACACAACGCTCGCCGGTGAAGGGGTCGCACGATGTGAGCGGTGGATAGTCGAGGTCGGGACGGGTCGCGCCGCCCGCCAGCTCGCCGAGCCCGCCAAGATCGAGCAGACCGTCCGCCTCGTACACGTCGGACGGCCCGAGCGTGCTCCGCAGGGCGCTCTCTTCGAACCGCAGCTCGCGTTGCAGCAGCTCGCGCAACAGCGGCGGCATCGTGCGCTCCACCTCGATCCGTACGACGGGCCCCCAGGGTCGCCGCCGCAGCTCTTCCGCGATGGCTTGGACGAAGCTCGCGGTGCCGAGCTCGTCGAGCTGGATGTCCCCGCTGCGGGTGACCCGGAAGGCATGCGCCTCGACCACCTCCCGGCCGGGGAACAGAGCGGCGAGGTGGGCGCGCAGCAGGGACTCGAGCGGCACCACGTTGCCGGGAGCCAAGACACCGAGCCGGGGCAAGGAGGACGGGCACTCGACCGCGGCGAAATGGATCGGGCCATCCGGCCGATCGCGCAGCATGACGGCGAGGTTCAGTCGGCGATCGCCCAGGTGCGGGAACGGGTGGCCGGGCGCGCGAGTGAGCGCCTTGGGCGTGAGCACCGGAGCGACGTCCTCGGCGAACCACCGCTCGAGCGGCGCTCGCTCGCCCGGCGGGAGCTCGCCCCAGTCGCGGATCCGCGTCCCCTCCGCCGCCAGCGCGTGCGCCACCGCTCGGAAGCACCACCCCGAGCGCGTAGAGATCGGCGCGGGCGTCCACCGCGCCGTCGGCGCGCTGCTCCGGCGCCATGTAGGCCGGCGTGCCGCCGCTCGCCTCGGCTCCGCGCCCGAAGAGGTGCGCCACGCCGAAGTCGAGCACCTTCACCGCGCCGCCGGCGCAGAGGAAGACGTTGGCCGGCTTGAGGTCCCGGTGCAGCACCCCGGCCCCGTGCGCGTGGACCAACGCCGCGGCGATGGCGGTGGCGATCCGGAGCACCTCGTCG
>Ga0137378_10002689_pt1 | contig 15279 bp, 16 predicted proteins | sample SagtaG_21_FD_104813 | JGI IMG/M metagenome (GOLD analysis project Ga0137378, IMG submission 104813) | Vadose zone soil microbial communities from Sagehorn Ranch, Mendocino, California, USA - Sage2_L_60_16 metaG | ecosystem: Environmental > Terrestrial > Soil > Vadose zone | place: USA... | reverse complement strand
TCTGCGCCAGCATGTAAAGCGCGTCGGGGTTCGCGCCAAGTTCGCGTCCGAGCAGGTTTTCGGCGTCCGGATCCTTCTCCTGCAACTGCGTCTGGTTGATCCGTTGCGCCAACGACATCAACATCTGTTGTTCCTGGGGAGTCACTCGCAATTCCTCCGGCAGCAGCCGCTAGGGGGTGCCTGGGGCCGCTTCTCCCGATTGAGACGCAAGCCCGCCTCCAAAGTTGCACTGCCGTCCGAATGTACGCAACCGGTCGCGCGGTAGTTCCAGCAGGAAATCTGCGGGTCTTCCTGTGCGATCTCGCTACTATCGCACCATAGTCTGCGCCGATCTCTGCCTTCTCTTCGCCCGCTTGGTGCACATTCACTTATAATTTGTGATCCAAATCACACCCTAAAGGTCAATACCCTTTTGGTCATTGCTTTCCGGTTACCTTTTCGCTATCTTCCAAACAAATATCCAGAGTTACCGATCGATTAGATCGATCAGAGACCCGCCGGGACACACCCCTTGCGCGATGTGTGCCCCTCCTGTCTCGAGCAAGCAGGATCTTGCACGACGACCAGTGTGCTCGGAAGAACGGTCAGGCCCTTGAATGAAAGCTTTCTGCCTTCCGCTGAGTATGGCAACGCTCGTTTGTGCCGTACCCGCTTTTGCCGCAGTAACCGTCACCAGCCCCACCAACGGCGCAACGGTGATTTCACCCTTTGCCTTGAGTGCCACCGCGAGCCCGTGCTCGCTCCAAACCGTCTCTGCCATGGGCTACTCGCTCGATAGCAGCAGCGCCACCACCACCGTCTCCGGCGCCTCGCTCCTCGCTCAGGTAGTAGCGTCAACCGGCGCCCACGTCCTCCACGTCAAGTCGTGGGGAAACCAGGGCGCTTCTTGCGTTACCGACGTAACCATCACTGTCGGCACGACACCCGCGGGCGTACCAGCGCCGACAACAAATGTAATTGTAAGCAGCCCCGCCAATGGCGCGACCGTGACTTCACCCTTCTCCCTCGTTGCCAGCGGCACGCAATGCTCGTCGCAGTCCATCAGCGCCTTCGGCTACTCGTTGGACAGCAGCTCCAGCACCACCTTCGTCATCGGTCAGTCGGTCTCCGCGCAAGTCACGGCGCCCACAGGCACCCACACCCTGCACGTCAAGTCCTGGGGGGTCCTGGGATCTTCCTGCGATTCTGACGTCGTCGTCAACGTAGTCGCTCCCACCGTTGCCGGCCCCACCATCCCCTCCACAGCCGTCGCCATCACGGCCATCCAGAACCTCACCACGTGGCAAGCTGCTTTCGACCTCGGCACCAGCGGCACTTCGTCTGGCATCATGAGCCTCGTTCTGTCGCCCGCCCTCAGCGGCTCCGCCCGCCAGTTCATCACCACCTACTCCAACTACGGCGGCGAGCGTTACAGCGTCCGCCTCGCGTCTGACCAGGTCGCCACCAACTTCGTCTTCGATACTTGGATGTATCTCGCCAGCCCCATCTCCGACATCGCCAATATCGAGATGGACCTCAACCAGGTCATGCCCAACGGGCAAACCGTCATCTTTGGCTTCCAGTGCGACGGTTGGTCCCACAGCTGGGACTACACCGCCAACCTCGGCACCCCCACCAGCCCCAACGACCAGTGGATCCACTCCAACCAGACCTGCAATCCGCAGGCATGGGCCACCAATGCCTGGCACCACGTCCAGATCAGCTACTCCCGCGACAGCTCCGGCAACGTCACCTACAAATCCGTGTGGCTCGACGGCGTCCAGCAGGACCTCAACGTCACCACCGCCTCCGCCTTCGCACTCGGCTGGGCCCCCACGCTCCTCACCAACATTCAGGTCGATGGCATGACCGCCCTGCCAGGAACCGCCACCATCTACCTCGATAACTTCACCATCTACCGCTGGTAAGCGTTACCTCCCCCGGCCCCAGAGCCAAAAAGGCGAATGCAGAGACCATGCTCAGTCTCCGCATTCGCCTTTTTACTTTACTTCGTCCTCAACTACCGGGGGCTGCGTCAACTACAGGGGCCCCAGAGCCTGTCCTGAGCAAGGTCGAAGGATCTCGCCTTTGAGACCTGGGATACCACGAACCCCTACCGGTCTGATCACTGATCACTGACCACTAACCTCCGAACCCCATCCCGTATACTCCCCTTCAATGTTCCGCCTCCTAGGTACGACCTTCGCAGCGCTGCTAGGCCTGGCTTTCGGCAGCTTCCTCAACGTGTGCCTGAGCCGCTGGCCCGAAGGCGAAAGCGTGGTCCACCCCCGCTCCCACTGCCGTACCTGCAACCGCACCCTCACCTGGTGGGAGAACATCCCTGTCCTGAGCTGGCTCTTCCTCCGCGGCCGCTGCCGCACCTGCGGCTCGCCTATCCACTGGCGCTACCCACTCGTCGAAGCCGCAGTCGCCATCCTCTGGGCAATCTGTGCGTGGAGATTCTTTCCCGTTCTCCCCGATATAGGCGATTCGACCATTACGGTCTCGTTCTCACTTGGATATCTTTTTGAGCACTTCGCCCTGTTCCCACTCTGCTGGCTATTGGTGGCACTCGCCCTTCTCGACCTCGAACACCTGTGGGTCCCCGACTTCCTCACCGTCCCCGGCATCGTAGCCGGGCTCCTTTTTACGACAGTCTTTGAACATCTCTCCTACCACTTCGATACCATTCACCGGCCGCTCCACGCACTCGTGAACGGCGTCATCGCAGTTCTCGCCGCCGCCGCCCTAATCCTCGTAATCCGCCTCATCTACTGGCTATTCCGCCGCAAAGAAGGCATCGGCCTGGGCGACGCCAAACTGATGGCCCTGCTCGCCGCCTGGCTAGGCCTTCCCGGCGCACTCCTCGCCTTCTTCATCGGAGTAATCCTCGGCGCCCTCGTTGCTGTCCCTCTACTGATCGTCCAAAACGCAAAACACACCGGAGGTGTCGCGAAACTTCCTCTCGGAACCTTCCTCTGCATCGGTGGCATCGTGAGCGCCCTTTGGGGTCAGCCCATCCTCACCGCCTACCTCCGCTGGTCCGGCTTCTAAGGCACTCTCACGGAGAGCCGCGCAACCTCGCGCAAAAACGCCCTGTGGAAATCTTGTCAAGAGGCAATTTGAAAAATAGTTTGTAACCCTCTTTAGAATCAGCGCAAGAAACTTCGCTTCAATTAGGGATTAATTATCCGAACCTGTCATACTGAATCCTAGACGCAACAAAAGAGCCCTGCCGGACCGCATCCGGTGGGGCTTTCGTTTTGTTCCCGAATCTTTCGGGCAGGAAGGAGACTGTTTCGATGCCCACCGCGACCGCATTCGTTTTCGTTGCTTCGGCGGTTCACCCACCCGCCCCCACCCCCTCCCCTGTGCAGCACCATTTCTGGTGCAAAATGGCCTTCAGTCACAAAACACAGGAGTTAGCGCTTAGATGTAGGCGAGATGGTGAAAAATGATTTTGATGGGGCAGGAATTTACTGCCGCGGAGCCGCCGCGGAGGCAGCATTAGATAGTTCCGGATCGCCGAGCAGCTTCTTGGCTTCCTTGGCGTGCTTCGAGTCGGGATCGTACTCCATCACCTTTTGGTAGTTCGCCTTGGCCGCGGCGAACTGCCCCAGGTGCCGCTGTGCCTCCGCCAACCCCCAGTAGACGTCGGGGTTCTCTGGATCGAGCACCACGGCCGACTCAAACCGTGACAGCGCTGCCCGCCAGTTCTTGTTGCTCAGGTAATAGCCGCCAACGTTTTCGTCTTCCTTGGCGGTCTCCTGGTGCAGCTGCGGCTCGTCCTGGCCCTTCCCTTTGCGGCGGCCGCGGGTGTCAGGCTCCGGCGGAGGATTGAACTTGTCCAAGCCGGCACTCGAAGAACTGAAGCCGCTGGCGCCTTCGGAGTCGGGGTTGCCGACGGGGTCGTCGGGGCTGCGGACCGGATCGTCAGGGCCTGAGGGAGGCGCGGGCGCGGCGTTGGGAGGGGCACTGGACTCCGGCGCGGCCGGCGTTGTGGCGTTCGGCAGCACCGGTACATTGTTGGTGTCTCCGGGAAATGGATTCGACTCCGCCGGCGGCTTGGACTGCTGCTTCTGCTGGTCAGAAGGATTGGACGGCTTCTGCGGCTGGTCGGGTGCGGGGGGCGCCTGGGCGCGGATCGCAGCGGCCCCGCAAACGCTGAGAAGGACCGTTAGCGCCAAGGTTCGAACCACACGATTTTTCGATTTGGACTGCTCAATCATCTCGACGAATCCCGGCACTTCAATGGTACGATGCGGTCCAGAGAGCACTCGCAATGCACCGGAAATAGTGCACCTGCCGGGCGCACAAAACCCTCAAGGAAAGCATCGCACAATCGCATGGGCATAACTGCATGGGACTGATCATTCGCTCGTCTGCCATTCACGCCGCCGGCTGTTACACCACCACGCGCATTGCCAGGGGCAAAAAGGTGGCGGAATACACCGGCCCGCGCATCACAAAAGATGAGGCCGACGCCCTCTACGAGGAGTCGCCCGTCACCTACCTGTTTGGACTCGGAGACGGCTCGGTGGTCATCGACGGGCACTGCATGGCCATGTTCATCAACCACAGCTGCAACCCCAACTGCGAGACCGACGAGCAGGACGGCCGGGTGTGGATCACGGCCATCAAGAACATTGCGCCGGGGGCTGAGATTACCTACGACTATTGCCTGTATGATGGCGGCGACGAAGAGGCCCTGTGCAACTGCGGTACCGGGGACTGCCGGGGCACCATGTACTCCCGCGAAGAGGTGCGCAAGCGCAAAGTAGAGGCCCGAAAAGCCGGGAATAATTCCAGGAAGCGGCCGCAAAGTGCGAGCGCAGCGAAGTAGAGGCCTGAACGAGGTGAAAGCAGAGGCAAGATGAAGTGATTGACGAATCGGAGCTCCCGTACCTGACCCAGCACCAGCAGGATGTGCTGCGACGGTTTGCCCTGTTCCAGGCCGACCTGGAGGAGGTTCGCGCGGCGATGACGGGGGTGTTCGAGTTCAATTTGCAGCGCGGGCAGAGGGCGGCGCGCACCTTCTTCCGCATGCCGGAGCCGGCTATCGCCATTACGCGACAGCACATTTCGAATGCGCTTGATCGGAAGCGGCTTGGGAAAATTACGGAGCGCGACCTGGTGAACTGGGCTACGCTGTTGCTGTTGAATGACGCCTACGTACTCGACCCCGGCGACGAGGACATGATCGCCGAGTGGTTGAACGACATCAGCCTGCATCTGGACGCGAGCTGAGCGGGGTTAGCGGAGTTAGCCCTCTCCGCAGCGCAGGGTTAGGCACTCCCCGAGCGTTGCCGGGCAAGAATACTCGTACAAAGCAGTAAAACTGCAGCACACTCTCTAAACTCATGCGCAGATCGGATCACTGGATGGATGCGATGCTGCAGTCTCTTGGCTAGGAGAACCACTATACCTTGGTATAGATTGCGACGAATCTTGGCCATACATATACTTCTGCCTGTTTCGAGATTGGAGGCGCGGTCGTTCTTCTGCGGATCATTCGCAATTCTCTATACGCAATTCGTGAGCCCTGGGCGATCCCGGACCAATTGCGCGCGTTTGATCACCCGGCCTCATGGTCATGGACAAAGTTGCCATGCACTGAGCGAGAGCGTCCGTATCGATCCTAACGATGAGTCTGAAAATCATGCTCTGGGCTACCTATGTGCTGGACGTCATGTTCTTCACGGGTCTCGCTGGCTGTGTGGCGGTCGTGATTATCAGTTGGTTCTCTATTCTCAAGGACGGCTTGTCAGATTCTGAAGAGGATTAGTTTGCGCTACACAATTTTGTGCAGTTTCATCGCGCGTTCATTCACTACCTCATCAGCGACCGGGTCTTCTTGAACCACGGAATCAGCTTCCACCGAGTTCCATCTGGTTTTTCCTCCAACCAACTTGTCGTCATCTTCCACATTCGACAGGGAATAGGCTCAATTTCGGTAGCCCAGTATGCCGTGATGGTCGGTTTATGATGCCAACATATGGGCGCTGATCCGAATCGCATTTCCAAATGGCTCGCTGAGTTTGTCGCCAAACCATTGGGGATCGCCGTCTTCTTCGTCTTTTTGGCACTACTCTGGACATTTCCGCTGCAACACGTCATTGCTTATCCGTTCGTGTTCCTGTTCTTCGGCGCCATCATGTGCAGCGCCTGGTTCGGCGGATACATTGCCGGATCGATGGCGGTTGTGCTGTCGTCAATCGTTGTCACGTTCTTCTTCGTACCCCCGTTCTACTCAATGACAATCGCTCGAGAATTCCGAAGTTATGTTGCTGCTTTTGTTCTTTGCGCGATGGCCATCGCTGCTGTGAGTTCCTCCCGGAGGCGGAGTGAGTCGGCTGTCAGAGCAGCACGAGACCAGTTGGAGATCAGGGTTCAGCAGCGTACTGCGGAGTTGGAGCGCTCGAACCTCGAAATAACGGAGCGCGAACGTCAACTACGGCTACTTACCGAGGCTATTCCACAACAGATATGGCGAACGGACGCCAATGGCGCCGTTGAGTATTGCAACGGTAACCTCGTCGAGTATGTCGGAATGGACACGCATGATTTGCGCGGAGAGGTGCTTTTCAGTTTCCTTCATCCGGAAGATGCGACCCAGTTTTACCAGAATTGGGATGCGGCGCGAATTGTAAACGGGAAGTTCGAAGTGCAGGCTCGCGTTCGGGGAGTGAACGGAAGCTATCGCTGGTTTCTAATTCGCAGTAACCCGCAACTTGGAGCCAATAGGGAGGTCGCGTGTTGGTACGGCGTGCATATTGATATCGAGGACCAGCGTCAAGCGCAGCAGAAGCTGTTGGTTGCCCAGGATGATCTGGCTCGCCTGTCGCGCACGCTAAGCATGGCAGAGATGGCTGCATCGATTGCACATGAAATTAACCAGCCGCTTACGGCGCTGGTTTCCGATGCTCATGCATGCCGCCGATGGCTCAATGGTCAGCCCGCCAATGTGGAGAGGGCCGTAGCCAGTTCAGAACGGATAGTGCGCGAGAGCACAAGAGCGAGCGAGGTCGTAAGCCGGATTCGCTCCCTGTTTAACAAGACTGATCATGTACGGGAATCCACGAACCTCAACTACCTGATTCAGGATCTGGCACGATTGCTGCGGGACGAAGCACTGCGACACGACGTTTCAATCAAACTACGGCTCTCGGAGAATGTTCCGTCTCTTATGCTGGATCCCGTGCAGATTCGCCAGGTACTCCTGAACTTGGCGATGAATGGAATGGAAGCTATGACAACAACAACCGGAATTCGGGAGTTGGAGATCTCTTCTGAGATCTTGAGGTCCAAAGAGGTCGTCGTGACGGTCAGAGATCATGGAATCGGCCTCGCTGAACAGGTTAAAGCCAAGATGTTTGACCCATTCTTCAGCACAAAGCCGCAAGGGACAGGGATGGGACTGGCGATCTGCCGGAGCATCATTGAGGCGCATGATGGGCAGATCTGGGCTGATGCATTGGAGTGCGGCGCGGCATTTCATTTCTCCCTGGGAGTGAACGCATAATGAGCGTCGAGACGTCGGACCCCACTCCGAAGCAAACGGTATTCATCGTGGACGATGATCCTTCAGTTTGCGAGGCACTGTGCGACCTGATTCAGTCGGCGGGTCTGACCACCCAGCAATATTCTTCCGCCGAGGGGTTCCTGGACGCTTGGACTCCCGACATGGCAGGATGTCTCGTGCTCGACGTGCGCTTGCCGGGCAGGAGCGGGATGGAGTTGCAGGGAGAGCTGGCGGAGGCTGGGCTGCCAATACCCATCATCATCATGACTGCGCACGGAGATATACCCATGGTGAGGAAGGCGATGAAAGCGGGAGCTGTCGAGTTTCTCACAAAGCCGTTCCAGGACGAAGAGCTACTGCAGGCAATCGAACAAGCCTTTGCAATGGACCGAGCACGGCGGACCGCGAAGACGCTGGAGGATTCGATCCTTTCCAGATTAGCGATTCTCTCCCCGCGCGAGCGCCAAGTGATGGAACTTGTGACAGCGGGAATGACGAACAAAGAAATAGCCGACTCGCTGGATCTCAGGCTCGTTACCGTGAAGCTGTATCGCGGACAGGTGATGGAGAAGATGAAGGCACAGTCGCTCGCCGATTTGGTGAAGATGTCGGAGAGAATAAAAGCGCCCTAGTGAACGAGGCTTGCCCGCATATCTTTGTAATCTTTATGCAGCCCTTATGAAAAGTAGAGGGACTATACCAAAGGATAGATTGCGCTGCCTGACCCTTGGCACTAATCTCACCGCATAACGCTCGAAAGTTCTTCTGTACCGCCGCAGGCTAGTACAGATTGTCGACTTTGCCTTCTGGATTGCTGGACCGATGCGGTGCCTGGACCTCAAGGCGGAAACCGTGTCGGACGTTCCACCCAATTTCGCAGAGATCAATGGTCTGTCGGCAGCATGATTGCCGAGGCCTCAGCGGTGTATCTGATGGAGGAGCATTGGGCACTCAGGCGCTGCTCGTCGAACTGTTGCTGTCGGGTTTTTTTGCTGTAGCTTGCTTTCGCGCTCGTGCGACGCCACTCGAAAGCATCAGAGTTGCACCGCGCGCTTTATTTGTGTTGACCGACCGATTGGAGCGACTGCGTCGTTCTCGATGGCAATGGTTTTCCATCGGACTCGTGCTCATTCTTGTCCGGCTCCAGCGGGGCACCCCCATGGTTGCGGAGTTGACCGCTTTAGCGCAGTTCATTGTGTTTCTGGCTCTGCCCACACAAGGTACGTCGCGAGAGGTTGTTCGCAGACGATGATTTCGATTAAGGATGCCGGGGGATTTCTTCGTAGAGCGCGCAGGAAAATGCGTGCCGGAGAGTTTTCACGCGAACCGGTTCAGTTACTCCGCATCGAGTGGAGAGGCGACTCAGTGGAATGCGATTGGTTGATGCGCCCTCCTGACTCGTGGGATGTAGATTTGCCGCCTCACATGGCCAGGGAAAACCAGACACTCCAGGCATTGAGAGATGCGCTCACTTTGCGCAACACGATCTTCAAGTGGTTTCCGTCTGTAGTCAAAGCAGAACTGCGCATGTTCCGGCTCGATGCCGATCAACAACTGGAGTTGATGATGACGGGTAGCGTGGCGCGAACCAACGAAGTGTTTGAACGGGTTGCATCGGTAGTTATGCGGGCAAAGCTTTGCGGCTTTCATTTCAATTTGTCCGCCGGTGTGCTGGAGGGCCGCCCGAGATCCTGATGTAAGCAAGGGCTCTTGGCATTGAGAATTCTGAACGCAACTAAGGGAGGGTAGTAATGGCAGCAACAACATCGCAAGGTAGGACATTCACGATTTTCATGGCGGGTCTGACAGTTGCTGCTGCCGGACTTGCATACGTTGGATCCGCAGGCGGTAAAGTGGCGCTTGTTCTGGGCGTGGTCATTATCGCTTACTCTTGCACCGGATTCATCAAGATCAAGCCCCTCGAGGGCGTGACGGCGGTTGGTGCACAACCGGCAGTGATGAAGCTGGCCGGGGTGGGCATTGTATTGCTGGGCTGGCTGATCGTGCTGTTTGGACTGAATTTGACGCCCAGCGTGACCGGCAGAATGATCACAACTCTACTCGGATTAGCGGTATCACTAGTCGGCGTCCTTCTGGTTCTGCCGATGGCGTCCAACAAGAACGCGATTTGGAAGGCTTAGGACGCTGTGCTTTCCATCAACACCGATCAAATCCCACCATGGAGCTGAATTGATGAGAATTGTTCGCTTTGCATCTTGGATCTGCGCCGTTGCGATCGTGTTGTTGATGGCAGGCGCGGGAGTCGTGGCTCGGGCAGACGCTGCGCCATCAGCGTCCGCAGCCGAGTTGAAGGATGCCGCCGCAAAGGCGCCAACCACTGCCACCCAAGCCGCCGGTGATCCTGGCGCCACAATCACCGGCACTGTTAACGATGTGCCCGTAAGCGATGCCAAGGCTGGCCTGACCCTTTCCGATGTGGCAAACCAGGTGGGCCAGAATAAGATCGGGATCAATTTTACCTGGACCCTGATCACTGGCTTTTTAGTCATGTTCATGCAGGCCGGCTTTGCGATGGTGGAAGCTGGACTCTGCAGGGTAAAGAACGCGAACCACACCTACATGATGAACTTCTTTGTGTACGGGTGTGGTCTTTTCGCTTACTGGATCATAGGGTTCGCGATTCAGATGGGCGGTGCGGCCGGGAATGGGAACCTGGGAGGTCTACAGCCGCTCAACAGTGAGCACACCTTGTCAATGTTCGGGAAGACCTGGGGACTCTTCGGACAGACTGGCATGTTCTTGTCAGGCCATACCTATGATGTGGGCGTCATGGTCCTATTCCTGTTCCAAATGGTTTTTATGGATACGGCCCTGACCATCGTCACCGGAGCATGTGCAGAACGCTGGAAGTTTCTCACATTCGCTGTTTCATCGGTATTGATGGGAGCCTTTACCTATCCGCTCTTCGCCAACTGGGCGTGGGGCGGTGGTTGGCTGTCGCAGTTGGGCACCAACCTTGGACTTGGGAAAGGCTATTGCGACTTTGCAGGTTCGGGAGTGGTCCACGCCGTTGGCGGGTTGACCGCTTTGGCCGTGGCACTGATCATCGGTCCGCGCATTGGCAAGTTCAACCGCGATGGTTCGAGCAACGCTATCATTGGTCACGATATCTCGGCTGTTTTGATCGGCTGCTTCATCCTTGCGTTCGGCTGGTTCGGATTCAACCCGGGCAGCACGCTGGGAGCCTCTGGCGCTGGATGTCTGCGTATCAGTTCGGTCGCCGTGAACACAATGCTGGCTGGTTGCACCGGGACCTTTGGCGCGTTGCTCTACATGTGGTCACTGAAAGGCAAGCCCGATGCATCCATGAGCGGCAACGGCTTGCTGGCAGGCCTGGTGGCCATCACCGCGCCTAGCGGTTTCGTAAACACAACAGGCGCCGCAATCATCGGGTTCATTGCCGGGGTTCTGGTGTGCTTCAGCGTCTCCTTCGTTGAGAACACGCTCAAGGTAGACGATCCGGTGGGTGCGATTTCGGTTCATGGGACGTGCGGGCTGTGGGGTGTCCTCTCAGTTGGCTTGTTCGCCGATGGAACCAGTAACTATGGCGGAGCATGGAACGGAGTCACCGGGTCAGTGACAGGCCTCTTCTACGGTGATGCAAGCCAACTGGTGGCGCAGCTGGTCGGCATCGCCACGCTGGTTGGCTTTGTCTTCAGCTTCAGTTTCGTCCTCAATTGGATCCTGGATATCGTCGTAGGTCAGCGCGTCTCAACGGCAACTGAGGTCGCGGGACTCGATCTTCCAGAGATGGGTCAACTCGGGTATCCGGAGTTCGTATTCGCTCCCGAGCCAGATTACCTGCGGGCTGCGGAAAAGGTCGCTCTCGCCTAATTCGTTTTGCAGCATTCTCCTGTGCAGCAGGGCAATATCTGCCAACGCCCTGCTGCCCCTTTTTCCAGATCACCTGTTTTCAAGGAACGCGAGATGAAGTTATTTCATGATCAGCGAGTCGTTAACATTGAGGACCACTTCCTGGTTCCGGCAGAGCAAGAAACTTCTGCCGCAATGCTCCCAGCCGTCCTCGCGCCAGAGGCTTCACGACAACTACTCCGGATGTTTCGCGATCCGCGCGTGCTTGATCCGCGGGAGCGCGCGAATCTCATTGCGCAGCTGCGCACGGCGGTCGAACGGGCTCCCCAAATCGCAGAGGTCCGTGTGCTCTTGGGTATGGCACTTTCAGTGGATCTGCGAGCTCAGGAAGCGCTGGAGGAGTTGCGGATAGCGGTTGAACAAGTTCCGGAATGCTTCATTGCCAGGTTGAAGTACGGCGAACTGTTGATGCGTTTGCGCATTTGCCAGAGAGCAGCCGAAGAAACACACGAGGCGGCTCTTCTTGCGGTCAATGCCGCTCAATCGGAACTGGCCCGGAGACAAGCGGCCACGATTCGGACGATGTTACAGGGAGGCATCGAACGCGGTGGCTACGGAGGTTTGCTTTCCCGTGTCTTCGGACGCGGCGGACCCAAGAAGCAGAACAGCGCACCCGTATTCGTGGGAACCGAGTAGGAGAGGATGCCTGCTAGTCTGCAACTGGCTCTTTTGATCGCGATTCTTCTTCCGGCTGGGAAGTTGGTTGCAGGGGTGTGTACACGCTTTGGCATTCCAGCCATCCTGGGTGAATTGCTCGTTGGAGTCGTGGCTGGGCCAGGCTGCTTCAACATGCTGCACATGCGCCTCTTCAGCGGCACACCTGCTGCAGACGCGTTTCTGCTGATCGCGCAGATCGGCGGACTCGTCCTGATGTTTATCGCCGGCCTGGAGACGGACATTGACCGCATGCGTGAAGCCAGTGTCACGGCTTTCCTTGTGGCACTCTCCGGGGTCATCTGGCCTTTCTGTCTTGGCGCCGGCGCAGGGCACTTGCTGGGGCTCCCCTGGAGCAGCGCTTGTTTTCTCGGTGGAGCCTTGACGGCCACGAGCGTATCCATTTCCGCAAGAACATTGATGGATGCCGGCAAGATGACTTCGCCCGAGGCGTCCGTGATCTTGGGCGCCGCGGTAATTGACGATGTGATGGGTCTTTTCGTTCTGGCCTTCCTGGCGGCGTCCTGCAGTACGACCGGCGTTGGCTCTTTCGGCGTCGCACCGTCACTCGCCCATTGGCTCGAACGGCATTGGTTCTGGGCGGCTCACCATTCCCTTCTGGTCGAAATGACGCTGATAGCAGTTTGCGTGGGCGTGTTTTTCGTTGTAGCCTATGCTGCTGCGCAACGATGGGCTGACCCTTTCATGCGCCTGGTGCGCAAACTCGACGTCAACGAGGCCGTGACGAGCTGCGTACTTGCGTTGGTGTTGATTTATGCGGTGAGTGCGGAATGGCTTGGAAGTGTGGCGGGCATTACGGGTGCCTACCTGCTTGGTTACGTGTTCGCCGGCGCAAAGCTCAAAACGCTGATCGAGCGCACGTTCTATGCGATTGGACATGGGCTTCTCATCCCCCTGTTCTTCGTGTCGATAGGGCTGTCAAGCAACTTCCGCGCGCTCAGTGGCCATTGGCTGTTGCTGGTCGTCATATTCGTCATTGCAGTGGTGAGCAAGCTGGTTGGTTGCGGCACCGCAGCCCTGGTTATGGGCATGGGGCCGGTGCGCAGTTTCCGTGTGGGATGCGGCATGATTTCAAGAGGCGAGGTAGGCCTGATTGTGACCGCAATGGGCGCTAGTACCGGCATATTCCGCGAACCCGAAGTCGCGGTCATGGTGACTGTCGTTCTTCTCACCACGCTGTTCACTCCGCTCATCATGCGCGGAGCCTTCATGATCAAGTCATCGCTGGATGACACGGAGGAGGCTGAGAACCTGGAGGGTTCGGCGGAGTACTCCAGCATCGTGGAGCTTCAAGCGGAGGCGTGAGGACGGATTCGGCTAGCGCTTACTGACGCCGGCTTGCGGGGACCATTCGTTTGATGCTCGCCCACTCTTGCACCTGAAGACCTCAGTCTGATTATGCCGAACAACATGACGCCCCAGGCAGTAATGACAATGCTCACAACACTTATGCGGCATAGTACGGCATTCGACATTGTGTTATAAGCCGGCGTTCGTGCTTTCCCGTCCTTGCGAGAGAAAGATGTTCCAAAGGCGGGGTAGGGAGGTTTTGGGCTAAGCAAGCATGAGCGACGCTCAATTCTGTTGCGGGTGCGTTTTGTCCCTGCTACGATTCAGTCCACTACCCCGGTAGGTCCCTGCTCCCCGAAATGGAGTACGAATGACAGCCACGTATGCGGGGCGTTCGATTGCCATCGCTCGCCCCTCTCTTCCTGTCCGAGTGCTGGATAAGTACTTCTACTTCTCGATGTCGCTGCTGATTGCGGTAATCGTGGTGTATGGGTTCAGCCACACGGTCGGCCAAAACCTGCTGCATCCGGCGGTGCCGCGGCCGACGCTGCTGTGGTTCCACTCTGTGGTGTTTTCAGCGTGGGTGGTGTTCTTCATCTTGCAGTCAGCGCTGGTGAGGACGCGGAACTTGCGGGTTCATCGGGCGACGGGCTGGTTCGGAGCTGCGCTTGGGGCCGTGATACCGGTGCTCGGGATCTCCGTTGCAATTGTGATGGCGCGCTTCAAGACGCATCAGTTGCATCAGGCGGATGCGGCGACGTTCATGCTGGTGCCGTTCCTCGATATTTGCTGCTTCACAAGCACGTTCTGGCTGGCCATCCATTGGCGGAGGAAGCCGGAGTTTCATCGGCGGCTGGTGCTGATGGCCACGTGCGCCCTGACGGCCGCGGCCTTCGGGCGATTTCCGGAGAGCGTGCTTCCGGGCCTCGCGTTTTATGCGGGCGTGGATGTGTTGATTCTGCTGGGCATGGCGCGCGATGTGATCGTGAATCGGCGGGTTCATCGGGTGTATGCGGTTGGGCTGCCCGCTTTTGCGGTATGCCAGGTTGCGGTTGTGTACGCGATTGTGACGGTGCCTGCGTGGTGGCTAAGGATCTCTCAGGCGATCGTGGGGTAGGAACGAAGCTCGCGTGCCGTGCCGGACGATGATTCGGGAACACGAATTGAGGGTGGGTTCGTGGTATCCCACCCCAAGCGCAAAAACATCGACGCGCTGAGGGTGGGGCACCCGCATCGACGGAATGTTCGTGGTCAAGTAAATTCCCGAAAAGCAGGTCCTTCGGCTCCGCTGACGCTGCGCTCAGGATGACAAATCTTTGAAAAGGAAGTCGCCGACGGTTGGTGGGTTCCCACCCTTGCGCCCGGAAAAAAGGCGAAAGGTTGGGGCACGGAAATTTTGGGCGATGCGGACCGAAAGGAGGCGGTTTTCCATTGCGGCGTTTCGTGGGTTTTCCAAGCGAAGGCGGGAGTGGGTGGGAACGGTACAATCGCACCTAGACACTCAGGCGAAATTTGGCGGGTGTGACGGGAGTCTAACGGGGATGGGTTACCAGGTTCTGGCCAGGAAATATCGTCCGCAACGGTTTGCCGACGTGGCCGGGCAGGACCACGTGACGCGCACGCTGCTTAACGCGCTGAGCCAGAATCGGATCGCGCATGGGTACATTTTTTCGGGGCATCGCGGGATTGGGAAGACCACGATTGCGCGCATTCTGGCAATGGCCCTTAACTGCCGGAACCTGATTGGAAGTGAGAAGCGGCCTACAGCTGAGCCATGTTTGGAATGTGTTTCGTGCCGCGAGATTTCTTCGGGAGGAAATCCTGAATCGGGCGACGAGGCTACGCACTCTTTCGACTTCATCGAGATCGACGCTGCTTCGAATCGCGGGATCGACGATGTGCGGTCGATTCGCAACCAG
>Ga0137378_10002677_pt1 | contig 15302 bp, 12 predicted proteins | sample SagtaG_21_FD_104813 | JGI IMG/M metagenome (GOLD analysis project Ga0137378, IMG submission 104813) | Vadose zone soil microbial communities from Sagehorn Ranch, Mendocino, California, USA - Sage2_L_60_16 metaG | ecosystem: Environmental > Terrestrial > Soil > Vadose zone | place: USA... | reverse complement strand
CTGCGCAGGCGGATGACCCAGGTTTCGTCCTGCCGGCTCTCCTCGCGGATCAGGGCCTTGAGAAAGCGCCCTTCCCGGATGCTGCCAATGGAGGCGTCCACTCTTTCGATTTGCTTGCTGAACTGATCGAGCGCCCGCCCATACATAATCGCGGCGCGGCCGTGCAGGTTCAGGCTGGCATACGCGTGCGGCACGGCGAGCATGGCTTCCTGGACCGCGGCATCCGTCGGCTCCCGCTCCACCAGGATGTTCCACGGGACGAGCGCGCGGTCATACTGCTGGGCCGAGGCCTCGGCCGAGCCGGCCCGCAGCAGAGCCTGGTTCGAGAACGGTCCCTCGAGATGGACGCGGTCCAGTGACTGTCTTGCCCGCTCGAAATTGCCCGATTCGAACAGCATCGTGCCAAGCACCAGGTTGGACTTGTCGCGGATCGCGAGACCGGCGGGATCACCGGCCGGTAGCCGCCCGGCCTTGTCCAGTTGCTCGATGGCTTCCTGTGGTCGACCGTCCTGCAACAGCGCGATGCCGAGGTTGTAGGCGGCAAACCCGGCGAGGCTCTCATCGCTCCGCAGCTGCTCGAGCACCTTGACGGCCTCGTTCGGCCGGCCTGTCGCCATATAGACGTTCGCCCGCAGGAACTCGACGTCCTCCCTTATCTGCTCGGGCACCGTACCCTCGATCCGCGCCAGCGCTTGCAACGCATCGTCGAGTTGACCCTTCTGAAAATGGATGCGCGCAAGCCTGAACGCGGCCTCGTTTCGTACGGCCTCATCGACGGCGCCTTCGAGCACCGCCTTGATCGCGCGCCCTGCGCGTTGGTGCATGCGGTAGTCGAGCTCGAAGTCGCCGACCGAGAATTCGGCGTTGTTGATGTGATAGTGAAGCGTGTCGAGTCCGGGCTCGTCGAGACCGTGGTACATGGCGAGCTCGGTGTCGAGCCGCTGGAGTGCATCGAAAAACTGTCCCTGGTAGGCGTGATAGATCGCCTCGCCGAAATAGAGGTCCCTCAAGTCGGTGCCCGTGGCCGGACCGGCGGCAAGTCCCAGGGCCAGGCCGAGTCCGATTAGCCGTCGTGGCGTTCGCATGGCTTACCATTCCCCCAGCGCGACCGGAGTGTTGCCGGAACGCGGTCCGGCCAGCGTCAGTCCAACCAGCTTTGGCTTCACTTCCTTGCGGAAGGTAAAGCGTTCTGTGCGGCTGAAGTCCGCGCCGTCTTCAAGCTTGCCGTCGACAAGCACCTCAAGCTGGTGATCCCCGGCCGCCAGGTTGCCGACGTAGATCCGTTGCACGCCGCCCTTGCGCAGGGCCTCGAGCTCTTTGGCGCTGTAGATGTGGGCCGCGACGAGCTGGCCGTCGATCTGGAGCCGCACGGCGTCGAGGCGCATCTGGTCGCCCTTGGTCAGCGCAATGAAGATCGCGACCTGTGTCCCTGACGGGTAGAGCAGTTTCTCCTCGAGCCGGTTCAGCTCCTGGGCAATGCTGAGGACGTCTGATTTGATCTCCTGAACCTGTTCGTCCAGGCCCCTCATCTGCTGTTGGTCGTTTTGCGGTTGTTGGTCTTTTTGCTGCGCCCCGGCGTGGACACTGCCCAGGCAGAGCAGGAGAGCAAAGACGAAGGCGCGCGCTGCTAGAATTGGCTTGCAACGCATGGACGCCCGACTATCGGACGGCAGGTGCGTGAACCTAACACGAGGTTCGGTGGCGCGTGTGTTCGTGATCCGGATGCGTCGAAACATTGACGTTCCTCCCGTGTATGTCTAGGAGAACCGCATCCTACGATCCTCGCCGTTCCGCCTTGCAACTGACGCAACATTCACGCCACCTCCGTGTTTTGTTTAGGTAGGGGGCGACGACGGTTCTGAATCCATCCAAGTTGGTTGCGAAACTTCAAGAATATTAGCGGAATCCACAGTCATGTTCTTGACTGCGTCGATGAAGTCCATTTGACGCGACAGTCCCCGCGAACCACGCGCCCTTAAGCTTAAACCGAAGGTAGGTGATGAATGCTCCAACGGAATGGAGCATCACAAATGACAAGTCTTGCGCGGCGTTGCTGGCCGTCTCCGAACAAGCTCGCGTACGGCCGGGTCCATCTAGCTCGCATCAACTCGTTAGCCCAGCGTTCTCGGCAGCGATTCGCGCCAGTGCAGTCTCATCTAAGTTTTGATAACCACGAGCTATCGCGCTCGACAGCTGGTCTCGTATTACGTTCGCGAAAGGCATGGGAACCGCCGCATGTTCAGCGGCCAACAACACCAGGCCGAGATCCTTCAGAACCAACGAAAGTGGAAAGGCAAGCGGCTCGTACCTTGATTGTGCAATCATCGGGCCGTAGACCCGATAAGGAGCAGAATCAAAGACTGTCTCTGTAATGATTTTCACAAATTCATTGGGGTCTACCCCCGTCTTCCGAGCAAAGGCCACAGCTTCCGCCAGACTTTCAATCATGGCGAATAACAGAAAATTACTTGCCAGCTTCACCAAATTAGCGTGTGCTGCTGTAGATCCCAACACGAAGGTTTTTTTTGCGAGTGCATCGAACAACGGCGAACACCTTTCGATTCCGTTTTTCGGACCGGCCGCAACGATCAACAATTTTCGGGAGGCGGCAACCTCCGGTCGTCCGAAGACAGGTGCGGCTACATAAATCTGACGAGCGTGGGCGTGGACTTGGGCAAGCTTCTCGGAGAGCGCGACACTTATCGTGCTCATGCAAAGGTGGACAGTATTCGGCAAGAGTGCATCCAGGAATTTGTTGTTAGAAAAAAGCAGTTCTTCGAGAGCATTGTCGTCTGACAACATAGTGATGACGACGGAACTGTCGCAGCAGTCTTCTGGGACACCGACCACTACCGCACCTCGTGTTGCCAGCTCATCTGCTTTACTTTTCGTGCGGTTATACACAGTGACTTGATGACCGGCAGCCAGTAAATTGGCTGCCATTGGAAAACCCATTTTGCCCAATCCGATGAAGCTAACTTTCATCGCGTCTCCTCCAAAGCTGCTGATGCAGTCGCCTAAGGGCTCGTCTAGTCCGCGTGATACCTCTAATCAGCAATCGAACATGTACGTGCATCCCAGTTCCCGTTGAAAGCGGCGGCGCGTTGCATGAGCGGCTCAGTGTAGCAGAGGCTCGTTTGGGGGGCGTCTGCAATCGAAAAACTTGCGGATACTCTACTGCCTTGTTACGCTCAGAACCTCACCAACATCAAAGGAGGTCTGAAAATGCGCACATGTGTCATCGCGCTGATCGTTGTCTTCGCTATCGGCCTGCTGTCCGTTCCCGCACTGACCCAGCAACCTCAGATTGAAAGGGACGCGGGGTTGGGCGTGCTCTCGTCCAACTCGCAGAAAGGCGGAGAAGACGAAACTGGGCCCTACGAGGTCGTCGCCAAATGGCCGCAGCCGTTCGCGCGGCAGGGATACATCCAAGGGTCGCAAGGTGGTGTGTTCGCGGAATCACCCAACCGGATTTTCATGGCGAATCGCGGCGAGCTCAAGCTCCCGGACAAGCTGCCCAATAACTTCAACGGCGCCTGGGGTTCTCTTGGCAGCCAGGCAACCGGTCAAAAGCCGGAGTTGCGCAACTGCATCGTCATCGTCGACGCCAATGGCAAATTGATCGAATCGTGGACCCAGTGGGACAAGCTTTTTGAAGGTGGCCGCGGTCCGCACGCGGTCAAGATCAGCCCGTACGATCCCGACAGAGCCGTGTGGGTCGTCGACGACATGCGGCAGCAGGTCTTCAAGTTCAGCAACGACGGAAAGAAGCTCCTGATGACCTTGGGCGTGGCTGGCGTTGCCGGCAATGATGACAAGCATTTCGGCCGGCCCACGGACATCGCCTGGCTTCCCGACGGCACCTTCTTCATCTCCGACGGCTACACGAACACGCGCGTCGTCAAGTTCGACAGGAATGGAAAGTTTCTCCTGACGTGGGGAACACCGGGCACCGGCCCCAGCCAATTCGACACGGTGCACTCGGTGGCGATCGACAAAAACCGGCGCGTCTATGTCTCCGATCGAGCACACAGCCGCATCCAGGTGTTCGACGAAAATGGGAAGTTCCTCGACATGTGGCCGAACATCCGGCAGCCGTATCACATCGAGATGTCTGCCGACCAGTACTTGTGGGTTGCCGACGGCGTCAGCAACAAGTTTCTGAAGTACGATCTGAACGGGAAACTGCTGTATTCGTGGGGAACTTACGGGACGTTCCCGGGCGCATTCTGGGGCGTGCACCAGTTCTCGGTGGACTCGGATGGAAATCTCTACGCCGCCGAGACGTTCGGTGGACGTACGCAGAAGTACCGCCCAGCGCGGGGGGCCGATCGCGCGAAGTTGTTCACGCCGGTGCCGCTGATGGGAAAAGGAACGAACTAAGTTTTCGCCGCGGATTGCACGGATTATGCGGATTGAATCCGTGTAATCCGCGCAATCCGCGGCTTAGTTCTACTACGATGGTCCATCCAATTACCACTGCGGCAGGGAAAGACTCGCTGAAGAAAGTGGCCGGGGTCGTAGCCTTTCTCTTATCGATAGCATTCGCCTTTTGTCGTGGGCGCTCCCGGCACGAAGCCATTTTAAGTCCGGGTCTGGATGGCGTCTACTCCACGGGACGGCTCCGTGGATTCGACACTATCCTCAGCGGGACTTAACCACGAATGCGGCGCCCTCGGTGCTCGCAAAGCCCGGCGAGTGGCGATATTTGAACAGCGATCCGCTAGCCACGCGTTACTCACCGCTCGACCAGATCGATAAGGACAATTTCAAGGATCTGAGGATCGCCTGGCGCTGGAAACCTGCGATTCCGCCGGCGCTGCCCTCTCTTGGCGGGACCGCGCAGGGCAACGGAGACCCGGTGCTTGCCATCTATCGGAGCGAAGCGACGCCGATCATGGTGGCCGTCGTCTTGTACGAGTCCGCCGGCGGTCAACGCGTTGTCGCCGCCCTCGACGGGGCGACGGGCAAGCAATTGTGGCTATGGGAGGGAATGGACGAAGCTGGCCGCGACCGCAAGGCGCCGAGGAGAAATGCAGGGCGCGGCGTCGCCTATTGGACGGACGGCAAGGAGGAGCGGATTTTCGTCGTCACCAACGGCTTCTATCTCGTGGCGTTGGACGCCAAGACCGGCGTGCCGGTGAAATTCTTCGGCACGGGCGGTGCGGTCGATCTCATGAAGGAGCTGCACGTCGACTTCGACCATGTCTCGCGCATCGGCAACAGCTCGCCGCCGACGGTCTATCACGACACGGTCATCGTCCCGCCCGCGCTCGAAGAGGGGTTCACGCCCGATTCGATGCGCAATACGCCCGGATACGTCATGGCGTTCGATGCCCGTACCGGCAAACAGAAATGGGCGTTTCACACCGTCCCCAAAGATGGAGAGTTCGGCGCGGAAACGTGGGAGGAGAAGTCGAACGCGTATACCGGCAACACCGGCGTGTGGGCGCCGGCGAGGTGAAGATTCCCGGCATGATGGGAAGCATGCCGATGACCTATATGGTGAACGGCCAGCAGTTCATCGCCTTCACCGTCGGTACGCCAACGGAGCCGGCGGAAGTAGTTGCGCTAGCATTGGAAAAGTAGATTTTCTGCCCGCCTGAAGCTCGCGCGGCTACAGCTTGGCTTCTTCGCTGACGGAAGAGACCGGCCGAGGACCGACGGCCCATCCGGCCCGGAATGCGACGTAGGCAGCTACCCCGAGGATCGCCATGATCGCCATCCCGACCATCCCTGAGAGCCAGATGCCCCGATACTCGCCGAGCGCGTTCCCGGGCTGCGAGTTCAACGAGATGCCGGCATAGCCACTCACGGCTAATGCTGTCGCGCCCGAGAACTGGGCGAGCATATTCGCGAAAGACGAGATCGCGGCGGTGCGCTGAGGTCCGTAAGTTTCCGAGATGGCCGCGGGAACGAGTGAGAAGAGATTGACGGACATGCCCAAGAGAGCGATCACGATCCCAAGCATCCAGATCGTCGACACGCCCGTGGATAGAAGCTGGAGCATGATGATGGCGAAAATCAGCCAGCCGATCAGCACAGCCGTTCGTGAGACTCCTCGCTTGGCGAACATGTCCGTTATCTTTCCCGCGAGCGGACATCCCATCGCTCGTCCGATCAACGAGTAGGCGACAAGAGCCAGCAGCCCGCCTGCGACGACGGCCTGGTTCAGGGCGAGTCCGTATTTCGACATATAGACATCGGTCGCGTAGACCGCCATCCATGTCTGGGTGCCGCGAATCCCAATCACGAATCCGCTGTAGATGAGCGCATAACACCAGAGCTGCATATCGCCGAGCAATTTCACATCAAATGGTCGCCGCGTCGTCGCCTGATGTCCGGCGGGTGCAGACTTCAAGAACGCGATGCAAAGAACACCCATGATCACGATTGCAGCGGCCATCATGTCCATGCCCTGACGCCATCCTGACGCAAAATAGATCGCCAGCACCGGTAGCAGAAAGTACGCCATCCCCTCGCCGAGCGCCCCGCCGACGCCGCCCAGTGTTGCCTGACTGAAGCTGCGCTCCCGGTCCGGAAACCAGCGCGCGATGTTTCCCGTGAGCGACACATAGACGGCTGCCCCAGCGATACCGGCGGCCGCTCGCCAGAACAACAGCCAGCCTTCGGTTCGGCCGGTAGCAAATCCCACCATGGTGGCCGCAGTCAGCAGAATCCCCAGACCAACAACCCTCCGGCTGCCGAACTTGTCGGCCGCAATGCCCCATGGCATCTGGAAGAGGGCGTATGAATAAAAGAACAGGGACGCGAGCAGGCCGATCGCGCCTCTATCAAGATTCAGATCGGCAGCGATGAACTTTTGGATGCCATTGAAGTTCTGCCGCGCGAACTGACTGGTACCGTAGGCGAGGATGCCGAAGAAGAGAATCACCCAACGATATTTCATAAACGCCTGCCTTTGAATGTGAAGCGTGTGGTGTCGATACTACCAGCATTGATTACACGCTACACCGGTTTTCTCGGTTTTCTTGCGTGTCGCCCGTGAATAGTGTAGAACCGGGTTCATAACTGGTTAGTCGGGAGGCTGTCTGAATGAAACCGAATGAGCCGCTCGGGCATGAGCCCTCCTGTCGGTCGCTCCTGATTGTCGGTGCCGGCGTCATGGGCCAAGGCATCGCGCGGCTGTTCGCAGCCGCTGGCATTGACGTGACGCTGATGGACTGTCAGGACGTCAAGATCTCTCATCCTGCTGTCAAGTTCGTCCGCGAAACACCTGCGGCATCGGCGCCCGATCTCGTGATCGAAGCCGTGTTCGAGGATGCCGTCGTCAAAAAGTCCGTCTACGCCGAAATTGAGAGAGTGTACGGCGGCCGGCCGGTGGTCGCGACGAATACGTCCGGTCTTCCATTGAATGATCTGGCCGGAGGGCTGAAGTACCCCGAGCGGTTTCTTGCGATGCACTTCTTCATGCCTGCGGAGGTGTTTCCCATGATTGAAGTCGTGCGCGCGAATCGTACCGAGGATTCGGCAATCGCGCTGGCAATCTCGGCGGTGAAGCAGGCGGGACGGGAGCCGATCGTGCTCGAGCGGGCCATCAACGGCTATCTCATCAATCGACTGCAGCACTCCATCTTGCACGAAGCGTATCACCTCCTTGAAGAGGGGATCGCGACGCCTGGAATGATCGACAGCGTTGCCAAGCGGCTCTTGGGTCCTCGCATGTGCGTGACCGGACTGCTCGAGCAAAAGGATATTGCAGGTCTCGAAATTCATGCGAAGGCGCAGCGATCGATTGTTCCATCGTTATCGCATACCGGCGTCCCGTCTCCGTATCTTCAGAACATGGTCGCTCGGGGCGATCTCGGCGTTCGGAGCGGAAAGGGCTTTTACGACTGGACGGGACGCGACGCGACCGAAGTTCAGCGCCAGGCGAACGAACGGCTGCGGCGGCTGATTGCCTTTCTGGAAGACGGCGGCGAGTGATGAGGTTGCCGCCGCTTCTTTGAGGCTGGTGGTGCGCATGAGTCGGGGAACCGGTCTTGACAAAGGGCTGACGAACTACGGCGACGCGGCATTTTCACGGTACCTGCGCCGATCGTTCGCCAAGTCGATGGGCTATTCGGGCGCGATGCTCGATCGCCCCATCATCGGAATCGCCACGTCCGCCAGTGGGTTCAACAACTGCCATCGACTCACGCCAGAGCTCGTGGACGCGGTCAAACGGGGTGTGATCGGCGCGGGCGGCCTGCCGCTCGACTTCCCAACGATCTCGCTCGGCGAAGTGTTTCTGAGTCCCACGAGCCTCGTGTTCCGCAATCTGATGTCTATGGACGTCGAGGAAATGATTCGGGCGCAGCCCATGAGCGCCGTGGTCCTGATTGGCGGCTGCGACAAGACGGTTCCCGCGCAGCTGATGGGGGCGATCTCCGCCGGCGTTCCGGCCATTCAACTCGTGGTGGGACCCATGATGACGGGTCGATATCGCGGCGAGCGGCTCGGCGCCTGCACCGATTGCCGCAGGTTCTGGGCTCGCTACCGTGCGGGCGAGACCACAGACGCGGAAATTGCGGAGGTCGAGGACAACCTCGCCGTGACCGCCGGCACGTGTGCAGTGATGGGCACCGCCAGCACCATGGCCTGTCTCGCAGAAACGCTCGGGATGAGTCTTCCCGGCAGCGCCGCCATTCCCGCAGTTCACGCAGATCGTTTGCGCATCGCCGAGCTGACCGGTGCCCAGGCTGTCCGCCTGGCCGAGTCCGGCTCCGTGCCACACCAGATCGTGACTCGAGAAGCGCTTGAAAATGCGGTCAGGGTGCTTCTGGCCATCGGTGGATCCACAAACGGCGTGATTCACCTGGCGGCGATCGGGGGACGAGTGGGATTGACTCTCGACCTGCATCATTTGAATGCGCTGAGCGATTCCACGCCTGTCCTCGTAAACCTCAAGCCCACCGGTCAACACTACATGGAAGATTTGCACGCGGCCGGCGGGGTAGGCGCCGTGCTGCAGGAACTCAAGCCGCTGCTCCATCTGCAGTGTCGCTCGATCACAGGGGAAACGCTCGAGGATCGCTTGCGGCAGCCCCCAGCGTTCGTCGATCGGAACGTCATTCGTTCCGCGGAGGATCCGTTTCGGCCGTGCGGCGGCCTCCTCGCGCTGTTCGGCAACATTGCGCCCAATGGGTCCATCCTGAAATGCGCGGCGGCCGACGAGCGGCTGTTTGAACACGAGGGACGTGCCGTCGTGTTCACCGATCTGAACGACCTCGCGACGCGTATCGACGACCCCTTGCTGGACGTGCGCGCAGATGATGTGCTCGTGTTGCAGAACGCCGGCCCTGTTGGAGCCGGCATGCCTGAGGCCGGATACTTGCCCATCCCCGCCAAGCTTGCCCGTGCGGGCCTGAAGGACATGGTGCGGATTTCCGATGCGCGCATGAGCGGCACCGCGTTTGGAACCGTTATCTTGCACGTCTCGCCCGAATCCGCAGTCGGGGGGCCGCTCGCGCTCGTCCGGACTGGCGACAAGATTCGATTGAGCGTGAAAGAACGTCGAGTGGATGCACTGGTGTCTGACGAGGATCTTGCCCGGAGGCGTCAACAACTTCCGCCGCCGAAGCCCGCACCGAGCCGAGGCTACGCCAGGCTCTATGCACAGTCTGTCCTTGGAGCGGAATTCGGCTGTGACTTCGACTTCCTCCGACCAAGCGCCAGGTGATCGTTGTTTATCGCGGATCAGGAGACGCTTAGCCCTGAAGGGGCGACAGATTCCGAGGCGGCTCTTTCGCCCCTTCCGGGCCTGGGTTCAATACCAACATGAACCCCGGGCTCGCGCCCGGGGCTAGGTTCTTAAGCCGCTCCGCGGCAAAAACCCCAGACTCACATTTCGTCGAACAGACTCCTCGAAAAATGTCCAAACTCCGGGGTGGAGAAACCATCCCGGCGATATGATGCGCGTGGAGTGATCATCGCGTAAGCGATGCTGCATAAGCCGCCAGGTTGACGATATCCTCGTCGGTGAGCTTCGCGACGACCCGTTTCATCAGCGCGGTGTTGGTGCTCGAGTTGGCGCCGGTCTGGATATTGTGGAGCTGACGCACGAGGTAGATAGGATGGACGTTGGCCAGGCGCGGAACATTGCCCAATCCCTTCAAGCCTTCACCATGGCAGATGGCGCATTCGACGGTCTTACCATTGCCGCCAGTCTGGGCGAGCACCTTGCCCTTGGCGACGCTTCCAACCGGCACCAGCGCGTTGAAGCCCGCACCGGGCCTCGGGTCGCGCAGCCGCGCTCTCTTGACGTCCATCGGCAGCATGATGATGCGATTGCCTATCGGTTCGGTCGTCTTGTCGTCAGGATCGATGAAACGCATGCGTCCCTGGCCGAGATAGGTCTTCGGCACCGTGTTCTGCTCGATCACCTTGATCCAGGGTGCCGCCGGCGTTTTGAGTGAGGCAAACCATTCGGCTGCCGCGGCAATGTCCTCGTCCGAGGTTGATTGGGCGATCGCCGTCATTCTGATCGGATCTTTTCTTTTTCCGCTCTTGAAATCCTTCATCGTCTGAATGAAGTATTCGGGCGTCAGGCCCTGGATGTCGCCGGACTCGGGATGCCCGAGCCCGTTCATGAGATGGCAGGAGCCGCACGCAAATCCCTTGTTCACTCGGCCATCGGTAACGACGCGCGGCGCTGGCGCATGCTCGTTTGGGAACCAGTCGGGCGGGGCGTTCAGATCCTCGATCTGCGGCATGGTGTGGCTCTTGCCGCTGCCTTCGATCGTCAATTGCCCCTCGTCCTTCTCAGGTAGCGGTGGCTTATTGACGACCATAGCTGCCGTCGGGAACGCCCACCCGAGATCCTTGCCCGCCGGAGCCTGCGCCACCAGAGCGGCCGCCGAAATCAGGACGAAAAATATCCCGATCCACTTCTTTATGGCTGTCTGCTGAGGTGTCAACGATTTTCCTAAAAATGATGTCGCGAACCGAATTCTGTTCATTGGCGTAGCTCCTTAGGCGTTAAGGTTAATACCCCCCGGCCCCGGATAGCAATTTTAAGCGAAATGTGCCGTCATGTGCTCTCTGGTGATCGGTTTGGTTGGTGAAGCTCAGCAGAACTCGGATGCGTTTTGTTTTCTCTGCAATGGAGACTGACTCCGTCGCAAAGAAACATGTCTCCGCGTCATTGAAGCTTTTCTTTGCGACGGACTCATGTGTTTCGGCGACAGAAACACTTATCAAGGTCACGCTGATAGGCTGCTTTACGGCGAAGACACTTCGCTCCTTCGCGGCGATACATCGCTTTGTTTCAATGCAATATTGCTTTTTCAAAAAGCTTGTTTTGTCGCGAGAAGTCCTTCTGTATCAATGAGGAAGCGCCACCCGCTCTGAAGCAACATTGCTCAGGCTCGAAGCAACATTGCTTTTTCGCGAAGCAAAGTGGCTTTGTGACGAAGATACTTTGGTCCGTCCCGGTGAAGCCTATTTCGGAGGCCGGCCAACCCTGCTTCCTCCCGGAAAGACCTATTTCCGTCACGCAAACACTTGGTTCCGGGACGGACTCAACTGTTTCTGAAGCGCAATGCGGCTGTGTGGGGTTCGATGTCCCATGGCGCCGATCCCGCCTGATTGTTCCAATAACCTTCCATGTTCGGAGTCTGGGCGGCAGCGGCCACAGACATTAATAAGAGGATGGCGGCGACAGTGAAAGCTTGTTTGCGCATAACTTACTTCCGGCCTGCTTCTTCGGCTGAGAGATGACATTCGTTCTCGAGGACGCGGACAAGGTCTTGGTTGCGGTATGCGCCAGCAGGCCATGTCATTGGCTTTCCGTTAGGTTGAGCACCTATCAATGCGTCCCATTACGGCTCATTAGGGAAAAGATGTGCGCAAAATGTGCGCACGTTGGAAGCGTCGCTGGATGCGCGACACTGCCTTTGAATACATTCGACGTGATCCGCAAAGCACAGTCCTCTACCGCGTCGTGGCGGAGAAGCTGGAAACCTTTCTTATCGCGGCAGGCGAATGGCGGATACCGCGGCCCACCTTGGATCGTATCTTGCCGTGGGTTCCAGTTCGCCAGTGGGTGCCGTCGCTTCCTTTCAAACTGCGGTACCGACGAGCACCAAGTTGATTTGGAGCTTCACATGTCTTGTCGGTCTGAGGCGCAGCCTCGTTAGGATTTGGTTTTGTTGGCAAGCTCGTCGTAGAGCCAGGCTTTGGCCTTCTTCCACTCGCGCATCACCGTGATCGGCGCGATCTGCAAGACTTCCGCGGTTTCTTCCACGCTCAGTCCGCCAAAGAAGCGCAGCTCCACAATCTGGCTCTTGCGCGTATCAAAAGCTGCCAGCGCCTTCAGCGCATCATCAACGGCCACAAGATCGGCGCTACGCCTCGGCGAGACCTCCAGCGCCTGATCGAGCGAAATCTGCTGAGCCGCGGCTTTGCGGTAAGGTTGACGCCTGGCGTAGCCCACCAGGACGTAACGCATCAGGCGGGCCGCAACCCCGACAAAGTGCGCGCGGTCCTGCCATTGCACATTCTTCCAATCCAACAATCGCAGATAGGCTTCGTTGACCAATGCCGTTGTCTGCAACGTGTGGCCGGGACGCCCCTGCAACAGGTAACGATGCGCCAAGCGATGCAACTCGGCTTCAACCAGCGGAACCAACTGCTCGAGAGCAGACGAATCCCCTTGGCCCCAGGCCCGCAGCAGTCCAGTGATTTCCTGTGGCGAGGGAACGGGCATACAGTCAGGATTCGTTAAGTATGTTGACGACATTAGCGAAAAGTCGATGGCCTCACCGTGTTGATTACTTGCTTGTCACACCTGACGCTATCCGGATCACATCGAAGTTATCGCCCGAGTCGCTTCTCCAACATGAGCCACCAGTTCACGACAACTGTGATCGGCGCGTTGACGTTCCCCGGAGATGCGACTAGAAATTGCTGGCCATCCCGGGTCACGTCGTAGCCATTCCTGACCACTTCGTAGCCATCGCTGCTGTCAAAACGGAACAGCTTGTGAGGCGTGCCGACTGAAATAGCATTTCCACCAACGATTGATCAGGGGAGAGACGCGGTCTCGAAACGGACACGTCCGGAGAAAGCGTCCGGACCGGCAGCCCTGATCGTTCTAACCATTTCAACTGTGTCGTCGTCACTGCATCCGCCTTCTGGTATGCCAGGATCCCACTGGTCGAGACGCCGACAGCTGGCCTGACAGCCGGCTCGCCGACTCGCCCGACACGCGAAACAAGGACCACAGGAGCCCCGAGGACCTTCCCTGAAGCTTCGTCGAATTCCTGTGCGAACAGGTCGAAATCTCTCAGGAAGAAAAGGTAGGTCTTGCCGCGGGGCGTTGGTGCCAGAATGGGTGCGCTTTGGACATCATCGAGAACCCAAGTTCGCTTCCCCGAGACGAGAGACTGGATCTGAATCGAATTGACGCTATCGTTACTGACTCGAACCAGAAAGCGCTTGCTATCACGCAGAAAGCTGGGGAAGGTGGCATCGGATGAATGAGGAATCCGTGTGACGGCGCCTCCCTGCCCAAAGATACGCGATAGTTCTCCTCCCGCACGTACAAGAATTTCGTCGTTACGGCTCCAGGCTGCTTGCCATCCGAAACCTATGCCGATCAAGTCGCGCACGGATCCGGTCGCAAAATCCATCCGCTTTAGCGTCTGCCCGGCGACGAATGCGATAGAGTCTCCATTGGGGGACCAGAGTGGATGAAGTCCCGCCTCCGTACCGCGGAGCTCCATGGTCTCGCCGCTGTCGATCGCACGCACGTGAATCCGAGTCATTCCCTCTGAATCCGTAACCGCGTAAGCCATGCGTCCGTCATTGGAGAAGGCAGGCACGCCCAGTGGCAGTCGACTTCCCGGCGGCGCCTGAATCTGAAAAGTGAAAAACTGAGGCGATGAAAGCGGCTTGAGCCAGAGTAATAAAATCACAACAGCGACGATTCCCAGGAGCGACGCTAAAATCCACGGCAATGCTGCAGTGCGTCGGCCGACTTCCGTGTGAGCCGCATCAGCCGTCATCGGCGGTTCGTTCACCAGCTCCCAGGCATCTGCGATATCGCGCAGCCGGTTCTTCGGATCCTTTTCCAGACATTTCCGGAGTAAGCGCCGGACGCGGCTGGGAAGCTGATTAAAGTCGGGCTCCGTCATCACAACGGCTGCCATCGTTTCAGTAGGATCCGCACCCTCGAGCTTCCCTTCTTCCGCACCTCCAGGGAGACGGCCCTCAAAGCGCTGCTGGGAGGCTGGCAGGTAGCGGGAATCACCACTGCGGCTTCAGGTCCAGCTGCGCGGCTTAGAACCGGCATCGGCGGCACTGGTAGGCCTAACCAGGTGGGCGATCCCGGAGCCGGCGATCAGCCCGGTCTGCTCTGGTTTAACCCCGGCGCCTTTGCCCCTCCAACGCTGGGGACGTACGGCACAGCGCCGGTTGCGCCTCTGCGGCTCCGGGCTATCACCAGTGGGACATCAGTCTGGCGAAGAACTTCTATCTTTGGGAAGAGACTCGCTTGCAACTCCGGGCTGACTTCATCAATGCGTTTAACCAAACGCAGTTTCGCGACGTGGGTACGCTCTGCTCTGGCGTGAACTCTTGCACTCAATTTAATTCGAGCTTCGGAACAGTGACCAGCACGCGTGCGCCACGGGAAATACAACTAGGTCTCAGCTTCTATTGGTAAGCCGTTTCTTGCTGATCCGGTTGTTTCAGCATCGAACCCAAACACTTCGCGAACTTTCTTACGGCGGTCGGCTACCTTCTCTTCTGAGGCTTTCGCAGGTAGCCGCTGGAGGTTCTTTGATTGTCATCTGCCAACAAGAACAACAATAAGGAGGTTTGTAATGTTCGGATATGACCCTCGTGCGATGAATGCAATTGCTCGCGTCTGTGGACTTGTCGTTTTGACTTGTACCGTGGGGAAGATGCCCGCCCAAGCCCAGGTTCCGGCGCCGATGTTCAATCCTCCGAAAGCTTATTACCTGGCGCTGGGAGATTCCATCACGTACGGATACCAGGCATGGAAGGTACGGGCTGGCCTGCCGCCCTCGGCGTTCAACACCGGGTACGTAGACGTCTTCGGGGCACGCCTGCGGCAGATACAGCCCGGCATCACGATCGTTAATTACCGATGCCCGGGCGAGACTTCAGCGTCGTTCATGATCAATCGCATGCCGAGCATTTCCTCGGGCATTGACAAGGTTCCTAGAAAATCAAGGGAGGCGTAAGTTATGTACCGCTATTCGCGTCGGCTCGGTTCGCTAGCTCTAAGTTGGTTCTCTTGTGCACTCGCTGGTATGGCTGTCGCCACCTCAGCG
>Ga0137378_10002670_pt1 | contig 15326 bp, 12 predicted proteins | sample SagtaG_21_FD_104813 | JGI IMG/M metagenome (GOLD analysis project Ga0137378, IMG submission 104813) | Vadose zone soil microbial communities from Sagehorn Ranch, Mendocino, California, USA - Sage2_L_60_16 metaG | ecosystem: Environmental > Terrestrial > Soil > Vadose zone | place: USA... | reverse complement strand
ATCGTGTTTCTCCAGCAGGATGTAGCGGACAGCATTGTCAGCGAGATTCAACCTAAGTTGAGGTCCCAGGGAAGTGCATCCGTAAGTCGAAAGCGGCAAGTCAACTCCGAAGCTTACGATGCGTATCTCGAGGGCACGTACTTCTGGCACAAATTCAACGAGGCGGGCGACCGCCGGGCAGTGGAGTACTTTCAGGAATCAATCCGGAAAGATCCGTCGTATGCCCTGGCATACGCTGGGCTATCGAACGCCTATCACGAACTAGCGTATTACGGTAGACCCATCGATATCATGCCAAAGTCAAAGGAAGCTGCTGAAAAAGCATTGCAACTCGACGATACAGTCGCTGAAGCCCATGGCGGCCTCGGCTGGGTGAAATGGATTTATGACTGGGACTGGCCCGGTGCGGAAAAGGAATTTCAGCGTGCTATTCAGCTCAATCCCGGCCACAGCATCAGTCACGGAATGTATGCCAATTTTCTCGACTCCACGGGCCGCTTTGAAGAAGCCTCTCGAGAGTTGCGGGTTGCCCGAGAGCTTGACCCCGTTGCCTTAATTCTTATCAGAAACGCCGCTGACCACTTCCGGTGCATGCGGCAATACGAAAGAGCCATTGCGGAGAATCGCAAGGCGCTCGACATGGACCCCAGTTTTGCGGATGTGCATGAAAATTTAGCATACGCTTACGTGAACAAAGGGATGTACGAAGAAAGTATCAAGGAGATGGAGCAATTAGCGACTTCTGACGGCGAACACGATCTGGCACTGACGATGAAGATTGCCTTTGCACACGGCGGGTACAAAGGCGCATTAAAAAGCCGACTGAAGTACTACAAGGATCGACGAAAAGCAGGCGCTCACGTCAACTTTTGGGACGAGGCCTTGACTCACGCGCAACTGGGGAACACGGACTTGGCGCTACAAGCGCTTGAGAAAGCCTACGACGAGCGCGAGGACATCACCGATTTAGCTGTCAACCCCTCCTGGGACTCCATTCGCGACGACCCGCGCTTTCAAGAACTCCTGCGCCGCGTCGGGCTTCCGGTGAATACCGGGGCAGGCGTCGTCGCGCGTTAGTTACCCAGGCCTCCTTTGAGGCCAAGCGTCCGTGCAGATTAATCACTTCAGCTGCGGCGCGAATCCACGCACATAGAGAAAAAGAACATGCTCCTCACTTATGGCTCCTTGGCCCGTTCCGCCGTATTGTGGGCGGTTTGTCAGCAAACCTTATCTTACTGGGTTAGGTAAGAGTTGCCCGTGATCCAGGCAGAATTCCGAGAGGTGTAGTACCATCCTTGGGCGAATCTCAGTCCTGGCCGCTTAGGAGGACATCCCCATGAAGCGCTGCTTCCTACTCGCCCTCTTTTTCTTGCTCCCGGCCTTCTGCGTGGCGGCGGAGGACTTGTTCGAGATCAAGCTCGTGGCGGACGGGGTCTACGCCGCGATTGCCAAGCCCACGTACCAAGTGAATTCCAACACCGTAATCATTTTACTTGGCGACGGCGTGCTAGTCGTGGATGCCAACTCAACACCTTCGGCGGCGCGCTCACTCATCGAACAGATCAAGAAATTGACGCCCAAGCCGGTGAAATACGTGGTGAACACCCACTTTCATTCGGACCACACCCAAGGAAACGAGGCCTATCCGAATGCCTGGCCCGCGGGCGTGGAAATCATCTCGTCGGAGGCGACTCGTGCGAACTTAGAGCAGCGGGGCATCCCGCGCTGGAAGCACGAATTCGTTGCCCTGCCTCAAGAGATCGAACAGTTGAAAAGTGACTTACAAAAGGCCTCAAGCGTCGAACAGAAGGAATCGATCCGAAAGAAAATCGCCGAAGCCGAAGCCTATTTTGCCGAACTTAAGAATATTCAAATCACCCTGCCAACGATGACCGTTGACAGCCGCCTTATCCTTCATCGCGATTCGCGCACAGTGGAAATCCTCTGGCTGGGCCGCGCGCATACCGATGGTGACCTGTTCGTCTTTCTACCGGCAGAAAAAGTCCTGGCCACCGGCGATGCGCTTCATGGTTGGACTCCCACGATGCGCGACAGCTATCCCTACGAGTGGATCCAGACCTTGGATACCGCCCAGAAGCTGGACTTCGAGTACGTCATCGGTGGTCACGGCGAGGTCATACACGGCAAACAGAAGTTCGAGCTTTGGAAACAATACTTCCGCGACCTGCTCGAGAGCACAACCGCGGCCTACGTCGAAGGGGCCACTATGGAGGAAGCGAAGAAGCGCGTATCGGAGTTCCTCACAGCAAAGTACACGAACAAGTTTGACCACTTCCCTCAGAATGTTGCTGGTAACGTGGCAAAAGCTTATCAGGTGATCAATCCTTCGCGTTAGGCGTTGGAGCCGTACTCGAGAACGCGTGCGGCCGCTCTTCCGATTTCGCAGCGCATCCGACGATTCTGGGGTATTGTCGGCAACTCTTACCTTACCGGATTACGGAAAGATTGCCCGTCACTCGGGAAGGATCAAGGGAATGATAGATCGACACGTCTCCCGGCCGCCAGCGACGGGTGGCTTTCGAGCTAGTTCGATCTCTGGAAGACACCAGCGGGATCGCGAACTCTTAGACTAAGAATCAGGCCTCCCGCCGCAACATAAACGAGCGCTATGAACGCGAAGCTCGCTGCAAGTGAGTACGTTCGATCGTTGAGAAGACCAATCGCGTAATTTCCAGCAAATCCGCCGAGTTGCCCGATCGAATTGATCAGCCCGAATGTGGCGGCGGCCGCGGCATCGCTCAGCATCATTGTCGGTATCGCCCAGAAAGCGGGGTAGTACGAATACAAGAAACCGCTGCCCAAAAGAAAACACGCAATCGCCAACGGGACTTCGTGGCGGAAGGCGGTCAAGAGGCCGAACATCAATCCGGCAGCGACCAGCGGAATAGCACTGTGCCAGTGCCGCTCGGCCGTCCTATCGGAGTGCCAACCGTTGATGAGCATTCCGGCGATTCCCATCAGAGCTGGAATCAGTAGCAGTGAAGTCACCGTTCGGTTAGGAAATCCCGAAAGGCGCTTCACGAAGGTCGGTATCCAGTAGATGGTTCCCAGAGCTCCTGTGAGAGCCAGGAAGTATGCGAAAATCAATCGTAGAATTCGCAGGTCGCAGAACGCTTCTATGATTGTGTAGTTTCGAATCTTCTTTTTTGCTTGTAGCTCCGCTTGCAATTCGCTGACGAGCCAGTCACGCTCGTCATGAGGAAGCCAAGGCGCTTGCGCAGGCCGGTCCGTCATATAGAAGTAGGTGATGATCCCCACGACGACGGCAGGAATCCCCTCCAGAATAAAGAGCCAGCGCCAGCCTGCGAGCGACTGCCAATGTACGCCAAGGAGCCAGCCTGCCAAGGGCGAGCCGATCAAAGCAGCGGCGGGATTAGCCGCATATAAGCAAGCAATGGCTCGGCTGCGGTCGCGGGCGCAAAACCAGTGTGTCAAATAAACGATCATGCCGGGGAAAAAGCTGGATTCAGCATCCCCCAAAAAGAAACGGGCAGCATAGAACTGTCCGGCAGTGTGCACAAATGCGGTCAGAATCGTAACCATTCCCCACGAAATCATGATTCGCGCAATCCACTTTCTTGCACTCCAGCGTTCGACGATGAGGGCTCCCCGGGATCTCGAACAAGACGTACGTTAGGTAAAACATACCTACCCCTAAACCGTAAACGCGGTCGCTGAAGCCTAAATCTGCACTCATCCTGAGATTGGCAAACGAAACGTTGACGCGGTCGATGTAGTTGACGATGTAAAGGAGAAATACAAAAGGAAGCAGCCGGTGAGCGACTCGCCGTCTGGCTCTCTGTCCGACATCACTCAGTTCGGCCGTCGTCAGAGCGGCACTTCCATGCGAGTTCATGGGTATCCCACCGGCCGAGTTTTGATACTCAGCTCAACTTCTTCGAAACATAGACGAAGCGAGAAAGGCGGCCTTCTCGGGCGACACGAGCAGCAACGGCAAGGAACTCCTGCTGGCCGTCATATGCCTGATCACTTTCGATTTCACGAAGGACAGCGCTTCTCGATGCGCGGGCGGTGCGTCTCGCCTCGGCGACTTTGGCCATGTTCGCAGTTATGTCTTCACATACCAGCAATTGCAATCCGCACTGCGCAATAACGCATTCGTCATAGCCATGCGGAACGAAGAGATAAACACCAGCCGAACTCCGGACCGCGACGTCGGCATTGGTCAGCGGCCCGGTCAGGGTGATGGGATCGGTGAACAGCAGTCGTCCGCCCACCTTCAGCAACCGGGCCCACTCCGCAATGACAGGTGGCCGGTCGGAAAAGTGGTTGATCGCGTCAATACAGGTGATGGCGTCGAAGCTGGCGTCAGAAAATGGCAACGGCCCGGCTGCATCTACAGACCGAAATTCGGCGCGCTCGGCCAAGCCGCTCTGGGCTGCAAGTGAACTTGCTGTCGTAACCGCCTGTTCGTGAACGTCAATGCCGACGACAGAACAGCCGGTGGTAGCGGCGATTCGCAGCGCCGGGCCTCCTGCTCCACAAGCAACATCGAGCAGGGTCTTCCCTGGAGAAAGTTCGAGCCACGCCAAAAACCTGTCCTGCTCGTCTGAGGTGATCCAACTGTTTTGTCCAATATCCTCGCCAAAAGCTTCATGACGGATCTGTGCGTACAGTTCCGTTTGAAAATTCCCGTAGTTGGCGCTGTAGTGACCGGAGGGGGCAGCGAGTTGAGTTTTCCCATCTGGACCTCCGCTCAAACCGACTTAGAGACTATGTTTTTTCGTGATTTCCAAAGCGCAGAGAATTGTACGTTTTCTCTGCACCCAGTAGTCTGCACCGTTGCCCCGAAGGAGGCCTTCTGCAGAGGACGCAGGTCATCGGCGGTGGATGAGGTCAATTCTACGTTTCTCCTCACCGCCACTCAAATGAGCTGCCGATCCCGTTTGAGTTGCTCATGCCCTCTCGCGGCGATCGTGATCCAGGGAATTGCGCTGCCCGAACCGTGGCCTCGCTGATCTGTTCTTGCGTCATCACGTGTGACAGGCTTTTCATTCTCGCTCGAGCGCGTTCGTCCCCTCCCGCCAATGCCACCTTATACCATGCGTAGGCACTGACGTAGTCCAGTGGAACTCCCTTTCCTTGCTCGTAAAGGTGGCCAAGATCGATTTGCGCACGGGCATATCCCTGTTCGGCTGCCTTCTGCACCCACTTCGCTGCTTCCGAGTAATCGAGTGTCACACCCGTGTCGGTGTAATACATCCACGCAAGGTCTTCTTGGGCTGGCGGGTGGCCCCGCTCGGCGGCGGCCCGAAACCAACTCGCCGCCTCTCGATAGTCTCGCCCTACGCCGCTGCCGCGAAAGTATAAGGACGCCAAGTTACACTGGGCGGAAACCTCGCCGTGGTCGGCCGCGGCACGATACCAGCGGACCGCCTCCCCCAGGTTCCTTCGAACCCCCTGCCCATGCGCGTACATCGAGCCCAGATTGTTCTCCGCCGTGGCATGGCCCTGTTGCGCGGCGGCGGTATAGTGTGTCACGGCTTGGCGGTAATCTCGCCGAACACCCTTACCATGTTCGTACAGATAACCCAACCCAAATTCCGCCGCGGCCGAACCCCCGGCGGCGGCTTTACGGTACCAGGTAGCCGCTTCTTGGTAGTCCTGAGAAACACCCGCCGCGGTCATATAGGACCAGCCGAGCAAGTATTCTGCCTTCGCATCCCCCGCCTGCGCCTTCTGCTGGAGAGAGTAAAGGTCAGAGGGACGCGTCCCCTCGCCTCCTGCCGACCGAGCCCCTGCCTGATCTTGTGCCATGCTCCTAAAGGAGCAGAACCAAACCACCGCCATCAACGTAACTGGAAACAGCACTCGCGAGTTCATCATTATGTCCTTGGGTTTTGTGGCCGTGAGTCCGCGCAATGACCTGCCAACGAAAATCTCGGGTCGTTGCTCGCCTTCCTCCCGCCTGTGGATGCAACTTTTGCGTCAAATGGGGCAGTTGGCAATGCAACAACGCGCACCCGTGCCACACCTATGGGTAACGGGGCAAGTTCCTCAACACGCTCGACTTTCTTTACAGCTCGCGCGAATACACGACGGGATTTCGACCCGAGTCACTAACATCGGTGATTGAGTTCCGTCCAACCAAATGGTGACCGGATGCCAGATGCTGAGTTGTCTTCCCCGGTAGTGCGCTTTGATGTCTTTGAGGTGGATCTTCGGGCGGGTGAACTACGTAAGGAAGGTCGGCTCGTCAAACTACAAGAACAACCCTTCCGTGTTTTGTCTGTGCTGTTGGAACGATCCGGGGAAGTGGTCACGCGTAACGAGCTGCGCCAGAACCTCTGGCCTGCCGACACGTTTGTGGACTTCGAACATGGGCTGAACAGCGCGGTCGCCAGGCTGCGCGTGGCGCTCCGCGACTCCGCCGACAGGCCCCGCTTCATTGAAACCGTGGCCAAGCGAGGCTATAGATTCATTTCTCAGGTCGATGCGCCCCCCCAACGATGCTCGTTGCCGCACCTCTTGTCGATGGAGCGCGGAGTAGAAAACATGCGCGAATGGCAGCCTGGATAGCAGGTGTGATGCTCCTCCTTGCTTTTGTCTGCACGATTGGTCTCTGGGCCCTGTATCGGAAAACGGCGGAAGGGCCACTCTCGTCCATCGAGGTGGTGCCGCTGGCGGGCTTGCGCGGGTTTCAAGTCACCCCCGCTTTTTCTCCGGACGGAAATCAAGTCGCCTTTCGCAACGGCGACGGCGCGCACAATACTGGAATCTACCCGACGCTCGTAGGGGGCGAGAAATCGCTACTGCGCCTCAGCCGTGATCCCGCAGATTGTTGCCCAACCTGGTCGCCCGACGGCCGCCACATCGCGTTCATTCGTTTTTCTGACAAAACATTTTCAATCGTTGTCGTTCCCGCTCTGGGTGGCACCGAACACCGCGTGTATATGGGGCCTGCTTCCATGGGAGCGGGACTCACGTGGTCCCCCAATGGCTGTCATTCGCTGACTACCGCGCGGCCGCTGACCGCACCGCCAGGAGGATCACTCGACGCCGAACCGGCGTTTTCGCCGGACGGCTCGCAGGTCGCGTTCGTCCGCTCGACCGTAGCTGGGGTGTGCAACGATGTCTATGTCGTTTCCGCGGCGGGTGGCGAAGCCAGGCGCCTAACCTTCGATCATCGCCCGATCATCGGTCCTCCCGCTTGGACGGTCGACGGCCACGAAATCGTTTTCTCCTCCACGCGTGGAGGTCCGGATAGTTTGTGGAGAATACCGGTTTCCGGTGGTGTACCTCGACCGGTTGCGGGTCCGATCGGCGACGGAGGTTGGCCGTCCATACCTGCCAAGGGTGAGCAGCTGGCCTACGAACAGATTGTTGCCAAGTTCAACATCTGGCGCCTTGACCTGAAAGATCAAAAACACTATCAGGCGCCGCCCTCCGTTTTGATTTCAGAGAAGGGCGACAAGATGCGTCCTGACTGTCTCCCGACGGAAATAAGATTGCCTTCGAGTCCAATCGCCTAGGCTTCTGGGATATTTGGACGTGTGCCACCGATGGTTCCAATTGCGACCAGGTCACTTCCTTGCACGGAACGGCTGGACGGGCCCGCTGGTCTCCCAACGGACGCTACATCGCCTTTGAATTTCATCCCAAAGAGCGGAGCGAAATCTATATTGTCGAGGTGCCGGGCGGAGTCCCTCGTCTCCTGCCAACCCTCCCCGGCGCCGATAATCTCTCGCCCAGCTGGTCGCGCGACGGCAAATGGCTCTATTTCGCTTCCAAGCGCGACAGTGAACCTTTTCAGCTGTGGAAGATGCCTATCCAGGGTGGCTCTCCGACCAAGCTTACCAAGCACGGTGGAATCTCCGGAGTCGAGTCTCCCGATGGCCGTTTTCTCTATTACTCGAAGTACGAACTGGGAGGCCTCTGGAAAATGCCGTTGGAGGGCGGGGAAGAGACTCAGGTGCTCGAGGAAGTCCGGGGCGGAAGTTGGCCGAATTGGGCACTGACTTCCGATGGCATTTACTTCCTCAGGTTCGATAAATCACCGCGAGTGTCAATTCAGTTCTTCGATTTTACGACCCGCAAAACTATCCCTCTCTGGACCCTGGACAAAGAACCCGGTTGGGGATTGGCCATGTCTCCGAACGGCAAATCCATTCTCTATGTTCAGGGCGAATTCGCCGAATCCAATATTATGCTGGTCAAAAACTTCCGGTGAGCAAGGTTCGCCGTGTGAAACGACAGCGCGTAAGTGGCCACCTGGTCGTGCCAACGAGCCCCCCTCTTGTCACGCCAGCAGCCTGAACAGGGGTTCTATCAGCTTCACGGAAAGATGATTCGATTTCGTGGCATGGAGTGGGGGAACCCTCTCGCTGGCTGGTTCGTCGTCAGCGTGCCGGATTAGACACCAGCCTAAGAATGCCGAAGCGGTCGGGTACGTGGAAGCTGTCGCTCATCGTGGGTTGCCAGGCAATATATTTTCGCTGAGAGGGTGGCCCTTGAGCGCGGAAGAGGTTGATGCGGAATGTATTGCCATCCGCTGGAGGACGTTGGTCGATAGCAGCGAAAGGAATCCGCATCGCCGCATACCAGATCTTCGCCGCATGGTCGATGCGCGTGGAAATTTGAAATCCCGAGTTCCACTTCCAACCCTCCTCGTGATGTGGCTTCGTCAAGTCGATGTCAAGATCGATCCATTCGCTTTGCGGAGAGACTTCGAACTCTTTATAGCGCCGGATATTCTGGAAATCCGAGCCGATGAAAACCTCCGCGACGTCCCAGTCCCAGAGTTGGAACGTTTCCGTTGACGTATCCGGGGCTGGTTTCAGATAGAGCGTATCGTACGGGCAGATGAACAAGAAATAGAGATTGTTCTTCGTCCACCGCGAACGAATTTCGGTGCGGAAACCGGGCAGTGGCTTCCCGTAGGTATTGCTCTCGGCATAAACAGCATGCCCACCCTGCCAGAATGATGAAACACGATTTGTAGTGAGGGCGACGTCGTTATCCGCCTTCATGCTCTCGATTGACTTGTCATCGGCAGCGAAAGCGACCGCTGCCAACAGCGCTAGAACGATGCAGACTCCCGCGGGATCATTCATCGCGATCCTACCGACAAAGATGTTGCTCCGGCAAATGAGGCTGAACCTTGCATACCCGCTAACGACAAATAGCCTGTATTTCTGCCACCGCTTGCTTCGAGGCAGCGGATGATATGGAGGGGTCCAGTCCTTTTGACGTGAACGACAAGCCTGCAACCGGTTCACCCAGGTGCCGCACAATATCCAGCGCGGAAGGGCACTGTCCTTGCGCAGCCATTGACTCGGCGCGCTTCAGCTTCAATGCAATATAAATGTCGCGGACATTCGCGCCGCCTTCCTCCCGCGGGAAGAATCGATTGACGAGTTGCTTCTCAGCTTCATCGAAGTCCCCGGCATCGCTCAGCAAGCGCACCAGCCGGAATATCAGAACAGCCGGGGCGGTCTGCAATTCTGGGAATTCCTGGAGCGCACGCGCTCTTTCGCTGGCCGGCCGCCCGGCTTTTTCCATGGCTTCTTCCCGCCCCAGATAAAGGTCGACGTTCCGAGAATCGTACTGCACTCCTTCGCGGAAGATTTCGATCGCCCGCTCCGGCGATTCCCCGGATTTCAGGATGGTGTACCCCATGTTACGGTGCAGCGTGGGGAGAGCTGGTTTTATGCGTCGCGCTGTTTGCCATTCTTGTAGCGCCTGTCCGGACATGCCTCCAGCAAGATAGAGTGAGCCCAGCAGGAAGTGAGCCGTCGCGTCCTCCGGGTTCACTTCGATCGCGCGGTGCAACACGGCAAACGATTCCGGCCGGTTGGGAAAAACATAGCTCGTCGGCATGCTGGAAGCGGCGGCGAAGTCAGGACTGCCATCTTTGCCGAGAGCATACCGGCAAAAACCGCGATAATAGGCGATCAGAGGGGACGAACCAGGCTGAAGCACCGCAGGGTCACCGAGGACTTCCGCACCGGCGGGATACTGCCGCGAGAGAACATGAAGCGCGTCCTCATAAAGGCCGAAGCGCATGTAATCGGCTGCGATTTCAAGGATGCGCTCCGGATCCGCGGCCAGGTGCGGCATTAGGCTCGGGTCATTCTCACCCAGGCGCATGCGTTCGTAACGGAGAAAGGAGCTGGTTGGATCTCGCCCCTGCCAGAACGCGAGCCGCTCGGTCGCCTCGGCTTTGCGTTGCACTGCGCGCAGGAGCGCGACTTCCATGCCTCCCGCACGAACCAGCTCGGGACGGTTGCTCACAACTTCCTGGATCATTCTCAGAGCTCGCAACTGGTCCCCCGCCCTGGCTTCCAATGCGGCCAACCTCATCATCGCGGGCGCGTGATAGCTGCCGGACTGTTGCGCGAACTCCCATTGGGTCCGAGCTCCCTGAGCATCGCCTTGGGCGGCCAACGCCAATCCCAAGTAGTAAGCCGTTTCATGGTCGCTATTCACCCACGCCAGCGCCTTGGAAAGATGCTGCGTCGCAAGATCGTACTGGTTGAGAATAACCTCAAGTCTGCCCGCCGCCTGGTTCAGAGCGATGCTGTTTGGAGAGCGCGCTAGTCCCTCCTGATAACTCTTGAGTGCAAGTATTAGTTCGCCATTGCTTTCCTGGTCGGTGCCGACCGCGAGGAAGTCGTCTGCGCCGCGAATGGCTTCTGCCGGGTATTCGTGCGAGGGCTGCCGGCCGATTTGAACCTTGTCATGACTGACGAAGTCATACTTGCCTTCGGTATGCCGCAACAGCACTTTACCAGCTTGATCCGCTATTTCAATCGTGTACGTTGCACTTGCCGGAAGGCTAAAGCCTTTTCGAAAAGGCTCACTTGGTGAAAGCGAAGCATGCGTGGATGCAACTTCGTGCGTGCCGTTCCGAACACTTACCGACGCGCTCGGCAGCTCGCGGGTTACATTGATGACGGCTTCGATCGTCACGGTCTCTTCGCTCTGGCTGTGGCGACTAAGATTGACCACAGCCTCCGGGTTTGCACGAGAAACGCCGCCGAGTTTACGAATCGGAATCCAGTATTCGGTGAAAGATCGAGTTTCTTGCGGATCCAGAAATCCGTAAGTCTCCTGGTCCCGGAACAAGCCAGCCTGAATCTCCACGTATGCGCTGTTGTTGTCCGACAAGGCGGCGCGCCAATCCAAACCATCTTCGTCACTACCCCAAGACCAGATCTTCTTCGCAGGGAGATCCAGCGGTGACGAGTAGTGCACGACGCCTGAATCAGTACGCGGATGGTACACCGCCATGTACGGCTCCCGGCTGCCATAACTGAAGCGCGACACAGGACCATACTTGTGATTGCCGACAACACTCTGATCAACGCCAGCCGAATTTATTGGCCAGGTATCTATGTCAGCGAATCCGTGCGCGGCCGTGAATTCCATGGGATACAAAATGCGGCTGTCGTCCCAGACCTGAACCCCCGCATTAGTCCACCAGTAGAAACGGTGGCGAGTATCGCTACGGTTATATAGCGTCGTTTTCTGTTCGAGGCAGGCTCGGCCGGGGCGCAACGTGAGTTGGACACTCCACTCCATGCCGTAAGGCCGGTCGATGTTGCCGACCCATACCGAAGCGCCACCGTCAGGTTCGCGGCTGGTTGCGAAGTCAACTGGCGAGACCGTCATCCAATTGTGCGAAACCGGAAAATTGAACTCGACGCCCAGCGCCGCCCACATGCCGCGGTAGGCAATACGCGCAAACTTGATGCTTGGATTTGCGTAGAACATCGAGGCGCCATTGATCTTGTCGATGCAGGTGTAGAGATGGCCTCCGAGGTCTGGTAGCACAGTGCACCTCAGATATTCATTCTCTAAGTTAAGTGTTCTCCATTTTCGCGGAACGCGCCTGTCCACCAAATTGTGGCGCAGGGTGTAGGGATAATTGAGGAACCTTCCCGTGTTAAAAAAGTCGAAAGGGGGATTCGGGTCGGGAAGTCCTTCTTCGGAGGTCGGAATGGTCATCGAGTCTTCCCAGACCCGCACCGGCGCGGTTGACCTGCCCGCGGATCCAGCCCAAGCCAAGCTGCAGGATGAGAGCGCCAAGGCAAACAAGGCTAGGAAAGCGGCTTTTCGTGGCTTGGTCAAGGATATTGCTACGTCATGCGACATTTCCAATGAGCATCGTGACGGGTTCAAGCGGCGAGCTCTCCTACGTCCATTTGCCTTTGCCCTCGACAATCGTGATGTAACGGTCGATCGGTAGCTCGGTGAACCGTTCTATCGCACCGCTGGGCTGCGGCCATTTTATTTCCAGCCAGTCATTCTTGGGTCGTTTCCCAATGCCGAGCACTATACGCGGGTCATGCGAGGACAAGAAACTACCGCCTCCAACTTTCGACCTGCTTCTTTTCAGATCCGCCGCCTGATAGGTGATGCGCGCACCGATCGCGTCCGGATTTGCCTTTTTTCCCACGAGTTTCACTCCCAGCCAATGGTTTTGATTTCCTACGTTGTTGCGCAGGAGAACCGGGGCAGAGTCATTGACCGCCACCAGGACATCGATCCCGCCGTCGTTATTGAAATCCCCAATCGCCATCCCACGGGCTGACAGGGGTTTCGCGAATACCGGGCCGCTTTGCGCACTGACATTCTCGAACGTTTTCCCAATGTTGTGGAACAAGAGCAGCGGCTCCTCGTAGGTGGCCTCGCCATGCAGGGTCGAGATTAGATCATCCGGATTCCCGTTGGCGAGCAGCGTTGCCACCGTCGTGAATTCCAGCCAGGCCCGAACCTATGTGAAAGTCAATGTGCGCCAAAAAGCAATGCTGGGCATAGGTGGGCGCGCACGCCAACGGTGCCCGGATTTCCGTCCTGAATCTCAAAATCAACGTTAGTGAGCGCCGAGTAGAACGTGCCCGGGCTCGCATCCTCTGGGACATTGTCGTCATGGGACGTCGGGCGCTGGTGAAACTTGCGTGTGTACCGAGGACGACCACCTGCAAAGAAAACCATGTAAGCGGGCCCCTTTTGAAAGCCTGTGGTGTTTGGACCCAGCACAAATGCGGGCCGAGTGCTGCCGTAACCAATCACTCGGATGCCAGGCCAAATATAGATTGTTTTGGTCAGACGATAACGTCCTGAAGGAACAAAAACGATGCCTTGGCCTTGTGCTTCCTGAACTCTGTTAATAGCCTGCTGTATGGAATTGGTGTCATCCGCGATGCCGTCCCCGCGAAACGAGAACTGCTCCCGCGTCAGATAAATGGCTTTGGCATCGTCCGGGCGAGATGGATAGTAAGAGGATGCACCAAGCGGAAGAACCGCCGTCAGAAGAACCACTGCTGCGGTAATCGTCTTCAACATTTCAAAGGATCCGCACTCTGGAGCATCGTGAGAATTGGGGAGCACGAGTGCTTCATCCGTATCGCTAAAGCGCTGCCTGGCGTCGCCATCGGTTCTAACCTAAGCGGGTTCGCAGGGCACAGCTTTTTGTACAAATAGCTGTCTCCGTTCGAGCGACTACACTCTTTCCGGTCGTCCTCTTTTAATATAATTGCCGGCGCGATGGCTATCCCGAGCGATCTCAAAGAGGCGACTGAAGTGGTCTGCATTGCGGAATAGGAACGTTGGCGAAGACTCATCCTACTCGGTATTTTCCCGTACCGTGTAACTGGCTTGGTTACACCATCCTAAGGAGCCCGGAAGGCAAGCATTGTCGCTGAATACTCATTTGGGGGCAGACAATCTCAATACTTTGTCTCGGTTCCACCATTACCCAGGCTACCGACACTAGAAATCTTCATTTCTAGCGGCCAATCCGGTCGCCATCAACCGGCTGGTCTGGAGACGGCTGTACAAGCTGGCCGAATCGAGATTTGGGCTGGCAGCCATACGATTACTCCCCGGATGGTCGGCATAACCGGCTAAAGGCGGCGGAGCATCCCATTCGTAATTCGGTTGCTGCCTGTGAACTGGTGATTCTCAGCTAATCGACAAGGTGTCAGCACCGCAATCGACTCATGACATAGCTCTCTGGTTCAGGTTAGATTCGTCGGCGAGTCCTTGGCGCAGCGCGGGGGCGACGCGGGTGCCAATCGCTTCGATGGCTTGCTGAGCTTCGCATGAGGTAAAGAGGGCGCGTTCATTTGAAAACTGAGGCGGGAGATACCCCCATAAGCGCTTCTAACTTAAGGAGGAATTCCTTGCGATTTGCCCCGTCGGCTCCATGTTCTTGCTGTCAGCCGTGCGTTTACTCGCGGCGTATCTGGGAGTCTTTGATTCTGCAATGCCGACGACCGAGCAGTGTTGATTCTGATAACGTACTAGAAGCCACGATGCCGGAATGGGCATATCTTCAAGTGAACGAATGCGACAACAAGTGATTGCGCTTTTGGCCGTCTCGGGGATAATTCTTGCTTTTCATCCGGGGATGACATCGGAGACAGACGGATGGGTGAGCCGCCACGAAAGGTCTACTCGCGTCGGTTCCGACGCGGTTGTTGCAGCGGAGCACTCTGCGTGGAGGGACTACGCTAGCGGTCCGGATGGAGCTCAGTATTCGGCTCTCGACCAGATCAATCGATCAAACGTCAGCCAGTTGCGGGTTGCGTGGAGTTATCCGACCGGCGATGGGAGCAAATATCTGTTTAACCCTATCGTGGTCGACAGAACGATGTACGTTCTGGCACGTAATAATTCCATCGTGGCGCTCGATGGTGCAACGGGGCGCCCACTGTGGGTTCATCCCAGCCCTACGAAAACTCATCTGATCACGAATCGTGGCATCAACTATTGGGAAAGTTCAGACCACTCCGAGGGTAGGTTGCTGTTCGCAGTCGACAACTTTCTGCAGGCGATTGATGCTCGAACCGGTCAATCAATCATGAATTTCGGAGTGAATGGCAGGGTCGATTTGCGAACTGGCCTCGGACGCGATCCCGAGAGTCTGAGCCTGGTTCAATCCACGACACCGGGTCGGGTCTTCGAAGACCTGCTAATCCTGGGATCTGCCACAAACGAAGAATACGAGTCTGGTCCGGGCGACATTCGCGCGTTCAACGTTCGAACCGGTCGCCTGGTCTGGACGTTTCACACTGTGCCGCATCCCGGAGAACTTGGGTATGAGACTTGGCCGAAAGACGCGTGGAAAACAGTGGGCGGAGCCAATGCCTGGAGCGGGCTCTCTTTAGACGTCAAACGCGGCATCGTCTTCGTTCCAACCGCAAGCCCGAAGTACAACTTCTACGGCGCCAACCGAACGGGTGCGAATTTGTTCGGTGATTGTCTGCTCGCGCTTAATGCCCGAAGCGGAAAATTAATCTGGTATTTCCAAATGGTGCACCACGACATTTGGGACT
>Ga0137378_10002667_pt1 | contig 15335 bp, 12 predicted proteins | sample SagtaG_21_FD_104813 | JGI IMG/M metagenome (GOLD analysis project Ga0137378, IMG submission 104813) | Vadose zone soil microbial communities from Sagehorn Ranch, Mendocino, California, USA - Sage2_L_60_16 metaG | ecosystem: Environmental > Terrestrial > Soil > Vadose zone | place: USA... | reverse complement strand
TTTGCCGACGGCCCGCCGTAGGGGCTTACTGGCGAAAGGAGGGAAAAGGTAGTCTGCTGCTCTCATGATTAGCGAAAATTTGTTGTTATTTGGTAGACGTGAACAACTGAGCAGAAATTCCGTGGCTTGTTGCCAGTGATTTTGGCGCACCAGTGAAGCCAATCGAGCAGCCATATAGGAACGGTATCCACCCAGGATCTCGTCTGCACCTTGGCCGTCCAGCATGACCTTGATGCCGTTCCGCTGGGCTTCGCGGAACACACAGTACTGGGCATAAATGCTCGTGCTTCCGAAAGGCTCATCCTGGGAATCGACCAGAGAATCGAAATCCTCGCGCAAATTGTCAGAATTGACCCTGACCTTGTGCACATGGGCGCCCGACGCCTTGCCCACTACATCGATCCACTTTTCTTCACTGAGAGACTCATCATGGGCAACGTAACTGAAGGCATGCAAATCCAGCTTCGTTTCCAGGTGGCGCATGCCCATGACGATCGAAGACGAATCAATGCCGCCGGAAAGAGCGGCCCCGACCGGCACATCGCTCCGCAGATGGAGCCGTATATTTTTCAGGAACAAATCACGCAAATGTTTGGCGGCGTCGTCGAACGAGATATCGAGGCGTTCCGCCTCGCCGGGCTCCCAATAGCAAACCGTTCGAGCTTGTAGTGGACCCTCTAAGGATATCTCGACGTAGTGCCCGGAAGGGACTTGGAATACGCCTGAGAGTAGAGTGTCGGAACCATAGTCGGAGATGCCATATCTAAGGTACTCGTACAGTCTTGTGGGATTGATCCGTTTACGAACTAAATTTGCTTCGAGCAGGACCTTTAGCTCGGAGGCGAAAACGAAACTTTCGCTCCCCCAAGTGTAGTAAAGGGGCTTAATTCCAAAACAATCGCGGGCAAGAATTAGTTTGCGTTCTTGGGTGTCCAGAATAGCTAGTGCGAACATCCCTGTGAATCGCGTAAACGCTTCGAGTCCCCAGCAAGAATAAGCTAACAATAACACTTCCGTGTCTGAGCGTGACTTAAATCGATATCCTAGATCCTCGAGTTCCGCTCGAAGTTCAACATAATTGTATATCTCTCCGTTGTAGACGATAAAATATCGTTCATCCGACGTTCCCATTGGTTGCCATCCCGTCTCGGACAAGTCGAGGATAGAGAGCCGCCGATGGAATAAGACAACTTCCGGGTTGATAACGCACCCCACTCCATCACGGCCGAGATGGACTTCGCCTTTGGAATATGCAGCGTATCCAAAGTCATCTGGCCCGCGGTGCCGCAGTCGTTCCATCATACGTGGTACGCACTCCAGGTTTGCGCACGTCGATTTTGTGATAATTCCGCCTATTCCACACATTTAGAATCACTAAGTACGCCGGAGTCAGAGTATCTTCTTGTTCCCTACCGAGCGGCCACACGGGGCAGCAGAAGAGAACAAATCCAGAGTACAGGCAATAGTTCGGTTGTGAAGTGCCCCGTTCGCTGTACCAGTCTCAATGTATCGTGCCGGAGCCACCCAAAGCCAAGGCGACGTAGTCCAGCACTACGCGAAGAACCGCCGGACGCACGTACGCCTGGATCGAGGCGCACCGCAATCCGTCTCTGGAGGTCAGATGGGATCATGAATCTTATACTCGTTGATGACGAACCGAGCTTTACCAGCTGGCGTCTTCGCGATGGACGTGACGTACTCGATAGCGACCTGCGAACCGTCACCGAGATGCTTGCGGAAGATGCTGTAGACTTTTGGTTCCTCCACGGCCGGATCGTAGCCGGGGGCAGGCACGATCCGGACGGTCGCCTGTCCCGGCGCCCGTTGCACCACCTGGTATGACTTCACGTGGTCGATTAATCGGAACGAATGCGTCGCGATAACGCCGGAGAACTTCGTACCCATCGTCGTTACGAGCATGTCGTTAATGCGTCCGTCGAGCCGGAGGATGCGCCCGAGCGTCCGGCCGCACGGGCATCCAGACGCAGCCAGTTGCCCAGCATCCCCGTTACGATAACGAATCAGCGGCATGGCCCGATTGTCCAGGTCGGTAATCAGAAACGCGCCTTCGCCCTCCAAGGCAACCTGGCCAGCGTCGTTCTCAACCTCGATCACGGCGTGTTCGTCACAAGTGTGATAGACCCCGCCGTCCGGACAGGAGTAGCCGAGCGAGTTCACCTCGCCACAGCCATAATACGGTAGCACCTTCGCAGAAAACACGCGAGCGATGGTGTCCACCCAGTCTTGCGGGCACAGTTCAGCCGTCGGCAGTACTGCGCTGAACGACAAGCGCTCGCCCGCGACTTCCACCAGCTTCGCCAACGAATAGCATGCGCTGGCGTAACCGATCAGGAACCGTGCGCCACTGTGCCGAATCCGGGCGATGTACTCGCCTAGGTTCTGAGAAGCGAGCTCGAACGCAGGCAGGAAAACGTCGCCTCTGCACCAGCTGCGGAGGCGGTCGAATCGACGCACCGGTTGAATTCCCAACGATCCCCCGAACAGTTGCACCCGCCTTTGCCGGAGCGTCAGGCCGGCCCACGCCAATCCACGAACATAGCACGCGACGCTCCATGCGTCGCTCACGTTGTCACGCGCGATCCGCATTGGAGTGCCGGTGGTTCCGCCCGTCGGTACGACGCTGACCAGGCTGTCCGGTACGTCTCGCGCACGCAGCTCAGCCCAGTGCGCCTGAAACATCTCCTTCGTCAGCACGGGTAGTTTCGGCAAATCGCGCACGCCCTCGATGCTCCGGGGCATCACGCCGCGCTCATCGAGCAGCCGACGGTAGAACGGGATCTGCGCGTAGGCGTGCGCCACGAGTTCACAGAGCTTGCGGTCGCGCAGTTCCTGCGTCTGCCGCTGTGTCCAGTACTGGGATCTGTCCAGGAAGTCCAGGATTTTCGCGACACTCGGTCTCACCGAGTTCGACTTGATTCGCCATAGTTGCTCATACATCCAGCCCCGCATCCACATCCTCCGGCAACGCAAATTTGATTGATAGGCATAAGGGTGGGGTCACGAGCCGACCGCTGCCACACACCCGTTCCAAAACATGAACTTGTTGCAGACGCGCTCAGCGCAGCAGAAATTAGATCGCGCCGGCCCTTACCATCGACACGGATCGGGCAACTTCTTGGCTTACCTCATTTGAGAACCTACATACGATTAGCTGGATTCTGGCATTCTCCTTTTTTTGAATTGTTCCAGGAGAATTGTCGTGTGTGTGCCGCCTACTCTCTGCTAGCGGCCAGTTGCGATCTGCGGCAAACGTGCTTAACTCACCTCCCGACCAGTTTGGCGTTAATTGTGAGCCTCACCCCCTGGTTCTCTCATTACGGGCTATTTCCCATAAGTTTGACACCAGCAGAACATGTACTATTGGGATCTTCACACATGTCACGATTCTCGTATGATGCCAAGGAAACATGGAGAAGAAGCACGGAGAAAACGCTCTTCCCGGAACCCAAGTTAGAGAGATTATCGTCTTGTCCCCCTTCGAATCGTCGGCAACCTACGAAGCTTCTTGGCGTACGTGTGAAACGCAAGTAGCGCCCTTTTGGACGGTTTTCCCATGCGGCGGGTACAGCCTCGCCGCCACTTCCCTTAGCAGCAAGGGTTGGCGATCGCTTTTTTCTAGCGTCGCATCAAGAAATTTCACTCAGATCGTCAGCGGTCAAAGTGCCCCACAAGCGGCACCGTTCGTTCATCATAAGGCTGAGGTGTACTCATGAGACGCGCACTCTCCATCTTAATTTTTTTCTTCGCGGTGCGAGCAATCAATGCCACCACGTACTACATTTCACCAAGCGGAAGCGACTCTAACTCGGGAACAAGTTCTGGGTCGCCTTGGAAAACATTCGCGCATGCTTTTCCTATCCTAGCTCCTGGCGATACGCTCCTGCTAGAGAATGGCACATACCAGCCAGGAACCGGCACTGGGTTTCCCAATATCACTTGCGGTTCTGGTGGAATAGTCAACGGAACGGTCGGCAATCCGATCACGATCCAAGCACAGAACGAAAGACAGGCATGGATTAAAGGAGATGGTTCCGCAGAACCGTTTCAAATGCACAGCTGCAGCTATTGGAATGTTGTGGGGTTACATGTCTCCGACATAGACGACGCAGTGCAGCATGAGAACGATGGTACGTTCGCGGTCTACAACAGTTCCAACTTGCTTATTCGTCGAAATATCGTTGATCACAACAACCGTTGCTTCAATCTAAACGGGATGGTTCTGCTAGGGACGACGAACAGTATCATCGAGGAAAACGAATTTTATTACTTTCATCGCTGGGCATTCTCGATTAACAACAGCGGGTCAACTGGGAACAATGAGGTTAGGAGAAATTACTCCAATTCCAGGAAGTATTTCACTGCCTCCAACTCCACGTGTACGACATACGGATTTGGCAGTGTTGACTTAGGTGCGTATAACTCGAATAGCAACATTTTTGAAAACAACATCGGTGAAAATACTTCAGATTACGGTGAATCGGCCGAGAATGCCTCCTCCAACAACACATTTCTTGGTAGTGTCGAACTGAACAGTTCTAGCTCCAGTTTCCGCACCACTCCTCACACGAATACTACCGTCAATAGCAACAATTCGTTTATAAATGATGTCAGTATCTCTGCTGCCTCCGCGCACTTCTGGTTGCGCGGAGGCTTCAACGTGACTATCGATCATGGCAGCATGTTTGGCGGAACCGCTGTCCAAGGTGTTGGCCTAAATCCCTCCGGCACAACTGCCGTTTATTCTGTGCATACTTCCAATACGCAAGCGGTCAATTTGACCAATGGAAGCTCTGGAGCGTTTTTTGAGGACAGGACAATTGCTCCTAATGGCGGAAGCTGGAGTCACGACCACGACAATAACTATAATAATGCGACCACGTACAATGCGAATACGAATGTCACAAGTCCTCTCGCGCTGAACCCTAGTGTTGGCACTTGTTATCTGTGGGTGCCTGACGCTTCGCCATTGAAAGGAAAGGCGTCTGATGGTGGCGATGTTGGTGCCAACGTTCTCTATCAATATCTGGGTGGAAAACTTACGACCAACGAGTTGTGGGATACCACGACAGGATCACCACTCTTCAAAGGCGCTACCGTAGGAGGGCTGAATGATGTGGCAGGTTCATCGCTGTTCGACATCGCGAACCGGCTCAATATCAATCAGAATGGTTGCTCGTTTCCTAGCGTCTACGGCGCCGCGACTGCGGTTGCAGCACCCACGGGATTAACGGCGACGGTGAATTGATATCCGGAAAATGGAGTGTCCTGACGTTAAGAGGACATGATCAAAGAACGCAAGCATCTGTCCGGTTCCCGCCGTCTGCGAGGAAGCCGGTCTCAAGCATCTTCTTCTATCAATGAGAGACAGTCTGTCGAAAACGTACGGGTGCCTTCCAACCAAACGCACGGCCTAATCCCACCATTCAAGGACATATTAGGTTAGCATTCATTCTTACCGTCAGCAGTCTCATTCAAGGCTGCAGCAAATCTCCACGCCATCTGGCTGCAGCTATACTTATCTATTGATCGAGCATCACCACGGTAACGAACCTGCCCATCGTTCTTGAACTCCGCGTACATCGCGATGAGGCACTCTCGCAGTTGCTGTTTAGATAATGCGTGAATACCTGCCTTGGTTTCATCCAGAACCTCAGTCAACACGCCCTTGCTCCCTCCGACGGCAAGCACGGGCCTACGTGCTCCGAGGTATTCAAACAACTTTCCCGTATGTTGGCCTGTCTCTTTGGGATCGCCCCAGCCCAGGAGAAGCAAGACCTGTGACTCCATCTCTTGTTGAAGAACCTCATCTCGACTGATGATACCGTGCAGTTCGACTAATTCCTCCAATTGGTGTCGAGAAATCAAGGGAGGTAACCAAGGCTCGACCTGCCCGTAAAAACGGACCCGGACATCAGTCGGCTGGACAATTTGCTCTTGTACAAGCTCCGCAAGCACTTCGAGAAGAGGGCTGGGGTCCCGTTTGCCCTCGTAGAGAGCGCCCGCGTACGTGATGGAAAAACATTCTGTTAACCTTTGCGGTTTCTGCGGAAAATCACCTGGGTCGAAGCCGTTAGTGATGGTGTAAATGGGCTTTGCCGGATAACGTTCGTGTAAACGGCGTGTCCACGGCACAGACACAGTCACGAGAGCGTCAGCGACGTTCAGGGTTTTTTTTTCCAAGCGAACCCGAAGTGACTGGAAACAATCAGGCTGTGCGGCGAGGTTTTGTGTCCACAAATCCCTGAAATCCGCGACCCAGGGACACCGGAGTATCTTTTTGGCTTGAGCGCCAATGATGTGGCAGGACTCCGGCGGCGATGTCGTCAAAATGGCATCCACATGCCCTCTTTTTGCGAATTCAGCCACCGCTTCAACCGCAAATGGGATCCAGCCCTTCGCAGTGTCGGGGTATGCAAGTAACCCCTTTAGATAATCGATCAGCTTGGTATGAAGAAGCTTTGAGTTCGGGGTTGTGGCCAGCGGTAAACGAAATTGTTCGTGCACCCCAAGTCGGGGATTAAGGCCGAATTTTGCTTTAAAATGTTGTACTACATCACGATCTCCCGTTTCTATAACGCATGCTCCTGGACCCTTCCTTCCGGGCACTCGCGGCGTCAGCACAATCGCTTCCCATCCATGCTCAGGAAGATACCTGGCCAGGGCGCTGGGCCGCAGTGCACCGATAAAAGGTTGCGGAGAATAAGCATACGTAATGAGCAATAATCTTCTCATAGGAGCCCACGCCCGCTGGTGGCACTTCAACTTTTGAACAGACAGTCTTGATAAGTAATCATGATTTGGCATGTTATTGTGTTATTGCAGGCCTTGGCCTGCTGATCGGTATTTGAATCCGGGTCTTCGAGTCTACTGGTCAGCGCGAGCTTGAGATTTCTCTGCGCTCCGAGATTGTCATAAGCTAAACGGGGGTACATGGGATTACGCAGGCGCGTGACGGTTTGGCAGGTCGCTCTTAAGGAGTTGAGTCGCAAAAGCGAGAAGAATCCACGATAACCAAAAGGCCTTCAGCCAAAGAACGTTGCCAAACAAACCTGCGACAAGTATGCCCCAACAGCCGGCTTCACATGCAGTAAGGGAATAGTCTTGTTCTGTTTCATGCGCACGCACCCTGGCGGCCTTGCGGAACTGATAGGTTATGGCACTGATGAAAAGAAGCAACCCCGGAAGGCCGAACTCAACTCCGATACTGAGAAAAACATTATGCGGGTCTCGACCGTAACCCTGAAACTGCGGAGCGTAGCCGGCGTAGTTTGTGTAAACTACAGGAAAGTTGTCCAGACCCGCCCCGAAAACCATGTAGTGCCGAAAAGCGGCTATTCCTGCAGTCCAGATGTCAAGTCTCCCTGATCCTCTGTCGCTCACAGCCGTTTCGAGGCGTGCGAAGAACACACTAGGTACCACCATAAGTAGGGCCGCTAAAACCGCAATTACCGCGGCCAATCGCCAATTCACTCGTAATCGATAAACATATACGGCGATGAGTGCGCACATTGCCAACAGAGCACCGCGAGACAATGTTACCAAGATCGCCAGCGAAGTAACGGCAATGAATGCCCCCAGAGCAATCTTGGCGAACGTACGCCCCGTGCGAAAGAACCAGCCGATCTCCATTGATAATGGTAGGAGCAACCCGATCCCAACCCGATTAGGATTTGTCTCGCGATCTCCCCACACTAGCGAAGCTCGTGTGGCCGCTGCTCCGCTATAAAATGTGCCATTGTGATATTGATAGAGAACAAAAACCGCGGCTACAAGCCCACCAAGGATTGTCATTAGAACAATTGGCTCGAATTCCTCCCTTTTCACACGAAAACTCACCACAATAAAATAGAAGATAAGAATATTAAGAGTTGTGGGGATCATCTCAAGCGAACTTCTCGGATTAACAGCCCACACACTAGTGATGACACCCCAAATCAGGAATATTATCCAAAGCTGAGCCGTACGGGGTGGGCGCTGCAAACGCCTGCCAACGCACCCAATGGTGAAAAGTACAAGTACAGCACCGGCACCGATGAGCCGTGTCACAGTTGTACCCGTGCGTCCTTGCCCAACCGCTGCAATGGAGTCGAACGGAATCGCGAATGCGAAGAGCCCTAAAGCCACCTGCACGGGCCGGAGCAAGAGGATAGGCAGCACGGCAACCGCGGCAAGTAAAAGCCAGTGCTCGTGGCTAATTACTAACCCGACTATCACGCCTGTAACGATCACAACACTCTGCTGTGCGACGCCGTGCGGCGAAATAAATCTAAGTGTCTGGTATAAGGTCATGTTAGGACAAATGTGTGCCACTTGCGCGGTGTTGTGTCATCAAGGGTTCTTTTAGAGCCTGCTGATAAAGGTTCATTAGCTCAACCGGATACTTGCTGGCATCGAATAGCTCTTCCACCCGTGCGCGTGCCCTTTTGCCCATCGCGGTTAGGGATGGCAGGCGATCGGAGTAGGCGACGACAGCATTCTTCCAAGCCGAGACATCTCCCGCCGGAATTAGAAGCCCGGTTTTTTCATGTACCACCACTTCTGGTATTCCTCCCGATGTGCTTCCGAACACCGCTCGCCCGCAGGCTGAGGCTTCCACCGCAACATTCGGCAGACCATCCTGTAAGCTAGGAACCAGTACTACGTCGGAGGCGCGAAGGTAGGCAGGCACAAGATCCGGATGGATGGGACCACTGATATGAACTTGCCCTGGGTAGCGCAGACTTCCTCGCCAGCGATCCACGCGATCTTTGTTGTTCATCGGGCCCGCGATCAGCAGAGAAGCGTGAGTCTCGGCCAGCTTCGTTTCGCTGGCCTGCCACATCTGCATTACAGTTTCCGCTCCCTTCGTGTTGGAACGGTAAGGCAAAGCGGAATAATTCGGCATCCCCCCTAGAAACAGGAACCTTACGGGAGCTTTCGCCGCTAGCGGTCCTGCTGCTGGGCCTATTGGCTGAAAACGCTCCAGATCCACGCCCCGCCAGATCTTACGCACGTTCTTTACTTGAGAGTAGAGTGCCAAGAACTTGTTCGCTAGATACTGACTGTTGCAAGCCACACCATGCAGGTAGCTCTCCCATCCCGATATCAAACGGGAGTTTGCCAGCTGCGGCAATATAACTTCGATATCTGAGCCGATAATCTGGGTAATATGATGGACGCCGGCGCGGCGTGCCCATATGCTGCCTAGCACACCACAGTCCGCTCCGACGGAATGGACAATGCTGCAGTTCTCGAGTACAGAATGAAGCATAGGCGAGCCCAGCACTCGGTATAAGAACACGTTTGTTCGCGGGCAACTGGGCACTTGGGGGACACAGACTGTTACGACCGGCAAGCCTTCTACTTGAGAGAATGCAATGCGTTGTCGGCCTGGTAACCACGCACGCAAGCTCACGATCGTCACTCTTGCGAACCTGGCTAACCCTTGCGCCGCTCGAAGGTTGAAAATGCCATTGTCTGGGCGGATCTTGTTGGGGAAGCCATCCACAAGCATCACCACATGCAATCGGCAGTCTTGCGATTCCAGCTGCGCACTGCTATCGCGTTCAGAAATCGCGCTCCGAAACGTAAATGACATACCTGGGTAGTCACGCTCGTCGGGCCGCTTGCACGATCGGCTTGCGACTATGCGTCGAAAAGAGTGTCAAGGCCAAACAGCTCTCGTCAGCTTCGAAAACGCTTTCTCAATGGTTAGAAAAATCCATAGCTCGAGCACTAGAAGTGCCCACAGCATAGGCATGATCGATACCACGGTGTTCGGGTACAGCACGCTCGCGATGCAGAGTTGGCATTTTACAGAAGATCTCCGACCGACCGGATCGCCAATTTCAAGGTCCGGGACAGAATCTCTCATCCGCACCACGTTATACTGCGAGATAGTCGGTACCCACCGAACGCTTCGACGCCGCCGTGCCGGTAAGGATTACGGTTACGAACTCGTACGCAAGCTGAGCAGTAGCAAGCATGTTGGTAGGCGACGCATCGGCCAAGCACATCAACGGGGCCAACATCGAGCCGGAAGATTCCACACATTCCCAGATGATCATGCACGTCTGTTAGTCAGATCAATACTCGACTGCATTCGGGTTATAGCCACGGGCCGCCGATGCGTGTTGCAGTAGGTCTCGGTAGAAGTGCATCAGCTTCTCTTCCTCGCCTCGCCAGTTGTAGTTTCGTTCTACCGCTTCCCGCCCACGACGTCCCATCGCCTCCGCTTCAGCGGGGTGATTCAACAGATATTCGATGGCTTTTGCGATCGCTCTCGGATCAAGGGGATCGACCATGAGCCCGCAACGCGCATCCTGGATCATTTCACGCCAGAGCGGGAAATCGCTCGCAACCACTGGAATCCCGTACGCCATGTACTCAAATAACTTAATCGGCATTGCTCGCACGAAATTTGGCTCGGGATGTAAAATAACGGCTCCAATGCGAGCGCTAGAAAGAATTTTGGCCACCCCGCATCGGTCCACGACGCCCAAATAATCAACCCTGCGCCATCCAGGTACTTCGGCCATCGTGTCTTTAAGGCTAGTTGGAGCAAAAGAACCAGCCAGGACCAGTCTAGGGTTGAGGTACTCGGGTAGTAAGTTAATAGCTGTTACCAGCTCACGGACACCCCGAGCCTCAGTAATGCTTCCGACATACGCAATTGAGGATCTCCGGCTGTCCCACGGCACCAGGTGTACCGGCACTTCGTCAAGAATCGGAAAGTTGTGGACCACGATACTATTCTTGTTACTGAGAGCGAAGCGGTCTGCAATAGGCCGGGTCGCAGACACTATCCCGCTGAACCAATGGGAGGCAGCTTTCTCAAATCTATCGATGAACCAGCTCAGCGACGGACGCAGCCAAGCGGCGAGGTACGGCTTGTAACGAACATCCGCGGGAAGATCCTCGTGTACATCGTAAACAACGCATTTACCTCGGGCGGCCAGCAGTGCACCGACCGGTATCAGTTCCGGGTCGTGGAAGTGGTAAACGTCCGCTTGTTCCCTCAGCGCTTGTCGAAATACTTGCCACACTGAGCAGGTCATTCTCAATAAGCGGTTGTACCGCCTTGGTATGGCTCTTATCTGAACACCATCAACTTTAGCATCCTGCGGATGGGATGCGATCAGCACCACCTCGTACCCCGCTCTCACCAAGGACTTACAATGTCGATGAAAGATTCGCACATCAAGTGCCGAGTGCACCGAAGTCATATGCACGATTTTGCTGTGCCTCCTTGCGACCCCGTGGGCATCGGCAACTACGCCGGGAACCGGAAGTGAAACATTGCACTCAAACGAACGGTCTGGGCTGAATATTTTCACGCTACGACCACTTTTCCTGAGGGTAGTACCACCGCACCAGTGCGCACCTATTAAATGACCTTTACGGGATCACCTTGGCCCTTTTGACTGTTGATCAGCAACCACCGCTGTGGGCTCTAGCACGTCGCCATCAGTGCCCTCGAACCGCTTGGTGTCAGCCCTTAAAATGTTTTCGGGCGGCAAGCGCCGCGTAATGAAGTATGGTGCACAGCGTCCCGTAGAAGGAATATTCACACAGGCACTGCTGGGCCGAGCTTAAACCCCCGATTAGACAGGCATATATCACAAAGTTAATCTTACTTGCCGCAGTTTTCTGCGCCAGGCCCTTAAGCAGTCGCGCCTAGCGCGACAAGGCATGTGTGCTGTTCCGAAAAGAGTCGCACATAGAATATACGGCAACTGTTATGCAACGTTTTCGATCGCTTCAATGCGATGAGCGAACTGCTCATATTGAACACACCGGCGACCCACTTGTGAATACATCTATGCTGTGTGAGAGGAGATTGCAGCAGATCTTACTCGGCACTACGTGCCTGCTTCGCCGGGCGCAAAGTGTTACGTTTCACCTTACATTCCGGACTCTGTGCGTTGCACAATATAGCCCAAAGCGTGCCTGAGCCATATGACACATGGAAACTGAAGAAGACGAATGGGAGCAGTAATGCGGATACCCACCTTTGATGAATAAACACAAGACTGGATGCTAACAAAGCTTGAGCGAAATAAATGCCGATCACAAGGTCAAAAAGTAGAGTAGCCCACAAGCGATACGGTTCAGGCAGGTGTAGGGCAGCGACTGTCATCCAAGATGATAGCAGAAACGTTAGAACAAAAACAAAAATGGCTGGCGCAAAATGGTAGACGGCATGCGCGGACGGATTTTTTTTCAGGCCGATCACATTCCAATATCCCTGGTTCCAAGCATATTGGATCATCAACGGGATCGTGGGTTGCACAAGATATCGGCAGCTTGTCTTCCAAGTCATGTACAACTTATGGCCTTGGGCCTGGAGCCGTTGGTTCAAGTCGTTATCTTCGTTGCGGTACAGCTGCTCGTCGTAACCGCCGACAGCCATTACTGCAGCACGGAGGTACACAGCGTAGTTAATCGTGTCTGCGTAGCCTTCGGTGTGGTTGCGAAAAGATTGGCTGGACGTGCCGAATGGATTACCCACACACGTAGCAACCAGGCGTGCTTGCAGGCTAGCGTTGGTTGCCGTTGTGAACACGCGACCACCACAACCGATTGCATTGCGTGCTTTTAGTTCACTGAGGCAAGTGGAAATATAATCTGGATCATACACTGTATGGGCTCCGAAGATGCAGACATATTCACCACGTGCTTGTTTCAAGCCAATATTCCAAGCGAAGGGGATTCTGCGTCGTTCGTTCACCAACAGCCGCACAGCCGGACTTGACTCCGCGATCTTCTTGATCATTCCATACGTGCCGTCTGTTGACTTACCATCGATCACCAGGATTTCTAGATCGAAAGTAGGATGCGATTGACTCAGGATGGAATTTATGACCTGCTCGATGTGCGCTGCTTCGTTATAGACGGACAAAACCACCGAAACAAGTGGACGGGGACTATGGGCGGATGACATGGCACCTTTACCAATTGTGCAATTGGTTGAAGTACTCAAACAAGAGGCTGTGGTTTCAGATGAAGATCGTTCGCACGACAGAACTCATGGATCTTTGCCACCGTGTACTCGATCTGCGACGTCGTTAACTCGGGAAACATCGGCAGGGAGAGAATTTCCGTTGCAAGGCGCTCTGCCACGGGAAGGCTGCCCCGCTTGGGTGCGCCAAGTGCCTGGTAAGCTCCAGTGAGATGCAGGGGTATTGGATAGTGAATGCTGCATCCTATGCCATTCTGGACCAAGTAATCCCGAAGTTCGTCTCGCTTTTGTGTACGCAAAACGAACAAATGAAAATTCTGTTCGCCAACGGAAGACAGCAGGGGTGTCAACGTGGCGGAACCCTCCAGACCACGGGTGTACCGCTCCGCGTGGCAATATCGTTGTCGGTTCCAGTGGTCCAGACAAGGCAATTTCACCGATAACACCGCTGCCTGCAACGAATCAAGGCGCGCGTTGGTCCCAATCACGTTATGATGATATTTTTCAGGACTTCCATGGTCGCGCAAAATACGTAGCCTTTGTGCAAGATCACGATCACCTGTTGTGACAGCACCTGCGTCGCCCAAGGCGCCAAGATTCTTACCGGGATAAAAGCTAAAACACGTCAGTCGCCCGGAAGAGCCCACCTTTTTCCCTGCGCGCCCAACACCATGAGCCTGCGCTGCATCCTCGATAATGAGGAGGCCATATTTATCCGCTAAGCTCTCGATGGGCCCCATGTCCAGCGCCCATCCGTAAAGGTGTACGGGAATAATGGCCCGAGTCTCGGGTGTCAGCACGTGTTCCGCGGACGAGGCATCGATGTGACCCGTGAACGCATCGACATCGGCGAAGATCGGTTGCGCGCCTACATTGCTGACCGCCTCCGCAGTGGCAAAGAAGCTGTTCGCAGGTACAATGACGTCATCCAAGGGACCGATTCCGGCCGCTTTCAAAGCCAACTCCAGCGCGGACGTTCCAGAACTGACACCGACAACGTAGTCGGTGCCAACGTAGGCGGCAAATTCCTCTTCGAACCGTTCCACCCAGATGCCGCCAACGAACTGAGCGGACTCTAGGACCTTGCGCAGGGCTTGGTGGATCTCACGCTGCAAGGAATGATACTGCGCCTTCAGGTCCACAAATGGCACTTTCATGTGCATAGTCGATTCATTCTTCCGTAATCTCAACTCGGTAGTTGTGGTTGCGAACGTAGGCTGTTGCAGTAAATCCGCGGCCGCAACGGGGACACACGCAGTGTGCTTCCGCTGGAACAACTGGCAGCGGCAGCCTATGAGCACACACACACATCCAACCGATCTGGCGCGCTGGATTTCCTACTACAAGGGCGAAGTCCGGAAGAGACCTAATCACGACCGCGCCAGCGCCGATAAACGCGTATCGACCGACGGTGATGCCGCAAAGTACAGTGGCATTTGCTCCCACTGTCGAGTTAGCACGGATCAAAGTGGGATGCATCGTCTCGGGAGGTTTCTTGATGTAGGCCCGTGGATTGGGATCGTTGGTCAGGACACAGTGTGGCCCGAGGAAGACGTTGTCCTCGACCGTGACCTGCGCCCAGACGGACACACCATTCTTCACTGTTACATTGTTGCCAACCCTAGCGCCTGTCTCAATAAATACATGCTCCCCGATGTTACAATCAGCTCCGACCTGGGCCCCCGTCATCACATGCGCGAACGCCCAAACCCGCGTGCGATCGCCCACCTGGTCAGAATCAACTAGTGCGAGGGGATGCACGAAAAATGACCGCTTGCATTCCTCGACCACAGGATTCATCTGAACTCCTCAGCTATCAGTTTCAGGTTCTCCTTACAAAAGACAGTACGGTTTTGCGTAACCATTTCTAAAACACGAACCACATTACATCCGAAGTCGCCACTACTACGTGGCACAGCGCCTGTTTCTGCGCAGTCGATAAAGTGCTCGATTTCAGTCAACAAAGGTTCGCTGTTACCGAGATGAGGAGAAACCATGTCGCCGGTTCGGTAACTAAGCTGAAACTCTCCGAAGTTCTGGGGCATCGTGAAATCTATGCCTCGATCGTAGATTTTGATCTTCTCGTTAGCGTCAGTGTCATCGTATACGATCATCCGCTGCGACCCAGCAATGCATGTCCTGCGCATTTTTTGCGGTGAAAGCCAGCTGATCTCGATGGAAGCGATCACGCCGCTGGGAAATTGCAACCAAATGAATGCGACATCGTTCTTGTTGAGCTGCACACAGGCCCGGCCGAATGATGTACCCTGCACAGGCATTTCCCCGAGCCAGTAGAGGAGGATGGAGATGTCGTGAACCGCCAGATCCCAGAGCACGTCAACATCCTTCTGATAAAGGCCCAAGTTGACACGTG
>Ga0137378_10002664_pt1 | contig 15346 bp, 16 predicted proteins | sample SagtaG_21_FD_104813 | JGI IMG/M metagenome (GOLD analysis project Ga0137378, IMG submission 104813) | Vadose zone soil microbial communities from Sagehorn Ranch, Mendocino, California, USA - Sage2_L_60_16 metaG | ecosystem: Environmental > Terrestrial > Soil > Vadose zone | place: USA... | reverse complement strand
CTGCGCATTTTCCCAATGAGCGATGGAGAAACCGGAGGAGAGGTTCTTATGGATGTCATGAACCACCGACAGACAACACGCGAGGCCGAGTGGATGCTAGCCAATCGCAAGGAACTGGTGGAGCGGATCGCGCAGGTCATGCGCCAGGATGGGACTGCCCAGCCGCTCCCAGGGCTGCACCTGTACCGCCACTCCTTGCCTCTGGAACAGGTGTATAGCGTGGTCGAGCCATCAGTGTGCGTGGTGGCTCAGGGGAGCAAGGAGTTCCTGCTAGGCGAGAGCCGCTACCGCTACGACCCCTTCCACTATCTGCTTGTGACGGTCGATCTGCCCTATGTCGGTCAGGTTCTGGAAGCCTCCAAGGAGCGGCCCTACCTCAGTCTGCGCCTGGACCTCGCTCCCGCCCTCGTCGGTGAGGTCATGGTAGAGGCTGGTCACGCCACGCACTCCTCGCTGAGGGATTCTGCTGAGATGAGAGCGATCTCCGTCAGTCCGGTTGATAGGCACCTGCTGGACGCCATGGTGCGGGTCGCCCGGCTCCTGGGGACCCCCGACGAGGCGCGGGTGCTCCTTCCGCTCCTCTCGCGGGAAATTATCTACCGGCTTTTGGTGGGAGAGCAGGGTGCGCGGCTCCGTCACCTGGCCATCCTGGGGGGCTACTCCCCCTCCATCGCCCGAGCGATCGAACGACTCCGTCACGATTTCGACCAGCCCCTGCGCATCGAGAGCCTCGCGCGAGAGGTGGGCATGAGCGTCTCGGTATTCCACCATCACTTCAAGACCGTCACGGCGCTGAGCCCCTTGCAATTCCAGAAGCGGCTGCGGCTGCAGGAGGCGCGCCGTCTGATGCTGGGCGAAGACCTCGACGCGGCTAGCGCCGCCTACTGCGTGGGCTACCACGACGCCTCCCACTTCAACCGGGAATACAAAAGCCTCTTCGGTGTACCGCCCATGCGCGACATGCAACGGCTGCGGGAAGAGGCGCAGGATCGCGCTAGCCAATGAGAAAGACGGACACTCCCGACACATTACATCACGCAACAGACCACGGCCCCCATATGTACCGACAGTGCTGCTCTGATCCTCTTCATCGGCACATCCAAAAAAATGAAGAGGATCACACTGGAAAGAAAAGGATATACAAAAGATGCCCGTATTGCCCGCTACCCTGCCTCTGGTGACACCTTACGTAGCGATGGGCCTTGCTGCTGGGGTAGCGTGCTGGAGACAACTACATCAGCAAGTGCAAAGCATATCACCTGCTCCACCTGTCTCTCAGGAAAGCGCCTTGGTTGCATCTTCAACAGCCCCTAGTGCTCTTAGGGTAGCTTTTTGAGCTTCCGTTAACCCTGTTACTCCGGTGACATTGATGTGCTAGTAATGTCTATCAACATACCGAACAGCAATCCTCTGCCTGCAAGGCAGAGGACGGAATGCGAGTTCTTCTATGGTGCATGGGTGGGGTTGCCCTTTCCGATTTTCTCTGCTCTCCAGAGAAGAGATACAGAGGAGCTGTGATCCTTGAGTCACGGCAAACACGTTGGTACGTGGACACCATGGGCTACAATAGTACCGTAGTCAAGTACCCCACGGCTGAAGCCGGGAGCTTGTGAACTGTTGGGAGCCTTATCCCAGGCTGCACAAGCCCGGACTTGACCAGACTCAGCCAGAGCAGATGGCTTGGATACAATCAAGCCAGCTATCGGGCTCTCTTACCGGCGAAATAGGTACGTCAGGGTGCGAGGCCAGCCTTGACCTCTACGGTTGGTAGTTAAACAGCGAGACGGGGTTCGACGCAGTGCTGCCAACGTTAAACCGCTGGATAAGGTTGTCGAGGCCACCATTACCACCAGGAGGAAACTCCCAGGTGCGGAGGTTGGAGCGGCCCTCATATCAAAACCGCTCCCCCGCAAGGGGTGTGCTATCGCACGGGCTTTTCCTCCCCGTGTGTGAACACAGGGGCCTCCAAGCCCTTTATGGTGAAAATACCACAGATGGCAAAGAAAGGAACAACTGAATGCAACAAATCACACCGCATTTATGGTTCGACACAGAAGCGAAAGAGGCTGCCGAGTTTTACACATCTGTCCTGCCGGATTCACACGTGACGAATATCACAACGCTTCATGATACCCCTTCGGGAGAGAGCGACGTTGTTTCGTTCAAACTTGCTGGACAGTCGTTCATGGCCATCAGCGCCGGACCGCTTTTTACCTTCAATCCTTCGGTTTCCTTTATCCTCAACTTTGACCCAGCAAGAGACAACCAGGCGCGAGCGCATTTAGATCAGCTCTGGGAGCAGTTGTCAGCAGGCGGTACAGCTCTGATGCCTCTTGATACCTACCCGTTCAGCCAACGCTATGGCTGGATACAAGACCGATATGGGCTGTCCTGGCAGCTCATGCTCACAAATCCCACGGGTGAAGAGCGGCCCTTCATCATTCCGTCGCTGATGTTTACCGGGAACATCGCTGGCCGTGCCGAGGAAGCGATTGAGTTTTATTGTGCGGTCTTCCAAGGTTCCAGGCGAGGAATAACGGCTCGTTACCCTCAGGGGATGGGGCCGGATCAGGAAGGAACGATTCAGTTCGCCGACTTCTCTCTCCGAGGAACCTGGTTTGCTGCTATGGACAGCGCGCGAGAACATCATTTTACGTTCAATGAAGCGATCTCTCTCCTTGTCCCCTGCGAAACGCAAGCAGAAATCGATTCCTACTGGGAAAAACTTTCTGCGGTTCCTGAGGCCGAACAGTGCGGTTGGTTAAAAGACCAGTTTGGTCTCTCCTGGCAGGTGTGGCCAACGGCGATTGGCGAGATGATGAAAAATGGCACGCGTGAGCAGATTGATCGGATCACGCAGGCCTTCTTGCCAATGAAGAAAATGGATATAGCCACCTTACAGAGAGCTTATGAAGGAAAAGAGCGATGACCAACAAAGAGCGTGCTATCTCCTTCCTGCGCCTGGCTTCTTCGGGGAAGGTGCGCGAAGCATACGAAACCTATATCCATCCACAGTTCTGCCATCACAACCCCTATTTTCCGGGTGATCGAGCAGCGCTGTTAGCTGGGATGGAGGAAAATGCGGCCACATTTCCCCAGAAGGAATTTGAAGCGGTGCGCGCTTTGGAAGACGGAGACCTGGTGGCAGTTCACGGACGAGTTCGGCTCACACCCAGTAGTCCTTGGATAGCTCTGATCCACATCTTTCGCTTCCAGGACAACCAGATTATTGAGGAGTGGGAAGCCGGTCAAGAGGTGCCGAAAGACTCTCCAAATCAGAATGGAGTGTTTTGAACCTATCTCCTCATGAAGACTGAGACAGGAACATGAACGATCTGCCGCCTGTGTGTTTTGAGCATGATGAATGGAGCTCTGCTGCGTGTGGGTAGTGGTGGCGAATTGGCAAACTGAGCCGGCTGGCAAGCAGGCTGCCTCAGCGTTCAAGCTCGATTTTACCATTCGACACTAATGGGTCATGCGTCGTCGACGTACCATCACGCCTGAAACTCGCTCCTATCATACATTTCGAGTTTCTCAAGCGAGTTTCAGGGGAATATCATATGCGAGGAAGAGCCGCATGTTGTGCTGGTTTGTGCCAAATATTTGCCGTAATGGAATCACACGAGCTCTCAAGAGAGAAGTCCCTATTCGGGGAAGGCAACAGATCATCTTGAATGCGAACAGAATTTCCAGTACAATGGACGAAAGAAGAGTTGATTTTGGAAAAGATGAAAGGCCAGTTGGATTCTGAGCCTGTCTCTCCTATTTTCCCAGACGACTTGAACAGGGTCGATCTGTATCACGCCCTGGGTGGCCGCGACACCTGCCGAAGACTCTCGGTGGCCTTTTATGCCCATGTTGAGCACGATCCGGTTTTGCGTCCTCTGTATCCACCAACCCTCAAGGGTTGTCCGATCGAAGCGCTTGCTGCCTTCTTCATCCAGTTCTTCGGCGGGCCATGCGAGTATGCCCCACGCCGGTGGTCGCTCTCACTACGTGAAGCGCATCTGCGCTTCAAAATTGGACAGAAGGAGAGAGAGGCCTGGCTCAGCACAATGTTTCAGGCGATCGATGAGGTGGAGATCAAGGAGCCGATGCGCAGCGCCTTACGCTGGTTTTTTGCTCAATCGTCAGCTTATCTCATCAACCAACCACCAGAGGTAGGCAACGAGTTACCCTCACTTCTGGAACACCGAATTGGGAGTCAGAACGTACAAGAACCCTCGCGCATGCATCAGGCCATCGCAGAGCGGTGGCAGGCACAACGGATGCTCGAGGAGATGGTCGCCGCCGTTCGCAAGGGAAACGCCGCTGCTGTTCTGGCCGTGATCGAGAGTCCTATTGTACAAGTTGCCTTTACCAGGGATCGCGCGGCATTCCTGAGTTCTCTCGCGATCCTGAGCAGCAATCAGTATGCTCTGCTGGACTATGTGCGCCAGACGCTTCTCACGTACCCTGAACTGGTGCAGGAGCGCTACACCTATGATCGTACGCTCTTACATGAGGTGGCAGGCCAGGGGAGTCTCACCATTGTGGCACTCCTTCTGCAACTGGGTGCCGATCCTAACGCGAGAGACCAGTGGGGGCACACCCCGCTGTATTTCGTCGGGAATGCAGCTCATGAGGCACATGGTGCAGATGTCGTTCGTGTCCTGGTTCAAGGTGGGGCGAACGTCAACGCGCAGGAGAGACTGAAACACTGTACCCCCTTGCACATGGCAGCGCGACGGGGAAATGTCCTGGTTGCCCAAGCCTTGCTGGATGGTGGAGCAGATCTAGAAGCACGAGATACACTGGGCGAGACCCCTCTGCGCCGTGCAGTCAATTGTGGGAAGGTGGAGATGGTCGCTTTCCTCCTCTCACGAGGAGCCGACGTTCATACCAAAGGGAAGAGTGGGTTAACTCCGTGGCAGGTTGCACGAGGCGCTGCCATGAAACAACTCCTGCAACGCTCTCTTGAAAAGGGAGCAGCAGGTCAAGAAGGGAATTCCTTAGGATAAGGACTAGGCGACAAGGGTGGATAGAAAACTCAGAGTGCAGCTCTCTGCTCGTGGCTACACGTGTGTTGGCCAAACGGCACGCTTCACGTTGAATCCATCACCACCTCTGTTATCAGCGAGGTTGTGTAAGAGTCAACTATTGTGGCAAAGGGCAGCAAGAAGAGGAGCGTGGATCGACGAAATGTGTTTCGATGTGAGTGGGTGAATGTGTCGCCAGCCGACTGTCATAAGCGGCAAAAAGGAATCATGTGTGGGAATGAGTAGTAAGCATTTCCAACAGAGAGGTACATTGCAGCGGGATGCAGTTGTAATCGATATCTTGACGACGAGGTACAAAAAGATTGACAAAGTGAGACATAATTGGTAGACTTGGAGAGTGAAGAACGCATGTTCTTTGCATCCAAAGGAAGCGGTCTATGAAAGAGTCGGATCCACCAAAACCCTGCCTCGGTGGACCAATGCGGGCAAATTGCGTACCATACACGGTGGGCAATCAAGGACGGATACCCGCTACGGAGGGTGGGCATGAAATCTGCAGGTGTTCAGCGACCACGCCTCTAGCCTCCACGGGTGGATAGGGAGACGTTATGGCCATCGGGCCACAGGCCTGCGCAAACGCGTAGCAACCGTTCTGAAAGCATATGAACAGGAGGAGCAGACTGATGGGACAAGCCAACCGCATGACTAAGGTGCTCCTTGATCTCTCCGAATGCACAACAGGAGGAGTCAATCCAGGCAAACGGACCTACCTCGAAGAGACCGTCAAGCTGCTGGATGCGGCGCGTGCCTTCTACCTGGCCTTTTTTCTGGCTCATCCCGATAAGCTTACCGAGCGCGTCAGGTATTTCTCGGAGAAACACAAGGAAGAACGGGAACGGCTCATCTCTTCCAACGAACTGCTCACCTGGGCCGAAGCTCTCACCGTTGAAACAGCCGCCCATCCTGCTGTCCTGCCCTCCTACAACTTTAGCCAGCAGTTCCCAGCGTTTCCCTGTATCTACCGACGGTCGGTGATCAAAGATGCTATCGGCAAAGTGCGGTCCTACTTCTCGAATCTCACCAACTGGAGCGCATCTGGGAAAAAGAAAGGCCAGCCTGGTAGCCCAGGAGCGAGCAATCACCCCACGCTCTATGACGAAGCCTTCTGTCTGGATTTGGAGGGGATCGACCTCCGCCCTAATCCACGTACCTGCTTCGCTCGGCTCAAGGTCTACACGGGGACCGAGTGGCGATGGCACAACTATCCCATCAAACTTTCCCGCTACTTTGAGGTGCGGTGGCGTGATCCAGCTTGGGAAAACCAAAGTCCCAAACTGATCCTGCGCAAAAAGAGCGCGGCCTTGCACTTTCCGCAAGTCAAGCACATTGAGGCCAAAAGGGTGAAGGAGAGCAAGCTCGATCCGCACCTGGTGACGGTAGCTGTCGATCTCAATGTGAAAAACCTCGCGGTGATCACCGTCAGACAAGATGACAGGATCATTGAGACGGTCTTTGTGAGGGATCACGGGCTCGATCAGGCCCGCTTCCGGCATCTCAAGCGCATTGCCAAGAAACAGTGGCTCTCAGGCAAGCCGGTGAAAGGCGAACACAGCAACCAGGATCTCTGGCACCATGTGCACTGCATGAATGAGGACGCAGCACACAAAGTCTCTCAGTGCATTGCACAGGTCTGCGTGAACTACCCTGGCTGTGTCCTGCTCTTTGAGCGGCTGCGCAAGATCAAGCCAGGCAAGGGCAGCAAGTCCCGGCGCATGAACCGTCGTCAAGCCAATCAGCTGCGAGGCAAGATCAACCACTATGCCAGAGACAAGGCGTATGCTCAAGGCATAGTGACCGTCGAGGTGAACCCACATGGCACCAGCCAGTATTGCTCGCGATGCGGCGCGAAGGGGGAGAGGTTCTCGACCCTTCGCGGCCAACGCATCGCCGTGAAATGGGGCAAGCTTTTCAGATGCCCGGTGTGTCACTTTGAAGCCGATGCCGACTGGAATGCCTCAGTGAATATCCACCGCTCGTTTTATTGCCAGTGGCATTGGCAGCCGCGCAAGAAACCGCCGCCGTCTGTCGCCAAAGAATGCGGTTAAAGATGGCGTCTACGCCCTGTCCGGCCAACGACCGGATGGGAGAAGCCCGCTGGAGGGACACCCCGCTGAAGGTGGGCCAGGCCGGTCTCGCAAGAGACACGTAAGGTGGTACGGCTATCGTTGGCTTCTCTGGGTGACGTCCCGACCCACTTCATCTTGAGAAGCAGCTCCTGATCTGATAACTTTCTGGAAAGTGGAAGGAACGCCGGGAAAGCTGGACTGGATCAGGGCGGCGAGAACACAGTTGTCATGCTTTGTCTCACATATCTGACAACTGGTGATACCACTCACAAGGATGTTCCTGTCTAGCGTTTTTCGGAACCAGTGACGGCCGTTGCCACGCCAAGCAGGATGTAGATGCTGCCGGTGATGTAGCGGCTTGCTTGCTGGAACCGCACACTGCGTCTGAATAACTGCCCGATCGTTACACCAAGCAAAGCGTAGAGACTATCGGTGCAACTGGCAAGCACCCCAAATATGATCCCTAGCAGAAGCAACTGCTCTACCACCGATCCTCTTTCAGAGTCAACAAACTGTGGCAGAAAGGCATAGTAGAAGAGCGCCGCTTTCGGGCTCAGCAGATTGACCAGGAAACCGTTCGCAAAAAGCTTGGAGAGCCTTTGGGCTTTCGGTGTCGAGAGGGCCAGGTGCGTGTTGCGCGTGAGGAGTGTACGGACTCCAAGAAAGATGAGGTATGCTGCGCCCAGGTACTTGACTACACTGAAAGCCAGAGCCGAGGTCATCAGAAGTGCCGAAAGACCAAGCGCTGCAGCAAGCAGATGAACCAGGTTTGCCGTCTCAATACCCCCAACAGAGGCCAGGCCTGCACGCCTTCCTTGAGCCACACTCCGTGTCACGATGTAAAGGACGGCTGGGCCAGGAATAAGCAGGATTCCAAGTCCTGCGAGCAGAAAGACTACGATGGTTGAGAGTGCAGGCATGCCAATCATCTCCAGGAATGTTCAAAGACGTGATAGGACTATCATATCATAGACATTCATTCATGCATTCACATGCGAGCAGGTATGAGTGCGAGCCTCTTGCACACGATGTGGCATTGCGTTGTTCTCAGGATTGCTCAACACGAATGGAATTTGTTTTGAGCAGATTATCCGAAGCGTCATTGAAGGAGCAGAGTGCAACCTCGTTCGTACATGCTTTGCTAGTACCAGTGGTTACGAGCTTGACAGCATTGGAACAAAACACCTATGATAAGCAAGAAAGTCGCATTGTGCGTCACATCGTATCTTTCTATTTCACGCTTCATGCATGTGCGGTGAAGTGTTACTACTCAATTCGTAGACATTGTTCTTCTTACCCGAAGTTGTGATCCCTGGAGGAAAATGCATGGCGAACGACGAGTTGTTCCAAAATTCTACACCAGAGACATCATCACCTGGGCTCCTCGCAGGTTGGAAGCCCTCTCGACTCCCTGAACTAGCATCAAATGGGCTCCCATTCTCACCAACCTTTATCTTGTCAGGGAGTGGAAACAAACCCGATCCTAGAGCTAGCAAAGCAGGAAATGCGAGACCATTCGGATTTCACTTTTGGCGGCAACATACGATCGGCAATCGGCCTGTGATTGATATGTCTAAGGGATATTATGATCCTCACACGCAAGTCTATACGATCCCATTACAGGCGGGCGGTGATACTGATGGAGGCACGATTCCCACCGGCAGTTGGACCGAGAAAGGTGATGGCACAGAACCTACGAAAGAATGGGATATCACCGATGACAGGGTAACTGATTAAAACCTCCGCGACGAGGGATAGGTAGATCCATGGCGCACAACAACACAGTCCTTGTGCTTACGCAACAGCTCGATTTTCACGCTGATATGGTGATTGCTGAACTCAACAGACGAAGCGTGCCCGTCGTGCGTTTCGATACGGCGGACTTTCCCCTGCGCGCCAACCTGGTCGCGCACAGTCAAACTGGCCCGTGGGATGGTGCCATCGTCACAGATAATCGCACCATCGAGTTAGACCAGATCGCTAGCATCTGGTACCGGCGTCCTACACCATTCGAGCTTGATCCAACGCTGTCCCCCTCCGGACAGCAGTTCGCCAGCGCCGAGGCGCGCATGGCGCTTGGAGGACTCTTGAGGAGCGTAGACTGCCCGTGGGTCAATCATCCTGAGAAAATGGTATCGGCTGATTATAAACCGTTCCAGCTGAAGGTGGCGGGCGAGTGTGGACTGGAGATCCCCGCCTCGCTCATTACGAATGATCCCGGAGCGGTGCTCGACTTCTTTGAACACTGTAAAGGCGAGATGATATACAAAACACTGAGCGGCGGGATGATCGTCGTCGAAAGCGGGGAGGTTGTGAGTGTGTATACCAGCCGTGTCACGCGTGACGACCTGCGCGATGAGGGAAGCCGCGTCAGTTATACAGCGTGCCTCTTTCAGGAACTGGTTCCCAAGAAGGTAGAACTGCGCATCACGGTAGTGGGAGAGCACGTGTTTCCGGCTGAAATCTCCTACACGCATCCAGATCGAGCAGCAGTTGACTGGCGGACCGCCTACCAGGATTTGCAGTACGGAATTCACGAACTGCCAACGGAGATACACCGCAAGTGCCTTGAACTGGTACGCAAGCTGGGTTTGTCGTTTGCTGCCATCGATATGATTGTAACACCTTACGACAGGTATGTCTTTTTGGAAGTGAACCCGAATGGACAGTGGCAATGGATTGAGCGCGCGACCGGCTTTCCCATCTGTGAGACGCTCGTGGATCTACTGGTAGCAGGGAAGAAGGTACAGTGAAGAAATGCTCACACAGAAGTAAGAGATGGTATAGTATAGGAAAGATGCCGGAATGCAGAAAGTGACCAATTCATGCAACAGTTAGACGATCTCGATCAACTGGCCAGGCCCTATGCCGAGGCGCTAGTGGCCGCGTTAAAGAGCGAGGGGAGACTCTCTTCGCCACTGGTAGAAGCTGCTTTCAAGGAGGTCCCCAGGCATCCTTTCATTGACCACTTCTATCTCCTTGAAAGGAAAGACCGCAGGATGCAGTGGCAGCAGGTACAGCCCTCAACGGTTCAGAACACCGACGCCTGGCTGCGCGCTGTATATGCGAACCAGCCCGTTGTCACCGCCTTCGATGAGTACAACACCCCGACCAGTTCCAGTTCGTCCCCCGATGCGATGGCATTGATGCTGGAGGCGTCTGAGCTGGGTCCTGGTCTGCGGGTGCTGGAAATCGGGACGGGAACGGGCTACAACGCGGCGTTGCTGGCACACATCGTGGGTGACCCTCACAACATCTTCACGGTGGAGATCGACGCTGCCCTGGCCCGCCGTGCGCAGCGTATCCTCGACCAGGTGGCAGGCGAGGGGATTACCGTGTACGCCGGCGATGGGCTGTGTGGGTATGCGCCAGGAGCACCATACGATCGCATGATCGCGACAGGAAGCTACCATAAGGTTCCGTTGGACTGGCTCGATCAGCTCCAGCCAGGTGGCATTCTCCTGATGAATCTGCGAGGGCATCTCGGCGCATGCGCATTTCTCAAGATCGTGAAGGTTGGCCCGGGGCGAGTTGCCCATGGAACCTTTCTGGCGGGTTCGGACTTCATGGAGTTGCGTGACGCCCAGTACCCATCATACAGGGTGACCAACCTGGTTACCCGGTATCTTGGACGACCTGCAGTGGCACAGAGGCCGTTCACCTGTGCCGAATTTGATCCAGCGTTGCTCTGGGATCACCGGCTCGAGTTCCTGCTTCAGCTCTCTTTTCCGGAGATGTACTTCACCTCGGCTCATGTCGATCCGATGTGTCCTTGCCTGATCGACGTTGCATCGGACACGATGTTGGTATTTTGCCCGAGGGAGCGACAGGGCGAGTGGCTCGTCGAGATCAAAGGGCAAAAGCAGTTGTGGGAAGTGGTGGCGCAAGCTTATAGAGGATGGGTCGATACTGGACGTGCTGAACTCGACGCGTATCAACTGGAGATAGATGTGATTGGCAATCAACGTGTCATTATTGATGGCAAAGACGGAGGGCACATGCATACCTGGATGTTGCCGTAGAGAACCCATCCATTTAGCCACGCTCACCACTACATACCGCCTCTCCCGCTCTTTAATATTATTGAGAAATCAGTTATTGCATTTGCAGACGAACGGATTGAATGTTTCAGTAGTGATGTTGGTAGCCGAATTCTGCTCTAGCATATATGTGACTAACATCTCTGCGACCATCCCAACGTTTAGCATGTTGGTCAGCAGGCTTGGGGATCTCCAGTTGGCCATGTACATCGGTCTGAACAAAGTAGATCGTTAAACCAACACCCAAGAATACGGTTACCGTAGCAGGAACCTTGATAGTCAAGGGTTCTCTCGGCTTGGCAGGAGATACTTCACACCGGTGATTGCGACCCATCACATACGCTCGCTGCATCGGTGATCGCGTTAAGCAGCCCTGAGGATAAAATCCTAGGATTATGCCAAACTTTCATGACCGTGCGTATTCGACCGCTCTTTGCTCAGTCATAGTTTCTATCCCTCAACCCCTCTATGTATGCGCTCCATTACATCAATTGTCTACATCAACTTTTGCTTGAACCACATTTTGTATTTCTTGTAAAGCCTGATAGACTCATTCTTTCTTCAGGTGAGGAAACCGAACGTTGATAGGGGTCACCAGCAATATGACCTCTTTTCTACTTGTAGAGTGGCGACGATGTCTCAAAAGGAAGATCAATATCATCAAGCTAATCCACAAATCTTTGAAATACCCTGACTTTGAGCGGCAAATATCTGCAGAAGCGGTTTCATATGATATTATAGTACTTAAAAATGGTCGAGAGGATATAGTAGTATGCTCCCTGTTCAGCCTATTCATCCCTTTCCGGCTCGTATGGCGTCTGAGTTAGCACTGAGGGAGATTCAGCAACTTCCGAAACGGTCTACTGTACTTGATCCTATGATGGGATCGGGAACCGTGCTGAGAGTAGCTCTTGATTGTGGGCAACATGCGATTGGGCGTGATGTTGATCCGCTGGCAGTGCTCATGACCCGTGTTTGGACTACTCGGATAGACACTATACTTTTTCGCAAGCTCGCTAATGACGTTCTTCACAATGCTAGGAATATGGGCGAAGAACATATCTCTCTCCCATGGATCGATGATGACTCCGAAACGTCCGCATATATTGACTTTTGGTTCGGGAAGCAGCAGAAGATCGATTTACGTAAACTCTGTTCACTCATCAGAGGGATTCCTGGGCCCGAAGGGGAAGCCCTCCGTGTTGCGCTCAGTCGTATTATCATCACAAAGAAGGTGGGTGCATCGCTTGCCCATGATGTTTCCCACAGCCGTCCACACAGGGTTCTGCATAACAATTCTTTTGTTGTTTTCGATGGTTTTTTGCATTCTGTAACCCAGGTTGCTAAACGGCTCGATAGCTATCCTATCCAAGGGCAGGCAGATGTGCGCCAGGAAGACGCGCGCAATTTGACTTCGATTCCTCATAATTTTGTTGATGCAATAATCACTTCTCCACCCTATCTAAATGCGATAGATTACATACGTGGGCACAGGCTTGCACTGGTCTGGCTGGGATATCGTGTGAGTGAATTGCGCCCAATTCGTTCAGGTAGCATTGGAGCTGAGAGAGCTCCAGATGGGCAAGTAGATACACTTCTCGCTGATGAGATTATCGATCAGATGGGTTTAGAAGAGTATCTGCCCAGGCGAGAGCAAGGTTTAGTTACTCGCTATATTCTCGACCTATTTGCAATGCTTTTAGAGATTCACCGTGTTTTACGTCCTGGAGGAAAGGCTGTCTTCGTGATTGGCAATTCTTGTTTACATGGTGTCTTCATAAGAAACTCTTTGGCAGTCACATTGCTCGCAGATCGCATAGGATTTGAGTGCATCAGAGAAGAGGAGCGAGAACTACCTCCCAATCGTCGTTATCTGCCTCCACCCAGTATTTCAGAACGGACTGATTTAAAAAAGCGAATGCACACAGAGACTATCCTAACCTTTGTACATGTATAGCATGATAATGTTGAAATTACTTTGCTTTGTTTTTTTTTCTCAGATAAAATCATCAGTAAGTAATAGAGCTCAATGGGAATGTTTCCCAATGTAGTCGGGATACATGGAACGAAAGCATGTCCTCTAGCTTACTGAAATGAGATTAGTGAGGTTATTCATGCGTCCACCAGCAAATAAGGTGAATGCTATCTATCAACGGCTACTTGCTCATGAGGCAGACGCGTCTGGAGATTTTATCGAATTACTCCTCGACCCACTTATCGAGGAGCTTCGTCGGCGCTTCCCATCACTTCCTATGCCTGATCTGATTACCGATGTTGTTATTGATACGCTATTCACGTTCGTGCAATCACCAACTAGCTATAAAATGGAACGCGGCGATCTGTGGAAATATTTGCTGATGGATGCAAAGGGAGATTTGCTCAATAAATGGGACAAAGAGCAGCGTCGGCGAGCAAAAGAGGTTCCTTTCAATCTTGTCGCACATGACAGATCAGATCGGAATAGTAATGTAGTAGAAGAGGAGGTCATGCAAAGGCTAGGAATGACGATTCTTCCGGAAGGAGTGGATGCTCAGGTAGCCGTCAGCCATGTGTATACAGCCATTCCCGATCCGCGAGATAGACAAGTGCTTCTCCTAATGTACAATGGAGAGCGTCGCACCAGCGCCTTCGCTGCAGTACTCGGTATTGAACACCTGCCTATTGAAATACAGCGTCAGCATGTCAAGCAGGCTAAAGATCGCCTTCGCCTACGAATAAAGCGATACGGAAGGAAAATCCATGAGCTCAAATAAACCGTCGAATGCAGTAGCACGTGCAGTGCAACGTGCAGTGTCACATGAATTTTTCCTCGCAGGTGTACTTCGTGAATATCAACAATCTAACCAACTCGATGATAACGCACTCGCCGAATTACTTGGATGCCAACTAAATGACCTTCTGCGCCTAGCTCTCTGTCGCCGCCCCGCAACGGGACGGAACGCATTTCTACAGGATATCGAGCATCTTGCGCAGCGTTTCCATCTGCATGGTAATCAATTGGCTATTGTCATCCGACAAGTCGACTCGTTGCGTGCTTTGCGGCAACAATTAACCTCTACTCGTAATGCTCAGCAAATGCCAGGAATACTTCGTGCTGCTCGTGATCGCGATCAAGAAAGTGCAGATTCATTGGAGGATTTCGATGATTGAGGGATGGTTAGCGCATATCACGGAGAATTTCTGGAGTGAAATAGGCAGTGAAATCATATATCCTCTTGACCTGAGCATCATTATCAGTCGCAGTTTTCCTTTGAGCGTTATTATGTTGCCCCTATTAAGGGTAAGCCGAGTTGAGTCTTGGTTTCAAAAGCAAGGGATCCCCTTTAATTTCCTCTGCCAGGATCGTTCTTTATGCGGATGCATCATTGCAGTGCGTGGCTTTGGCTTTATTTTTGCTGATTCTTCCGACACAGATAATGAGAGACGATACACCATCGCTCACGAAGTCGCTCATTTCCTGTTGGATTACTTATATCCACGTCAGAAAGTGCTTCACCTTTTTGGTGAATCAATACGCCCCATGCTGGATGGCGAGCGCACACCTACCAAGACTGAAACGCTCGATGCATTGCTCAGTAGTGTCAAACAAGGTACTTATACAGACTTGATGCCTCGCTCCAACAAAGGAGATATTGATCAGGCTTACATTCTACCAGCTGAAGAGAAAGCAGATCGTCTTGCACTAGAGCTGCTTGCTCCAGCTTATCGAGTCTTGTCACTACAGTTGCACTTTTAACCTGACCAAAAGTCTTTCGCCCTCAAGAAAAAACAAGCTTCAAGCACTTTGCACAGACATGTGACACTCTGTACTTGAGAAGTAGTCACTAGAGTTTCGCATGAAAGAGCAAACGCATGAAGCCATCTCAGCATACCATCCCTTCTCCGTTGTTGACGACCCTGGCGGACGTGATGCGTTGGCGTGGGTCCTTGCTGCGGATGCATGCTCGTCTGGCCTCCTACTTTGCCCGACCAGAGCCATATGAGCGCGTGTTGCGCTTTGTGCAAGGCGTGTTGAGCCATGTCGAGCGCAAAAATGGCTGGCAATTGGCCGAACACGCACGCGAAGCGACCCCCTATGGCATGCAGCGCCTGCTTTCCCAGGCCGTCTGGGATGTGGATGGCGTGCGCGACGAGGTGCGCGCCTTCACCCTCTCGCAACTGGACACACAGGAGGCCATCGTGGCCATCGACGAGACCAGCT